>Ga0209498_1002503_pt1 | contig 11051 bp, 8 predicted proteins | sample WalLakDeSediment_FD_184131 | JGI IMG/M metagenome (GOLD analysis project Ga0209498, IMG submission 184131) | Lake sediment microbial communities from Walker lake, Nevada to study Microbial Dark Matter (Phase II) - Walker Lake 11/02/13 Deep... | ecosystem: Environmental > Aquatic > Freshwater >...
ACGGCCGTTCTCTCTTTGAGCGGCAAGAGGCACTGCTTCATCTGGAACGGCATATTGGGGGGCAAACGGCCGTCTTGCAGCAGATTTCCGGCCTGCAGCAAGAGTATCTGGATGCTAACATCGCCCATTACCTGGGGCAGACCGGCCAATGGCTGCATGGGGTTAGCGAGGAAGCAGCGTTCCACGGCCGTCTCCTGGCGCAGCAAATTGAGGCCCGGCGGCATGAACTTCTCGGCCGCAATCTGGCCGCGACCCAGCAGATGGCCTGGATAGTGGCTTTCCTGTTTGCCCTCGTTCTGATCATGACGATAGCCTTTATCGCCCAACTATTTCTGTAAAAAGCCGGCCAATGACCCATGACGACGGACTAATAGTCGTCGTTGGTCGTTCGTCGTTGGTCGTTCGCCGTTCATCCTGCCATGAAAACCCAAACCATCAGCATCATCGGTCTAGATAAAGTTGGCGCCTCCATTGGTCTGGCTGTAGGCCAGGCGAACCCGGCGCTCCAGCGGCTGGGCTTCGATGGCGAGCGGTCGCGCGGCCAGCAGGCCCAGGCGCGGGGTGCTGTTGACAAGGCGTTGTGGAGTCTGCCCCAGGTGGTCGAACCGGCTGACATCCTTATTCTCAACCTGCCCCTGGGTGAAATGGCCGACCTGCTGGCAGCCATTGCTCCCCACATTCAGCCTCACTGTCTGCTGCTGGACCTTTCACCTCTTAAGGAGCGGGGGTTGGCTCTGGCCGGACAATATCTGACGCGGGGTCATTATGTGGGTATTGCCGCCGTTTATGGGGCGAAATGGCTTTTTGACGGCCGTACCGACCCTGAAGCCGCTCAGCCCGACCTGTTCCGAAACAGCTTGCTGGCCCTGACACCGTCACCGGAAGCCAGCCCGCAGGCAGTGGAGACGGCCGTGAATTTTGGCCGGCTGCTGGGTGCGCAGCCTTTTTTCTTAGAGGCGGCTGAATATGACAGCCTGGCCTACGCCCTGGAAAGCCTTCCCGGCTTACTGGCTGCAGCCCTGTTTAACGCCTTGACCAAGAGCGACGGCTGGCGTGACAGGCTGCGGCTGGCTGGCCCCGCCTTTGCCCAGACTACCTTCCCCTTGACCCGGCCCGATCTGGGGCAGTTGGCCTTACATGACAAGGAAACGACGCTGCACTGGCTAGACAATTTGCTGGCGGAATTGACGGCCGTTCGCGAACAGGTCGCCAACGGCGAGGCGGATATTGTGAGCGCCATTCTAACAGAGATGGGGCGGGAACATGCCGCCTGGGTCGCCGAGCGGCAGGCCAATGAGTGGGATGATCAGCCGCCGATTGAACGAGTGACGTTGGGCCAGCAGTTATTGGGTGGGTTAGCGCCGGGCGGGAAAGCTGGAAAAAAGCGGGATGGCTAACGGCGTCAAAAGTGACGGCTTGCGCGTGCTGATGGTCGCTCCCACCTCCTTTTTTAGCGATTACGGTGGCCACATTCGCATTTTGGAAGAGACGCTGGCCTTGCAGGCGCTGGGCCATCAGATCAGCATCGTTACCTATTATAAGGGGCGGGATTTGCCCGGCCTGGATATTCACCGCACCTGGCCACTGCCCTGGCGTGCCGACTATGAGGTTGGCTCCTCGCGCCATAAGCTGGCCTTTGACCTTTATCTGGCCGGTACGGTGCTGTCAGCCGGGCTGAAGCTGCGGCCGCACATTGTTCACGGCCACATGCATGAAGGGGCGCTGTTAGGCGCTGTTGTTGCCCGGCTGCTGCGTGTCCCGCTTGTTTTTGATTATCAGGGCAGCTTAACGGCCGAAATGGTAGATCATAACTTTCTGAATCCCCACAGCCGTTTCTACCGGCTGGCCCATTGGCTGGAGCGAAAAATCGACCATTTGCCCCAGGCCATTCTCACCAGTTCTCACCGCGCTCGCCAGCAGTTGGCCGGGCAATTTGGCGTGCCAGAGGGGCGCATTCACCCACTGCCTGACTGCGTGGATATGATCCGCTTTGATCCCACCCAGTTTAGCCCGGAGGCGAAACTGCTCCTGCGCCGCGCCTTGGGCATTCCTGACGGCCGTCCCATTGTTGCCTATCTGGGCCTGCTGACCAATTATCAAGGGGTGGACCACCTGCTGCGGGCGGCCGCACGGCTGAAGGCGCAGGGGGAAAACGTCCACTTCCTGATCATGGGTTACCCTAGTGTAGAGCATTACCAGCAGATGGCTTACGATTTGGGTGTGGCCGATCACGTGACCCTGCCTGGCCGTATCGCCTATGATGAGGCGCCCTATTATCTCTCTTTGGGCGACATCGCCATTTCGGCCAAAATGTCCTCCACCGAGGGTAGTGGCAAACTCCTCAACTACATGGCCTTAGGGCAGCCGACCATCGTTTACGACAGTCCCGTGCATCGGGAATATCTGACGGAGTGGGGCGTATACGTCCCGCCAGGAGATGAGATGGCGCTGGCCCAAGCGGTGGCTGATCTGCTGCACGATCCGGCGCGGGGCGCGGCATTGGGGGCAGCTCTACGGCAACGGGCGGGGGAGGAGTATAGCTGGCAGCAGGCGGCCGTTAAGATTTCGGCGTTGTATGAGCGATTGACCTAGAATCTTGTAAACCGCGGAAATATATCGTAAGGTGCTATGATAGCTTGCTATGGGAGATTCTGTCATGCACACAACAGTGACTAAACGCGGCCAGACGGCCGTCCCGGCAGCCATTCGGCAACACTATCAGATTCAAAAAGGGGATCAGTTAGTTTGGATAGACGACGGCCGTCAAATCACGGTTGTGTCGGTTCCGGCCGACCCTATTCGCGCCTTACGCGGCCGTGGGCAAGGTGAAGGATTGGTCGAGCGACTGTTAGCGGACAGGCGTCAGGAGCGAAACCGTGAGTGATGAGCGGTACGTGTTGGACACCACGGCGGTCTTAACCTTTATCGAAGATGAAGCTGGCGCTGGCAGGTTGGAAGAGATTCTGCGGACACATTCCGTCTGGCTACCCTGGACAGTTCTCCGTGAACTACACTATATCACTGAGCAAGAGAAGGGGCGGACCGAAGCGGACCAGAGATATGCGCTGGTAATGCGACTGCCGGCAACAATTGCTTGGTCGGTAGATGAGATGATCTTGATTACGGCCGCTCGCCTTAAAGCCGCCTGTCGCCTGTGATTTGCCGACACTGTGATTGCCGCGACCGCGCTGCAACTGGAGGCTGCCTTCGTTCACAAAGACCCCGAATATGAGTCTTTGCCCCCCATCATTTCCCAGGAACGCTTACCTTACAAAAACCCTATGTAAGAAGCAGCCGCGTGCCTAGCGGTCACCATAGCCCGCGAAACTTCACAGAAATTTCACTTGACACCAGGACTCCATCCTGGTACACTACTCGTTCGCTTGTTTTAGCGTGCGTCCTGCCCTGCCAAGACGCAGAACAAATGAGCATGGACTCAAAGCCCGGCAGTTTTGAGTTAACGGGGGCGCAGTATTGAGCTGCGTTTCCATTATTGCATAAAGGCGCAAACATGTTAAGTCTTTCGGCAGAAAGACGCTTGCTCGACAATCCTTTAGCAAGCCACAACAGGTTTGCGCCTTTGTGTGGGATCGTTTTATTTTTTGTGTAAGCTCTATTAAGGGAGCAGGTGACATCAAATGCCAAACCTTCTGACCAAATTGTATGCCCGTACAACGGACCCGTTAGATTTGCCGTCCTTAATTGACGTGCAGTTGGACTCGTTTGAACATTTCCGCCAGGAAAGTCTGGCTGAACTGTTCGAGGAGATTTCGCCGATTGAAAGCTTCAACCGCGACTTGAAGCTCTATTTTCCTTGTAAGCGTCCCGAAACGGAGGGGTTTGATCTCAAATATTGGTTTGAAGAGCCGAAATATTCGGTAGATGAGTGTGTGGAGCGGGATATGAGTTACGCCGCGCCACTTTATGTAAAAGTGCTGCTTTACAGCGCCGACCTTGATCAGCCGATTGTCCAGGACATTTTCATGGGCGATTTTCCGCTGATGACGCCGGCCGGTACCTTTATTATTAACGGCACGGAGCGGGTCGTGGTGAGCCAGCTAATCCGTTCCCCCGGCGTCTATTTCGAAATTGAAGAGGAGCGGGTAACCGGACGGCCGTTGGCCATGGGTAAGTTGATTCCCGACCGCGGCGCCTGGATGGAGTTCGAAACCCGCAAAACCGATTACCTGACGGTTAAGTTCAACCGCAAGCGTACGGTCCCCGTGACCCTGTTCCTGCGAGCCATGGCGGCCGTGGATGATGGTTTGGGCAATCCTCTGATTAAAGAGGGGACCGATGAAGAGATTCTGGCCCTGTTCCAAGATGTGGATACTAACGGCGAGCATCTTTACATTCAGGGCAGCATTGAGCAGGAGCCCAAATGGGATGATAACAAATCGGTGGCTCAGCAGGCGCTCATTGAGTTTTACAAGCGGATGCGCCCCGGCGATCCGCCCACCCTTGACAATGCGACGCAGTTCTTGTATGAGCAGCTGTTTGATCAGCGCCGTTACGACCTGGCCCGGGTCGGCCGTTACAAGTTGAACAAGCGGCTGAATCTGCAGGCCGACGTCCCCCTGACCCACCGCACTATTACCCAGTATGATGTGGTCAAGCTAATAGAGCGCATGATCCGTATCAACAACGGCCAGGAAGGGCCTGATGATATTGATCATCTGGGCAACCGGCGGGTGAAAACGGTGGGTGAACTGTTGCAAGCCAAGCTGCGGGTTGGCCTGCGCCGGATGGAGCGGGTGGTGCGTGAGCGCATGTCTATCCGCGACACCGATAGTTTGACGGCCGTTAACCTGGTCAATATCCGTCCCGTAGTGGCGGCCGTGCGCGAATTCTTTGGCAGCTCCCAGTTAAGCCAGTTTATGGAGCAGACAAATCCGCTGGCCGAGCTGACCCATAAGCGCACCCTGTCTGCGCTCGGTCCCGGTGGCTTGCGCCGCGAGCGGGCCGGTTTTGAAGTCCGTGACGTGCATCACAGCCATTACGGCCGTATCTGCCCCATTGAGACCCCAGAAGGTCCCAACATCGGCTTGATTGGCCGTTTAGCCACTTATGGGCGGGTTAATCAATATGGTTTCGTAGAAACGCCCTACCGCCGTGTCCAGCACACTATCGCTGGTGACAGCCCGGATCTGGTAGGCCATGACGCGGCTGAAAATGTCACCGATCCCGAGACGGGCGAGATTTTGGTTAACAGCGGCGAAACGATTACCGACAAACTAGCCAAAGCAATCAAGAAGGCCAAAATAGCTGAAGTGCGGGTACGGCCGTTTCTGACCACTGAGGTCACGTATATGTCGGCCGATGAGGAAGACCGCTACACCATTGCCCAGGCCAATACCGAAATCGATGAGCGGCGACAGATTGTCAAAGATCGCGTTTCCGCCCGGCGTAACCAGCAGTTCCGCTTCTCCTCGGCACAGCGTGTTGATTATATCGACGTGGCCCCACGCCAGATTGTGGGTATCTCTGCCGCTCTGATCCCCTTCCTGGAGCATGATGATGCCAACCGGGCGCTCATGGGTTCTAACATGCAGCGCCAGGCCGTGCCGCTGCTTCAGCCTGAGGTGCCCATCGTCAGCACCGGGATGGAGCGTCAGGCTGCCTTCAACTCTGGCCAGGTTGTCCTGGCGCAGGAAGATAGTGAAGTGATCAGCGTTACCGGCGACCAGATTGTGGTCATGACCGAAAACGGCCCCAAAACCTACAAGCTGCGCAAGTACAATCGCTCTAATCAGAGTTCCTGCATTGACCAACGGCCGGTGGTTGTCAAGGGTCAACGCATTGCTAAGAACGATGTGTTGGCCGACAGCTCCTCCACCCGGTTTGGCGACCTGGCCTTGGGCCAGGATGTGGTGGTCGCTTTCCTTTCTTGGGAAGGGGGCAACTACGAAGACGCCATCATTATCAGCGAGCGGCTGGTTCATGAAGATCGCTTTACCTCCATTCACATTGAAAAACATGAGGTGGAAGCGCGGGATACTAAGCTGGGACCGGAAGAGATCACCTACGACATTCCCAACGTCAGTGAAGAGGCTCTGAAAGACCTCGACGAGCGCGGCATTATTCGTGTTGGCGCCGACGTCAAGGAAAACGACATCTTGGTCGGCAAAATTACGCCCAAGGGTGAGAAGGAACTCAGTCCCGAAGAAAAACTGCTGCGAGCTATCTTCGGCGACAAAGCGCGTGAAGTGAAAGATTCTAGCCTGCGCTTGCCCCACGGCGCGCGGGGTAAGGTGGTAGACGTCCAGGTGTTCACCCGCCAGCAAGATCGCGACCTGCCCGCCGGCGTAGAGACAATGGTACGGGTGAGTGTGGCTCAACGGCGCAAGATTTCGGAAGGCGACAAGATGGCCGGCCGCCATGGCAACAAAGGTGTTATCTCCAAAGTTGTACCAGTGGAAGATATGCCTTTCCTGGATGACGGTACTCCGGTTGACATTGTTTTGAACCCGATCGGTGTGCCCGGCCGTATGAACCTGGGCCAGATTCTTGAGACCCATCTTGGCTGGGCCGCCCGCCGCCTGGGTATTCGAGCGGTTACGCCTGTGTTTGATGGCGCTACCGAGCATGAAATTGCTGCTGAACTGGCCCGCGCCTGGATCACCGACTATGCCTGGCAGGTTGCTGTCGATTGGGCCTGGGATTGGTTGGAAGAAATCGAATACGACATGGACTCCCTGCAGGACGAGAATGAAGCCCGGCAGTTGTTTATGGCTGCCTGGTTGGCCGACAAAGGTTATGCCCTCGACCTGCTGACAACAGACTATCATTATGCCCGCCGGGCCGTGGCCCGGGAATGGCTGAATGAACGGGGATTGGATGGCCAGCTGGTTTTCCCCGACAATCAGGCTAGTTTGCGCAAGGCCGACTGGAGTGGGAGCAATTTTGCCGCCATTTACGCTTGCCAGCGCGAATGGTCTGTGTTGATGGTTGACACCTATGGCGCGCAGTGGCCAGAAGAGAAGCGGGTTGATGTCACGGCCGTGGCCGATGAAGATCTGGAAGCCCTGGCGGCGGAAATTGCTGTTCAAACTGGTATTCCCGTTCCTACCGTCGGTAAAGAGCGCCTCTATGATGGTAAGAGTGGCGAGGCCTTTGACCGCCCCGTGACCGTGGGTATTATCCACATGCTCAAGCTGGCCCACCTGATTGAAGACAAGGTTCATGCCCGCTCTACGGGCCCCTATTCTCTGGTGACGCAGCAGCCGTTAGGTGGTAAAGCCCAGTTCGGTGGCCAGCGCTTCGGTGAAATGGAAGTGTGGGCCCTGGAAGCCTACGGCGCCGCCTACACGTTGCAGGAGATGCTGACCGTTAAGTCGGATGATGTGCAGGGCCGCGTCAAGACGTACGAATCGATTGTCAAGAATGAGCCGATCGAGCCGCCGGGTATTCCCGCCTCCTTCCGCGTGTTGGTCAAAGAGCTGCAAAGCCTGGGGCTGGCGGTAGAGGCGGTGACCGAGAATGGTGACGTGATCCGCTTTGGCAAGGAAGATGACAAGAAGAACCGGCAGTGGGTCGGTACAGGGCTGATGGATCTGGCCCATAACCGGCGTTAGAGTGTGATAAGCCGGTGCTTGTTTGACTTCTGCCAGCTATCTGGTAGAATACCAATTCGTTATTTCTGGCACGGCGCAACTGGCCTACCGTGGGCCAGCTTGCGAACTGCATAAAAAGATTGCAATGGAGGCCATCAAGCTAGCTTGATGGCCTCCATTGTCGAGTAGAGATATAAGGTGCGAGTTAGTAAGGAGAAAAATTAAACGTGCCGACTATTAACCAACTTGTACGCAAAGGCCGCAGCGCCAAAAGCAAAAAAAGCAAATCGCCTGCGTTGCAGTGGACGTTTAACTCTTTTAAGCAGCGTCGTACACAGCAGCCCAAGGGCTCTCCTCAGAAGCGAGGTGTTTGCACACAGGTCAAGACCATGACTCCCAAGAAACCGAATTCAGCGCTGCGCAAAGTGGCTCGTGTTCGTTTGACCAATGGCGTTGAGGTCACAGCTTATATTCCTGGTGAAGGTCACCGGCTGCAGGATCACTCGGTGGTGCTGGTGCGCGGCGGCCGGGTGAAAGACTTGCCTGGCGTCCGCTACCATATCGTTCGCGGTACACTGGATGCTGATGGGGTCAACAACCGTAAGCAAGGCCGCTCTAAGTATGGCACCAAAGCGCCCAAGAAGTAAATTGCCTTAAGCCTTCTTCGTCATAGTGGTGAAGACGAAGGCTTGATTTGGAGATTTGAGAAATGCCTAGACGTTATCGTCCCGAAAAGCGGGAAGTTGAACCGGATTTGCGTTACAACAACGTACGCGTAGCCATGTTCGTCAATCGGCTCATGCACGACGGCAAAAAGAGCACGGCGCAGTCAGTGCTTTATGACAGCTTTGACATTATTGAGAAGAAGCTGAGCCGCAAGCCGTTGGAAGTGTTTGAGCAAGCTCTGTATAACGTTTCACCTCAGGTGGAAGTGAAACCGCGTCGTGTGGGTGGCTCGACTTACCAGGTGCCGATTGAGGTGCCGCCGCATCGTCGTTTGACCCTGGCTATGCGTTGGATTTTGATGGCTGCCCGCAAGCGGAGCGGCCGTTCTATGGCTGAGAAATTGGCGGCGGAACTGATGGACGCCTTCAACGGTCAGGGTGCGGCTCTTAAGCGTAAAGACGATGCCCACCGTATGGCTGAAGCCAACCGCGCCTTTGCCCATTTTCGCTTTTAATCTGTTATGAGTCGTTTACCTCTCGAACAAGTTCGGAATATCGGCATCATCGCCCATATTGACGCCGGTAAGACCACAACCACCGAACGTATCCTCTATTACACAGGCCGCATCCATCGCATGGGTGAGGTGCATGAGGGTACGGCGACCATGGATCACATGGTGCAGGAGCAGGAGCGTGGCATTACCATCACCTCGGCGGCGACGACGACATTCTGGCTTGACCACCAGATTAATATCATCGACACCCCTGGTCACATTGACTTTACGGCCGAAGTTCAGCGCAGCTTGCGCGTCTTGGACGGCGGGGTTGTTGTTTTTGATGGCGTCGCCGGCGTAGAACCGCAAACGGAAACCGTCTGGCGCCAGGCTGATCAATACAACGTACCCCGCATCTGTTTTGTCAACAAGATGGATCGCGTTGGTGCTGACTTTGCCCGCGTCATTGGTATGATCAAGGATCGGCTCAAGGCCAACCCGGTGGCTATTCAGTGGCCTATTGGCCGTGAAAGCGGCTTCCGGGGTATTGTCGACCTATTGAGCATGGAAGCGTTTGAGTGGATTGAAGAGGACCTGGGTACAACCTCTCGCGCCATTCCTATTCCCGAGGAAGTACGCGAGCAGGTTGAGGCAGCCCGGGAAACGATCGTTGAGAATATAATAGAGACAGATGATGAGCTAATGACCCGCTATCTCGAGGGAGAGGAAATTTCCCTCGATGACCTGCGGGCAGCGCTGCGCAAAGCGACCATTAACAGCCAGGTTGTGCCGGTTTTGTGTGGTTCTGCCTTGCGCAACAAAGGCATTCAGCGGGTCTTGGACGCCGTCGTTTATTACCTGCCTTCGCCGCTGGACGTGCCCCATATTCAGGGTACCATTCCAGCTACGGGCGAAATCGCGCCCCGTCCACCCGAGGATGACGCTCCTCTGGCGGCGCTGGTCTTCAAGATTGTGACCGATCCTTATGTCGGCCGTCTGGCTTATTTCCGTGTTTATTCGGGAACGTTGAACTCCGGCTCTAACGTATTGAACGGCACCAAGGGACGCAAGGAGCGGATTGGCCGGGTGCTGCGGATGCATGCCGATCGGCGCGAAGATTTAACCGAAGTTAAGGCTGGTGATATTGCAGCCATTCTGGGCTTGAAGAATACCTTTACCGGCGAAACGCTGTGTGATCCAAGCCACCCCATTATCCTGGAAGCAATCGAATTTCCGCAGCCGGTTATCTCTCTGGCCATTGAGCCCAAAACGACAACCGACCAGGACAAGATGGGCGTGGCCCTGCGAGCCCTGGGTGAAGAAGATCCCACTTTCCAGGTGCGTACCGATGATCAGACTGGTCAGACCGTCCTTTACGGTATGGGTGAACTGCATCTGGATGTGTTGGTAGACCGGATGCTGCGTGAGTTTAAGGTGGCGGCAAATGTAGGTAAGCCCCGCGTAGCCTACCGCGAAACAATTACTCGGCCGGTGGAGAAGGCTGAAGGCCGCTTCGTCCGCCAAAGTGGTGGACGCGGCCAATATGGTCATGCGGTCCTAAGACTGGAACCACTGGATCCCGGCGCCGGTTTTGTCTTTGAAAATGCGATCGTCGGCGGGACCATTCCCAAGGAGTATATTAAGCCGATTGAGGCTGGTGTAAGTGAGGCGATGGGCAGCGGTGTTTTAGCCGGCTATCCCATCGTCGATGTTAAAGCGACGCTCTACGATGGCTCCTTCCATGAAGTGGACTCCTCGGAGATGGCTTTCAAGATTGCCGGTTCTATGGCCCTAAAAGAGGGTGTTCAGAAAGGTACTCCGGTATTGTTGGAGCCGATCATGCGGATTGAAGTGGTTACTCCAGAAGAGTATATGGGTGATGTAATTGGTAACCTTTCTTCTCGCCGCGGCGTAATTGAAGGTGTGGAGATGCGCGTTGAAGGCATCCAATCCATCAAGGCCAAGGCGCCTCTGGCAGAGATGTTTGGCTATGCTACCAGCCTGCGCTCAATGAGCCAGGGTCGGGGTACGTTTACCATGGAGTTTGATCATTACGCGCCGCTTTCAACTGAGATTGCCGCGGCCGTACTAAAAGGTTCACATTGACCTTGGCAGTAGGTGTCTCACGCCTGAGTGTCTCACGCCTGAATGTGTCACGCCTTTTGCCGGGACTTATTGATTCTGTTTAATCAGTTGAGAGGAAGAAAACGATTATGGGTAAAGAAAAATTTACACGCGATAAACCGCATTGCAACATCGGCACCATTGGTCACATTGACCATGGCAAGACGAGTTTGACGGCCGCCATCACCAAGGTACTCTCCATGAAAGGCTGGGCC
>Ga0209498_1002504_pt1 | contig 11051 bp, 7 predicted proteins | sample WalLakDeSediment_FD_184131 | JGI IMG/M metagenome (GOLD analysis project Ga0209498, IMG submission 184131) | Lake sediment microbial communities from Walker lake, Nevada to study Microbial Dark Matter (Phase II) - Walker Lake 11/02/13 Deep... | ecosystem: Environmental > Aquatic > Freshwater >...
AAGGAATCTTGCCCCACCTTACTTGTAGAACAAGTTTCCTACTTGTTCGGGCTTGTTCGGGCAAGAAGGAATCTTGCCCCACCTTACTTGTAGAACAAGTTTCCTGCTTGTTCGGACTTGTTCGGGCAAGAAGGAATCTTGCCCCACCTTACTTGTAGAACAAGTTTCCTGCTTGTTCGGGCTTGTTCGGGCAAGAAGGAATCTTGCCCCACCTTACTTGTAGAACAAGTTTCCTACTTGTTCGGACTTGTTCGGGCAAGAAGGAATCTTGCCCCACCTTACTTGTAGAACAAGTTTCCTACTTGTTCGGACTTGTTCGGGCAAGAAGGAATCTTGCCCTACGGTGTTGACAAAAGAGGCTGAAGACTCTTCGTCCCCAGCCTCTTTTTGAACAGACTGCCGCTAGCTATCGACAGGCTTAAGCGTTAAGCTGTTGTACAGGGCAGCCTTTACGGCAGTTTATCCGCCTTCGATTGCCGAGCGGATCTGATCGGCCGCATTGGTGAAGGCGTTCTCGGGCGTGTCGCCCTGCTGCGCAACCAAAACGACGGCGTTACCCCAGGCTTCCCATACGGCCGACATCTCGGGGATGGAGGGCATGGGCAGCGCGTTGGCGCCGGCCTCGTTGAAGGACGCAATATCGGCGTCATCCAGCGCCTCGGCGACCGGCAGGAACGTCGGCGGACGCGGGTCAGCCTCGTACATGGCCTGCATCGCTTCGGCGGTGGCGACGAACTCGGTCAGGAAGATTTGCGCCAGGAGCGGGTCGGTGCTGAAGGCGCTCACCATGAAGCCCTGCGCGCCCAGGAACGGACGGCCATCGGCCGTTTCGTCCGGAATGTCGCAGATCTGGTAGTTGACGCCGGAGTCGCGCAGACGCGGCAGCGCCCACGGGCCGGTGATGGTCATGGCCGACTTGCCTTCCTCAAACCAGGTGTGCATCGTGTCCCAGTCCACGGCCGGGGGCTGCAAGCCCTCAGCGACCATGCTGGCCCACCACTGCGCGGCGGCAATGGTGCCTTCGCTATCAACACCCACGTCTTCCGGGTTGTAGCTGCCATCTTCGTTCAAACCGAAGACGTAGCCGCCGAAAGCGGTCTGAATGGGGAAGAAGTGGAAGGGATCGCCTTCCATGCGGACAAAACCATACAGGTTGCTGTCAATATTGGCGGTGTTGTTCGCCGCGATCTCGGCCGAGATATCTTTTACCTCGGTCCAGGTGGCGGGGCACTCGTCCAGAATGTCGGCATTGATGAAGAAGGCCACGTTCTCCTGGGCATTGGGCATGCCGTACAGTTCGCCGTCGTAGCTGAAGGCCTGCAGGGCCGCCGGGGCGAAGTCATCGAGCTTATCGCCCAGGTCGATGGGCGCCAGGAGGCCGCTGCTCACCAGTTCACCCAGCCAGTCATGGGCGCCGACGATGATATCGGGGCCTTCACCGGCGGGGGCGGCCTGGGTGAACAGACCACGAATGTCGCCAAAGCCGATTTCTTCAATCACAACCGTCACGCCAAATTCCGCCTGGAATTGTTTGGCAACGCTCTGGAGGGCGGGCGTACGGGTGTCGTCGGCCCAAACCTTGAGGGTCAGCCCGGTTTCTTCCACGGGTTCGGCCGTTGGCTCTGGTTCCGGCGCGGCTGTGGGCTCGGCGGCCGGTTCTGTAGGAGCCGGGGCTACTTCTTCCGCGGGCTGCTCGGCCGGGGCCGGAGCCGGGGCCGGGGTGGGAGCCGGGGCCTGACCGCCACAGGCGCTCAACAAAAGGGCGCCCATGAGCAACATGACTAACAAAACGGTCCATTTTGTGTTTTTCATCTTTCTCCTCGCTTGAAAGGGTTCAAGGTAATTAAATAACTAAAACAAACTGTTGTGAATGCTGCATTTGAAATTTTTACCGGCGGTTTCATCACCTCCTTGAGATTATATGGTATAGAATTTTAGAACATAAACAGTGAAATGCCAATCACCCATCAGCCAAAATCCCGGCCTGCAAGCCTGCTTGCAGTTGATTACGCAGTTGGGCAACGTGCAGCAGCAGCGTTTGCTGCTGCTGCGCATTAAAACAACTCAAGCGCGCTTCGTTAAAAACGCGATGCGCCGCCGTGACCTCGGCGACGCGCGCCAGCCCGGCGTCGGTCACATAGAGGCGCTGCACACGGCCGTCATGCTCATGCGCGCAGCGCTGCACGTAACCGTCAGCTTCCAACCCTTTGGTAATGCGCGTCATATTGCTCTTATCACAAAACATGCGGCTGCTAAGCTGGCTGAGAGAGATTCCGGGCGCTTCGGCCAGGTGATAGAGGGCATAGTAGCGCGCAACCGTCAGATCGAAACGGGCGAGCAACCGCCGATCGCCAAAATCGAGCAGTAGAAAGGTTTCTTTTAGAAGACCGTAGAGTTGCTCAGTACCGTCCATCACGTCAAGCAGTTATTGCGCCTAGATTTAGTTGATCTCTCAACTATTTCAGATGAAACTGTATCATAGAGAGAAACGGCCGTCAATAAAAATCCACAAGCGCCAGGCGCGGGATGTACGACCCTGGTCAAGCCAGATCGATAACCCGTACCCGGCGCTCTACTATGCCCGCAGGCTGGCGCCCAGCCGGCGCGCAAGCTGCTGCACAAGTCGCTGGCGCTGCTTTGCCACGTCCTTGTCCGTCAGCGTCTTGCTGGGGGATTGGAAGGTCAGGTGATAGGCCAGGCTCTTCTTGCCGGGTGGAATCTGCGCGCCGGTGTAAACGTCGAACAGCTCCACGCGCGTGAGCAGCGCGCCGCCGGCTTCAAACAAAGCCTTTTCCACGTCGCGCGCCGGCGTGGCCTGATCAACAACGAGCGCCAGGTCCTCGCGCACGGCCGGATAGGTTGAGATCGGCTCAAAGGGATAGAGGCGCCCCATGGCGTCCAGCACGAGCTGCAAGTCGAGATCGGCCGCCAGCACGGCCTGGTCGCGCTCCAGGCGCGCGTCAAACGCCTCCGCCACGCGCGGATGCAGCTCGCCCAGGAAGCCCACGGCCTTTTTGCCCAGCAGCAGTTGGGCGGTGCGCCCCGGCCGGAAGGTGGGATGCTCGGCCGGCTCGAAGCGCGCCTCAAGGTGCAGCCCGTTGAACAGCGCCTCCAGGACGCCTTTTAAATCGAAGAAGTCCAGCCGCGCGGTATGCGCATCCCCTTGCCAGTATGCGGCCGCGCGCGGGCCGGTCATGGCCAGCGCCAGGCGCGGCAGCTCCGCAGGCAGCAGTTCATCCGCCTGCGGATGGTAGACGGCGCCAATCTCGAAGAGGGCGATGCGCGTCTGGAAGCGGCTGTTGGCGGCGACCATCTCCAGGACCGAGGCGAGCACGCTCTGGCGCAGGACGGAGCGGTCAACCGAGATGGGGTTGGTGAGGGCGACGTACGGCCGTTGCGCCGCCTCATCCGCGCCGCCGGGCGGGAAGAGACGCGCCTCGCGCGCCGGCGAGGTCAGGCGATAGGTGATCACCTCTTGCAGGCCAAGCTGCACGAGCAGGTCGCGCGCCTGCTCCTCGCGCTCCAGCAGCGGGTTGCCGCGCTGGGGCGGCAGCGCGTCGGCCAGGATGGTATTGGGAATGTTGTCATAACCGTACAGGCGGCAGATCTCTTCCACCAGGTCGTGCGCCCCTTCGATGTCCATGCGCGTGTCGGGCGCTGTGACCAGCAGCGTCTCCCCTTGCGGTTGGACCGTGAACGCCAGCCGCTGCAGCAGCTCGCCGATGGCGGCGGGGCTCAAATCCAGCCCGCTCAGGCGGCGCACGTAAACCGGGTCCAGCGCCACCGTCACCGGTTCCGGGGGCGCGGGATAGGCGTCAATGATGCCCTGCCAGACGGTTCCGCCGGCCAAACGCTGCAGCAGCCCGGCGGCGCGGCGCGCGCCCAGCAGCGCCTGGCTGGGGTGCACGCCGCGGCTGAAGCGGAAGGCCGCCTCGCTGTGGATGCCTAAATCCGTGGCGCTGCGCCGGATGTTGATGAAGTTCCAGGCCGCGGCTTCGAGCAGGACGTTGGTTGTATCGTCCTTGATTTCGCTCTCCAGGCCGCCCATGACGCCGCCCAGGCTGAGCGCGCCTAGCGGGTCGGTGACGAGAATGGTGTGGCCGGGCAGCTTGTGAACGACGCCGTCCAGCGTGGTGAGCGTTTCGCCGGGGCGCGGCAGGCGCGTGATGATGTGAATAGGTCCATCCGGATCGACCTGATCGGCGCGGCGGCGCAGGTAGTCGTAGTCGAAGGTGTGGTTGGGCTGGCCAATCTCCAGCATGACGTAATTGCTGACGTCGACGACGACGTTAATCGGCCGTTGGCCAGCCAGGCGCAGGCGGTGCTGCATCCAGTAGGGGCTGGGCTGCTGGGAGACGCCCTCGATGACCAGGCCAACAAAGCGCGGGTTGAGCTCCGGGTTCTCAGTGCTGATGCGCACACGGCCGTTTACCGGCGGCCCCGTCATCTCCACGTGGGTATCTGGGACGCGCAGCGGCTGGTTGGTGAGCGCGGCGTACTCGCGCGCCACGCCCAGCATGGAAGCGCAGCGCGCGATGTTGGGAATGATGTCGATCTCCAGGACGGCGTCGCCCAGCGCGTCCTGTGCGGGGGCGCCGGCCTGGTAAGGGGGCGAATAGGCATCCTTGCGCATGATGATGACGCCCTCGTGGCTGTCGCTGAGCCCCAGCTCTTTTTCAGAGCAGAGCATGGCGTCGTTGTAGACGCCGCGCAGCGCGCGCCCTTTGAGCTTCATTTTGGAACGGCCGTCTTTATGCCCATCGTACAGTTCAGCGCCTTCCAGCGCCAGCGGCGAATACAACTGCTGCGCGCTCACGTCCCCCTGTCCCACGTAAGGGAAGAGGTTGGGCGCGCCGGTGACCACGACCTTGGGCGCCGCGGCGCCGTAGGCCACGGTCGCTAACACCAACCGGTCGGCCTCCGGGTGCGCCTCAACCTGGAGAATGTGGCCCAGCACAATCTTCTCGCGGTCCCACACCAGGTCAGCGCCCGGCAGGCCGTAGAACTCAATGCGCTTCACTTCCAGCCCGGCGCTGGTCAGCACGCGGTCGACCTCCGCAATCGGCCGGTCAATGGTTACGAAATCGTTTAGCCAGGAAAGGGGTACTTGCATGATATTCGTTCCTAAAATTGCGCCAGGAAGCGCAAATCATTGGCCCAAAAGTGGCGAATGTCGTTAATGCCATACTTCAACATGGCGATGCGCTCCGGCCCCATGCCGAAGGCGAAGCCGTAGTAAACGTCGGGATCGTAGCCGCCGTTGCGCAGCACGGTGGGGTGCACCATGCCGCAGCCCAGAATCTCCAGCCAGCCGGTGTACTTGCACACCTGGCAGCCGGCGCCGTCACAGAGAAAACAGCTCACGTCCACTTCCGCGCTGGGCTCAGTGAAGGGGAAATAGCTGGCGCGGAAGCGCGTCTGGCGCGTCGGGCCAAACATGCGGCGCGCAAATTCGGTCAGCGTGCCCTTGAGGTCGGCAAAGGTGATATCCCGGCCGACGGCCAGCCCTTCCACCTGCGTGAACTGAATCTCGCTGCGCGCGGTAATCTGCTCGTTGCGATAGCACATGCCGGGCAGAATGACGCGCACCGGTTCGGGATAATATTCGCGCATGGCGCGAATCTGGCCCGCGCTGGTGTGGGTGCGCAGGATCACGTCGGGCGTGGTGGTGTAGAAGCTGTCCTGCATCTCGCGCGCCGGGTGGTGGGGCGGAAAGTTGAGCAGCTCGAAGTTGTAGGCGTCCGTCTCCACGTCGGGGCTGCGATAGATTTGGAAACCCATGTCGCCGAAGACGCGGTAAATTTCGCGCAGGGTCTTGGTGGTAATGTGCAGGCCGCCGCGCGGCTGCGGTCTGCCCGGCAGGGTCACGTCCAGCGCCTCAGCCTGAAGCCGGGCCTGCAATTCCGCCGCGCGCAGCGCTTCCGCGCGCGCTTCGTACGCCTGTTCCAGCGCCTGCTTCACGTGGTTGAGCTTCTGGCCAAAGCTGGGCCGCTCTTCGGGGGCCACCTGGCTGATCTGGCGCGTGAGCAGGTAGACGCGCCCTTTGCGTCCCAGGTAGTCGCGAAACCATTGTTCGAGTTCGGCCGTGCCGGCCGCCGCCTGCAACGTTTGCGCTGCTTCTGCGAAAATATCGTCTAATTCTTTTGCCGCCATGTTTTCTTTCCTTGATAAAAGCGCTATCGACTATGTCCAGCCCAAAAGCATAACATACCCCTGGGCCGGCGCCAAAATAAAAAAGGACGCGGGTGTGACGCCGCGTCCTTGCGAGTGTGTGGTTTCTGCGTGCGCTTTACTCAGGCAGAACCAACCTCCTCGGCCATGCGGCGTGGAGGGGAGCCGGTAAAGCTAAAAAAGTTAACCAGATGTGTTAACATAGTGACCGCATAGTAGCATCTCAAGGCGGCGTTGTCAACCCGCTTTTTGCCCTATTTTGCACGTGCGCCATCAGTATTCTATTCTTTGGAGGTTTTGTGCCCGACACAGTGATACGCCACGCAGATTTTGTTTCCCAGCAGGTAATCCCGCGCCACGTCGACGTGTGGCTGCCGGCGGAGTGCGCCGCGGAGCCGGCGCGGCGCTTCCCGGTCCTCTACATGCACGACGGCCAGAACCTGTTCGATCCGGCCACGTCGTCGATTGGCGTGGCATGGGAGGTGGATCGCGCCGCCCGCCGCCTGATTGACGCCGGCGTCATTCCGCCGCCGATCATCGTGGGCGTCTGGTGCACGGAGCGGCGCTGGCAGGAATATATGCCGCAGCGGCCTTTGCGCGACTATGCCGGCGACATGAATGTCGGCGACAGCCAGTTCCGCCTTGCAGAGATCGACCCTCGCCTGGCCGGTGGGCTACTCTCCGACGCTTACCTGCGCTTCCTGGTCGGCGAGCTGAAGCCCTTCATCGACCAGACCTATCCCACCCGGCCGGAGCGCGAACAAACCTTTATCATGGGCTCCAGCATGGGCGGGCTGATTTCGCTTTACGCGCTGTGCAGCTATCCCGACCTGTTCGCCGCCGCCGGCTGCGTCTCGACCCACTGGCCCGCCGCCGCGGGCGCCACGGGCGCGCATCTACCCACGCTGCTGCCGCCGCCCGGCCGTCACAAGCTCTACTTCGACTACGGTACCGCCACGCTCGACGCCGAATACGAACCCCACCAGCAGCAGGTCGACCAGATCATGCAGACCGCCGGCTACACGCCCGGCCAGGATTGGCTTACGCGCAAATTTGAGGGCGCGGACCACTCCGAACGCGCCTGGCGCGCCCGCGTCCACATCCCCCTGGCCTTTATGCTCGGCGCAAACAGATAGCAAGTGTGCAAGTGTGCAAGTGTGCAGGTTTGCAGGTTTGCAGGTTTGCAAGTTTGCAAGTGTGCAGGTTTGCAAGTTTGCAGGTTTGCAATTACGCACACCTTGCATGGCGCAAGCCGCTTTCTGTGGTAGGATGAATCGGCATGATTCAAATTTAGTGCGTTTCAACGCACTTTTGTCTATAGCTGTGGATTGAAATCCACAGCAAATTGGTAAGATGATTTTGTCCAAAATGAACCATGCCTTTTGCCCATCACTATTTTGGAGAAAGGAGTTATGACCACCCCAATCAAAGCCATCCGGCATTCGGAACATAACGTTGAGAACTTTAAGCAGGCCTTGCTGGACAACCTCTACTATTCCTTGGGCCAGGCCATCCAGTCGGCCGACGTGAACGACATTTACAAGGCGCTCTCCTACACCGTGCGCGACCACCTCATGCAGCGCTGGCGGGCCACCTCCGACGCCTACTACGCCGCCAATCCGCGCTTTGTGTACTATCTTTCAGCCGAATACCTGCTGGGGCGTCAGCTTCAGCAAAACATGCTCTACACCGACACGATGGAGCTGGCGCGCCAGGCGCTGGCGGATTTCGGCCTGGACTACGAGCAGTTTATCAAGCTGGACATTGAGCCCGGCCTGGGCAACGGCGGCCTGGGGCGGCTGGCGGCCTGCTTCCTCGATTCGCTGGCCACGATGGGCGTCCCCTGCGTAGGCTACGGTATTCGCTACGAATACGGCATCTTCAAACAGAGCTTTCGGGATGGCTGGCAGGTGGAGCAGCCCGACGAATGGCTCTACTACGGCTGCCCGTGGGAATTTTCCAAGCCGGATAGCATGGTACCGGTTTACTTTGGCGGCCGTACGGAGCACAGCCGCGATGCGCGCGGCAATCTGCGCGTGCGCTGGATCCCCGACGAGCAGTTGATGGGCGAACCATACCACATGCTCGTGCCGGGCTACGGCGCCAACACCGTCAACATGCTGCGCCTGTGGCGGGCGCGCGCCACGCAGGAATTCGACTTCCAAATCTTTGACGAGGGTGATTACGCCAACGCGGTGGCCAAGAAGGTGCGCACGGAAAACATCACCAAGGTACTGTACCCCAACGACAACACCCCCCAGGGCAAGGCGCTGCGCTTGAAGCAGCAGTACTTTTTCGTGACTTGCTCGCTGCAGGATATCATCCGCCGCTTCATGCTGCGCAATACGCAGTTGGAAAAGCTGCCGGAGAAGGTGGTCATCCAGCTCAACGACACGCATCCGGTTGTGGCCATTCCCGAGCTCATGCGCATTTTGATCGACAAGCACGAAATGGGCTGGGAGCAGGCCTGGGACATCACCACGCGCGTTTTCGCCTATACCTGCCACACCCTGCTGCCGGAAGCGCTGGAAAAGTGGCCGGTGGCGCTCTTTGGGAGCCTGCTGCCGCGCCACCTGGAAATTATTTACGAAATCAACCAGCGCTTTCTGGACGAAGTGCGGCGGCGCTATCCCGGCGATACGGCGCGCTTGGCGCGCACGTCGCTGATCGAGGAAGGGGCCGAGCGGCAGGTGCGCATGGCCAACCTGGCGACCGTGGGCAGCTTTTCGGTCAACGGCGTGGCGGAATTGCAGTCGCGGCTGCTGCGCGAGCACACCCTGCGCGATTTTGCCGAGCTGTGGCCCAACAAGTTCAACAATAAGACCAACGGCGTCACGCAGCGCCGCTTCATGCGTCTGGGCAATCCGCCGCTGTCAGCGCTGATTACGGCGCGCATCGGCGAGGGCTGGCTGACCGACCTGGAACAACTGCGCCGGCTGGAGCCGCTCGTGGACGACCCGCAGTTCCGCGCGGCGTGGCGCAACGTAAAGCAGCAAAACAAGCAGCGGCTGGCGGATATCATTGCGCAGGAGAAGGGGTTCGCGGTGAATCCGGAGGCGTTGTTCGACGTGATGGTGAAGCGCATGCACGAGTACAAGCGCCAACTGCTGAAGGCGCTGCACATCATTACGCTCTACCAGCGCATCAAGGACAATCCCAGCGTCAACATGACGCCGCGCACGGTGATTTTTGGGGCCAAGGCCGCGCCGGGCTACTTCATGGCCAAGCTGATTATCAAGCTGATCAACAACCTGGCCGAAGTGGTGAATAACGATGCGGATGTCAACGGCCGTCTTAAAGTCGTCTTCCTGGCCAATTTCAACGTCACGCTGGCCCAGCGCATCTACCCCGCCGCCGACCTCTCCGAGCAGATTTCGCTGGCCGGCAAGGAGGCCTCCGGCACGGGCAACATGAAGTTCGCGCTCAACGGCGCGCTCACCATCGGCACGCTGGACGGCGCCAACGTCGAGATTCGCGAGCGCGTGGGAGCGGAGAATTTCTTCCTGTTTGGGCTGACGGCCGACGAGGCCTTTGCGCTCAGGGCGCGCGGCTACAACCCGCTCGATTACTACCGCGCCAACGCCGAGCTGCGCCGCGCCATCGACGCCATCGCCGGCGGCGCGTTCTCAAACGGCGACCGGCGCCTGTTCCGGCCCATTGTGGAGTCGCTGCTGGGGCACGACGAGTTTATGCTGCTGGCCGATTACACTGACTACATGGACGCGCAGACGCGCGCGGCGCAGGCTTACCTGCATCAGGAGCAGTGGACGCGCATGTCGATTTTGAACGTGGCGCGCTGCGGCTTCTTTTCCTCCGATCGCTCCATGGCGCAGTACTGCGCCGACATCTGGCGCGTGGAGCCGGTTGTCGTAAGCAGCGGCGAACACAAAACTTAACAAATCCTGTTCATTTGTGATATTCTGCACAGAGCTTGCTAAACTTCACCCGATGTGAGAGGCGCCGGCCCGGCGACGAGCCGGCGCCCTGCAAGCGGTCGGTTACAAACAAAGGCAGGCGACATGCAGGAATTAGATGGCGACGGCCGTTTCTCCCGGCAAAACGGCGACAGCATCCCCATTGTTCAGGTCAAAAACGTCATCAAGCGTTTCCCCGTCGGCGACGGCGAACTCACCGTGCTCAAAGGCGTCTCCCTCGACGTGCACCCCGGCGAGTTCGTCTCCATCGTCGGACCCTCCGGCAACGGCAAATCGACGCTGCTGAACATGATCACCGGCATTGACCACCCCTCGGAGGGCGAAGTCATCGTCACCGGGCAGGCGGTCCACACGCTCAGTGAGAACGCGCTGGCCGCCTGGCGCGGTACCCACGTCGGCATCATCTTCCAATTTTTCCAACTGCTGCCCGCGCTTAGCCTGCTCAAAAACATTATTCTGCCCATGGACCTGGTCAAAAAGCTGCCGCCCAAGGAGCGCAAAGCGCGCGCCCTGCATCTGCTGGAGACCGTGGGCCTGGCCGACCAGGCCCACAAACTGCCCAGCCAGGTTTCGGGCGGCCAGCAGCAGCGCGCCGCCATCGCGCGCGCCCTGGCCAACGATCCGCCGCTGCTGGTGGCGGATGAGCCGACCGGCAACCTGGATTCGCAAACCTCGGACGACATCTTTGGCCTGTTCACCGCGCTGGCGGCGCAGGGCAAAACGCTGATGATGGTCACCCACAGCCGCAGCCTGGCGGCGCGCACCGGGCGCATTGTTGAAATCCGCGACGGCCGTATCACCCAAGACACCGTCCGCCAACTATCAGTAACCATTAATCCGTCAATGTCATTAAGTTAAGGCAATGGGCGTACTCTGGGACAAAGTCTGGTTTGACCTCTGGCAGCGGCGCGGACGCACGCTGCTGGCCGTGCTCAGCATTGCCGC
>Ga0209498_1002506_pt1 | contig 11047 bp, 7 predicted proteins | sample WalLakDeSediment_FD_184131 | JGI IMG/M metagenome (GOLD analysis project Ga0209498, IMG submission 184131) | Lake sediment microbial communities from Walker lake, Nevada to study Microbial Dark Matter (Phase II) - Walker Lake 11/02/13 Deep... | ecosystem: Environmental > Aquatic > Freshwater >...
GCGGCCCCGACGCGCTCCGCGTCGAGCGAGGCGAGGAAGCCGCCCGCGTCGGCGCACCAGTCGACGGTGTCTGGCGCCACCTCCAGGGCGTCGATCCGCGCGACGTCGCCGCCCTGCGCGGCGACCCAGCGCTCGAAGCGACGCAGCGCGCGGCCGTCGTCCAGCGCGGACGCCACCTCGCCGGCGTCGGTCACCAGGCCGGCGGCGCCGAGCAGTTCGGTGGCGAGCGCCACGACCAGTTCGCGCAGGTCGGGCGGGCCGCCGCCGCGCAGCGTCGCGACCGCCTCGCGCACCTCGAGCGCGTGGCCCACCGCGGAGCCCAGCGGCTCGTCCATGTTCGACAGCACGGCGCGCACCGTGCGCCCCGCGTGGGCGCCGATCGCCACCATCGCCGCGGCCAGCGCGCGCGCCTCGTCCGGGGTCCGCATGAACGCGCCGTGCCCCACCTTGACGTCGAGCACGATCGTCCGCGCGCCGCCCGCCAGCTTCTTGCTCATGATGCTGCTGGCGATCAGTGGCAGCGAGGCCACCGTGCCGGTGGCGTCCCGCAGCGCGTAGAGCAGGCCGTCGGCGGGCGCCAGGGCCTTCGTCTGACCGGTGACTGCGACGCCGACCTCGCGGACTTGTCGGAAGAAGGCCGCCTGGTCGAGCTCGGCCCGGAAGCCGGGTATCGCCTCCAGCTTGTCGATCGTCCCGCCCGTGTGGCCCAGGCCGCGCCCCGACATCTTCGCGACGCTGGCGCCGAGCGCGGCGAGCAGCGGCGCCAGCACCAGGGTCGTCTTGTCGCCCACCCCGCCGGTGGAATGCTTGTCGACCGGATGCGCGAACTCGGCGAGGTCGAGCCGCTCGCCGCTGTCGGCCATCACCTCGGTGAGGTCGGCGGTCTCGCGCTCGGTCATGCCGCGCCACACGACCGCCATCAGCCAGGCCGCCACCTGGTAGTCGGGAACCTCGCCGCGGACGTAGCCGCCGATGAAGGCCTCCAGGGTGGCGCGGTCGTGGGCCACGCCGTGCCGCTTGGCCAGGATGACGTCAACCGCTCGCACGCTCGGGGTCATACGCCCATGCTACGCGCCCGCGCCACCGGCGGGACCTTCGGCAGGCGCCGGCTCGCCGCCTCGGGCCCGGGCAGCGAGGGCGGCCAGCGCGGCCCGGGCCTCGGCCGCCTCGTCCCACGGCACGGCGCCGCTGCCGCGCTCCAGGGTGCGCTCGTGGCCCTTGCCGGCCAGCAGCACCACGTCGCCGGGGCGCGCCATGGCGAGCGCCAGCGCGATCGCGCTGCGCCGGTCGGGTTGGACGCGGTAGTCCCGCCCGTCGACGCCGCCGGCCGCGACGGCCCCCGCGACCATCGCCGCCAGGATCTGGTCGAGGTCTTCGCTGCGGGCGTCGTCCTCGGTGAAGATCGCCAGGTCGGCGCCGGCGACCGCCGCCGCCCCGAGGCCCGCACGGTTGCGCGGGTCGCGCTCGCCGGGCGCGCCCTGGACCACCAGCAGGCGTCCGCCTGCCGCAGGTCGGAGCGTCGCGAGCGCCTTCGCCAGCCCCTCCGGCGTATGGGCGAAGTCGACCACCACCGTGAACGGCTCGCTCGCCACCAGCTCCATGCGGCCCGGCACGCCGCCGAAGCTCGCCAGGCGCTCCACGGCCGTGTCCATCGGCACGCCGAGCCGGACTGCGGCCGCCAGCGCCGCCAGGGCGTTGGCGACGTTGAAGCGTCCGAGCATCGGCAGGTGCGCGCGCCGTCGCCCGTCGCCGGTCACGAGGTCGAAGCTCAGGCCGTCGGCCTCGGCGACGACGTTCTCCGCGCGCACGTCGGCGGGGCCGGCCAGCGCGTAGCTGGTGACCCGGCCCGACGCGGCGCCGTCGAACGCCGCGAAGTTCGGATCGTCGCGGTTGAGCACCGCGCCTGCGGCCTGACGCACGAGGCTGGCCTTCGCCTCGCGGTAGGCCTCGACGGTGCCGTGGTGGTCGAGGTGCTCGGGGGAGAGGTTCGTCCACAGCATCAGGCCGAAGTCGACGTGCGCGAGCCGCTGCAGCGACGCTGCGTGCGAGCTCGCCTCGATCACGGCCCAGCGCGCGCCTGCGGCGCGGGCGGCCGCCAGGTGCGCATGCACCTCGGTGGCCTCGGGGGTGGTGAAGTGCTGTTCGGGCGGGCGCCCCTCGGCGCCGATGCGCTCCATGGCGGTCGACAGCAGCGAGGCGCGCGGCCGTGTCTCGGCTCCCTGCAGTAGGTGGTGCAGCAGGTTCGCGGTGGTCGTCTTACCGTCGGTGCCGGTAACGCCGCAGACGATCAGGTCGCGGCTGGGGTGGCCGTGGAACGCGGCGGCAAGCGCCGAGGTGGCGAGTCGGTCGTCGTCCACGTGGACGTACGGCACGCCGATGCCCGGCATGGCGTCGCGGGTCCCGACCACGCACGCCGCACCGCGTGCGATGGCGTCCGGCACGAAGTCGTGGCCGTCGCGGCGGCGACCTACGCGGGCGACGAAGACGTGCCCCGGTCGCACGCGGGCGGCTTCCTGCGCGATGCCGGTGACCCGCACCTCGGTCAGATCGTCGGCGCCGACCCCGAGGGCGTCGGCGAGCAGATCGGCGAGGCGCACGCTCCGGTCGGGCGGCGTCGCGCCCGTCACCGCACCACCGGCGTCGCCAGGCCCTGTCGCTCGAGCAGGTCGAACACGGCGGCGCGGTCGCTCGGGCGGGCCACCACGTCGAAGCGGTCCGCGTCGATCACCACGACCGGTGACAGGTCGTAGGCCTCGACCCAGTCCTCATAGAGCCCCCCCAGTCGGACGAGGTAGTCGTCCTCGATGCGCTGCTCGAACGCCCGCCCGCGTGCGGCGATGTGCGCCCGCAGGGTCGGCAGCGACGCCCGCAGGTATACGAGCAGGTCCGGTGGACGCAGCGCGCGACGCACGGCGTCGTACATGGTGGTGTAGCTGGCGAAGTCGCGCCGGTCCATCACGCCGGCCTCGTGCAGGGCGCGAGCGAAGACGTTGGCGTCCTCGTAGACCGTGCGGTCCTGGACGACCCGGTCGCCGGGGTTGACCTGCGCGAGGTGCTGGCGCAGGCGCGCCGCCAGGAAGAACATCTGCGAGTGGAAGGCGTACCGCGGCATGTCGCGGTAGAAGTCCGTCAGGTACGGGTTCTCGTCCACGGCCTCGTACACCGGCGTCAGGTGGAAGCGCGCCGACGCGAGCCGCGTGAGGGTGGACTTGCCCGCGCCGATGTTGCCTGCGATCGCCACGTACACGCCGCACAATCTACCGCACCGTCGGTCCCGTGCCCCCCGTGCTATCGTCCGAGCAGCCAATGGACGACCAACCTCCGAGTTCCCCGCGAAATCGCCCCAAGCTCATCCCCATCCTGCTCCTGCCCCCGGTCGTGTGGGTCCTGTCGCGCGCCTTCGCGCAGGGCGACGGCGTCGCCGTGGGCATCACCAGCGGCCAGGTGCTGCTGCTGGCCGTGCTGCTGCTGCTGTCCGGCCTGATGTCGGGCTCGGAGACCGCGCTCACCGCGCTCGGCGAGTGGAAGCTACGTCAGTTGCGTGAAGAGGGCCGCGATGCCGACGGGCTCTTCGCCCTGCTCGAGCGCAACCCGACCCGCTTCATCACGACGCTGCTGATCGGCAACAACCTCGTCAACATCGCGGCCACCGCGCTGGTGACGCAGATGAGCATCCAGCTGTCGCGCCAGGTGGGGTTCTCCGAGGCCGCGGCGGTCGGCTACGCGACCGCGGTCATGACGATCCTCGTGCTGATCTTCGGCGAGATCACCCCGAAGTCGATCGCGGTGCACCACTCGCTCGGCTACGCGCGCCTGGCCATCCGGCCCGTCTATCTGCTGTCGGTGGTCCTCTTCCCGGTCGGTCGGGCCTTCGCCTGGTTCACCACCGTGGTCCTGCGAGCCTTCCGCCTTGAGCCGAGCAACGACCCGCTGATCACCGAGAACGAGCTCCGCCTGATGCTCCGCTCGGCCGAGGAGTCCGGTGTGATCGAGGCCTCGGAGCAGGAGATGATCAAGGGGGTGATCGACCTCGAGGAGACCGTCGTCCGCGAGGTGATGACGCCGCGCGTCGACGTCGTCGCGATCTCCGAGGACGCCTCGCTGCACGACATGCTGGCCGCCACCACCCTGCACGGCTACAGTCGCCTGCCGGTCTACCGCGAGTCGATCGACGACGTGCGTGGGGTGGCCTACGCCCGCGACCTCCTCAAGTACCTCGGGAGCCCGGACGACCTGGCCACGACCCGCGTCGCCGACCTGATGCACCCACCGCAGTACGTGCCCGAGACGACTTCGGTGCTCGATCTCATGCGCGACATGCGCCTGCGCAAGAACCACCTCGCCGTCGTCGTCGACGAGTTCGGCGGCACCGCCGGCCTCGTGACCCTCGAAGACATCATCGAGGAGATCACCGGCGAGATCTACGACGAGACCGACGAGGAGGAGGAGGTCGAGTTCGAGGACCTCGCCGACGGCTCGGTGCGCATTCGCGCGTCGGTCCACCTCGAGGAGGTCGAGGATCGCTTCCGCGTCGACCTCGGTGACGAGGGCGAGTACGACACGCTGGCGGGCTACCTCATCAGTGAGCTCGGTCGCATCCCGCAGGTCGGGGAGTCGCACGAGGTCGCCGGGCTGCGCTTCACGGTCGAGGAGGCCGACGAGCGCCGCGTGACGCTGGTGCGCGCCGAGGAACTCGCGTCGTTGCACGACGGCGAGACGATCGAGTCCAGCGCCCCCGAGGGCTGAGCCAGGTTCAGCCTGGCAGGTAGCGCCGAACGACGCGGGCGCCGATGCCCGTCAGCAGCTCGTAGGTGAACGAGCCGGCGTCTGCGGCCAGGTCGAAGGCGGACGGCGCACCGCCCCCGATCAGGTCGATGCGCTCGCCGACCTCGGCGTCGCCTTCGGGACCCAGATCGAGCATCAGCTGATCCATGCACACGCGCCCGGCGACCGGCACCCGCCGTCCACGGTGCCAGGCCTCCGCCCGCGACGAGAGCGCGCGCGGGTAGCCGTCGGCGTAGCCGATGCGGACGGTGGCGACGACGGTGGCGCGCGGTGCGGTCCAGGTGCCGCCGTAGCTGATCGGCGTGCCCGCAGTCACGCGCTTGACGAAGGTGACCGGGGCGTCGACGCGCATGACGGGTCGCAGATCGCGTTCGCGGGTTGCGAGCCAGGCCGATGGCGGTTGCCCATACAGCGCGATGCCGGGTCGCACTTGGTCGAAGTGTGCGTCGGGGCGGACGAGCGTGGCGGCGGAGTTGGCGGCGTGCGCCCAGCGCGGGCGAAGTCCGTCGCGTTCGAGCTGCGCGAGCAGGTCTGCGAAGCGCTCGATCTGGCGGTCGGTGGCGCTCCCGGGCTCCGTCGCGTCGGGCTCGTCGGCGGACGCCAGGTGGGTCCAGACGCCATCGAGGTCGACGGTCGGGGCGCGTTCGACGGCGGCGACCAGCGCGCGGGCGTCGTCCGGACCCATGCCCAGGCGGCCCATGCCCGTGTCGACCTTGACCTGGACCCGGCCTCGCGCGCGTCCGGCGCCCGCCAGGGCGCGCGTGACCGCCTCGAGGTCGGCCGGCTGCGCCACCGTCAGGCTGACGCCGGCGGCGGCCAGTTCCGCGATGCCGGCGCGCACCGGTCCGAAGAGCAGCACGTCGCCAGGCACGCCGGCGGAGCGCAGCGCGAGCGCCTCGGCCGCGGTGGCGACCCCGAAGGCGGCGACACCCGCCTCCGACAGCGCCCGTGCCACGCGCAGCATGCCGTGGCCGTAGGCATCGGCCTTGACGGCCGCCAGCACGCGAACGCCCGGTGCGGTGCGGCCACGCAGCAGGTCGAGGTTGTGGCGTAGGGCCGCGAGGTCCACGTGCGCGTGGGGTGCGTCCTCGGACCAGGGCCTCGGGTCCACGGTCAGCGGCCCCAGGCGGTGCGGCGCTCGACCCACTTCACCAAGCTCGAGGCGGCCAGCGTCAGCGCGATGTAGAGGATCGCGACGGTGTTGTAGGGCGGGAAGGTCAGGAAGCTGCCCGCCTGGAACTCGCGGGCCCGCTGGGTGATGTCGCGCACCGAGAGGATCGACAGCAGCGCGGTGTCCTTCAGCATGGCGATGAACTCGTTGCCCAGCGGCGGCACCACGATGCGCAGCGCCTGCGGCAGCACCACGTAGCGCGCCGTCTGCGCGGAGCTGAGGCCGAGCGATCGCGCGGCCTCGACCTGCCCGCGCGGGACTGCCTCGATGCCGGCCCGGAAGATCTCGGCCATGTAGGCCGCGTAGCCGAGCGCCAGGGCGACGATGCCGCGGGTCATGCGGTTCATGTCGATCAGGCCGCCGGTCGCCTCGCGTAGGGCGCCCTGCAGCGGGAAGCCGACATAGAGGATGACCACCAGCATCGGGACCCCCCGCAGGGCGTCGACGTACATCTCGGCCAGGATCGTGAGCGGGTGCTGACCCGACCAGCGGGCGGCCAGTGAGAGGGCGCCCGCGACGAACGCGAGCGCGCTGAGCGCGGCTGCGATGCGGGCGGTGCGCGGCGGTAGGAAGCTCGCGCGCCACAGCTCCGCGGCGCCCACCGGCGCGGCCGCCAGCGGTACGAACGCGGCCGCCGTCACGCCTTCGGCGAGGCGCTGCAACGCGGTCTCTGGCTGGTCGACGGCGCGGATCGCCAGCGCGGGGTTGTCGGCGTCGGCCTCGCCCCAGCTGCCGGTGCGCAGGCGATCGGCCAGGTTCTGCGGCGTCCCCTGGACGAAGGCCACCCGTCCGTTGGGCTCGGCCGCGCCGATCAGCACGTAGGTCTCGACCGGCCGCGTGAAGGCGAACAGCGCGCCCGCAGCGGCCGCGAGCGCCAGGAGCCCGGTCCGCCACCACACCGTCGGTCCGGCGCGGAGCGCCATCAGGGCAGCGAGAAGGAGCCCCAGCACGGCCGCCGCCAGGTACGCCGCGATGGTGGCCCCGATCGTCACCCCCACGCCGGGCAGGATGAAGGCCAGCGCGCGCCGGTAGTTCTCGGTCGTGACGAACAGCAGCACGGCGAAAGGCACCGCCGACAGCAGGACCAGCGTCGAGGCCCGCGGTCCGCGGCGCTTCGGGGCGGCCTTCATGCTGCGTGGCCAGCGGCCGCAGTGCCGGCCGCTGGGTAGGTCGGAAGCACGGCGGGGCCCCGGTGACTTGCACCGGGGCCCCGTGCGCCGATCGCGCGGCGGCGGGCGTTCAGTCGCCGGCGACGAACCACTTCGCCTTGAGGGCGTCGAGGGTGCCGTCGGCCGCGATCATCGCGAGCCCGGCGTCGAAGGCGTCGATCAACTCGCTGCCGATCTGGAAGACCATGCCGAGTGGGTCCTCGCCGAGGCCGCGGATCTCCACGACCAGTTGCCCGGCGTACTGGGCCGCGAACGCGTCGGCCGGGACCTCGTCGATGACCACGCCGCGAACGTCGCCGTTGAGCAGCGCCTGGACCGCCTGGGCGAAGGTGTCGTAGAGGTTCAGGCGGTCGCGGCCGAAGGCGTCCTCGGCGAAGTAGGCGTTGGTCGTGCCCGTCTGGGCGCCCACGGAGGCCCGCGCGTCGGCGACGAGCGCGTCGAAGCTCAGGCCCGCGTCCTCGACGCGCACGGCGATCGCCTGGGTGACGATGTGGTACGGCTGGCTGAACTCGACCACCAGGGCCCGCTCCGGGGTGATGGAGACGCCCGAGGCGACCATGTCGAACTCGCCGGCCGCGAGGGCCGCGAAGATGCCGTCCCAGGCCGTCGTCTGGAACTGCGGCACGCAGTTGACCCGCTCGCAGATCGCGCTGACGAGGTCGACGTCGAAGCCGACCGTCGTGCCGTCGTCCGCGATGAACTCGAACGGTGGGTAGGTCGTGTCCATGCCGACCGTGACGAAGCGCCCGCCGAGGTCTGCGGCGAGGGCGGACGACAGCAGGGACAGGGCGGCGATCAAGGCGAATGCGCGGGTCATCTTCATGGGTGGACTCCTAACATGGTGATCGGGCGGGTGGTGCCCGTGCGGCCCAAGGCTACCGGAAGGGCCGTGGGGATGCAACGCCCTGCATGAATTCAGGTCCTGCGTGCGGGCCCACGCCGCTCACACTCGGTCGCTCGCGCGCCATCCGCGGATCAGGTCGATCACCACCAGCACCAGGCCGAGGGCGATCAGCACCCGGATGACGTCGATCACGTCGTGCAGACCAGCCACCTGGGCCGCAGGCGAGAGGCCCATGGCGTCGCTCCCGCGCGGTGCACCGGCCTGCGCCACCGCGCGGGTCGCCCACAGGCTGCCGAGCACCGCCGTGCCGACCACTTGGCCGAAGAAGCGGGTCAGCGTCAGGAGGCCCCCGGCCACGCCCGAGGCGCCGCGGCGAACCGCGCCCATGATGGCCGTGTTGTTCGGCGTCTGGAAGGTGCCCATCCCCAAGCCGATCGGCAGGAACCGCAGCACGTAGCCGACCGGCGTGGTGTGCTCGTCGAGCGTGCCGATCGCCAGATATCCGGCCATCAGCAGGGCCATGCCGACCACGGTGACGGGCCGTGCGCCGAACCGATCGGTCAGCACACCGGCGATCGGCGCCATCAGCACCAACAACACCGGCGTGACCGCCATCAGCAGGCCGATGCGGCTGGGTGGGTAGCCGAGGGCGCCGCCCAAGTAGAAGGGGACCAGGAACACCACCCCCGAGATGGCGACGAAGGTGACCAGGCCGCTCATCAGCCCGACCGTGAGGGCGGGGTTGCGGAAGAGGCGCAGGTCGACCACGGGCGATACCGCTCGGCGCTCGACCACCACGAAGGCGATCGCCAGGGCGGCCGAGGCAGCGGCCAGCGCCCGGATCCAGGCATCCTCGAACCCGCGCGCCTGGCCGAGCGTCAGCGCCAGCGACAGCGCGAGGAGGCCGGCGAACAAGGTGGCGGCGCCGAGCAGGTCGAAGCGCTCGCCGCGAACGCGCGGGTAGCGCGGCAGCACCCGCAGCGCCAGGGCCGCGCCGACCGCAGAGGTCAGCACCCCGCCCGCGAAGATCCAGCGCCAGGACGCGAGATCGGCGATCAGCCCGCCCAGCGAGGGCCCGAGGACGACACCGACCGAGATCACCGACGCGTTCAGGCCGAGCGCCCGGCCACGCCGTTCGGGGGGGTAGACGTCGGTGACGATCGCCAGCCCCAACGCCGTCAGGGCTGCCGCGCCGGCCCCCTGCACGGTCCGGAAGGCGATCAGCGTGGTCACGTCCGGCGCGAAGGCGCACAGGAGCGAGCCCAGGCCGAACGCGGCGTGCCCCGCCAGGAACAGGCGCGTCTTCCCCCAGAGGTCGCCGAGCCGGCCGATGATCGGCACCAGCGCGATCGTCGCCAGCAGGTTGGCGAGGACGACCCACTGGACGGTGGCGAAGGGCGCCGCCAGCTCGACCGTCAGGGTCGGCAGCACGACGTTGACCGCGGTGGCCATGATCGTCGCGCCGAACGACGCCGTCGCCGTCGCGGCGAGGATCCAGGGCCGGCGGTGCGCGGGTACCGGGGAGGCATCACCGCCGTTCACGAAAGCATCGAACCACGCTTTGCGACTGCGGGGCGCCGGTCCGGACCCGCGGCACGACAACGGGCGTACGACCGCGGGGTCGCCTTGCCGGGGCGGGCGTCCGTACACTGGCGGGGTGGCCACCGTCCCCGAGCTCCGCGACCGCCTCCGGAGGCCCCTCGAGCGCGAGCTGGCCGAGGGGTGCCGCGACGGCGTGGTGGTCGGCGGCCTGGAGCGGCTGCTGGCGAGCGTCGGTCGCCCGTTCGCCGACGTTCGCGCGCTGCTCGACGGCTACGCGACCTGGTCCGTTGAGCGACGCGCGGTGGCGGTACGCGCGGCGCTGGCGCTGTTGACCGCTGGCGACGAGGAGGCGCCCAGCGACCCAGCTGCCGGGCGCGCAGCCGATGCGACCGCTGGCAGGCCCGACGCGGCACCCGCGGCCGCAGCCGGCGACCTGCTCGAGGCGGAGATCGGCGACCGCCGGGTCGACCTCGGGGCCCAGGCGGGTCGCAAGCTCGCCGAGATCGGCCTGCGGACCTACGGTGACCTGCTGCACCACGCGCCGCGCCGCTGGGAGGACCGGCGGGCCCTGCCCGGCTTCGCGGCGGCGGCGGGCCTGGAGAAGGCGACCGTCGTCGGCAGCGTGGTCGGGCGCAAGCTGGTGCCGACGCGCCGCGGCGGCGGCGTCCTGCGGGTGGTGCTGGAGGACGCCTTCGGCGAGCGACTGACGGCGCTGTGGTTCAACCAGCCGTGGGTCGAGAAGCAGGTCTTCCCGCGGCAGCGGCTGATCGTCACCGGCCGGGTCAAGCGCCGCGGACGCTCGACCGAGCTCCTCGTCGAGGGGTACGAGGTCGACGACGAGGGGCCGTCGCTCTCCACCGGGCGCATCGTCGCCGTCTACCCCAGCACGCAGGGCCTCGCCCAGGCCTACCTGCGCCGGGCCGTCGATCGCACGCTGCGGGTCCTGCCGCCGCTCGACGACACGTTGCCGCGCCGGCTGCGGGCCGACATGGACCTGATCGACCTCGATCGGGCGTGGCGCGACGTGCACCAGCCGCCCGACGAGGGGGCGCTGCAACGCGCGCTGCGCCGCCTGAAGTTCGACGAGTTCCTGCTGCTCGAGCTGCGCATGTTGCTGCAGCGCGACCTCGGCGTCGGGCGTTCGCTCGCCGGCAGCGACGAGGACGCGGCGACCTTCCGTTCGGCCCTGCCCTACGTGCTCACGACGGCGCAGGCGCGCGCGCTCGAGGAGATCCGCGCCGACCTCGCGACCCCGCGCCAGATGGCGCGCCTGCTGATGGGGGACGTCGGCAGCGGCAAGACGGCCGTGGCGGCCGGTGCGGTGTGGACGGCGGTGCGGGCCGGCGCTCAGGCCGCGGTCATGGCCCCGACCGAGTTGCTGGCGCGCCAGCACCTCGCGTCGTTCACCGACCTCCTGTGGCCGCTCGGCGTGCGCGTGGACCTGCTGGTGGGGGGGATGGGCGCGCGCGACCGCGCGGCGGCGCGTGAGCGGCTGCTCAGCGGCGCCACCGACGTCGCGGTCGGCACCCACGCGCT
>Ga0209498_1002508_pt1 | contig 11044 bp, 9 predicted proteins | sample WalLakDeSediment_FD_184131 | JGI IMG/M metagenome (GOLD analysis project Ga0209498, IMG submission 184131) | Lake sediment microbial communities from Walker lake, Nevada to study Microbial Dark Matter (Phase II) - Walker Lake 11/02/13 Deep... | ecosystem: Environmental > Aquatic > Freshwater >...
AGGGATTGTCCTGCGGAGTTGTTGTCCTCAACCCGCCTGCGGTACGTCGGGTGTTGAACGTAGCGTACGGACGGGTCACGCAGCTCCCGGAAAGCTGCGCGGTATTCCTCCTGGAGACAACCCCGGTTACCCGTACGAAGTATCTCAGGTACGTTCGCGTCAACGGGGTCACGTTAACCGGCGACGTCAGCCTGGTCGCAGGTCCGGGATGTGAGTTCGAGGAAGACGCCGGGTGTATACGCCTTAACGTTCGGGGCGCGCTCCCGGCGGAAGGCGGGGCAACTCCGATTAGGACAATCAACAGCGTCCTCTCCAGGGATATCTGGCTGCAGAACCATCCGCAGGCCAACATCCGGATATTCGCATCCGGCGAGGCTTTGCAGATAAAAGCCGCGAGGGATTCGATATGATAAATTCCCGGATAATGGATGTGCGCGGGTACTACCCGTTCGTCCCGGACCCCTCCGAGGATGTCCCGGACTACCTGCTGGGCATCCGGGACCTGCTGTTCACGGTATTCGGTCTGGAAAATCCGGAGCCGTCATCGTCGTCTTCTACCCCCAGCAGCAGCAGCAGCGGATGCCCGTCCGGGGAGTACGGCGCCTGGCTTGTCCGTTGGGAAGCCTCCTCTACGCTGGACCTTCGGTTCCTCCTGAGATACGAATCCCTGGAGTGGCTTGTCGAATTTCAACTACCTCGCACCCCTGGACTGGTGATTGAGAGAAATATCCCGCAGGACGGAGTACGCGCCGTATGTACCGCCGTACCGAAAGACTTCCCGGACAGCGGTTCCGGGGACGTCTGCGTCCCGGTGGAGCCGGCCAACGTCAGGTTCTTTCCGGAGAGCGTTTCGTCGCTCACAATCGGCGGAGTTTCTCCGCCGGGAGACCTTATCCGGTGGAAAGACGGGTACAATACCCGGGTCTCCGCATCCGGCGGCGTTCTTACGCTGGACGCCGGAGCCGGGTTCGGTATAGGCCGATTCCCGTACGAACCGGATGAGGACCCGTCCACCAGCTCCCCCGGACCCGACCTGACGGAGGGTGTGATGACGGTTAACGGAGTTTCGCCGCGAGGCGGCAATTTGCCGCTGGAATTGTCCCGGTCGCTCATCCGGACAACGCAGCCGGGTCTTATCGTAATCTCCAGGAGGGCGTAGCCGATGCGTAGGATGACCTTCAGCACTTTGCCGGGACAGGGTCGGGTGTACCGGGACCCGGAAACTCTGGAATGCCTTCCGGCACCTGAGATTACCGTGATAACTCAGCCGGGGTGTTCCGATTTCCCGGTAACAGACAATGACTACGGCAGTCTGCCGACCCGGTTCCCGGACGACGTGGAGATAGACACCTTCGGATACAACGCCGGCTGGGAGGACGTCGAGGTAACTACCGTAGACCCCGGATACGTCAATCTCTGGAAGTACCTGCCTTCGGCGTTGAAATCCGCGATATACATCGAGGACTGCTACTGCCCCGGGGAGGGTCCGCAGATTTCAGGGCTGACGATAGGGCAGCCGAGATTCCCGTCCGTTCGTCCGCTGCCGTTCTTCTGGGTACCGAGCACCCGTCGTTCGGTATCCGTTCGTCCGGTAAATCCGGAGGGACCTCCGCTGCCCCCGGAGTGTTGTCCGGGGTCCGCATCTCCCGGGAGAATCGAAGCCGCGTACAACGGCAACGAAATGGCCCTGGTACTACGGCAGCAGCACGAGCTGGAGAAGCGGTACCGGTCGACCGATGTGAATTTGAAGTTCCAGATGCAGTCCGGGTACCCGAGGTGGTGCTGCGGCAGCGACCCGGATTCCTGCGACGGGGAATCCATTCAGCGATACCTGCACTTCCCCAGATGGCTGACCGGGACCCGAAACCCGTATTCCGAGGTTAACCCGGAAGAGCCTCTGGGAGTAGTTCCCGTAGTTGTGGATATCCAGTGCGATGCGGATTCCGGAATGCTCTACGTCTATTACGCGAACCTCATCTACCACGACGGACATCTGCACGACGTCGCCTGGGACGCTTCCGAACCGAGGTCGGAGGACGAGGACGTAAGCAGCGCCCCGGCAAATCCGGCAACCCTCCCGTATAACGAGGACTATCAGGGGACTTACCTGATAAGCACCCTGCACGAGAACATGGGCGCTGTCTGCGACGATACCTGCGCGGCGGCCTTTACGGATATCGACGGCGTGGCCTGCGACCCTGAGTGCTCCGACTGCACGGACTTCGGCGCCGAGTTTATCGAGGACTTCAACGTCGAGAACAAGGATACCCGTACGGAGGCCGTCGAGGATGCCTGGGACCAGACGGCCGCGTTCCGGGCGGACGGCGAGGTAACGCTGTTCTGCTGGGCAAAGCAGGACAGCGTTACCGGGAAATGGAGTGCCCGTATCCGAAGGTGCAATCCGGATGGGTAAGACAATCGAAAACTTATCCTGCAAAGGCGGGAACGAACTCCGATGCGACTGCCCTTCGGATTGGACGGACCCGGAAGACGGTTCAGTCCTCTGCGGATGCCCGGGAACCTGCTGGGGCTGGCAGAAATTTGTCTGCGACAGCGAGTACGAGGAATGGACCCTGGATGACGAGGGGTACGAATGTACGACGGATACCGATATCCGGGAAGAGGGCTGGTCCCAGGAAACGGAGGAAGGAGTGGACTACGCCTATTACGTCATCCACGGAACGAGCTGCTCCGGAGACGATTCCCAGTGCGAATCCTGGTTCGACGACCAGGACTGGAAGACGGCCTCCGATGTTCCGTACGACTGCTACGCCGAGAAGTGTTACGCCTGGCGGAAGTACGAATGCGTTGAATCGGAGTCCACGTACAGCTGGGACCTCATCGAGGAAGACCACGATTGCGGTAATCTGGACGGAGTGCAGGCCGAGGGCTGGACGCAGGACGAGGCCGGGTACGTGTACTACACCGTCTACGGATTTTCCTGCTCATTGACATCCGACTGCGACAGCTGGGCTGCGAGCATCGAATGGCCGGACGAGACCCCCGCGGATGCCGGATACCCCTGCCCGGTAAAACGGTGCTTCCGCAGGGCGGTGTATCAATGTGACCAGGAAATCGGGGAATGGTATTATGTCAGCACGGCGACGTATCTATGCTACAGCCCCGCCCAGTACGAGGATAAGGAGGGCTGGCATCAGGAGAGTAATCTGCTGCTTGCGTATTACGGGGTCGTAGGGGACCCGTGCGAGGCGTCATTTCCCGACTGCGCATCCTTCGACCCGGCGTTCCCGGACGCATCCGAGTGCCCCTACACCTGTAGTGCAGAACCAACAACTTGTGACGAATGCAACGAGACATATACTATATATTCCCCACCGAATGGCAACTGGCCTGGTGCTACAGAGGTAGTTACTCGGGATCCGTCGTATGGCAACAATCCATGCGTGTGGGAGTTTAGCGATGTCGGCGCTGGGGAGTACGCGAATCTTACGAACGGCGGTCTTGGTACGCTAATCGTTAGGTATATATTAAATGGAGCTAACTTATCTCTATACTGTTATCTGGAACGTATTCCCCCACCTGGATATACCAGATCTACTGACCCGAGGGTCTGCCCTGTAGGTGAATATAGTGTTCCCGCGATAATTAGTATGAATGCTGAACCGGTGCCACCTATGCCTCCAATTACAGTGACGGTTAGTTGATGCAGAGTAACAAAATTGAATCGGAACCCGTAATGCCTCCCATGCAAACGCAGTTGGTGAATGCGCTTTAGTACGACGGACTCGTGAGGTAATCATATGACTACAGATGGAAGACCTTCCTTGTGACAACGGAATAAAATACCGGGCAGTCTACGCAATATCGTTGACAACCGGGAATGTTCCGGTTAAGATATCGAAACAAACCGCGAATATGATTCCTGTAAGGAGCCGGAGATGCAGATTCGTTTCTCTTCCACTGTTTTCGATATCGACCACCCGGATGTTCACAGACTTACATCCGGGGAGATAACTCCGGAGGAGTTTGTCGCAGGTCTTACAGATGAAGACCCGTTCACGGTCGGGACATCCGGGGAATTTACCGTGGTTTCGGGAGTGAATAGGGATGTACTGAAATCAATACGGCATTGGTCGAGGAAGAATGCCGTAGCCGATGTGCGGGAAAGGTACGGGATATCTCCCGAGGAATTAGCCAAGTCGAACAAGGCTTTGGAGTTCATCCGGAGGAACTGGCCGGATACCGAGGAGTTACTGGATGAGGATGTGTCGGGAGAAGGCTGTACAGGCTGTCGACGGGCAGCCCTGCTGCACAAAGCATTGTCCGAGGTCAAGCCCTTACGGGAATACCTGGGCACGTTGGATACCCTCAAGGATGTCTGCAGCCCTCTCGGCTTGCGCATCCTTGCAGGGGATACGGACATCTCCGATGACGACATCCTCCGGGAGCGCGTGGAGACGAAGGGGGAGATGCAGATGTCGAAGATGCGGGAGTTTCCCCGTCTTCCCGCCCGGAAGAACTTTTTCGAATCCGAGGACTGCGGGAAGGGCGGCAAACCCGAGAACTGCCGTTTCTGCAGATTGGTTTTCGAGCATCGTCGCCAGATGAATATCAAGTATGCGATTCCGATGTTTGTCCCTATCAAGGGCGAGGGCGCTGACCGGTTCATAGTTCAGGTGTCGAAATCCCACGAAACAATCGAGGACTTCGACTGCCCGTACGGTCAGGCGGTAGGAGCGAAATACCCCGGACTGTTCACCCAGGCCGGAAATGCGTTGGCCGCCCTGGGCCGGGTTGTCAGCGCGTTCTCCGAAGGGAGTCGTATATCTCTGGACGATAAACAGGCGGTAGATGCCCGGCGGGCGACCTGCGAGGCGTGCCCGCGCCTGGACAGGCAGCAGATGCGATGCACGTCCTGCGGATGCTTCATCCAGCTTAAGATGTCGCTGGCAACCGAGGATTGCCCGGACGGAAGATGGCCCACACGAGTGGACTTCAGGAACAAGTAACACATATAAAGGGAAGGTGAGATGAGCAAGGTCCGGATTCGAAAGTGCGGAGTAGCCCCCGGGGACCCGTCCGTAGACAAACCGCAACTGCTTCTATCCTCCGGGACTCATATCCGGGAAGTACGGGAACTGTTGGACAAGGTGGTTACGCAGGTGAAGCTGGCTGGGATTCGACACGACAAGGACAAGATTTCCGAGATAGACGTCTTCCACCGGGACCTCCTTTCCAATTTCGAACGGGGGGACTGGTTCCCGGCGCACTCCAAGCGGTCGAGACACCATTTCAGCCGCCCGGACTACATACCGGAGGACGTTAACCTCATAGACGTCCTGGAGTACCTCTCCGACGGGATATGTGCCGGCCTTTCCCGGTCCGGAAGGTACGAGCCCGCGGACCTTTCTCCGCAGTTTCTCCTCCGGGCGTTTCAGAACACGGAGAAGCTCCTCCTGGAGATGTGCGAGATGGAGTCCGAGACAGAACCTGACCCGGATTTCATACGAAGATAGGGGGATGCTGTGATACCGAATATCTGTGTAATCGGTCATCCGTCAAAACTGGGTGGAGCGGATACGGAACTCGACCACCAGATTCGGGTCTGGCAGGAGCTGGGCATCGAGGTCTACATCCTGCATACCGGGGCTATCGACCGGAACCTGGCCGCCATGAACATGCAGGAACGGGGAGTGAAGTACCTGACCCCGCGGCAATGGTCGGACTGCCGGGATATGGTTGTCATTTCCTATTGCAACGGGCAGTTCCTGGCGAATATCCAGGAGATTCGCAAGTACGCCCGGAAGATTCTCTGGGTGAACTGTATGACCTGGCTGTTCCCCGCTGAGAAGGCGGCGCATCACCGCGGGGATATCGACCTGTTCATCTACCAGACCGACCACGCCCGGGAGCGTATGCAGGAGACGTTGCAGGTCTTGAACAAGGGCTACGCCTGGGCGAAAGTCCGGCCGTATTTCCACGCGGAAGATTTCCCGTTCATCGAGGACCGGGACCCGAAGACCTTTGCAATCGGAAGGGTATCGAGGTCCGACCCGAGCAAGTTCAACGCAAAGCAGATGTCCATCTACTCCGGGATTTATTCTCCGGTACCCAAGTCCGGAATTATCCTGGGCTCCAGCGACCGGGTGCTTCGTAAGACGGGGCCTGCGCCGAAGTGGATGCAGGTACATCCGGCCGGCGGCATACCGGCGCAGGATGTCTACCGCAGGTGCGACTGCATCGTACAGGCCTGCGATACCTACGAAAACCTCCCCCGGGTAGGGTTCGAGGCAATGGCTTCCGGCAGTGTACTGGTGGTGGACGACCGGGGCGGGTGGAAGGAGGAGGTCCGGCACAAGCAGACCGGGTTCCTCTGCAGCTCCGTCGGGGAGTTCATCTACTACGGAACCCGGGCGGCATTCGAGACGAAGGAACGCCGGGAGATGGCCCGCAACGCACGGGAGCACCTGCTGGCGAACTGGGGCATGGAACAAGCCAAGGAGGACTGGGCGAAAGTCCTGTCGGATTTATGAAGATTTCAAAGGAATCTATTCTGGAAGAGTTCCGCAGGGCCGGACGACTGCCGGACTATACCTGGAGCACGTACCAGCCGATAAACATTCCGGGGTACGAAATAACGAGGAACTGCAGCGGTCGCAGGTGTTTCGACCGGGCAGGCGCTATCCGAAAGCACGCGGAGAAGATGTTCCCGAAGACCAGCCGAGTCATCGACTGGGGATGTAACAACGGATTCTTCGTCTTCGAGATGGCCCGGGCCGGGTATCCTGCTACGGGTATGGACCGGGACCCGCGGATGGTGGAGCGCTGCCGTTTCCTTACCGGGGAGGCTACCTGGGCAACGCCTCCGGAATTCAAGGAGGAATCACTGCATTCGAATGCAGTGATTCGATATCCTGCGGACGTGTGCATCTGCCTCTCCGTTCTGCACCATCTCCGGGAAGCCTGCCATCCGACGATGGATGCCATGGCCGATACCTACCCGAACGCCTACCTGGAGATGGACGGTCGTAACTTCGGAATGGACCGGATGCGGGTATATTTCAAGCAGGTGAGGGAGCTGATAACCGTGCAGGACCGGTATGCCGGCGGTCGGCGTACCCGGAAGACGTTCTTCTGCACGAATGCGGAGGGCGGCCGTATCTACCGGAATCTTAAGCACGTGAACTGCCTGGACGGGCGTTCCGTTTTCAGCTCAGCCCCGGAAGGAGGCAGGCCGGACAGGGTTCTGAAAAGGGAGAACAAGGCTTTCGAGCATGTCTGGGTGAAGACGAACATCCGGACGGAGGCGGAACTGTACTCCGAGAACAAGACATCTTTTCTCCCGACGATGTACTCTTTCGAGGAGGACAGTTCCGAGCGGAGAATGGAAATAGAGTACCTGGACGAGGGTTCGGATAAAGGAGCCTCTCTTCAGGAAATTTTCGATTGGTTGGCGGAGAACGGCCTGCGGATACTGGATTTCAACGAGAACCAGTTCATCCGGACGAGACATGGATTCGTATTGATTGACGTCGAGACTGTTATCCCTGCAGACGAGCTTGCCGGTAGACTGAAACGGGATACCGTAAGAATAAAGTCACCGGGAGAGCAGAAGGCGGTTCTCCGGCGTAGATACGGCGCGGACGCATAAAGGGTGAGAGAATGTACCGATACAGAACGCAGGTAAAGAATCTGACTAAATATCCCCGGGGGATAGGCTGGTTGTATACGGACGGGGGCTGGTTTTTACCCGGAGAGACCCGGATTGTACCCGGCGCGTATCCGGATAACTGCCCCCAGGGCTCCCTTCCGCAGTTCGATTACGACATAGTCAACGGTCTCGCAGAGGTCCGTCTGATTACGGATACCCCGATAGCGGAGGAATCCCCGAGCAGACTCCTCCCGGAGGCTGACCTCCCGGATGCTGTTAAGATTCCCGGGGAGAAGATTCGGCTGGTTCACGCGATAACGACGTTTGAACGACCGGATAACCTCCGCAGGTCCGTTGAGTCCTGGGCAGCGAGCATCAGCAGGGATTTCGACTGGACGCTGATACTTGCCGACGACGGCAGCGAGGACGGAACCCTGGAATACCTTGCCGACTTGAAAATCTCCGGGGTCCGAATCCTGCATATCCGGAATCAACGCCGAGGGGTTCACCATCAGACGAACTGCATTTTCAGGCTGTGTGAGAACCTTGAGTACGACCTGGCGTTCAAGGCGGACGACGATATTCTGTACTCCCCCGGATGGGATAAGCTGTACGTAGCGGCTTGCAGGAACGTTCCGCACCTGGTATTCCACGACCCGACCTGGCATCAGACGAAGTCCCTGCTGTTTACCCGACCGGACCGGGAGGGGTTGCTGGAGATGCGCTCCCGGGAGATTCACGGAGCATTCTGGACATTCACACCGGAAGTAATCCGAAAGGTCGGATACTTCGACAGCGTCGGCATGGGTCCTTGCGGGATAGGTCACCAGGACTTTACCCGCAGATGCAAGCGGGCAGGCCTTAACGGGCCGTATCGTACGGAAGGTGCCTGGGACGCTGCCGGCAGTCCGGAGGTTCTCCGACTCATACCCTGGGTACCGAAAGGCAGCGCGGCCTATTCCAGCAGGCACGCCCGCAATCAGAAGGAAGAAATCCGGAGAAAGGTAAAACTGGCTGCGGACAGCCGTCGGGTCCGGATACCCTACGCCCAAGGGACCGTCGACATGAACGGAGACCGGGTACCTCACGTGGATATCAGCATCATTACGCCGATACGCGGCCGGGAAGAGATGAAACCCGGATTCGAGGTCAACATGCGGAAAGCGTTCCCCGGTAAAGAACTGGAGATAATCTACGTCGAACAGGACGACGTCTCCCCGTTCCTCCGAGGGCAGCTTATCAACCTGGGTTTCAGGTATTCCCGAGCCCCGGTAGTTGTTCTCCACGACGTTGACTGCAGACATCTGGGGGTTATCGACCTGACCCCGCTGAAGGAGGGACCTTTCTCCCCCTGGGACCGGTTAGCGCAGATTGACGACGAAAGGCACCTGCTGTTCCCGGAGACGGTCTGCCGGGATGCGGAGCTGCGTCCCTCCGGCTGGGGCGGATGCAATATACTCACCCGGGAGCAGTTCATCCTTTCAGGCGGTTTCTCAAACCTTCCCCTGGGATGGGGAGGGGAGGATAACATCCTTGCAGCCCGAGCAAATCTTACCCGGGTACCGGGAGTCCTGGCGCACAGGCGGCACGGGGGAGAGGTGTGCTCCGAGAGAATACGCAAGCACGGAAACAGGCCGCCGAGCGCCGTACGCAATTCAAATCTGGTGAAAACGGATTCCGAGCGGGACAAGAACCTGGACGGATATGCGCAGACGATTGCAGATGTATGCAGGGGCGGGAACATTCTCCGTTGCCGGAATATCCGGACCTCAGAAGGGTTTGAATACCGGGAACTACTGAAACCCGAACACAAAGGAAAGATGTAATGCCGAACCGGATACGTCGGGTAAGGACCCAGTGGCTCAGACCCAGTCTCGATCGCTGGGGATTTCATATGCAGGCCGCCGAGGAAATTCTCAAGGGTGTACCGCCCCGGGATACGATATACTTCCGGAAAGTCACCGGGTACTCCAAGGGTACGGGTACCGTATGGGCCGGACACCCCGAGCACGAGATACTTGCGGATATCGAACGCTTCCGGGAACTCATCCACTACATGGTCGAGAAAGGCTACGACCCTGAAAGTCTCATTACGATACGGATTATCGACTCCGGGTACTGCTACCTGGTGGACGGACATCACAGGACGTCCATACTGCTGACATTCCCGGATAAGGTTTACGAGGAGTTCCTCCCCTGCCGTATCGTAGGAAGGTCTCCGGGATGGCAGAAGGTGCTGGATATCGCCAAGGATATGTATATCCGGGGTGACGAACGTCTCTACACCGCAATCGACCACCCGGAATTCGACGGATGGGAGGCGGCTTCGGACCCGGTTCTCCGGGCGGCGGCGATTACCCGCGCCCTGCCCTTCAATGCGCGGATAATCGACATCGGGTGTAACCACGGGGGAGTCGCGGTCGAGCTGGCCCGGAGAGGGCACACGGTTCTGGGACTGGAGTACAATCGAAAATACATAGCCCTCGCGCAGGCTTTGCAGAATACGATTCTAGGCCATTGCGGGGTTACGTTCCAAAGAGAGGACGCCTGGAAGTTTCTGGAAGCATCCCGTTTCGACAAGCCGGATTATATCCTGTGCCTTTCGGTCCTTCACCACGAAGCGAAAGCCGGCGGCCCGGACCGGGTAGGAGAACTTCTGCGGCTGGCGGCCGGTAAGTCCAAGCAGGGAGTCATCGTGGAAATGGCATCCGGAGAGGAGTCCCAGATGCAGGGCAAGGATGTCCCGGATACTCAAGCGGGGTATCGGGAATGGCTGGAGAAGTGTTCCGGTCTTCCCGTTGAGCTGCTTTGCGAAGGTGTTCCGGAGTCCGCCTACGATACGGACAGGAGAAGGTGGCTGTGGATTGTTCGACCGGCGACTGCGAAACTCCGATAATCTGAGGTATATTACCGGATGGCATCGAGAGGTAAAACATGATTCTGAACTTCAACCCGCCGCTGGACGGGGTCATCACTTCCCGGAGATTTCTTCGACCGCAGGAGGAGCCGGAACCGAGTTCCAGCAGCAGTTCAGCACCGGAACCTAGTTCCAGCAGCTCCGCACCGGAACCTAGTTCCAGCAGCTCCGCACCGGAACCGAGTTCCAGCAGCAGTTCAGCACCGGAACCGAGTTCCAGCAGCAGCGCACCGGAACCGAGTTCCAGCAGTTCCGGCAGTTCCAGCCCGTCCAGCTCGTCCCAGGGTACCTGCTACGGATGGTTGATATTCAGGTGTGACGTGGATGCCTGGGTGTTGGATGCTCAGGGCTTTGTATGCGAAGAGGATGAGTTAGAAATCCCGGAAGAGGGGTGGTCGGTGGAGACTGAAGAAGGGGTCGACTACGCAACCTACGTCAGACACGGCCCCGATTGCACCGGTGAGGGGACCTGCGAGGACTGGTTCGAGGAAGAGGAGTGGCCCGGGGTTGAGGAT
>Ga0209498_1002509_pt1 | contig 11041 bp, 12 predicted proteins | sample WalLakDeSediment_FD_184131 | JGI IMG/M metagenome (GOLD analysis project Ga0209498, IMG submission 184131) | Lake sediment microbial communities from Walker lake, Nevada to study Microbial Dark Matter (Phase II) - Walker Lake 11/02/13 Deep... | ecosystem: Environmental > Aquatic > Freshwater >...
TCTCAAGATCTGTAGAAAAATGTAAAACAATGAACTTCTTTATTAACCTTAGTAACACAAAGTGAGAACAAACATTTTTAACCTTATTAGCTTAGTAAACCCAAATAAGGTTAAGTTATTGTGTCTAAGTTGGGTTACTAAGGTTTAAGAAAATAAATAAGGTTTGTAATGAATCTTAAATTTTATCAAATCGATCATATTGAATAATTTCTATAACATAATGAATTTAAACAACTTACAGCTACGATTCATAAAAACAACCGGACAGTAGTGATTTACCACAATTAAAAGTTCTTTGAAGGCACTATGACAATCGAACACTATGAAATAATCCTCTATGTTTCAGATCAGAAAAGAAGCCGGGACTTCTATTCTGCAATCCTATTAAAAGAACCATCACTAGATGTTCCCGGAATGACTGAGTTTGCTCTTTCTAATAATCTAAAACTCGGACTGATGCCGGAAAACGGAATTGCAAAAATACTTTCAGATAAAACTCCTCATCCATCTTCGGGAAATGGAATTCCAAGATGTGAGCTATATCTTAAAGTCAGTAATCCGGAAGATTCATATCGCCTTGCGGTTTCCCTCGGAGCTAAGGAAATAAGTATGGTGCAACACCGGGATTGGGGCGATACTGCCGGATATGTCGCTGATCCCGACGGACATATTATTGCATTTGCATCCCGGCTATAAATTATGGTTCTTTAAAAATTCCTTTATTGCTTTATTCACTTCTTCCGGATTTTCAATCGGTGTCATATGTCCGGCTTTATTTATTTCAACATATTCGGCATTATTAATCTTCTTCTGCATTTCTTTCATTACAGAGGGTGGAGTAAGTTTATCCTCTTCACCGCAAATTAGAAGTGTTGGTCTATTAATCCTTTCCAGGTTTGCTGTTGTATCGGTTCTGCCTAGCATAGCAAGCAGGCTGCCTTTTACTCCATTGGGATCAAACTTTGATGATGCTTCTATTATATTTTCAAGTTCTTTCTTTTTGTTTTGCTTGAAATAATCGCCAAAGCAATTAGTTATGAAATCTTTGGCAAAAGGAGCGAGTCCTTCATCATTTATTCTTTTAATACCGGCTGCCCGTTTAAGTTTTCCCTCATTGTTATCTGCTTCCGCTTTTGTATCGCACAATATTGCAGCAGAAAATTTTTCCTGCATTCTTTCAAGTGCTCTTAATGAAATGTATCCGCCCATTGATAGACCGCATAAGATTGGTTTATTCAGTTGCAATTCATTAATAATTATTTCCAGGTCATCAACAAACGATTCCATTGTAAATTGTCCGTTTCCGGCTGGTGATTGACCCAGTCCCCTTATATCATAAGCTGCACAAAAATAATTTTGACTGAATTCTTTTATTTGTTCTTTCCACATCATATGATCATAAGGAAATCCGTGAACAAATAAGATTGCTTTATTTTTCTCGCTGCCTGAGGTGTAAACAAATAAGTCGTTAATTGTTTTTTTCATTATGCGCTCCGTTTATTTCTGAAGTGATGAAACAAAAGAGTTTCCTCAATTAATTCATAATTTAAGATGAAATTTAACTTTTTATGCTTTATTATTCACATTGTAAATAAATTAATTCTGTAATCAATAACACATTTTATCTAAATCCTTTTTTTTGCCACTTCCAAAGGAATGCTTTGGCATAAATCTCTAAAACACAAAAGAACACTAACTATGAAAATAGCCTTTGTATCAACCGAATGTGTCCCCTATGCAAAAACGGGTGGACTTGCCGATGTGACCGGAGCTCTTCCCAAAGCTCTTGAAAAGATGGGCTGCGAAGTGAAAGTTTTTCTTCCAAAATATTCATCAATGGATGAGTCTATTCACGGCTTACGTTACAGCTGGGATGTTGGCGAAATGCTGATACGTGTAAACGGCGTTGTGCGTTCCGTCCATCTTCACCAGGCAAAACTTCCCGGCTCTAACGTGGAAGTGAATTTTATTGATTGTCCGCACTACTTCCACCGCGGAAGAATTTATACAAATGATATTGATGAAGATGAGAGATTCATTCTTTTCAGTAAGGGTGTTATTGAATCTTTGCAGAGATTCGGCTGGGCGCCCGATGTTATTCAGTGCAATGACTGGCAGACAGGATTAATTCCCCTCTACATTAAAGACAATTACAACTGGGATCGTTTGTTTGATAAAACTGCAACGCTATTTACTATTCATAATATAGGTTATCAGGGCAGATTTTCTAAATCAACTTTATTGGCAGCAGAAATAAGGGGCAATCTTTATTATCCCGATGGTCCTGTTGAGTTTGAAGATTCTGTTTCATTTATGAAAACAGGAATTGTTTTTGCAGACCTTATAAACACCGTAAGCAATAAGTATTCTCACGAAATTTTAACAGAAGAATACGGAGCCGGGTTACATACCGTACTGGGTGCACGGAAAGAAGATGTTTATGGAATTCTGAACGGTGTTGATTATACTGAGTGGCATCCGGAAGTTGATCGTTTCCTTCCCTTCAGCTACTCTAAAAAAGATCTGACGGGCAAGACAAAGAACAAAAAGTTTTTACTTGAACATTTTAATATGCCGTTTGATGAAAATGTCCCATTAATTGGAATGATATCACGGCTGGTACAGCAGAAAGGTTTTGATATTTTTGCCGGCGCACTTGAAGATCTGATGAAATTAAATGTTCAAATTATGATCCTCGGAAGCGGAGAGGACAAATATGAAAGTCTGTTCAGAATAGTCAGTCAGCGTTTTCCGCATAAAGTTGGTGCATATATTGGTTTCAATAACGAGCTCTCACATCTCATTGAAGCCGGTGCAGATATGTTTTTAATGCCGTCGCGTTATGAGCCATGCGGACTTAACCAGATATACAGCCTAAAGTACGGCACAGTACCCATTGTTAGAAAAACAGGCGGACTTGCCGACACGGTGAAAGACTGGGATGAAGAAAAACATCATGGTTTTGATCACGGCAATGGTTTTTCATTTTATGATTATACCAGCTATGCCCTATACTCATCTGTTGAGCGTGCCGTAAATGTTTTTAAGCATAAAGACACCTGGAAGAAAATTCAGATGAACGGAATGAATATGGATTTCAGCTGGGATAAATCTGCCGAGAAGTATATGGAGCTTTATAAGATGGCTAAGGAGAAGAGAGGGTAAAAGAAATTTGATAAAAAATGATAAGTGATATTATGTTGAAGCTTCGCTCAACAATTGAAAATTATATAAATGTTTTTACAATTATTTTAAATTAAAATAATGACAAAGGGAAATAAAATAGAAGTTAAAGGTCGTGTAATAACTATTTTGAAAGTAGAACAAGAAGACTATATTTCTCTAACTGACATTGCCCGTTATAAAGACGCCGAACATACTGATACCATAATCCAAAACTGGATGCGTAACCGCAATACCGTTGAACTATTAGGTCTGTGGGAAACTATACACAACCCCAACTTTAAACCCCTCGAATTCGAGGGGTTTAGAAAGCAATCCGGATTGAACAGTTTTGTCCTGACTCCTAAAAGATGGACTGAATCTACTAATGCAATTGGAATTGTTTCAAAATCTGGCAGATATGGTGGAACTTATGCACATAAAGATATAGCGTTTGAATTTGCTTCGTGGGTTTCTATTGAGTTTAAGTTATATGTAATAAAAGAATTTCAGCGATTAAAAGCTGAAGAAAACGATAGACTAAAGCTTAATTGGAACCTTAACCGCACGCTTGCTAAGATCAACTACCGAATTCATACCGATGCAATCAAGGAAAATATTATACCTCAAAACCTAAGTAAAGATCAAATCAATCAAATTTATGCTAGCGAAGCCGATGTTCTGAATGTGGCTCTGTTTGGTAAAACGGCTAAACAGTGGCGTGATGAAAATCCGAAGCTAGATGGAAATATCCGTGACTATGCTACCCTTGAGCAACTTTTGGTTTTAGCTAATTTAGAAAGTCTGAATGCAGAATTTATAAAAATGGGGTTAAAACAAAGTGACAGATTAATTAAATTAAATCAAGCGGCAATAAGCCAAATGAAGTCTTTGACAAGTAATACTAACATTAAAAAGCTTAATTCTTAATCTGTAATAAAAGAGAAATAAAAATTTATGGCTGTTTTGAAAGGCCTTGGGCGAAATAAGCCAAGCGGAATGAATATGGATTTCAGTTGGGATAAATCTGCCGAGAAGTATATGGAACTTTATAAGATGGCTAAGGAGATGAGGGGGTAAATGTTGTTTTTTATAATTCAGTATAATATAGAGGGAGATGGAAATGGCAATTCCTGATTATCAAACAATTATGATGCCTTTGCTGGAATATTTAATGAAGAATCCTGGGCCTCAACGAATGCAGGATGTAACAGAAGCAATGTCTAATCACTTTTCACTAACCGAAGAGGAAAAAGAAGAATTACTTCCTAGCGGGCAGCAAAGTGTTATTCATAATAGGGTTGGTTGGGCAAGAACTTATTTAAAGAAAGCTGGTCTGTTAAATGATCCTAAGCGCGGGTATGCTGAAATAAACAAGATGGGAATTGAGGTACTAGAAAAAAAGCCAAATGAAATAAATGTTAAATTCTTAAATCGATTTCCAGAGTTTAAGGAGTTTCGTAAAAAGCGTAATAAACAAATTGAAGTTGCCGAATTTGAAACTGATGAAACCGATATTCCTCCAAATGAGATGATAGAAAGAGGTATTGAATTAATAAATGCTGATTTAGCAGAAGAGCTACTTGGAAAAATTGAAAGAAATACTCCGGCTTTTTTTGAAAGCATTGTTTTAGACTTATTATCAAGTATGGGGTATGGAAAAGGAAGGGTAACGGGCAGAAGTGGTGATGGTGGAATTGATGGATTTATTAGTCAGGATGCTTTGGGAATTGAAAAAATATATTTCCAGGCAAAACGATTTACCGGTGGCAATAAAGTTAATGCATCGATGGTACGCGATTTCGTTGGTTCATTAGAATTGAAAGGTGTGTCAAAAGGAGTTTTTATAACTTCTAGCGATTTTCCACAGGATACAGAAAAAGTACTCGCAGGTACGCATAAAAGTATTGTGTTGATAAATCAAACTAAGTTGCTGAATCTAATGATACTTTACAATATAGGCGTCTCAGTAGAAAAGACATTCGAAGTTAAAAGAATCGACAGCGATTACTTTCCAGAAGATTAGCCTGTTTTTCAGATAGCAAAAATATTATTTACAAGAATGCAATGGTCACACACTCACCAACAGCGAAATTGAACATTATCAGAAAATAATAGTTGCCCTCTCAGAAACTGATAGGATAATGAAAGAGATAGAGAGATTTAAAATATAAATAATCAACAAAAGGAGGATTTTATGGAAGAAATATTTATAGAGGATAAACAAAAATATTTAGATGAAAACTATCCTTTTGAAGGCATTCCTGATTTAACCGATAAAAAAAGATGTATTCATTGTGATCAAATAATAACCGTAGGCGATTATAAAGTTTTCAAAGCTGAAGACGATAATGAATTTATATATTGTCCAAATGCGCCTGATTGTGATGGTACTCTTATAGATTGGATTGACTTAGAGTTTAATTGATTTGCTTAGAATACGTTATTTGATAATAACAAAAAAATGAACTGGGTTTTTAAATAGCTTATCTATAAATAAAGCAAACAATTAGCGTTTTCGTCCCAAATATTTGCTATATTTGGGACGAGTTTATAGTATGAAAAGACTAGTAATAGAAAATAAGATAGCAGCAAAAATTAAGAACCTGCCAAAAGGAAGTATTCTTTTTGTCGAGGATTTTCTGGATTACGGCAATACTGAAAATATCAAGAAAGCATTGCTTCGCTTAAAAGAAAAAGGAATGCTTGTCCGCTTAGCTTTTGGAATTTACCTATATCCAAAAACAGATAATGAATTGGGAGTTCTCTACCCATCTGTTGAAGAAATTGCCGAAGCAATTGCAAGAAGAGACAAAGCAAGAATAATTCCTACCGGAGTTCAGGCGTTGAATAAACTAGGACTTTCAACCCAGGTTCCGCTTAAGGCAGTTTACCTTACTGATGGTGCTGCAAGAGTTGTGAAAATCGGAAACCGGACAATCACATTCAAAAAGGCAAGTCCGAAAAACTTACTCGCCAAAGGAGAAATAAGTGGGTTGGTTATTCAGGCACTAAAGAGCATTGGAAAAGATAAAGTCGAGGGGGATATGCTGATTAAAATAAAAAGCATGCTTAAAAAAGAAAAAGAAGAAAACATCATGCATGATGCGAAACTTGCACCTGCATGGATAAATAAAATTCTTATGAATACGGTAAGATAAAATGAATACTGAGTGGTTGAGGCTATCGAAGGAAAGAAAAATTGATATACTTAACCAGGTAAGTAATGCTACCGGTCTTCCTCCTATTGCTGTTGAAAAAGATTGGTGGGTTACTCTTGCTTTGTTTTCTGGTTTTAGTTTTAATTATTCTCAACATATTGTTTTCAAGGGTGGCACATCATTAAGTAAAAGCTGGAATCTTATAGAGCGCTTTTCGGAAGACATTGATTTAGCAATCGACAGAAATTGTTTTGGTTTCGAAGGCTATATAAGTATTAACCAAATAAAAAAGCTTAGAAAAAAATCTTGTGCCTTTATTGCCAACACCTTTGTATCAGATTTATCTAAAAGCTTTTCTGATTTGAAAGCTGATGGCGATTGTGAAATAAAGGCAATTATAACTGAAGAATCTGACAGAGATCCGCAAATAATTGAAATTTATTACAATTCAGTACTGGAAAAATCTGATTATTTGCTTTCGCGTGTATTACTTGAAGTTAGTTCAAGATCCCTAATGGAACCAAGTGAGAGTCGAGAAATTAATTCTTTAATTGGTGAAACCTTTAAGGATCAATCTTTCTCAACCAAATCATTTAATATCCCTACGGTTTTACCACAAAGAACTTTTTTAGAAAAGATTTTTCTGCTCCACGAAATATTTTCTGGTGAGAACCACAAAACCAGATATGAAAGATTATCAAGACATTTATATGATCTCGAAAAATTAATGGATTCGGAGTATGGTAACGCGGAACTTAAAGATGGTGAGCTATTTGAGACTATTGTAAACCACAGAAAAAAGTTTAATGCCATTCGTAATCTTGACTACTCAAATCATATCAAAGGAAAAATAAAAATTATTCCATCTGATGATGTAATCAAAGAATGGGAATCTGATTACAACACGATGAAAGAGAATATGATTTATGGAGATACTCTCGCCTTTGATTCATTAATTAAAAGGATTTCTGAATTACAGAAGAGGATAAACAAAATCGATAATTACTAAAAATTTTATTTTTAACTATTTGAATTCCTAAAAATTAATTTAGACTATTAAATAATAGACAAGCGTGCCTCTAAATCATGCAAACCGTGTTTATGATCAAATGAAAACCATACTCCTCACATACATCTTATTTCTTTGCGGGACATTTTCATATTCCCAACAAGCCGACTATTGGACAATCTTCTGGAATGAAAATGAAGAAAAGTTTGGTTTTAAAGACAATAACGGACACACTGTTATTGAACCAAAATTCAGCGGGTTCTCTTTTGTAAACCGGCTTGAACACATTTTCATCGCTTCAGAAGAAATAGATGAAAACCTTGATATTTATTATCTGACAAAAGCAGGAAGACAGTTTGGCCGGGACAGTATTTATATTTTTGACAACACACCCGACTGTGAAAGCGAAGGTTTTATAAGGTTCAGAGATAAAACGACAGACAAAGTCGGAATGTTTAACAGGCAAGGAGCCGTTGTGATTCCCGCAGTTTATGATGAGCTGACAAATGTAACCAATGGTTTTGTAATTGGACTTAAAGACGCAGAAAAAAAATATTGGGACGATCACAACTATTCCGGCTGCAATCACTTCTCCTGGATCGGCGGGCAAACTATGCTGATAGATACAAACAACAGAGTGATTATCGAAAACTTTACTGACAGCTTAATACTTGATTTTTATTCTCACCAACTGCAAGACAAAAGTGATGATGCTTCTAACAGAGAATATTTTTCAGGAGTTGACGGAAAAATTCATTCTTTCATTAACTACGAAAAGGATTTTTCAATTTGGTTAAAACATTCGCTGCTCGACAATTTTACGACAGAAAATTTAGTCCGGGTATGCTATGACCGGTTAACATTCTGGAAAGACGAAGAGGGTTGGGTCAGCGCGTCTGCTACTAAAATAATTGAAAAGAACTTCATGTTAATAAAAGACCGGCTTTCAGTGATTCAAAATCCCGAACAGGATTTTTTCGTATCTATTGATGGGCTGAATTCAGGAATTTTTCAGGGCGAAGAATTTAAAATTTATTTCAATAACTGCGGACAACCGTTAACAGGCAAATATCCGGTTATGAATGTTGTAATAACCTATAAAGATGAGAAAGACTTTCATCAGGATCATTTTGACTTTTTAAAAACGGACAATGGATATAAACTAATTAGCCTGACAGTAGGAAACGGCAGTATAGAAGAATAACTCCCGTTCATAAGATGACATTAGTGCTCTCGATTTTGTAAACGAAGGAAATAAATCGCACATAATAATCAAGCTTAATAGTAAATAATAAAGGTGCAGGCTTTTTCACAAGACTTTTAGTTCCGGTCTCACAATTTGAAAAGCAAATTGGACAGCTATCAAGATAAATTATGATTCGTTAAAACAATCCGAATTGCACTATCAGAATAAAAGAAAAAAAATTAGGTTTTATGGAAGGCAAAATTCTCTTCTCCGAAAAACAAAGATTTAACCAGTGGTGGCTGTGGGCAATTTTAATAGGAATAAATTTGTTATTCTTATCTGTTGCCATTTTTCAACCCAACATTATCTTAGCTCTTTCGTTTGTGTTTACTTTGATTTTAACTTTGCTCTTCTTAATCTTCCGCCTGGAAACACACATATCAGGAGAAAAAATTTACGTCAGACTTTATCCGCTTCAATTAAAATATAAAGAATATAAGTGGGGCGAAATCTCCAAATGTAGCATTCGACAATATAGCCCTATTGGAGAATATGGCGGCTGGGGATTACGCGGATTTAATAAAAACAAAGCAATGAACATATCTGGAAATCAGGGTTTGCAGCTTGATTTCATCAATAACAATAAATTGCTGATTGGAACAAATAAAACCAAAGAAATGACTGAAGCTCTTGAAAAAATAGGAAAATTAAATTTATAGAAATAAAGTCGGAATCAATGAAAGCAATCATATACACTAAATACGGCCCTCCTGGTGTTCTCCAACTCAAAGATGTAGAGAAACCACAGCCAAAAGACAATGAAATTCTAATTAGGATTAATGCTACTGCGGTTAATTCCGCCGACTGGCGTTTACGGAAAGCAGATCCTTTTATGGTGCGATTTTTCTTCGGTTTATTTAAACCAAAGAAAAATATTCTTGGCGTTGTCCTCTCCGGAGTAATTGAAAAAATTGGAAAAGATGTTACTAGCTATAAAGCAGGTGATCAGGTATTTGGATTATCAGATATGAGTTTAGGAACCTATGCTGAGTATATCTGTCTGCCCGAAACATCCGCCCTGGCAATAAAACCGAACAACATATCGTTTGAAGAGGCGGCGGCAATTCCTTTTGGCGGTCATACTGCTTTGCATTTTTTTAAGAAAGCAAACATAAAAAACGGACAGTCAGTTCTTGTTTATGGAGCTTCCGGAGCTGTAGGTACAGCCGCTGTTCAGCTTGCAAAATATTATGGCGCAAAAGTAACTGGCGTCTGCAGTGCAACTAATGTAGAGATGGCTGCTTCTCTTGGTGCCGACAAGGTAATTGATTACACAAAAACGGATATTACACATATTGATGAAACTTTTGATATAATTTTTGAAACAGTCAATAAAGTCCCTGTTTCTGAAATCAAAAAACTTCTCAGGAAAAACGGAAACTTGATACTTGGTTCTGCTATGCTTAAAGAGATGTTTCAAGGTTCTCTAATCTCTTTGTTTGGCAAAATACAGGTGTTAATGGGTGAAGCGAAAGCAACGGCCGATGATATGAACTTTCTGAAAGAACTTGCTGCCTCCGGAAAGCTCAAGGCAGTAATTGACAGGGTTTATCCTTTAGAACAAATTGTTGAAGCGCATGCTTATGTTGAAATGGGTCATAAGAAGGGAAATGTTGTCATAACACTAAAAGAAGACTAGCTGGGATGAATAAATATTTTGGAATAAATCAGAATATCTACTTAGTTTTATTCAAGTGATTTTTTCATTTATTTAACTTACTATGCAATTCTATGAAAACACTAACCTTTTTTTTGTTCCTTCTGCATTCAGGTAACATCATTTGTCAGGATTTTGACGACATAATAAAAAAAGTCAGCCTTGATTATTCAGATGTTTCTTATGGCAGTGCGCTACTTTTCCAGCAATATGTTGAAGAGAACAAGCTTGATTCCGCAGAATATATACTTACATATTGGGAAACCAGGTGTGGAAAGAGGGAGCCGGTTTTCAGAGCAAAAATTCTTTTAGCTTTAATTCAAGGAAACTTTCACGATTCTCTGTTAACAGAAACTCCTATGTACTTTGTTTTGAATTACAGGAACCGCATCCAGATGATTGAAAGTTCAAACTACTTTATTTATGACTATTACAGGCCATATTATGGATTCATTCCTCCCGGTCAGGAGTTTGATTCTTTTACTATCTATCAAGCTGAAAGATTATTAACTAAATATAATCCGGAAACTATTGAATATATTTTGTGCGAGTTTTATGGGAACAACAGTGAGGCAATTTTTTTAAAACTTAAAAACAATGATTACGGAAATTCTACTCTTGTCGCTGATTACAGAATAAATATCATCGGGTTATTAGAAATGCCGGAGCTTCATATGTCTGCAGTTTCTGGTATCTGGATTCCAACAGGAAATCTTAAAACATTGGGTTTGCATCCGGAGTTAGGTTTTCAAATTGGAGCTAAGTATTTAATGATGAATTACGATTTAATCCTTGCTTTCAAATTT
>Ga0209498_1002510_pt1 | contig 11039 bp, 9 predicted proteins | sample WalLakDeSediment_FD_184131 | JGI IMG/M metagenome (GOLD analysis project Ga0209498, IMG submission 184131) | Lake sediment microbial communities from Walker lake, Nevada to study Microbial Dark Matter (Phase II) - Walker Lake 11/02/13 Deep... | ecosystem: Environmental > Aquatic > Freshwater >...
ACCGGGTTGAAGTGGACATAGTCCATGTGCCGGGCGTAGTCGGCGTCACTGCGGGTCGCATGCTCCCAGAACCGCCGTTGCCAGATGCCCCACTCACCGCGGGCGATGCGGGTCCGGGAGCGACGCTCGGTCGCGGGAATCGCCCGGACGAAGCGGATCTTGATGGCATTGACGCGGTTCGAGAAGTCGTCGTCGCCCTCGGGCAAGGTGATGATGCAATGCAAATGCTCCGGCAGCACCACCCAGGCATGGATCGCGAATGGCCGCTCCCGGCGCGTGCGCCGCACCGCCTCCCGCAGCGTATCGATGTGCCGCACCAACAGATCCAACCGCCGATCCAGCAGATTGATGGTGAAGAAATAGGTCCCGCCCGGAACCCGCCACCGCCGATAGTCCGGCATCCCCGCTGTTCACCTCTGTAGGGCGGATGCCCGATAGGGCGATCCACCATTCCCGATGGATGCAGGCTGAAATGGCGGAATCGCTGTCGCGTTCCGCCCTACGCGGGCTTTGGCGTTCATCCGCGGACTGATGCGCATCTTGGCAGCGTCGTCCGGGGTGTCGCGGGCGCCACGGCCCTCGGGTCGATGTCGGGCGTTGCCGGGTCGGGGCCGGTCCTCCCTGTGCTCCAGACGCGAGGCCCAAGCGCCATGCGCTGACGCCCCGCCGCCTGGGTCGAGCGCTGGTCGTCCGTGGCCTACCCCGGCTCAGCAGGAGGCGCCCGGCTCACACAACTGGATGTGCTGCACCAGCGGGAGGTCGGCGCGGCGCGCCCACTCCATGGTCGATCCGTCATACAGCCGCGCCTGCTCGTTACCCATCACCGCATAGGCCGCAAACCAGGTGAGCGCGGCGCGGTTGCCGGAGTGGCAGAAGTGCACCTGCTCCCCGGCGGTGCCGACACCGCGGGCCGCGAACAGGGCCTTGAGCGCCTCGGGGCTGCGCATGCGGGCGGAGCCGTCGACCGCGATCCAGTCGTGCGGCAGGTGGTCCGAGCCGGGGATGGTGCCCGGCCGCTCGCCCTTGGCGCCGGTGTAGAGCCCAACGAACTCGCCCTCGCTGCGGGCGTCGACGAACTCGGCCCCAGCCTGCAGACGGGCCTTGGCATCCTCCGCGGTCACGAGCTGGGAGGCATCGACCTTGGCGGTGTAGGCGACGCGCTGCGCCCGTGTATTGCCGGACTCGACGGGCTGCCGCGCCTCGGCCCAGGCCACCAAGCCGCCGTCGAGGACCGCCACCGGGTCATGGCCGAGGACCTTGAAGGTCCAAAACACCCGCGCCGCGGCGGCCAGGTCGCTCGCCCCGCGCCCGGTGGGGACGATGACGACCGTGTCGGTATTGCCGATGCCGAGCCCGCCGAGGAGGTCCTCGAGCTGCGCCACGGGCGGCAGCATCGAGGGGGCCTTGGGGTCCTTGGCGCTGGTCCGCCAGCGCGCATAGGGCGCATTCACCGCCCCCGGAACGTGAAAGCGTGCGTAATCCGCCGGCTCTTGGATGTCGAGCACGCGCAGGTCGGCGCGCTCGAGATTGGCGGAGAGCCACTTGGCGTCCACCAGCGGCGGGACCTCGGCCGCACCGACCGGGGCGACCGCCAACAGGAGCAGGATGGCGAAGGGGAGCAAGGTCTTGATCATATTCACCTCAGATAAGGCGTGACGGGGATCAGGGCACCGATCGCCGCGAGCTGGGCACGGCGGCACCCTGGTTCAAGCGCGAGACGCCGGCGCGGGTCGGCACGCGGCGGTCAGCCGCCGAGGCTCGATTCCAGCGCCGGCGCCACCCCGCTGGGTGCGGTGCTAGTCCTTGCCGGTCTTCGCCGCCGCCCCCGTGGTGGCCGCGGTAAAGAGCTTCTGAAACACGTCCCAGGAGGCCAGGGTACCCGTGAGATAGGGCTGGAACAGGCGCAGCGGGTCGTACCCTTCGGCGCCTTCGCGCATGCGCTGACGGATATCCTCCATGAGCTGGCGCTGGAAATCCTCAACGTCCGGCAGGCCGAAGAGCTTGCGCATCTCGTCGGGCGTGATGTCGATATCGATCTTGACGTTCATCGGTGGCTCCTCGGATCAAGGCGACCCGGATTGGTTGCGACCCCCAGCGGAAACCGGCAAGTCACCGGCAAGCGACCATTTTCGAGGCCCCCGGCCCCGCACGTGGGACACGGGAACGAGCAGCGCGTGCGTCGGCTCGCGTCTCGCGAGACCCCAGGGGCGGGACCTTTCGACCTCCCTCGGGAGCGGCTCCATCGCAGCTCAATCGCAAGCGAAGCAGGGTGGAACGAACGAGGCGGCGCCACCGGGGACTTACGATGAAAGTCGCGCGCAGCGCGCTCCCTCTCCCCCTCGCCCGCTGGGAGAGGGCCGGGGTGAGGGAAACGGCCATGGCGAGCAGCGCCTTTCATGGTCTGGGGTGGCGCTGATCGCCCTGGCCGTTAGTGCCGGCTGGTGCGGGGCGGCGGGGACTCGGTCTGGACCGGCTCCTCCACCGCGAGCCCCCGGCGCACCCGCCGGCCGATGAGCACGCAGGCCTTCTCGAACGCCTGCTCGGCCTGGCGGCCGTTCCACTCCCACTCCATCGGCGGGGCGCTGGTCGGAACCTGCCAGTGCCCGGTGGTCAGGACCTGGCCGATGCGGATCTCGAGCGTCCAGTCGTGCCAGACGGTGTCGGGGTCCTGGTCCTCATAGAACTCCTGCTCCACCAGCCGGACGTAGCTCCCGGCGTCATCCATACTGACCACGTTGGAGAGGACGAGCTTGTCGTCGATGCAGCTCGTCCAGCCGGTGTGGACCGCAGAGGCGGTATACATCAGGGCGTGGATCACGAGGGATGGCGTCAGCGCGAGCGGCAGGGGGCTGTCCCAGTCGGGCTCGGTGGGGTCGCTGTCTGGATTCATGAGACGCTCAAAGGACCAGTCAGGCCGGCGCACCGCCGGCTCCGGGACTATGATGACGGATGCTCGGCACTCGGCACAAACCAAAAGGCCTCCCCATGTCCGTCCTGCTCGATCTCAGCATCTTCCCCACCGACCAGGGTCAGAGCGTCAGCGCCTTCGTCGCCCCGGTCGTCGCGCTGATCCGCGACAGCGGCCACCCGTTCCGGCTCTCGGCCATGAGCAGCATCGTCGAGACCGCGACGCTCGCCGAGGCCCTGGAGCTCATCGAGCGCGCCAACCAGTTCCTCACCGAGCTCGGCTGTGGGCGCGTCTACGCCACGGCGCGGTTCGACATCCGCCCGGGCGCGCTCGGTCGGCTCGACGCGAAGGTCGAGGCGGTCGAGCGGCGCATCGGGCCGGTGGCGCCATGAGCAGCGGGCGTCAAAGGCCGCGTGGGAGAACGCGATGAAGGTCGCCGTGCTCTCCGACGTCCAAGGCAACCTCCCCGCCCTGGAGACGGTCACCGAGGACATCCTGGCCTGGGGCCCAGACCTGGTCGTGATGGCGGGGGACCTCATCAACCGAGGCCCCGACAGCCGAGGCTGCCTACAGCACTTCCACGCCCTGCGCCAAGACCAAGGCTGGCTGCCGGTGCTCGGCAACCACGAAGCCTGGGTCCTGCGCTGCGGGCGAGAGCCCCCGACCGACGACCTCGACGCCGAGCTGCGCGCCTTCGCCGACTGGACCTTCGTCCAGCTCGCGGACCTGACCGAGGCCCTCACCGGCTGGCCGGATCATCTCTGCTTTCATTCCGGCTCGGAGGACACCTGGGTCCACGTCACCCACGGGACCCTGGCCGGTAACCGCGACGGCATCTCCCAGGGCCTCACGGACGAAGACCTGGCCGGCAAGCTACCCGCAGGGGTCGCCCTCTTCGTCACCGCCCACACCCACAGGCCGCTCCAGCGCCGGCTCGGCACGACCGAGATCCTCAACGTGGGCTCGGTCGGCTCCCCCTTCGACGGCGACCCGCGGGCGTGCTACGGCCGAATCGAGCTCCGCGCGAGGCGCTGGCACACGTCCATCGAGCGCCTCGCCTACGACCGGGAGCAGACCCGGCGGCAGTTCCTCGACTCGGGGTTTCTCGATCAGGGCGGACCGCTCGCCCGCATCCTGTACGAGGAATGGCGGCGCGCGCGCCTCCTTCTGCCGGTCTGGCGCCAGCGCTATATCGCGGCCGTGCGCTCAGGGGCGCTCGGACTCTCGGATGCGGTGGACGACTACCTGGGCGGGCTCGACTGAGGTGGTGCAAACAAGACCGGCCCTGGGTCGCGCTGCCCCAGGGCCCCTTGCAGGGCGGCCATCAGTGGCAGGACGCCAGACCGCGGCAGAGCCGAGCAAGCGGCGGCGAGCGCTCGGCGAGACGGCAGAGCCGGCAGGAGAGCCCGCGGTTCACGGCATAGACGAAGACACCGCTCGCGATCAGCGCCCAGAACACCGTACCCACCCAGAAATAGTCCGTCAGGCCCGCGGGGCCGTAGGTGAGATAGGTGAGCAGGGCAAACGACAAGGCAGAAACGAGTCCCACAAGGATCGGGAGCATGAGCTGTTACCTCTTTACAACAGTGTTGCTCGAAGTATATTAGCGTTTGCTAATTAATGCAAGATCCCAAACCCTGCCCCGCTTCCGAGCTCGGTGACCAGCTCCCCCGACCTGCCCAGAAACACAAACGCCGCTTGCGCGGCATTACGATGAAAGTCGCGCGCAGCGCGCTCCATCTCCCCCTCGCCCTCTGGGAGAGGGCCGGGGTGAGGGACACGGCCATGGCGAGCAGCGCCTTTCATGGTCTGGGGTGGCGCTGATCGCCATGGCCGTTAGTGCGTTTCACTTCTGGGGGGCTTCCCCCTGCGGGCGGTCCTCGGCGTACCTACCCCGACAGCTCTTGCCGCGCCGCGTGGGGCGGTCGCCTTTCCCCGTCGTGCTTGTAGGAACGGTGCGGGCAAGGGGGCCAGATCCGAGTGGCGCGAGCTTAAGGTCTGCCCATGATCGATCGGTAGCTCTGCCGGCCCCCGTTCATCATCCCGGTGGGCAAGCCCGCCATCGCCCAGTTGCCGGAACAGCTCTGGCAGGGCATCCGGCGCAACGCGCTGGTCGGCCGGCCGTGGCCCTATCGATCGGGCTCCGGGGTCGCCGCCGATCTGATTCCCCCGGCCCACGCATCCGGGGCCCCGCCTGGTTCAAGACGGGGCCTGGAAAGCGGCTCCAGTCCCAAGCACTCGCCCTGAGGGCGGGGCATCCGGCCTGGCGGGGCTTCAGGACCGATCCCGCCTCGATGCGATCCGCGCCCTTCCGGGTGAGTCCGGCTTGCGGGCCAGGACCTGGACCACCGCGCCGATCCCGTTGTGGAAGACCCCCTCGTGGATCTCCCGCTCAGTCTCGGCGAGCTCCAGGGGCTCCAGACCGGCGAGCTCCAGCCGCAGGGTCTCCGCGTCCATCATCAGCTCCGCCGTGGGCGGACCTCCGGTCCCGCGCCCCACCTGATCGGGGGTGTAGGCCTCCAGCAGCAGGACCCCGCCGGGGCGAAGCCCGGCCACGCACTGGCGGTGCACGGCGGCGCGCAGCGCGGCCGGCAGGTGGCAGAAGACGGAGACGATGCCGTCCCAGGTCCCAGGCTCGATCACGAAGTCCGCCAGGTCCGCATGCACGGTCGCGATCCTCACCCCGCGCTGCGCCGCCAACGCCCGTGCCTTGTGCAGCCCGACCGCCGAGGCGTCCACCGCCGTCACCTCAAAGCCCTGCTCGGCCAGCCAGACCGCGTTGCGGCCCTCGCCCTCGCCAAGACAGAGGACCCTGCCCCCCGCGGGCAGCCGATCCGCCTTCGCCGCGAGAAAGCCGTTGGGCTCGGTCCCGTAGACGTAGCCCTCGGCGCTGTAACGCTCATCCCACATCCGGTTCACTCCTTCACGATGATGACGACCCAGCCGCGCCGAGCGCCGCGGGGCCCCGCCCATGCGGTGCCCTAAAGCCCAGCTCCGGCCTCTTGAGCCCCCAAGATCGGCCTGCGGTGGGCCCAGGGACAGGCGTTGGAGACACAAAGGCGACGGCGTCGCGCCCTGCTTCCTGACAGACGCCTACCAGGTGTCGGGCCGACCCGAGGTCATGACCCGTTCGGCGCTTTGGGGTCGATCGATTCCTGCTCCAACGGTCGCAGCTCGTCACAGATCCATTGCGCGGCCAGGCGACCCGCGGCCTCGCCGCCCGAGGCCGCTCGGCGCAATGATCGGCGTTCGTCCGGCGTCCAGTCGCGCGAGACACCATCAGGTCCGTTCATGAGGTGGGGCTGGACGCCGTGGGTGGGGCAGGCCTCCGCGACCTTGGAATAGATGCGGAGTCCGCCCAGATCCCGGTCGCCCCAATGGGAGAAGGGGCAGTCGGCGGGCAGGCAACGATCCAATTGCCCAAGGACCCGGACCAGTGCCGGGGCGGGAAAGCCAGCGGTGTAGATCACAACGCCGGGGTCCTGGATCTCGCGGACGTGGCGCTGGAAGCTCGCCAGGTTCTCGATGGTGAGCAGGTAGGGGACTGGGGCGGTGGGCCGGATGTCCGTCACGGCATCCGGGGACAGGGCCACATAGGGGCGCAGCGGCGTCAGATCCCATTGGACGCCGCCATAGTCCAGGGCGAGGGGCCCCTTGATGAACAGGGGCGGCGGGAACTTCTCCAGGCCCAGCGCCTGGAAGAGCTCGGCATCTGTCTCCCATGGCGACCAGTCGGGATTGCGGCGCAGGAGTCCGCCCAGCCGGCCCAGGGTGGACTCGACCGCCTTGGAGTCGCGGAGTAACTGGACGCTGAAGCGGCGGAGATCCAGCCCCTCGTGCTCCCCCGCGGCGACGGCCCGGGCGACTCGAAAGAGCCTGACCGCAGAGGCAGTCTCCGCGGCGGGAGCGCGGAACGGGCTGCCGCCGAGCCGCCACTGGACCAGGGCTTCGGCATAGGCGTCCCGCAGCCATCCGGGCGCATCGGTCAACAGCGGGCCAAGCTCCTGCTCGATGGCAGCCGCCTGTACGGATGCCCGGGAGACGCCCAACCAGGCCGCCAGGCGATCCGCATCCCGCATGCGGATCCGCTGCAGGTCCTGGGCAGCGGTCCCCCGGCCCCACTCCAGGGTCACAGCGCCGGCCGCCTCGGCGTTGGCGAGGTACGCATGGATCCCATCGCGCCCGGCCAGGTCCGTGACCGCGAAATAGTCTCGGGCGGAGCGCTCCCCGATGGGCAGGGTGCCCCGGCCGCCCCGGTCGACCTGGGCCAGCAGCTTGCGCAGGAGGGCGCGGGCGACCTGGCTCACCGAGGGGCCCAGACTGTTCCGCACTGTGGGTCGGACTTCAGTCCGGCCCGGACCTTCAGGCACGATCGCGGGTCGGGTCGGGCTGAAGCCCGACCTACAAGGTTCCATGCCCGACAGGATGGCCGAGGTCTCATTCGGGCCGGACCACCGGGTTGTCCGCGGCCAGGGCGCGGCGGGCCTCGGGCTTGATGTATTCGGCGTCGATGTGGACGCTGCCGCCGTCGCGGTAGACATTGACGATGGTGTCCACGTGCTCGGCGATCTGGCCGTATTTCTCGTCGGGCGCGGCCAGCAGGACCTGCAGGCCCAGCTCGTCCAGGAAGCCTAGGGCGCTCACCGTGTTCTGGAGGTCGAGCTTGGAGAAGGCCTCGTCGAAGACGGCGAGCGCCATGCCGCCCCGGTAGCCGCCGTCCTGGTCGCGCTCGATGCGATAGGCGGCGGCGAGCGCCGCGCCGATGGCGACATAGAACGGGGACTGGTGCTCGCCCCCGGAGCCCTTGCCGAGCCGCCGGGAGAGGAGCTCCGGGTTGCCGCCGCCCTCCTTGTCGTCGCTCATGCGCACGTCGAAGTGGTAGTACTGGCGGTAGTCCGCCAGGCGCTCGTCCCAGCCCCCGACCTGGCCCCCGGAATGGCCCCCAACATGGCCCTCGCCCCCGGCGGCCTCCATGAGCAGGTTGCGCACCCGGGCGATGGCCTCCCGGTGGGGGTGGTTGGGGTCGCTGGCGGCGTCGAAGAGCCCGCCGACGTCGCTGCCCTGCTCGGGGGTCCAGGCCAGCACCCAGTCCAGCACCTGCTTGAGGTCCGGCTCGGGCTGCTTGATGAAGCTGTAGTACTGGCCGTGGAAGGGGCGGTGCCGGAGGTTGCGGTTGAGCTCCTTGCGGCTCGCCTCTAGCAGTTGCAGGTTCTCCTGGAGCTTGCCGACGAAGTCGGCGCGAAAGGCGTGCTCCGCCTCACGCAAGGCGTTGTCGGCCTCCGTGACATAGCGGGCCAACTCCGTCTCGCGCACCTGGGTCAGCTCGCGGACCACCCAGGCGACCAAGGTCAGGTGGTCGTCTGGTGCACCGATTGCGGGCCGGTGCTCGGACGACCAGGCGGCCCAGTAATCGGTGAGCCCGTCCCTCGCCTGGCCGCGCTGGTTGAGCAGGGTCTTCTCCTGGATGCCAGCCCGCCGCCCAGCCTCCTCAGCGAGGGCCCGCCAGGTGGCGGGGGACTCCTCGGCGAACAGCTCCTGGGCCTGGAGCTCCTCCAGGCGCTCGGCAGCCAGTTGGGCGCTGAATCCAGCGGTCTGCTGAATGGCCCCGCGGCGCTCGGAAACGGCGCGAGCCTCCGCGTCTTTCTGTCCCAGGGCGAGGCGCTGGGCCTGCTCGGTGTGCTCCCGCTCCCGCAGGGTCTTGGCGGCCTGGTCCGCCTGGGCCTTGATCTGCTCCCGCTCGGCGCGGCAGCGCTCCACCTCGGCCTGCAGGCGCCGATAGTCCGCGTCGTCCTGGAGCGCCTGCTCCTCGGCCTCGAGACGGGCCAGGTCGGCCTGCGCCTGGCGGCGCGCATCGGTCAGGACCACCAGGTCCGGGAAGGCGCGCAGCCGGTCGTCGAGCGGCATCAACTGCCGTTCCCGCAGGTCCTGGATGGCCGACTTCTCCTGCTGCTTGGCGTAGTGGGCCTGGCCGTCACGGCGGAACTGCTCCTGCAGCGCGGCGAGGCGCAGCCTTCGGGCCTCCCGCCCCAGCATCGGCTCCTCGGGCCGCAGGCGCAGCACCGCGCCCCCGGTAGCCAGCATGCCGTCGGCGGTGATGGCCCGCTCGTGGCGGAGCAGCTCGTCCTCGGTCTCCACCCGCATGACGTTGCCGGCGCGCTGGTTGACGTAGGCCAGGGCATGGGGGTCGTCGCTGACGGCCATCTCCGCCAGGCTGCCTGCCGTGCGGCGGTCTCGCCACTCGGCGGTCTTGAGGGTGTTGATCACGCGGCTGCCGTGGATGCCGAGCCGCTTGCCCTCCCGCCGGTAGAGCCCGACGGCCTCGCGCACCTGGCCCGGGTCCACCAGCAGGGCCTCCCGGTGACCGCCGAGGAAGGACTCCAGGGCGCCGCGCCACTGCTCGTCGGCCACATCCACCCGGTCGCATAGGGGGACCGCGGCGATGCCGTGCCCCGCGAGCAGGGCGACCAGACGCTGGGTAGCGGGCTGCAGGTCGCTCTCGCCGCGCTCCAGGCGGGCGATGCGCCCGCGCAGGTCCTCCAGCGCTCGGGCCATGTCGCCCTCCTCCCGGACCAACTGCTCGAAGCGTGCCAGCATCCGGCCCACCGCCTCGGCGACCCGCGGGGCGATGCGGGCCACGGCGGCCATGACCTCGGCGGGGGACTGGGGCCAGGAGGCGGCCAGCAGCCCCTCGTCCCGGCGGAGCAGGGGCGGGAGGGCTTGGAGCGCCTGGAGCAGGTTGGGATCGTCGAGCCGCTCGGCGCTGTCCAGCAGCCGATGCACCGCCCCCAGACCGATCCGCGCCTCATCGATGGCCCGGCCCGCGGCGTCCAGGTTGGCCTGCGTGCCGCGCATCTCGGCTCGGACACGCTCCCGCTGCTGCTCCACGTTGGTCGCGGCCAGGCGCCGATTCGCCTCGGTCAGGGCGTTGTCGGCGAGCTGCCATTCACGTTCCAGGTCGGTGATGCGCCCGCCGAGGCTCGCGATCTCCAAGGCGAGCCGCTCCAGGTTCTGTCGCAAGGGCTCCAGCTCCGACTCTAGGGCGTTGAAGGCGGCCTCCTGCTCCACCCAGCGCCAGGCGAGGCCCAGCCGATCGGCCTGCTCGGCCCGCTGGTAATGGCGGTCGATGGCGGCCAGGGCCTCCTCACGGCTGCGCGCCTCCCGGGTGCGGGTCTGGATGTCCCGGTAATGCTGCAGGGCCTGCTGCAGGGAGCGGACCTGGATGGGGCGCTCCTCCAGGATGTGGCTGCGCACGAAGTCAGAGACATTGCGGATGGGGGCGAAGGTGATGGCGTTGCGGAAGGCACGCAGGAAGCGGGGCGGGTCCAGGTGGCGCCGGCCGTCGGAGAGCAGGGCGCAGAGGTGGCGCTGGTATTCGCCCACCTGGGGGAAGACCCGGAAGGGCTCGCCGAGGCGCATCCGCAGGTCCTCCCGCAGCCGCCGCCAGGGCTTGGGCACCGGGCCCTCCGGGGTGCGGTCCACCAGGTCCGACAGGACCAGCTCCAGCCCCGGGGCGACGAAGCGCCCGTCGATCACCTCCTGGGCCTCGTCCAGCCGCGCGTGCAGGGCGAGCCCAATGCTGGTGGGCTCGCCGCTCTGATCGTCCCGGAAGACCAGGGCCAGGTAGGTCAGGGCCTGGTCCCGCGGGCGGAGCTCCCGGGAGACGTCGGGGTTGCTCGGGTCCCGGACCACGCCGAGACAGTAGTCCCGCAGGCTGCGGGTGCTCTTCTCCCCGGCGCTGGCGTTGGGGTTCCACCAGCGCTTGTCGCCCCCCACGCGCACCGCCTGGACGGCGTCCAGCAGGGACGACTTGCCCGAGGCGTTGGGACCGATCACCGCCGTGTGGCCAGCGAAGTCGATGCTCGCCTGCTCCAGGCGGTACCAGTTGATCAGCAGGAGCCGAACCAGGCGCTTCATGGGACCAGGACCTTCACCCAAGAAAAATCGGTTGGTCCGCAAATGAACGCAAATACACGCAAATGAAGAACGGCAGGAGAAACGGCGCCGTACGGCGCTTCCCGAGCAGCAGCGAGAGCGCGTCTTGGAGTCGCGAGCCAATCAAAAGCAAGTATGGCATCCGATCAGCGCTTACTTGGGTGGGTCACATGACACACCCCTAAATCGATGTCACGCA
>Ga0209498_1002511_pt1 | contig 11039 bp, 10 predicted proteins | sample WalLakDeSediment_FD_184131 | JGI IMG/M metagenome (GOLD analysis project Ga0209498, IMG submission 184131) | Lake sediment microbial communities from Walker lake, Nevada to study Microbial Dark Matter (Phase II) - Walker Lake 11/02/13 Deep... | ecosystem: Environmental > Aquatic > Freshwater >...
CCCTGAAAGTGCCAGCCTTGTGCGTTCATCGATCGTCCAGTTACGATCCAAAGAACGCACCATCATTATCTGTACCCACAATCTGGCAGAAGCTGAAATATTGGCTGATCGAATCGCCATTATCCGTCGTGGCAGGATTATCGCGCAGGGGACGCTGGAAGCCCTCAAGCAAGACTTGCTTGGTTTACCTGAATATGAAGTTCAGCTAGGTCAACCTCTGAATGGTGAAATACCAGAGCTTCCTCCAGGAATTAAGCTTACTGCCCAGGGAGCAAACTGGTTTCGATTTCAGGTGATTCAACCTGAACACATGAACCCCATTGTTTTACAAAGCTTACTCGATCAGGGTTTCCTTGTAATTCAAATTCAAAAAGTCTCCAGAAGTCTGGAGCATGTCTATATGCAAGCTATGGCGATACCTGAGGAAGCAAAGGCTATCAATGTTTGCTAACCTGAAACCTGCCCTGATAATAACCCGCCGGGAGGTTCGTGACCAGTTTAGGGATTGGCGCATCATCATCCCTATCATCGTTTTAACATTATTCTTTCCTCTTTTGATGAACTTCACCGCTGACCTGGTAATAAATTTTGTCCAGCGCTATGATGCCCGAATAATTGGTGACAGACTAATTCCATTCCTACTGATGATTGTGGGTTTTTTCCCGATCTCGGTCTCGCTGGTGATTGCGCTGGAAAGCTTTGTGGGTGAGAAAGAAAGGCACAGCATTGAACCCCTGCTGAGCAGTCCCCTAACTGATTGGCAGCTTTACGTGGGAAAATTACTGGCCTCGGTCATACCCCCGTTGATTGCCAGTTTTATTGGTATTGCGGTTTACCTTTTCTCGGTATATATGCAGGTTGGGTGGAAACCCGACTTAATCCTGCTGGTTCAAATCCTTGCCCTCACAACGGTTCAGGCACTTGTGATGGTAAGCGGGGCCGTTGTAATCTCTTCCCTGGCGACTTCAGTCAGGGCAGCTAACCTGTTGGCATCATTTATTATTATACCCATGGCTTTACTCATCCAGGCTGAAAGCATCATGATGTTTTGGGCAAGGTATGAGATTTTATGGTTAGTCATCTTTGGACAAATAATTATTGCGGCGTTGCTGGTCCGAGCCGGTATTTCTCACTTTAACCGAGAAGAATTGCTCGGACGCGAGATGGACACACTTAATATTAAGTGGATGTGGCAAACCTTTTGGAAAATGTTTACCGGAAACGCCCGTTCACCTTTAGATTGGTATCAGCGCGAAATTAGTGAAACCCTTAATCGAATCAGGATTCCATTGATCCTGATGACCCTGGTTTTAATTACAGCCACTCTCATTGGCGCATGCTATGCCAGCACTAATGCTCTCCCAGTTGAGCTCTTCAACACATCAGATATGGGGAAGAATCTCTTTCAAGGGATGGAAGTTCTACGTTTCTTCTCGCTCGAGGGTGTTTCCTGGGTATGGCTCCATAATCTGCGAGCAATATCCCTGGCTACATTAATGGGTATTTTTTCATTTGGAGTTCTTGGAGTGGTACTATTATTGACCCCATTGGCAATGGTCGGTTATTTCAGCGCCATTGTAGCTCAGACCGGGGTGTCTCCGGTTTTGTTTATAACCGGTTTCGTTCTTCCGCACGGGATTCTGGAGATCCCTGCCATTATTCTGGCAGGGGCAGCAATTTTACACATGGGAGCTACGTTGATCGCTCCTTCGAACCAACACACAATCGGAGAAATCTGGCTACGAGGCTTCGCTGACTGGGCTAAGATAATGTTGGCTTTGGTTATCCCATTACTGCTTGGAGCTGCTACCCTGGAAGTATTCCTCACACCAACTATTGCAATGTTCCTTCTCGGAAGGTGAAAGAAACAGGAGAAATAGCTAATGCCTAAAATGATAATCCTTGGATCTTCTAACGCAATCCCTGATAAAGATCACGAAAACACACATATGATTATAGTGGGGAAAAACCACACCATGCTGATCGATTGTGGCAGCAATCCTTTACTCCGTCTTGAGCAACTTAATATTGGATTCGAGGATGTTACAGACATAATCCTCACTCATTTCCATGCTGACCATGTCGCAGGTTTGCCAATTTTCTTGATGAACATGTGGTTGTTGGGACGTAAACGAGATCTACATATCTATGGCTTGGATTATACAATCGACCGGTTTGAAAAGATGATGGATCTGCACTCATGGACCTCCTGGCCTGACTTCTTTGAAGTTATTGTTCACCGCATACCTGAACAAGAGATGACACCGGTTTTCAGGGGTGATGAGTGGCACATTCATGCTTCTCCAGTCTGCCATATTATCCCAAATATCGGCTTACGAATGGAATTCAATCACACACAGAAGGTAATTAGCTATTCATGTGATACTGAGCCCTGTCCGGAGGTTGTGCTGCTGGCAAAAGGAGCTGATTTATTAATCCATGAAGCAGCTGGGGCATCCCGAGGTCACTCATCCGCTTATCAGGCAGGCAGCATAGCTACTGAGGCAGATGCCAAATCACTTTGCCTGATCCACTATCCGACAGGACAACACGGTTCACAATCTCTAATCTCCGAAGCAGGAAAATCTTTCACCGGTCGTGTAACACTTGCTAAAGACTTCATGGAGTTGGACTGTTAACCACAAGAAATTGAAAGTCTTGGTTAGAAAATCAAATTCAACAAAGAAAATAAAAAAGCTGGTTTGCTGTCATAATGAGGCAAACCAGCAAATTATTTATGAGGTGAATTACCAACCCTTAACAAAAGGAACCCATTCAACGTTCTCTGCCAGATGGCGTGAAAAGAGGTAATACGCTGAGGAAGGTGGTTTGGAAGGAGGCTGCAAAAGGCACATTTGAGCTTGCTCAAGCGTCCGCCCACCCTTGCGATGGTTGCATGCTGGACAGGCTGCCACCAGGTTTTCCCATATGTGTCGCCCTCCTAATCGTCGCGGAACAATATGATCGATTGTCAATTGGGTTAAGCGGCTCCCGCAATACTGGCAGGTATAGTCATCTCGGCGCAGAATCTCGCGCTTGTTTAATTTGATGGTGGGGCGAGGTCTCTTGATCATCCGTTCCAGGCGGATTATCGAGGGGCGGGGAAATGACCTCGAGACAGTTTTGATTTCACCACGCCCATTCAGCACCAGGTCAGCCTTGCCGGTCATAACCAGACCTATGGCTCGTCGAGTATTACACACATTAAGTGGTTCAAAGTTGGCGTTGAGTACCAAAACCGGTTCGTGCATACAACCTCCATACCCCAAGAATTATAGCATGGGATGAAAAATTTGTAGTTGGAATACACCACGAACTCAACAGTCACGTTTCAGTTGAATCTTCTCTCTACCGAACGACAAAATTACTTTATAATTTTAATATGCATTTGAAAATAGATGGTCATGAATTTAAACCGGAGCTTGTTTCTCGTCGAGGAGAGATGATTGCCTGGGGATCAACACTACTGGTCAGCCTGGTATGGATTACTTTGTCTCAGCTCGGCCAGAGTGTACCCATTGCTGTTCCGTTGTTGGCACTTATCTTGTTGCTGGCTTCCCTGAGTATCAGTTTAGGTAACTGGATGGACCGTAAAACATTGATATTGATTGACTCGGAAAGTATATCCTTCCGTAACGGTTTACGGAAAGTTCACTTCCGGTGGGAGGATATTCAACAGGTCAGGGTGACACCATCCAATTGGGGCGACAAAGTTCATGTAATTGGCAACCAGGCTCACTTCGAGTTTCGCACGCTGGGCGAAGTTAAAATTCAAGGTGAAATTAAAGGTCAGATGGGTTTTTCTGAAGGTGATTTGATTCTGGAACGGATCTTAAAGGAGACCAACCTGATACCCGCTCATCAACACGTTCAGGACAGCGCCAATCAGAAAAGAACCAGATATTATCAAAAGCGACAGTAAACGGCTCTGCGGCGAGCACCTCGCGCCATCACCGCAGAGGGCGCGTTTACATTGCAGAAAACAGTCATCCGAGATTGGATAATCAGGAGTATTAATCAATAAACGATCTGGATTACCTTTTAGTTATCGAGAAACAGCCCTAATCCACACATTGAGGAGCATGTAATGAACATTGACGAACAAGTTAGAACCCTGATGCAAGGTACTGAGTATGGGGATGAGACACTTCAACAGGCTATGGCAGATGAGCTGCGACAACGTCTGATAGAAGCAGAACAAGAAGGTCGTCCATTACGAGTATACTGTGGCTACGACCCGCGCACCACCGACCTTCATCTGGGTCATACCATCACCATGCGTAAGTTGCGCCAGTTCCAAGAGTTAGGTCACGAAGTAGTATTTTTAATCGGCACGTATACATCCCTGATTGGCGATCCTTCAGATCAGGACCAACTACGCCCTCAACTTACTTTTGAAGAGGTCGAACGCAATGCCCGTACATATGCCGAACAGGCATTTAAAATTATGGATCGAGAGAAGACCATCGTTCGATTCAATCACGAATGGCTCTCAAAGTTAACTCTTGCTGACCTGATCAAGCTGGCATCCAATTTTACAATCCAGCAGTTTCTCACCCGCGAAAATTTTAAAGTCCGCTTTGAACAGGGCGACGCCATTTACCTGCACGAGACCTTCTACGCGCTGATGCAGGGCTATGATGCCTATGCCTTGAACACCGACGTTCAAGTTGGTGGAACCGATCAGCTTTTCAATATAGTCACCGCAGCTCGAAAATTAATGACCTTCATGGGGAAGAAACCCAATGTAGCCATTATCATGGGTATCCTGCCAGGAACGGATGGCGTGATCCGTATGAGTAAATCACTGGGTAACCATATTCCCATCCTGGCTTCTCCAGATGATGTGTATGGTAAAGTGATGAGCCTTCCAGACCAGGCCATGAGCGATTATTTCCGCCTGGTTACCCGCTGGACAGCAGATGAGATCGCAAGCATGGAACAGAACCTGACCACAGGGCAACTTCATCCACGCGACGCTAAGATGAAGCTGGCACACGAGATCGTTGACATTTTCCACGGAGAAGAAGCTGCCGAACAGGCACAAGCTAATTTTGTACGGGTTTTCCAGAAAGGCGATGTGCCCGAAGAGATGGAAGAATACCGATTACTTCCAGGACAGACTGTTCTTGACGTCCTCGAAGCTGGCAGGCTGATCAGCAGTCGCGGCGAAGGCCGGCGCCTGCTTGCTCAAAATGGCGTTCGTCTGGACGGCGAGACGCTCAATGATCCCAACCAACCCTTTCCACACCCGGGTATATTACAGGCCGGAAAAAGGCGCTTCCTGCGGGTAGTTGCCTGATTTCAGATATCCCCCACGCGGGCTACCCTGATCTTCTTTTATTTTTCCCCCCACTTAGGGATTGTGCGCGTTGTTCATCTGCGCTAAGTTAGGGGTGTGAACGCAACTTTAGATATACCTGCCGACAAGGGCCTGTCCGTTTACTGGAATGGTCTCAGCGTAACAGACCTTACCCAAACCCGCCCTTTCTTCTTAGTGGTGGCGCCTCATGCTGGTGGGGCGCTCATGATAGAGTTGCTGGCCAGGCTGGCTCTCCGCGGGCAGCTGCTGCTGCTGGATGGCGGCAACTGCTTCGATGTCTACCGCTGTAACACCGCTGTTGCTCGCGCCCTGGGCAGCCAGACAGCCGAGCTGCCCACTATCCTGGAACGCATCCAACTGGCACGCGCATTCACCTGCTACCAGATGGAAAGTCTACTGAGAGAGACAGCCGCCCAACCCATCCCAACCATCGTGCTGGATTTTTTGTCTACCTTCCACGATGAAAGCGTAGCTGCTGACGAAAGCCTGCGGCTGCTACAAACCTGCATTACCCAACTGCGCCGGTTGAACCGCCTGGCCCCTGTGGCTATCAGCACCCGACCAGAAGCACTTACCCACCGCCCTGAACTGATAAAAACCTTGCAAGCAGCCGCCGGACAGGTGTGGACTCTGGAAACACACATTCCGCCACTGCAGCCCCGGCTGCTGTGAGCTAATTCTAAGGAGACCTTTATGGGACGCACGCTACCCTCTATCACACAAGCATTCCTGCAACAGCAAGAAGCCTTTGCACGCTTCCGGCGGGCGCTGCGCCGCAGCGACCAACTGGCTCTAGACGACCTGTTTGCAGCTGCCCGCCAGCACCTGGCCGCGGCTGCCTATGCTACCCACGCCCTGCCGTTGGAAACTTTTTTGCTGGCAATGCTGCTCGAAGAACACAAGGAAGTCGTTCGGCTACGCCAGACAGTAGAGGACCTGCAGAGGGGACAGGAGCAGGCGGATAGCGTACATCCGGCGGATAGCGTACGTCTGGCGAATATCGTGCAGCCGGGAGACAACGTACATCCGTCGGGTTAGGTGTGTTTGATGGAATATACCGGTTGGCTGCTTGATCTATTTGCCGAGGAGAGTTCCCCCCTTACTGCTCAGACAGAGGTGATATTATGGCTGTTGGGAGAGGACGGCGTTCGTCACCGCCTGCACCAGCCCTTTCCAATCACTTTCTACATATCCGGGCCCGATTCGCGTCTGCGCATCCTCTGCCAGCAACTGAAAAACCAGCCCATTCCAGTAAGCCTGGATTGGGTGGAGCGGCGTGACCTTTTCTGCCAGCAGCCACTGACCGTGCTGGCTGTTCAGGTCAACCAACCCGCCGCTCAGCCGCGCCTGTTCCAACAGCTAACCCGACAATTCCCTGACCTGAACTACTACGATGCTGACGTTCACCTGGCACTGCGCTATGCTGCAGTCCACCGCGTTTTCCCCCTGGCTTATTGCCAGTTTACCACCAGCGCAGACAAGCAGGTCGAGAACGTCAAGCCGCTGGATTCCCCCTGGGATCTGGATCCCCTGCCCCCACCCCTGCGTTCAATGACCATTGACCCTGATGTCGATCCCGACCACGCACCGCCCTCTAACCTGGCTATTCGCTGCGGTCGCTTTAACTACAGTCTCTCACTTCAACCAGCGCGGCCTCTACTGCTCGGCTTGAGCGCTATCCTGAACCGGCACGACCCTGACTTACTGCTGACTTCCTGGGGCGACACCTGGTTGCTGCCCTATCTGCTCAAACTGGCTGATCGCATGCACATTCCCCTAGCCCTCAACCGCGAACCCGGGCGGGGCGTGGATCAACGGCGCGAACACACTTATTTTTCCTACGGTCAAATCATCCATCAGGGACAACAGGTTCACCTCTTTGGCCGCTGGCACATTGATCGCTATAATGCTATCTTGTTCCACGATTATGGCATGGAGGGCGCTCAAGAGTTGGCGCGTGTCACCGGCCTGCCGGTTCAGACTGCTGCACGGGTTTCCCCCGGCACAGGTATCTCCTCCATGCAAATGCTGACCGCCCTGCGCCAGGGCATCTTGATCCCCTGGCATAAGCAGCAGGCTGAGCGCCCCAAGAGCGCGCTGGATTTGCTGCATGCCGACCAGGGTGGCCTGGTTTACCATCCCGTCATCGGCCTGCACCGTGACGTAGCTGAGATCGATTTCGTGTCCATGTATCCTGGCATCATGGCGCGCTTCAACATCTCTCCTGAGACAGTGGGCACGACCGAAGCTATCACCCGGGCAGCGCAAGAATTAGATTTGCCTGGGCCACCTGCTGAGCCTGGGCTGGTGCCTCAGACGCTCTCGCCGCTGTTGGAGAAACGGCTGGCCCTCAAGATGCGCCTAGTTAACCTGCCCCCCTGGCATCCTGACCGTAAGAGCTACAAAGCGCGCGCCTCAGCCCACAAATGGCTGCTGGTGACCTGCTTCGGCTACCTGGGTTATAAAAATGCCCGCTTTGGACGGATCGAAGCCCACGAGGCAGTCACCGCTTACGGTCGCGAGGCGCTGCTGCGCGCCAAAGAGGCTGCCGAAGACCAGGGTTTCACTGTGCTGCACCTGTACGTTGACGGTATGTGGGTACGCAGGCCAGGCGCGTCGACCGTCTCCGATTTTCAACCTCTGTTGGATGAGATTATGGCACGCACCGGCCTGCCGGTAGCCATGGAAGGTATTTACCGCTGGGTGGCTTTCCTGCCCTCCCGTTCTGACCGGCGCGTGCCGGTTGCCAACCGTTACTTTGGTGTGTTTCAGGACGGGTCACTCAAATACCGTGGGATTGAGGCTCGCCGCCACGATACTCCGCTCTTCATCGTCCGCACCCAGATTGAATTGCTCAAGGAACTGGCAGCAGCGCATACCCCACAACACGAGGCAGCTATTTTGCCTAAAATGGTGTTACTGCTGCGCCGGCGGCTGGCAGCCCTGCGCGCCGGTCGCCTGCCTGTGGATGAGCTGCTGGTAACGCAGAAACTCAGCCGTGTCCTGGACGATTACCGCACACCCTCGCCAGTCGCGCGTGCAGTGACACAATTGGTAGCAACCGGTAAAACCATCAGCCCCGGGCAACATGTCCGTTTTCTCTACACACTGGGTGAGCCAGGCGTTCACGCCTGGGATTTACCCCTCCCGCCAGATCCAGCCAGCGTTGACACAGCCCGCTATGCTGAGCTGCTGCTGCGCGCTGCCAGCACAGTGCTGCAGCCCTTTGGGGTAGACGAAGAGACATTGCGCCTGTGGCTGTTCAGCAACGCCGGTTATTCTGCTCCACCGGGTTTCCTGCCACCTAATGGAAAATCCACCAACAAAACCAGGGAAGCGCACATTCCCCTTTTTCACCAGCCATTGACCTCCACCGCCCTTGGGATTAAAATCTAAATATATACATTATTGGATATCGATTGGTTTGAAGGTTTCGCATGCCCATTTACGAATATGTCTGTCAGGATTGTAAAACTCGGTTTGATGCTCTACGCTCGATGCAAGATGCGGATACACCTATTGCCTGTAAGCAGTGTCAGAGTGAGCGCACCTCTCGTGCTCTTTCCCTGTTTTTTGCTCACTCCGATGGTCGCGTGGTGGCTCAGCAGGCTGCTGGTTCTGCTTGCTCTACATGCGCTGGTGGCAACTGTGCTACTTGTGGATAACCGCCACTCAATTCCATCGGATTTTATTATCTAAACCTAACTTTTCCCCCTCTTAAACACCCAGAAGTCGGATTGTCTGGGTGTTCTTCTATTAGCTCCCCAACCAGAGGTAAAGAAAGCGAGCAACAGCGACCAACAGGACAACACCCAAAAGACGGCGGATAACTTGACCGGAATAAAAACGCGCCCCCAGGTAACTTCCAGCGAGGCCACCAATAATGCCAAGTGTGACTAAGGTCAGTCCAAAATCTGCAAACTGGAGTGTACCACCCCAGGCTCGACCAGCCAGGCCTGCCATGGAATTTATCAGTATAAAACCAGCGGAAGAGGCTGCTGCCTGTTTAGGCAAGCCCCAACCTGCCAGCAAGATGAGCGGAGACAGAAAGATGCCACCACCCACTCCCAATAAGCCAGACAGCAAACCCAGAATCACCCCAACTACAAGCATTACAGACCAGGATGGTGTGTTGAGCGACGGATTGCTGGCGGGACGAGGATTCCCAATAAGTAACAGCAAAGCAACATACAGTAATACAAGGTTTAGCAAAGCCTGATAAAAAAACTGTCCAACCTGCAGTGTGCCTCCGATAAATGCCGCCGGTATTGATGTAACCAGGAACGGCCATAACAGCTTAAACTGTAAATGTCTATAGCGTGTGTAATTAACGAAGGCAATCCCAGATACGATGGTGTTAAGGCTCAGAGCAGTACTGGCTGCGATTGGGGCAGAAATATCGAAAAAGCTCATCACTGCCAGGTATCCAGATGCGCCACCAAAGCCAACGCTGGCATACAGAAAAGCAACCAGTAAAACCAGCACAGCCAGGATAGGCGATAATGCGGGAATAACCAAAGTCTGAAGCATTACGATGATAGCCATCATCAAACTCAAGTTGGATATCGGAACCATTTACGTGAATTATGGTAACAACCAAATGCACAAATCATTCGAATTTAGCCCTCAAATTTTGCCCTTGCATAAAATTATGAAATATGGTTAAATGTAATCGACCCCATCAGCCGGTTGCCCCCCTCAACTGGTTGGTGGGGTTCTTTGTTTTATTGGCAGAAAACTGTTTGTTTCTGCCCTGGAAAAGAAATCTCGATATGCGGCAGTTTCATCCAATAGTTCTTTAATCTTGTCTACCAGGTATGTCGGACTTCTAATAACCTTTTGCCCACCCTTATTCAGAAGAATCTCCTGCCCAGACTCACCGACAACAACCAGGAAACCGCTCTGCTCCAACCAGGAAATTCCCAGTCTGACTGTCCGCTCCCGTTGGGCTGTGGCGCCTGATAATCGCACTAAATTGGCCTTCCCTTGATCGTGATTGATGGTGAACTTACATAAACCCGCTAAATGTTTTAGAAAGGGTTCAATTTGGGTATTGGTTGGGTATACAGAAAATAGATGAATCACTGCTGGTAACGTCGCTTGAAGGGCAGCTAATAACTCATCTCTCCCTGGTGGGGCGGTCCAGATTGCCAGGTTTTGGTAGGGTACCAATTCATCGCGATAACAAGTCATGATCCCTTGATCAGCCAGAACCCGTCGATCTTCCCCTTCGCACCACACCTGGACATCGCCGCCTTCCAGCAGATCTTTCAAGCAGGATAAGGGATCAGGCTGATCTCGAAAATCTTTTACCTGGATCGGTGGTTGGTCAGAAATTACCTCAACCAAAACCTTCTGAGATGGCCGTACATCTGTCCATTCAATCTGGATTTCTCTTTGTCCCAGGTAATTGCTGGTGCGAACCGTATAGGCCAGATCAAAGCAACTGCCGCTTTCCAGCGGTTCGGGGGTCGGCCACCCAGCTCCCTGCCACCAGATAACCTTGTTTACGTTTCCCTGTTCGTCTTCTACCCATATCTGCAAGTGTTCGTCATTGCGACCAACTGACTTAATTTTCTGCAAAGTAAGTCCTTTGCTCGCCAGAGTAAGTGGCATATTCCCTGGCCCAAAAGGCGCTAATTTTTCTAAATTTTCAACAAATTCCAAGGAGAGATCCCCTAAAGAGAAATAGCCATCTATAACCAGCCTAGATTCA
>Ga0209498_1002512_pt1 | contig 11038 bp, 13 predicted proteins | sample WalLakDeSediment_FD_184131 | JGI IMG/M metagenome (GOLD analysis project Ga0209498, IMG submission 184131) | Lake sediment microbial communities from Walker lake, Nevada to study Microbial Dark Matter (Phase II) - Walker Lake 11/02/13 Deep... | ecosystem: Environmental > Aquatic > Freshwater >...
CTTTGAGAGACTGTAGAGTATGTATACATACCACATATGTATTATTCTCGTTAAATTTATCAACAGGAGAGAGCTTGCTCTACGAAGCTCCGCCGCCGTTTGGCGGAGCGTAGTAGAGCGGAGAGGGTCACCTACGCCCTGCAAAAAGCGGCAGGGCTTCGGTGACCAAGGTCGTCGCCCTGCAAGAAGCGGCAGGGCTTCGGTGACCAAGGTTATTTGGGGCGGTTATGTAAAATATCACTGAACATATACACGTGTTTAAAATATGACTATAACCTTCTTAAAATACGTTTATTTAAGAACGCTTTACCGGAACCTGTCTTTAAATACTTTTCTAATGCGTATGCAGTCTCTTTTGATTGAACGGCAATATATGCGACTAGTTTAAGTGGTTGGTATGCTTTCGTTGCCTGTACACTTCCATTATTATGTTCTTCAATCCGCTTTTTTAGATTTGCTGTACATCCGGTATAAGTGAAAGTCTTTGAGAGACTGTAGAGTATGTATACATACCACATATGTATTATTCTCGTTAAATTTATCAACAGGAGAGAGCTTGCTCTACGAAGCTCCGCCGCCGTTTGGCGGAGCGTAGTAGAGCGGAGAGGGAGGGATTCGAACCCCCGATACCACGAAGGGTATACCGCATTTCGAGTGCGGCGCATTCAACCAGGCTCTGCCACCTCTCCGATAAATACATCAGAAACAACGCAAATATTATTTTTAAATAAAGAAAACCTAAGAGCATACCGCATTTCGAGCCCCGATGCATCGGGGTTCAACCAGGCTCTGCCACCTCTCCGATAAATACATCAGAAACAACGCAAATATTATTTTTAAATAAAGAAAACCTAAGAGCATACCGCATTTCGAGCCCCGATGCATCGGGGTTCAACCAGGCTCTGCCACCTCTCCAGGAAAAACAAAATATAATAAAAATACCCATAATATTCAAAAATCATAGCTTTTTTTATTAATCGGTATTATAAGTTTACATTCTATAATGATTTTATCATATATCCTATTTAATTTGGGCTAATGTTTTTCCTTCCGGTTGACATTGTGTCAGCTATACGATATATTTTAGTCGGTAATAACAAATACCGCATTCCGATTTTACAAATGGAATTTTATATCTCTTCTAATCGTTAGATAACATCGAAAGCGTATCAATCTATTTATCCTATAACTAGTTATGGAGGTTACCTTATGTCAAATTATAATGGGCGACGGGATTTCATAAAAACCTCAGCGCTGGGTGCTGCATCTCTCGGTGTTGCCGGAAGCGGCATTGGAGTGAATCGTGTCTTTGCAGCGGACTCACCGATTACAACCGGCTCGAATCTCGAATACCGCTTTGAAGCCAAACCATTAAAAGAATCTACGCTTAGGATGGACGGTATTTCCCGGAAAACTATGGAGGAACATTTTAAGCTTTATCAGGGATATGTCAACAAATCTAATGAAATACTCGGATTGCTCAAGCAGGCGGATCCCGGGAAAGGCAATCAGATATATAGTGAAATCCGGGTTCTGAAGCACGAGCTGACCTTTGCCATCGGTGGTGTGAAAAATCACGAAATCTACTTTGATCATCTCGGTGGAAATGGCGGAAGCCCGGACGGACAACTGCTTGCGGATATCGAAAAAAACTTCGGCAGCTTCGATGCTTGGGCAGCAGATCTTAAAGGCACGGGATTAGCCGCACGTGGTTGGGTATGGTTGGCTTACGATCACGATACCGGAACCTTGTTCAATTATCTCGGCGATGCGCAAAATACATTCCCACTATGGAATGCAACCGCTATTCTTGCACTCGATACCTATGAGCATGCCTATTTTATCGACTACGCCGTAAACCGCGGAGCGTACATAGATGCTTTTCTGAAGAATATCGACTGGTCAGTTGTTGAAGACACGTATAATGCAATTCAGAAGAATGCATAAGCTACATTTGCGTGATAGCTATACATAATAAATAATTCATAACTTATATAGATAGGAATATATCATGACTACATATTACGAAAAAATCGAGATCGTCGGTGTATCCGAAAAATCGTATGAAGATGCAATTCAAACCGCAGTGAAGGGCGCAAAGGATAAATATAAAGAAGTAAGATGGTTTGAGGTCATAGAGTTCAGAGGTGGCATAAGCGATAGCGGGAATGTGCAGTTTCAGGCCGTGGTTAAAGTCGCAGTCGTAAATTGAGAACCGGAACCGGAGAAGAACATATGGCACTACAGAAGGGCGATAAAGCCCCCGAATTTCTATTATATGATACGGATAAAAAGTCCGTTACCCTACACGATATACTCGGTAAAAAAACAGTTTTCGCATTTTTCCCGGGTGCTTTCACAGGTGTCTGCACGAAAGAAATGTGTACATTCCGTGACAATTTAACTCAATTCAACGACCTTGGCGGCAGTGTTTACGGAATCAGCGTGGACGGTCCGGCCGCAAATCACGGGTTCGCCTTTCATAATTCACTGAACTTCCCCATCCTCAGCGATTTTACAAGGGAAGTATCGAAAAAATACTGCGGTCTTCATGATGATTTCTGGGGCGTTAAAGGATATTCAGTCGCAAAACGTTCCGTGTTTGTTATCGATGAGAAGGGTAACATTTCCTATGCATGGATTACGGATAACCCGGGTGAACTCCCTGACATTGATGCAATCCAGAAAGCTCTTTAAGATTCTGATTCATACTTTCCACTAAAATAACTTGTATTGAACAGCGTAAAAATTAAATATCGGAGGAATAACAAATGCCTGCATTAAAAGTTGGTGACAAAGCACCGGATTTTTCTTTACCGGATCAAAGCGGTACAACGAAATCCCTGAAGGATTTCAAAGGGAAAAAACTTGTTTTTTATTTCTATCCGAAAGATAATACTTCGGGTTGTACAAAAGAAGCCTGCGCTTTTCAGGAAAATCTGGGGATACTGAAGAAGAAAGGTGTGAACGTCGTCGGTGTTAGCGCAGACAGTGTAGCTTCACATCAAAAATTCGCCGATAAATATGACCTGGAGTTCCCGTTATTGAGCGATGAAAAGAAAGATGCGTTGAAATCTTACAATGTATGGAAAAAGAAAAGTATGTACGGGAAAGAGTATATGGGAATCGAGCGTACCACCTACATTATCGATGAAAAAGGGAAGGTCGCTCATATTTTTCCCAAGGTGAAGGTGAATGGGCACGTCGATGAAGTATCACAGGTATTGGATAAGTTAACATAGCAGGAGAAAATCAGTGAAAAAGATTACTTATGTTACACGACGGGCGCAGTTCAGTGCTGCGCATCGTCTCCATAGTCCGGCATTCAGCGATGAAGAAAACCGGCGAATATATGATAAATGCAATAATCCAAACGGTCATGGCCACAACTATGACGTCGAGGTAACCGTAGTAGGCGAAACCGATCCTGATACCGGGATGGTAATAGATTTGAAAATATTAAAACGTCTCTTGAACGACTACGTTATTGATAAACTCGATCATAAGCATTTAAATCACGATGTCGATTTCATGTCAGGAGTAATACCCACCGCCGAAAATATCGCCATCAAGATCTGGGAACAGCTTGAACCGCACATCACGAGCGGCAAATTGCATTGTGTAAAGTTATACGAATCACAAAATAACTATGTAGAATATCGTGGAGAATAATAAAAACATGCAAGAAGTACCGGTTGTACTAAATGGAATTGAGAGTTCGGTGCATTCGATACTCTCGGAAATCGGTGAAGATCCGGAACGCGAAGGGTTACTCAAAACGCCCCACCGCGTAGCCAAAGCATATGAATTTCTTACCTCGGGATATCGTCAGGACGTTTACAAGGTCCTCAACGAAGCAATCTTTGAAGAAACGTACAATGAAATGGTAATAGTACGGGACATCGATGTGTTCAGCTTATGCGAACATCACCTGCTCCCGTTTTATGGACGTGCTCACGTTGCATATATCCCTAATGGAAAAATTGTAGGATTGAGTAAGTTGCCGCGGATTGTGGACATGTACGCAAAACGTTTGCAGGTCCAGGAGCGTTTAACGCAGCAAATAGCACAAACGTTATATGATGTGCTGCAACCAGACGGTGTCGCGGTTGTCATCGAGGCGCGCCACATGTGTATGATGATGCGCGGGGTAGAGAAGCAAAACTCACTTGCCACAACAAGTACTATGCTTGGTATCTTTCAGAAAGAGCAAAAAACACGGGCGGAATTTCTAAATCTTATTGACCGTCACGTATCTCTATAATTTGTAAAGGAGAAGTACATGCATATATGGGTTACCGGAGCCAGCAAAGGGATCGGTAAGGCAATAGCTCAGGAATTATTACGTGATGACCATAAAGTTGCCGTCAGTTCAAGGGACAAAACACTTCTCGATGAAGTATACGGATCGGTCAGCGGTGAAACATTGATCCGAATACCGCTGGATGTACGGTCATACGAAGAGGTTATCGATGCGGCAAATCTCATCATCAATAAATTCGGCTCGATTGATGTGCTTATCAATAATGCCGGTGTCACAAAATTCAAACCGGTTTCAGAGACCACGATAGAGGAATTTGATGAAATTATCGACGTGAATCTGAAAGGCGTGGTGAACGGCATAAAAGCAGTTTTACCGCATATGACCGAAAAAAAGAGTGGCTGGATCGTCAATATCATCTCGGTAACGGTGAATAAAGTATTTACAAATTCAGGGGCTTATGCCTCATCAAAGGCCGGGGTACTGGCTCTGACAAATGTTTTGCGGGAAGAGGTCAGAGATAAGGGAATAAAAGTCACATCTATCATACCCGGCGCAACGGGAACCGAAATGTGGCCTGCGGGAGTTCTGGAAAAATACGAAGAACGGATGATGCAAGCCGATGACGTCGCAAAAGTTGTGGCCTCGGTGTTACGTTCTCCGGACAGTATCATGATGGAAGAAGTCCTGGTCCGGCCGCAACTCGGAGATTTATAAACCAATAGTAACAGGAAGGTATTGTATGTCATTAGCAGCAGGTAAAGTTGCAATTGTAACCGGTGCGGGAAAAGGAATTGGAAAAGCGATCGCGCTTTCCCTGGCCAAAGAAAAGATGAAAGTCGTCTTAACCGCGCGAACAGCATCCGACCTGGAGAAAGTAGCCGATGAGGTGAAGCAACTCGGCGGTGAAGCGGTAGCAATTTCAGCGGACGTGTCGCGTGAAGAAGATGTCAAAAAAGTGGTTTCCGAAACAATCGGTACATTCGGAAGCATAGATGTCCTTATCAATAACGCCGGATTCGGTGTTTTTGCACCGGTGGACGAGCTCAAGATAGAGGACTTCGATGGGATGTTCGCCGTCAACATGAGAGGTGTTTTTCTTTTCACGCAGGCAGTTTTACCCTACATGAAAAAACAAGCTTCGGGTGCAATCATTAACATCTCATCGCTCGCGGGTAAAAACTTTTTTAAGGGAGGATCCGGCTACGCGGCCACGAAGTGGGCGCTCAACGGATTTACAAAATGTCTGATGCTCGAGGCACGTGAGTATAATATCAGGGTTTCGGTTATATGTCCCGGCTCGGTAGCAACCGAATTTTCTCCTCATTCCGGTAAAGATGAGAAGAAAATACTTCAAGCTCAGGATGTGGCAGATGCGGTTCTTACTGTACTGCGATTACCGGATAATGCACTTATGAGTGAAATTGACTTACGTCCCACGAATCCGAAATAAATTCTATAAACTATAAATCCCTTTATTATGGATAGATACGACATTACTATTATCGGCGGTGGCCCGACCGGACTTTTTGCTGCATTCTATGCCGGATTGCGCGGAATGAAAACCAAGATCATTGACGCTTTGCCGCAATTGGGCGGACAGCTCATTGCTCTGTATCCCGAAAAATATATTTACGACGTTGCGGGGTTTCCGAAAGTGCTCGCCAAAGATCTTGCCCAGAATCTCATCGATCAGGCATTGCAATATAATCCTGCCGTGCATCTCGGTGCAAAAATCACCGATATGAGAATAATGGAAGATGAACACGTTAACGAGGGAAAACCGTCTCGATACTTTGAGCTCGATACAGAAGACGGCAGTACGCACCAAACCTATTCCATTCTTCTTACTATCGGTATCGGTGCCTTTGCACCGCGAAAATTGAAACTTGAGGACGCAGAAAAATTCGAGGGGAATGGAGTAGAATATTTCGTAAAAGATAAAACCAAGTTTGAAAATAAGCGTCTGTTAATTGTGGGGGGCGGAGATAGTGCTGTCGATTGGGGGTTACATCTTCACGATGTCGCTCAATCGATTACATTAATTCATAGACGCGATCGCTTTCGCGCGCACGAAGATAGTGTTAAAAAACTTTTCGACTCCCCGGTAGACATTAAAATTCCATATGAAGTAAAAGCGATAGAGGGGAACGCCCACGTTGAAAAAGTGACAATATTCAACAACCAGTCCAAAGATCGTGAAGAAATCCCGGTGGATTATATTCTTCTGAATTTAGGATTTATTGCAAATATCGGTAAGATTAAAGAGTGGGGATTAAATATATTAAAGGGTGATATCGAGGTGACGAGTAAAATGGAGACAAATGTGACCGGTATATATGCAGCGGGCGATATCGTAACCTATCCGGGAAAGTTAAAGCTTATTGCCACGGGCTTCGGTGAAGCTGCTACGGCTGTTAATAATGCAAAAGCACATATCGATCCTTCGGCGAAAGCATTCCCGGGACACAGCAGCGATATGGAAGCACCTCCCGGGTCAAAATAAAGCTCAATAGTATGTATATCAAAAATAAAACTACGGCGCATCTTCTTGGATCCGCCGTAGTTTTATACCGGATCCTACACTTACCATCTTCCTCTCGGCTGACGTCTTGAGTATCCACGCCGGTCGCCGTGGCCTCTGAAATCTCTGAATTCTCTGAATCCCCTCCGGTTTTGTTGCCAGAGTTCCCGCTGTTCGGGTGTAAGGATTTCCCGGACTTCATTCCAGTGTTGTATCCGCTCGAGCTGTAAAGTAGTACGTAATGATTCCTGATTTTTGATAAGATTCTCTACTGCCGCCATATCCGGATTTTCTTTTTGCATTTCTTCCTGTATCGAAAGACGGAGCTTTCGTAAATCGGCTTGTCTATCAATCATTTGTTTTTGATGGGTTATACGAATCTCGGAGAGTTTAGACTCCTGCTCTGCGGTTAAATCGAGCTGTTCGTGTAATCTCACACGATCGGGACGTTCCCCACGTGGCCCACGCTCACCATAACCGCCTCTTATCTGTGCCTCAAGACTCGCCCCAAAAAGCAAAATGCCTGCCATCAGTATTGCCATATATCTGAACTTCATTACCTTCCTCCTTGTCCGAATTGACTGATTGTAATATTTATTTTGTATGTATTGGATACATATAAACCTTGATTGGTTTAATCAAAAATAAAAAAAATACTATGGAATATTTTTACTGCACCACAGTCGGATGTTACCTATTGATAATACAAGCAACTTTTCATACCATATATATAGAAAATCACCAAGAAATTTAAATAGGGGCGTGTGAGATATGGCGGATGCGAAAGAAGCTAAATACCGGGAAATCGGTAAACCCTGGAATGCCGCGCGTATTCAAAATTTTATCCTGATCGGTATATCTCTACTTTTCATTATAGCACTCGGGGTAAAGCTTTTACTGAATATTTCCCGTGTCGATTTTATCGCCGATCCTCCTTCTTTATTTCCGGATGGCCGTTCTACCGCAACTGTAAAGGCAATACCTTATAATGCTGTAGGTTTCCGGGTCCCGTTTAAATCTATCCGCGTCTTCTATGAGATAGAAACCGGTTGGGAAAAAGTCGATATCATCTCTCGTGATGCAAACTCCATTACCCTGCGTGCGAAGTATGAACCCGGGGAAATAGTCCTCCGGGCACGTGTCGGGGGTGATGCGATACCATACGAGATTATTGTTCCTATTGTATCGCAACTTGCACATTTTTAATTAAAAACAGTTGATTTTATTTAATTTAGTGGGTATCTTTTACCTTGTGAACGTTGTGATTTTAATAGCATATGTAGGAGGGAGGTTCTTGCGATGTTTCTGTGGGTAGGTAAAGTTCTCCTCATCATAATCATTTCTGTAGGCCCAATTTATTTAACAGGATGCTCGACAATGAGACCGGTGGGAGATTTTGTAACCCAGCGGTACATCAATACCGTATCTTTTTTTAACACTTTCTACAACGCGGAGAAGCTTTATGAAGAAGCCGTCGGAGAAGTGGAGAGTGCAGAGAAACGTCATAGGGAACAAGGCAGGGGCGGACAGTTTGAAGTGCCACAACAAACTATACAAAAGTTTAATAATGTTATAGAAAAATGTTCGCGCCTGCTTCATCAGTATCAGGCGAGCAAACATGCCGATGATGCAGTTCTGATGATAGGGAAGTCTTATTATCATATGCGGCAAAACATACAGGCCGAACGAAAATTCCTCGAATTGCTTGCCGAATTCCCAAACAGCATGTACGTACCGGAAGCACAATTACTTTTAGCGAAAACACAGCGCCGGATGAATAAACATAGTGAGGCGCAAATTGCCCTGGATAATTTAGTCGGCAGATTAGAATCAAGAAGCGATCGCGATATCGCTGCCCTTGCCCGTATAGAGCTCGGTGATATTCACCGCCAAAATGGAAATCTTGAAAGTGCAATCGAAGAGTTCTCGCTCGCGATTGATACTGCCCGGGATCGTACCATTCGTACCGAAGCCCGTTTTTATCTCGCAAAAGCATATTTCGATCTCGAACAATATGATGTGGCTTTCGGAGAGTATTCAAAAGTGATCGATGACAGACCGACGAATAGAGTTTTGTTTGAATCACAGATAGCCCGATCCGGAATCCTTGCGATTCAGGGAAAATATGAAGAAGGGATCGATCTTCTCGAGAGTTTACTGAGCGATTTAAGGCTCGCCGAATATGTCTCCCGCATCGAGCTGGAGGCGGCACATATCTACCGCGATCAGGGATTATTAAACGATGCGATAGACCAGTATGTATATGCCGATACCACGTATTCACGAACCGTTGTATCAACAGAGGCGCAATATGCCCTTGCTTCGATATATAAAGACACATTAGGGGATTATGTAAAAGCAAAAGAATATTTTGAAAAAGTATCACGCGCCACTCCGCCTTCGGATTTAACAAGAAGAGCCTGGGCGAGGAATGATAACTTAGCGAGATATTTGAAGCACAAAAACGAAATTGTCCGTCTTGATTCAGTAATAGCAGAACAAAAAGTGAAGCTCCGCGAAGTAGAGGAAGAACTTGCTAACTTTAACGCGACTTCCATCCCGGATTCCGTTATAACAGATACTACAACAATCAGCAATGATGTCGCTGATACCATGGAACACGGGCAGGAATCTTCAATAACCGTTCAACCCGAAGAAATACAATATCAGATTGTATCCGAGACGCGTGATTTGGTCCGGAACTATTATGAATTAGCGGGACTGTTCTATATAGAGCTGGAAAGACCCGATTCTGCGGCTTATTATTATGCAACACTTGCTCATAATTTCCCGGAATCCCAATATGCACCACAGGCGCTTTACGCGCTTGGTGAAATAATACGGGTTGTATCGGATGAAGAAACAATAGGTATTATTTCCGACTTACTGTTTGATAGGCAATTCTCTCAGCAGGATCCTGAGTACCGGAGAGACTATGTGTACAAACTGTTAATCGAAAAATATCCGGACACGGAATTTTCCATAGAAGCAATGCGAATACTCGGTATGGATGTCCCGCGTGCTGAATCAGATTCGCTTGAAGAAGTGTATCTGCAGGCAGAAATTGCACTGGTGGAAAATAAATATGACGATGCGCTTCATTTGTTGGAATATATCGCGCGTGACACGTCGGGTTCACACTATTCATTACAGGCATATTACGCGATCGGATGGATGTACGAAAATATATTTATCGTTCCCGATAGTGCGGTTGCGTATTATCAAAGAATAGTCGACGGTTTTCCCGATACCCAATTCGCGGCCGTGGTACAGAATAAAGTCACTGCATGGCACGAACATCTCGCAGAATTAGAGCGTATTGAACAGGAAGCGGAACAGACCGAAGAGCCGGAAATGGAAGAGATCGAGACTGCTGTGGAGGAGGTCGATGAAATACCGACCCCGGAACGGGGTATACCGTTCCCACGTCCGACGGAGATGATGGAAAAAGAAGAAAGACCGGACACCACCCGGATCAGAGAACAGTATGAAAATTGAATTACTTCCGGTTATAAAGCGCGAGCAGCTGACCTCGACTGTCTACGCGCTCCATCTGCGCAGTACATATATCGCAGGCACTATTCAACCCGGTCAGTTTGTCAATATCAAAGTACAACAAAGTAACTATCCGCTCCTGCGTCGGCCTTTCTCCGTTGCTTCGAAAGAAGATGACACGATGGCAATCATATTCGATGTGGTTGGTGAAGGTACGCACATACTCTCCAAAAAGGAACCGGGTGACATCATCGATGTCCTCGGGCCGCTGGGACGTCCGTTTACTATGCCCGGATTGGAATCGATCCCTGTCCTTGTTGCCGGAGGACTTGGCATGGCACCAATGCCGATTCTTACACAAACCCTTGCCGGGCACGGTATAACGAACGTCACAACTTTTTTAGGGGCGCGGTCAAAAGATTACCTCATTGACTACAAACTGAAAAATGTCCACTATGCGACAGATGACAATAGTAAAGGATTCCACGGCACGGTGGTCGCATTGTTCGATGCATGGCTGGGCACGGTCGAAGAAAAAAAAGTTACGGTATATGCATGCGGACCCAATCCAATGCTGCGGGCACTCCAAGCCATCCTTCGGAAAAAATCGGTTCAAGGTCAGGTTTCCCTCGAGTGTGTTATGGCATGCGGTATCGGTATATGTCAGGGTTGTCCTGTTGCATCTGCAGATAGTGACAGAAAATTTAAACTGGTCTGCAAGGATGGCCCCGTATTTGATATTCATTCGGTGATGATAC
>Ga0209498_1002513_pt1 | contig 11038 bp, 8 predicted proteins | sample WalLakDeSediment_FD_184131 | JGI IMG/M metagenome (GOLD analysis project Ga0209498, IMG submission 184131) | Lake sediment microbial communities from Walker lake, Nevada to study Microbial Dark Matter (Phase II) - Walker Lake 11/02/13 Deep... | ecosystem: Environmental > Aquatic > Freshwater >...
CAGTTCCGGAATATCAAAGATTGGTTGAGTTTGTAATGACATGGGGCGTCTCCTGTTGTTCAAGTTTTACGCTTGAGTATACTATTTTCGCTTAGAAACGCTCTCCTGCGAGTTCGCCAACAACATCAACGGGTGGTGGGGCGCAGCTGGGAGTTGCTGCCTTACCAGCTGGCCTTGCTCTTAGCCAGCCTGGTGATGGGCTACAGCCTAATCCTGTGGCTGCCGGTGGTGGCTGATTGGTGGGCGGGGCACGGCCGTCGGGCGGCGACGGCCTGATTCACGGGAGCTTTGTTTTCTTAGCGAACACACAATGAAAACTGTGGTTAACAGTTAATTCAGGAGGATCCAATTTCATGAGGAGTCTAAAGCTGTTTTTTCTTAGTCTTGTTGCGGCTTTGTTAGCCAATGGGTTGTATGTGGGGACGGCCGTGGCGTCCACCTGCACTTCATCTCAAACAGGTAATTGGAACGAGAGTACAACTTGGAGTTGCGCCGCCGTTCCGACAAATAGCGATGATGGCATTATTCAGTCCCCACACACGGTCACTATTACAGCTAATAGCGATGCAAAAACAGTAACAATTGAAGACGGTGGAACATTGCGGTTTGATAGTAATGTTACTTTATTTCTTCGCCCAGGCAATGGTGATGTTGCTTTCGATCTTGTAGATGGGGGAAATTTCGTCACAAATAATACCGGAACTGGCAGAATCAACGTTGCTTCTGCCAGCAGCCAAGCCTCTATAGCGGGTAATCCATCTTTCCACAACCTGACCTTGGCACGCCTTTCAAGCGGTCGTGGTGTTGTGGACTTTATGGGAAGCAGTCTAACGGTTAGCAATGAACTCCAGATGAACACAACAACGACATTTAATGTTGAGGACCAAACAGTCAACATTGGTTCAATAGTGTTTACTAACACTAGCCTCACGACTACAGAGCAGCGGTTGAATTTTACGGATTCAACGGTAACCATCGGCTCTGCGCTTCCATCTGTATCCGGTGGCTCCTCAACATTTGGCAGAATCAATTTCACGAATGCCACTGTCGTTGTGTCGGGCGATTTGAATCCCCGCCAGGACGCTGGAGCAAATCCCTGGATATTTACTGGCAGCACAGTTACATTTACCGGTTCTAGCTTACAAACTATGGTTGGCGCATTGAATTTTGCTGATGTTGTCGTGAACAATGGCGCTATCGTTGAGATCGCCCCAGACACAGTTACCGCTAGTTCCCTCACCAACAACGGCACAATCCAACAAACCCAAGACGTAACTGGTCCTGGCAACTTCACTTTCCTCGGCTTAGGCGGCTACGGCGGTGCTCAGTTTACAACCGGTAACAATTTGAGGCCAACCACTGTCGTGATTCGGGGCAATCAGGCGTGCGACACGACAAACAGTACGGTACGTCGTTGTTTTGACATTACCCCGACTAACGCTTTGGCAACTGATATCGCGTTTCATTTTAGTAATGCGGAACTAAATGGTAGTGTCTGCGCTAATGCGAACGTGTATCGTTGGAGTAGCGGTTGGAATGAGATTGTACCTGCCTCCCGTCAATGCGATACTGAGCCTTATAGCGTAGTAATTAGCAATCAGAGTGATTTTTCGCCGTTTGTGATACGGGCTGGAACCCCCACGGCCGTTACCCTCCAATCCCTCACCGCCACGGCCGCGACGCCACTGTGGGCTGTCTTACTGCTCACCGTCACCACGTTAATGGTAGCCGCGACTCTCGCCGTGCGTCGCCGACCGGCATAGTTGATATGGCTAACCAATGAACAAGTAACGGCCGTCGGCCGACAATCTGATTCCACTACCATGCGCCCGCCTGATATTCGACCTCAGGCGGGCGCAAATTGTTAAGGAACGCTATATGTAGGCAAATCAGAGGCAATCCATCTGCCATCATTGGGGAATGGGCGGTATAATGGGGCGTGTTAGGAGTGAAATGCATATGCACAAACAATCTATACTACCGCGTTGGCTGATTGCTCTGCTGGTGACCGCTTTTGTCTTTACGGCCGTTACCGTCTCTGCCTTTGCCTATCTTACCGTTGAAGCCTTCATCAGCCGGCCCCTGAACCCCTTTGAGACTGTTCTGGTTGAATTTGACCAGGAAGAGTTCATGCTACCGCTGCCCCAGGTGGGCACGGTGGCTATCCCGACGTTACCCCAGGGCGAACCGACGCCTACCCTGATCCCCACGCCTGAGCCGTGGGGCGGCGGTGACCGGATCACTATTTTGGTGATGGGCATTGACCGGCGTCCCGGTGAGGCCTTTATTTCGCGCACCGATACGATGATGCTCGTTTCCCTCGATCCTCAGAGCAACAGCATCTCCATTCTCTCCATTCCGCGGGACCTGTATGTGTTGATACCCAACCGGGGGCGTGACCGCATTAACACCGCTTTTGTGTACGGCTCAGCCGGCAACAACCCTGCTGGCGGTGCGGCACTGGCCATGCAAACGGTGCAGAACAACCTGGGCATCCCGATCAATCATTATATTGCGGTTGATTTTGGCGCCTTTACCGGCGCGATTGACGCCCTTGGCGGCATTCACGTTGACGTGCCCTACACCATCAATGATCCCACCTATCCCGACATGAATTATGGTTATGAACCGCTCTATATTCCGGCCGGCCGTCACCATTTTGATGGCGCCCTGGCTCTGAAATATGCCCGCACCCGCAAGCAAGATAATGACTTTCAGCGGGCACGACGCCAGCAGCAGGTAGTTATGGCCGCTCGCAGCCAGGTGCTCAGCCTGGGCGTGGCCGGCTTCTTGCAGCGGGCGCCCATTCTCTACCAGCAGTTCAGTGACGGTGTGCGCACCGACCTCAGCCTGGAACAGATTGTGCGTCTGGCGCAATCGGCCAGCGAGGTGCCCAGCGACAACATTCGCAGCGAGGTGTTGGATCACACCTATGTCACCAGCCATACTACTGAAACAGGTGCAGCTGTGCTCATTTTGCTCAACGAACGCGCCGCACCCTTGATCCGCAGCCTCTTTCTTGATAACTAAACTTAGGCGCTGGAGCAAGAGTCGATGTGGGACCAGTTCATAACCTCCAAACTGGCCTCTATCTCTATCTCTCCACTCTAGCTCCTGCTCTGGCTCACTTGCACGAGGAGAAACGACAACAGAATGATCACGCGCGCTGACTTTCGTGCCCGGCTGACGGCCGGGCCGCTGGTGTTAGATGGGGCCATGGGCACCATGCTGCACAGCCAGGGCATTCCCATTGACCAATGTTTTGACGCTATCAGCCGCAGCAATCCGGGTATGGTAGCCGAGGTGCACCGGGCTTACATTGACGCCGGCGCTGACGTCATTGAAACCAACAGCTTTGGCGCGAACCGCTTCCGCCTGGCCGATCATGGTTTGGAGCAGGAGGTGGCGGCTGTTAACCAGGCGGCCGTCTCCGTGGCCCGGCGGGTGATATTCGGCTCTTTCAAGCCGGTCTGGCTGGCCGGGTCAGTGGGACCATTGGGCGTGCGGCTGGCCCCATTGGGGCGGGTGCGGCTGGCTCAGGCGCAGGCCGCTTTTCAGGAGCAGATTGCCGCGCTGGTTCATCCAGAGGCGGCCGATCTGGCAGGCGTAGACCTGCTGATTCTGGAGACAATGAGTGATCTGAAAGAGGTGGAAGCGGCCGTCACCGCTGCCCGCGCTGTTTCTAAAGATATTCCCGTAGTCTCCCTGCTCACCTTTACTCGTGACGACCGTACCCTCTTAGGCGACACCCCGGCTGCAGTGGCCCGAAAATTGGCCGAGCTGGATGTGGACATGATTGGCGTGAACTGCAGCGGTGGGCCAGTCCAGGCGCTGCGCTTGTTGGTTACCATGCGCGAGGTGACACCCCAGCTGCCGCTGGCGGCGGCGCCCAATGCTGGCTGGCCGCAGCAGACGGAAGGGGGGCGCGTCTTATACCCGGCCACGTCCGATTACTTCGCCGATTATGCCCGCGCCTTTCTAACTGCAGGGGTCTCGATGGTGGGGGGCTGCTGTGGTACAACCCCGGCGCACATTGCCGCCGTGCGGCAGGCGGTGGATCAGCCCCAGGCCTCGAAACGCCCTTTGCCTCAGGTGACGGTTCTCAAAAGCAAGGAAGGGTTTACGGCCGCGACCGACCAGCCCACCCAGCTGAAACAAGATCTGCTGGCTGGCCGATTTGTAGTTACCGTGGAAATGAGCCCGCCACGGGGCATTAACAGCCAGCGGCTTATTGTTGGGGCCCGGATGCTGCGCGAGGCCGGTGCTGCCTATATTGACGTGGCCGATAGCCCCCTGGCCCGGATGCGCATGAGTGCCTGGGCCGCCGCTTACCTGGTGCAAAAGCAGGTGGGCGTCGAAACCATTCTTCACTTTCCGACGCGCGGCCGTAGTCTGCTGCGGGTGCAAGGCGATCTGCTGGCGGCCTATGCCATGGGGGTGCGCAATCTGTTTGTGGTCATGGGTGATCCAACGCATATCGGTGATTATCCGGAGGCCATGGATAATTATGACATCGTGCCCACCGGTCTCATCCAACTAATCAAGACCCGGCTAAATGCCGGTGTGGATCAGGCTGGCCAATCGATTGACCAACCGACCAACTTTGTAGTTGGCTGTGCCCTGAGCCTGGAACCGGCCGATCAGGAGCGGGAGCTCAAACTACTGCGCAAGAAGATTGCCAACGGCGCCGACTTTGCCCTAACTCAGCCGGTCTTTAACCCGGCGCGGGCCCGCGAATTCATCGCCGCTTATGAAACCACCTTTGGCGAGCCGATGATCCCGGTGATTGCCGGGGTGCAGCCGCTTTACAGTGCCAGTAATGCTGAATTCTTGCACAATGAGGTGCCGGGCATCTTGATTGCCGAGTCACAGCGGGAGCGGATGGCTGCGGCCGCTGATCCGCAGCAGGAAGGGGTGCATATTGCCCAAGAGATTTTGTTGGAGCTACGGCCGTTTGTGCAGGGCGTTTATCTCATTCCCCAATTTGCCCGCTATGACCTGGTGGCCGATTTGATGGAGATTTTGCGGTAGGAACAACTCCGCCGGACCGGCAGCTTTAGGTTGGTTTGGCCGGCTCTGACTGCGTCAGATCATCGGTAAGCATGTGGGCGACAGTCTCCGTGAGCTGCAGCAGACAGTCTCGTTCTTCAAGTGGCAGGCTTCCCAGACGGCGCATGACTGATTGATTGTGCGCTTCTCTGGCCGCGGCCACCAACTTTTGGCCGGCTGGTGTCAGGGCCACGCGCACCAGACGCTGATCATTCTCATCACCACCCACCGCCACCAGCTCCTGTTGGCTAAGCCGCTGCACCAGCCGGGTAGCGTTGCCGCGGGTGCAGAAGAGGCGCTGGGCCAGGTCGCTAATGGTCAAACCTTCTTCCACTTTGGTGCCCAGCCGGATGAGCAGGTTATACTGGGTAGGGGTCAAGTTGAACGCCCGCAGGGCGCGCCGGTCACCATCATCTAGCAAGATGAAGATTTCCTGGAAACGGTGGTAGATTGCAAAACAGTGTTTCATAGTAGTAGCTTCTTGTTTAGTGGGTTAAGGCAGGTCTACACAGTTGCCTGTGCCTAGAATGATGGAATGATCGGGATTGGCAACCAGAGCACACATTTGGGTGGCGCCAGATGGCCGGTTACCGGGACCATAGCGCGTAAACGGAACCGGTCCCGCATATAGTTCCCACGGGCCGGGACCGGGGAGACCGGCATCTTCCTGACGAACGGTATTAAAGAAAAAGTGAATGTGCTGGCCGGGCAGAACAGGGGTGTAGCCGGTCGATTCGTAATAGACCTCATATTGGCTGCCGCTGAGCGTAATCTGGGTAATGCGTACCATCGGCCCCGTAGCGGATGGTTCGGTGGGCGCCGGTGTTGGTGAGATTACCGGTGGGGGCGGATAAGTGGCCGTCGGCTGGGGCGCAACGGCCGTGGCCTGTGCTGCAGTGGCTGTTGCCTGCGCCGCAGCGGCCGTGATCTGCGCCGCCACTGTTGCCTGTTCGGCGGCCTGCTGCGCCTGGGCTGTCGCTGCTGTGCCTGTTTGTTGGGCAATGACGGCCGCCATTTCCACAGTTGCCCGTGAACTGGCCTGGGCGGTCTGGGTGGCGGCAACCGTGGCCATTTCTTGCGTCGCCAGCGCGCTGCCGGCCAGGGCTGCGGCCTCAGCTGTCTGTTGGCTGAAGAGGCGGGCGGCGTCGATGGTGGCCCGTGAGTCGGCCTGGCTGGTCTCGGTGGCCGCCAATCCAGCTGTTTCAGCCTGTCCCTGCCCCCAAAACTGGCCGCTTACGACTACCAGGCCACAGATAACAATCAACAGTCCTAAGATACCTAGGCCTACGCCGGCAAAAACCCAGGGACGGAGACTGCGGGTCGGTGCGGTTGGTGGCGGCGTGGTGGTTTGTGGGCCGGTAGTGGCGGCTGGTGGGGCAACCGGTTGCGGACCAGTTGTGGATTGGGTCACTGGTCGGGGTGGTGTGGGTAATGGTGGGGCAATAGCCGGCGTGGCCGGAGATTGGAGCATCGTCGTGGCCGCGGTGTTGATGGTACTGGCGGCCGCCTGCAAATCCACCGTGCGCAGCGCGGCCGCTAACTCGGCCGCCGACTGGTAGCGCTGGTTCGGATCTTTAGCCAGACTTTTTTCTATTACCTGGACCAACGGCAGCGGGATGTTCTGGTTGATCTGGCGCAAATCGGGTACCGGTTCCGTCAGGTGCATCATCATTGTTGAGGGGGCCGAGTCACCTTCAAACGGCCGTCGCCCGCTGGTTATCTCGAACAGAATGACGCCCAGGGCGTAGATGTCAGCTCGGTGATCCGGCCGTTGTCCCCGTATCTGCTCAGGTGACATGTAGGAGACAGTGCCGATCATGGCCCCGGTGGCCGTCAGGTTTTCGCCGCCGACGATTTTGGCAATACCAAAATCCATCAACACAGCCTCATTCTGGGGCGTGATCATGACATTGGCCGGCTTTAAATCACGGTGAATCATGCCCTGGTTATGGGCATATTGCACCGCCTCGCTTAGGGTAATGCCGGTGGCTACGATCTGGTCAAGGGCGAGCAGCTGGCCTTTGCGGTTGAGGCTGCGCAGCTTGTCTTGCAGCGTCTCGCCGGGCACATATTCGAGCACCATGTAGTAGACGTCGTCGTCATGGTTGAAGTCATATACCTGGACAATGTTGGGGTGGCGCAGCCGGGCAACGGCCGCTGCCTCGCCTTCAAAGCGGCGCACGAATTCTGGGTCGGCGGCCAGGTGGCTGTGAATCAGCTTGATGGCCACCGTTCGGCGCAGATTAGGATCCGTGGCCCGGTAGACAGCTGACATGCCCCCTTGTCCCAGAAGGGCCTCCAGTTGATACCGGCCGCCTAATACCTGTCCGATCCATCTTGATTTTGACATGATCTATTCCCGAAGTGCGATGAGATTTTGGTTACCTGGCAACCATTATAACAGCCAACAGTCAGGATAGTCGAATCCTGGCTGGTGGCGGCAAAATGGACCGGTTCCCCGGCCGGCTATTCGTAAAACAGCGAGATGCCTTTGAGACGACTGAGGGCTAGCTCAACGACGGCAATGAGGCTGATGAAAAGAAGGTTAACGATGAGGGTGAGGCTGAAAGCCAGGCCAAGGTAGCCGAACAAAGTGGCTACCGGCCCTACAAGGCCGCGATGCAGCCACTCTTCCAGGCCCACAATATAAACGAGGGCGATCAGCCCGGCCACAATGGCCAGGAACGTCGGCCAGGCGCGCCGATCGGAGGCGCTGGGCATCATGGCGTTGCTGATGGCAAAAAGGAGATAGAGCCAGACCAGAAAATCGTTGGCGGCAATAATTTGACGCAGGGCGATGAGCAGCGCATCCAGATCGCCGATTTGGAGGGCCCGCAGCAGATCGGCAATGGTGAAAATGTGAAAGCTGATCAGCAGGATAACGGCCGTGCCGGTGATCAACGGCGCCGCACCAATCAAGCTTTCCCGGGTCGAGCCCAGGCCGGCCGTCCTATAATATTCCACGTACCCCAACTGGATGCTGTTATCCTTTTGGATACGGGGCAGGAGCGAGATTTTACCTGTACGCACCCCCATCAGGCGGGCCGCCAGCCAGTGGCTTAACTCATGCAGCAAGACGCCAGGAAAGAGAATAATGGCGTAGAGGACAACTGCCCACCGTTGGTTACCGGTTAGCAGATAGGCGGTGCCGTGCAAATGCTGATGAATCCAGCGCTGGCTTACCAGCAGCAGGGGCAGCGTCACGGCGACCCATATGAAGGGAGCATACATCAGGAAAGCGTTCAGCCATTAGCTGGTAGCCGCCAGCGATAAGCTAGCGGCTACCAGCTAAAAGCTAACGGCTAACTGCTAGCAGCTTGCCTTACCATGTCGACAAAACTGGTCTTGAGGCTGGCCCCGCCGACCAGCGCGCCGTCAATGTCCGGCATTTGCATATAATCGGCGATGTTCTTCTCGTTGGCGCTGCCGCCATACTGAATACGAATAGTCTGGGCGGTCTCTTCGCCGAATAGCTCGGCAATGGTGCCGCGAACAGTCAGGCCGATGATCCGGCCGGCATCGGCGGCGCTGGCCGATTTGCCTGTGCCAATGGCCCAAATCGGCTCGTAGGCGATAATGCAGCCGGCGGCCTGCGCGGCGCTTAACCCGGCAAAAGCAGCTTTGACCTGGCCGGAAACGAAGTCCTGCGTTTCACCGGCCTCGTTTTGCTCCAGGCTTTCGCCGACGCAGATGATGGGTGTCAGCCCGTGGGCCAGGGCCGCCTTAACCTTGTTGTTAACGCCTTCGTCCGTTTCACCAAAATAGGCCCGTCGCTCAGAGTGGCCCAAGATGACGTATTGGCAAAACTGTTTGACCATGGCTGGACTGCACTCTCCGGTAAACGCGCCGCTTTCCTCATAGTACATGTTCTGCGCCCCCAGGCCGATGCGGCTAGCCTGAATCGCTTCGTACACCGCCGGAATAGCCAGAAAGGGGGGACAAAGTACGGCATCTATCCCTTCAATATTGTGCAGACCCTGCCGAATTTCACGGACGAATTGACCGGCCTCGGCGGCCGTCATGTTCATTTTCCAGTTACCGGCAATGATTGGTTTACGCATGATGATTCTCCTTAAGTGACCAACGAGCAGCGTTCGTCGCTGGTCATTGGTCGTTGGTCATCTACTTGGCAAAGCCCACGGCGCGGGTTTCGCGGATGACTGTTACCTGGATTTGCCCTGGGTACTGCATGCTATCTTCGATTGATTTGGCAATTTGTTTAGAGAGCCGCATGGCGCCCAGATCGTCAATGGCTCCTGGTTTGACCAGGATGCGAATTTCCCGGCCAGCCTGGAGGGCATAGGCGCTTTCCACCCCATCGAAGGAGGTGGCAATCTCTTCCAGGGTGCGCACCCGTTTGATGTAGTTTTCCAGGCTTTCCCGTCGCGCACCTGGACGGGCGCCGGAAATGGCGTCGGCCGCCTCGACAAGGATAGATTCAACGCTTTCCTGATCGACTTCATGGTGATGGGAGGCGATGGCATTGAGCACCGGCTCAGGCACGTTAAACCGCCGGGCATATTCAGCGCCGAGCATGGCGTGAGTGCCTTCCTGCTCATGATCCATCGCTTTGCCCAAATCGTGGAGCAGGGCACCCATTTTGGCTACATTCACGTTGGCGCCCAGCTCGGCCGCCAGAGCCGCGGCAATCTTGGAGGCCTCAACAGCATGGTGGAGCTGATTTTGACCATAAGATGTCCGGTATTTGAGCCGGCCGAGCATCCTCAGGACTTCGGGGTGAAGGCCGTGGACATTGGCTTCATAGGCGGCCTGTTCGCCAGCTTCTTTGATTGACTTCTCGACTTCATCTCGCATGTCGCTGATCAGCTTCTCAATGCGGGCGGGATGGATACGGCCGTCGACCACCAACTTCTCCAGCGCCCGACGAGCCACTTCACGCCGCACGGGATCAAAGCTGGAAATGGTTACGGCTTCAGGGGTATCATCGACAACAATGTCTACCCCGGCGGCTTGCTCGAAGGCGCGAATGTTACGGCCGCTGCGACCGATAATCCGCCCTTTCATCTCCTCACTGGGAATGGGCACAACCGATACCGTCACTTCAGAGACGTGATCGCTGGCTACCCGCTGAATAGCCAGGGCAATCAGCTCGCGCGCTTTGGCTTCGGCCGTTTCTTTGGCCCGATCCTCGATTTCGCGCATGGTCCGGGCCATGTCGGCACGGGCTTCCACTTCCACGGCCTTTAGCAACTGCTGACGCGCCTCATCTACCGTCAGGTTAGCGATGCGCTGCAGCTCCTCGGTGCGGGCTGCCTCTATCTCGTCCAGCTCGTTTTGCTGTCGATCGAGCCGGCTTTGTCGTTTGTTTAAGATTTGCTCGCGGGCTTCTAGCTTATTGGCCTGTTTGTCCTGGCTGGCCTGCCGCCGATCAATCCGTTCTTCAGCGCGAGCCAGGTCGGCGTAGCGACGTTCAATGACCTTTTCTGTTTCCTGTCGCAGGGAGCGCAACTCTTCTTGGGCTGCGGCCGTCATGGCCAGGACTTCATCTTCACTTTGCTGTCGTTGTTGGGCCAGGTCTGCCCGAAAGGCTTCATGTTCTTTTTCGACTCTGGGTCGCAGCACCAGCCAGGCAATTGTCAGGGCGACGCTGACGCCCACTGCCAGACCGATGAGTAAACCGATGATTATTTCTGCTGGCATTCTTTAAAACTCCTCTGGAAAACTACGAATTTCGAATTACAAATCACGAAGTAGGCGTTCGGCCATCGTCCCTCGTAATTCATAATTTACGTCTGCTATGGTTCGATTTCTTCTTCTGTGCCCCATTCATGCCACTGTTCCTGAACGACTTCGCGGATGACGCCGTAGCCAAAGCCGCGTCGTTGCAGATAGCCACCCAGCTTGGCCTGAAACTGAGCGAAAGGCAGCCGGGCCAACTGCGGGGCGCGCTGGCTGGCGGCGCGGCGGGCCGCGTCTAACTCATCGATATCGCTAAGGGCCTGATCGATGACGTCGCGGCTGACCCCTT
>Ga0209498_1002515_pt1 | contig 11031 bp, 9 predicted proteins | sample WalLakDeSediment_FD_184131 | JGI IMG/M metagenome (GOLD analysis project Ga0209498, IMG submission 184131) | Lake sediment microbial communities from Walker lake, Nevada to study Microbial Dark Matter (Phase II) - Walker Lake 11/02/13 Deep... | ecosystem: Environmental > Aquatic > Freshwater >...
AGCACGGCGACCATACACACGACGCAGCCCACATCCATTCCCAGGAGTCCGAGGGCTCGAACCGCCCATGGAAGCTCGCCACGGGACTCGGCCTCATCTTCGGCCTCACGGGGTTCGCCTACGGCTTCACGGCCCGGCAGCAGCGAGCATAGGGACTGGCGCCGGCCGGCCCGAGTCGCGAGCCTTGGTACCGTTGATGGGGCCCGTCACGGGGCCCTGTGCCCATGTCCGAACCTGATCAGCGCGGTCCGCCCCACGGCTCAGCCCCGCACATCCGAAAGGACCTAACCATGGATTCCTCCACCCCTGTGGTCTTCCTTCACGCCTTCCCCTTGAACGCTGCCATGTGGGAGCCTCAGCGCGGGATCCTGGGCGATCGTACCGTCCTCACCCCGGACTTTCCCGGGTTCGGAGGTCGACCCGTGGACGCTCCGGACCTGGAGCGGTTTGCCCGCACCGTAGTGGACCACATGGACGCCGCCGGAATTCCACGAGCCGTGGTGGTGGGGCTCTCCATGGGCGGGTACGTGGCCCTGCGCCTCCATGCCCTCCGACCCGATAGGGTGGCGGCGTTGATCCTGGCCGACACCAAGGCCGGGAGCGACGACGAGGCCGGAAGGGCCAAGAGGACGGACCAGGCCGCCCGGGTCCGGAAGGAAGGGGTGGAGTGGCTGGCGGAGGCCTTGCTCCCGGCCCTTCTGGGAGAATCCACCCGCGAGGGGAGGCCGGACGTGGTCAAGACGGTGCGGGAGATGGCCGAGAAGGCCGATCCCGAGGGAGTGGCCCGGGCCCTGGAGGCCATGAGGGGACGGCCGGACTCCACTCCCGGCCTGGCGAGGATCCAGGTGCCGGTCCTGGCCCTCGTGGGAGAGGAGGACACCCTCACCCCGCCGGCAGAGGCAAGGAAGATTGCCGAAGGAGTGCCGGACGGGCGCCTCGTGGTCATCCCCGGAGCGGGACACCTGTCCAACCTCGAGAGCCCGGAAGCTTTCAACGAAGCCCTGCTGTCCTTCTTGGAATGATGGGCATCCGGCAGCACGTTCTCCGGAAGACCTTGCCGGCATGATGGGACAGCCGCAGCACCTCCGCCGGGAGACCTTCCTCCACCGCAGGGATCCCCGTGCCAAGATCCTCCTGATCACGGGGGCCCTGGTGGCGGTATTGAGCGAGCCCGTGGGTGCCCTGCGACCCTTCGCGGCCTACTACGTCCTGGTGGTGGTGCTCCTCTTGGCCGCCCGGACCTCTCCGGGCTCTTTGGGCAAGCGACTGGCGGCGGTGGCTCCCCTGGTCCTGGCTGCAGCAGCCCTGATCCTCCTGACGGGCGGGGGTTCCGGGGACCTTGCCATCTCCCTCATCCTCCGGGCCTTCGTCGCGGTGGCGCTCCTCACGGTGCTGATGGCCACGGAGGAGATGGGCGAGATCCTCTGGGGAATGGGAGCCCTGGGTATGCCCCGCCTCTTCACCACCCAGTCCGCTTTCATGCTCCGCTTCGCCCATCTCCTGGGGCAGGAGGTCACCCGAACCGAGCGGGCCCGGCGATCCCGCACCCCGGGGCGCCTCAGGACAGGTCGAATCAGGACCCTGGGCCAGCAGGCCGCCATGGTCTTTCTCAGGGGTTGGAAGAGGTCCCAGGTCGTCCATCAAGCCATGCTGGCCCGTGGGTTCACAGGGGAATTCCCAGTGCCGGCCAGGGGGCGGATGGCGCCTGCGGATATGGCCCTGATCCTGGCCGGCATCGGAGCCTTCGCCGCCGTGCGCCTCTGGTGGCCATCTTGAAGGAAGGGCCCAACCTGCTTGGCGACGCCGGATCTCCGGACCCGCCCCTGAAGCAGCAGCGGGAAGGGCCCGGCAGGACCGGGCCCCCGGCCCCGGCCAGAGTGGACGTGCAGGGCCTGTCCTTCGCGTACCCGGCGGGCCCCAACGTCCTGGATGAGCTCACCCTGGCCGTGGAGGCTGGGGAGCGCCTGGGGATCATCGGCCCCTCCGGTGCCGGCAAGACGACCCTTCTCCTCCATCTCAACGGGATCCTGCGAGCCCAGGCGGGAACCGTGGCCATCGACGGGCACGTCGTGGCTCCGGCCCACCTGGCCCTCATCCGGGAGTGGGTGGGGTTGGTCTTCCAGGACCCCGACGACCAGCTCTTCACTCCCACGGTGGGGGAGGACGTGGCCTTCGGCCCTCGGAACCTGGGGCTCGGGGAGGAAGAAGTGGCTCACCGCGTCACGAAGGCGTTGGCGGCCCTGGACATGACGGGGAGCGAGAAAAGGCCCTCCTACGGCCTCTCCTACGGAGAGCGGCGCCGGGCCGCCCTGGCCACCGTCCTGGCCATGGAGCCCCGGGTGGTGGCCATGGACGAGCCCTTCGCCAACCTGAGCCCGGCCCTGGTAGAGCGCCTCATCGCCATCCTTCGAGAGCTTCCGGCCACCGTCATCGTGGTCTCCCAGGCCATCCTTCCCCTCCTGGCCGCCTGCGACCGCCTGGCGTTGCTGGCCGAAGGCAGGATCCAGGCCCTGGGCTCCACCCGGGAGATCGCCGGGGACCGGGAGCTGCTCCGGCGCCACGGCCTCGACTTCACCTTCTACCTGGAAACCTATCGCCGACTCGGTCTCTGACCGCCCACGGGGAGGAAGAAGATGTCCGATCTGGTCCGCTTCGGGGTCTCCATCCCGAGACCACTCCTTGAAGCCTTCGACCAGCTCATTGAGAGCAAGGGATACCCCAACCGTTCCGAGGCCATCCGGGACCTTGTCAGGGACGCCCTTTCGGAGGCCCGCTGGGAGGCTCAGGGAGAGGGAGCCGGCGGGATCGTACTGGTCTACGATCACCACAAGAAGGAGCTTACGGACCGGCTGGTGGAGATCCAGCACGATGCCCTGGACCTGGTGGTCTCCACCCTCCACGTGCATCTGGACCACCACCGATGCCTGGAGGTCATCGTGGTCCGAGGACCGGCGGAGCGCATCGGCCGCCTGGCCGACCGCCTCAGGAGCCTCAAGGGCGTGATCTACTGCAGCACGGCCCGTGTCGGGGTGGACGAGTAGGAGCCTTCGTCGTGGCCGGGGGATGCGCCCACGGCAGGGCCGCTGCCCGGTGATCGGATCTCAGGGCCGATCCCGCCTGGTGGACACGACGATGGCCCCAAGGCCATGATCCAGGCCCCACCGGTTGGTGGCCTCAAGGCCATCCAGCCATCGAATGGACGAGATGGACCGAACCGGGATCTGCCTCAGGTGATCGGGCCCACCCATGAGGGAACCGTCAAGGTAGACCTTGATGGACTCGTGCTGAGTGATGGTAGTAGTGCCCCGGGTCCAGAGCCACTGGGGCCGAAGGGCCTGCACAACGCTGAAGGCATCGGTGTAGCCTGCGGCCTCCATCTCCTCTGACGTGATTAGCCTCTGGTTCTGCCCGGCCTCACCCCGAGTGCCGGCGCCGGTGACGCATCCTCCCAGGACAAGCGCCAACACCCACAGACAGGCCACCCATGCGCCTCTAGGCAAACAACTCATGATCCCCTCCTGGATCGACTCCTCCCCTTTACACGGCAGGACCCGTTTCTTCCTCGCATCAAAATACACCGCCCGATCCTGGACCGCTGCACTCCGACACACCTTCCTTTGGCGCACCTTGAACCCTCGCGAAACGACCTGGCGGTGGCCGGGCGTCGCCGCCCGACCACCGCCACCGACGTGCTACCTCGAGTTGCGAATCCGGCTCAATAGCCGGGGTTCTGCGTCAGGTTCTCATTCACGTCCAGTTCCGCCTGCGGAATGGGAATGATGAGACGGTTGGGTTCCATCTGGAGCTTCTCCTGAGCCTTGCCGTACCGGCGCAGGTCGAAGAATCGATGCCCTTCGAAGGCCAACTCCAGGCGCCGCTCGTTGAAGACGGCGTCCAGGAGGGCGGCCTGTCCCGACACCGACACCGGGGTGGCGCCGGCACGGTTCCGGACCATGTTGATGTCCGCCAGGACCGTGGCGTCGGGAGCGTTGAGGTACGCGTTCGCCTCGGCACGGGCGAGGTACATCTCCGCCAGCCGGATGAGGATCAGGTTGTCATCCTCGGTGCCGATGCGGGGATACTTGAAGATGTACCGCTTGCCGGCGGTGATATTGATGGAGGCACCACGTCGAACGTCTGTGGGCCCGTAAAGGCCGTAGATCTCCGCCGTGGGCGAGAACCCCCACCGGCCACCCTCCTCCTGGGGGAAGAACCAGAAGGCCAGCGAGTTGCTGTTGTTCACCGTGAAGTGCACCTCGTAGATGGACTCCGAGCTGTGCTTCGTGGTGTAGAGCGACCGGAAGTTGGCCACAAGGCTGTAGGTGGGGTCGGAGATGACGCTGGTGGCCTTGTCTCTTGCCAGGGCGTGGTTCCCGATGTCCAGATAGGCCCGGGCCAGAAGAGCGTTGGCCGCTCCCCGGGTGGCCTTGCCGGGGTCACGCCCCGCCGGTAGCAGGGTCGCCGCCTCCTCCAGGTCCTGGATGATCCGGGCGTAGACCTCGGCCTGCGTGTTCCGGGACACCAGGGACTCCTCCCCCACACCCTTGGACGGCGTCAGCACCAGCGGCACCCCGCCGAACCAGCGGACGAGGCTCAGGTAATGCGTAGCCCGGATGAAGAGGGCCTCCCCCCGGTACAACGCCTGCCTGGAGCTGCTCAGATCCGATGCGTTCGGGATCCCGTCCAGCACGCCGTTGGCCCGGTTGATCCCGATGTAGGCATTCGCCCAGATGCCCAGCACGCCCCCGTTGGAGGGCTGGATGTTACGCAGGCTGAACTCCCGGTCCGTCTGGAAGGTACCGGTGAAGTCCAGGTTGTCGGCGTACAGGTCAGGGTAGGCCACGTGCTCCCGGCTCCCGAACTGGAGCGAACGGTAGGCTCCATTCAGGGCCAGCTCGATGCCCCGGGCGGTGGTCAAGGCGGTCTCGGAGTCGATGGCCGCCGTGGGATCCGTCACAAGCTGCGAGTCGCAGGCGGATACAAGGATCGCCGCCGCGACGATCATATATTTCATCCTCATTGCCGTGTCTCCTATCTCAAAGGCCGACGTTGACGCCGACCGTGAACACGCGCAGCTGCGGCAGCGTGTAGAAGTCCCAGGCCCGCGTAATGGAGCTGGTCCCGCCGGCGTTCACCTCCGGATCCCATCCACTGTACTTGGTGCGGGTGAACACGTTCTGCCCCTGGACGTACACCCTGGCCGTCCGGACTCCCATGCGGTCGGACAGGTCGGCAGGCAGCGTATACCCGAGGATCACGTTCTTCAGGCGGATATAGGAGCCGTCCTCCACGAAGCGGGTCGACGCCCGGGTGTTCTGGTTCGGATCTCCCCAGATGGCCCGCGGCTCGATTGTGTTGGTGTTTTCCGGCGTCCAGCGCTTCATGGCCCGGGTGGTGTGGTTGTCACCCCAGCTTCCGTACTGGTCGGCGTAGACCCGGAACCCGTTGTAGATGTCGCTGCCCTGGGAGAACTGCACGAAGGCCGTGAGGTCCACACCCCTGTAGGCCATGGTGTTGGTCCAACCGCCTTCGTAATCGGGCCAGGGCGAGCCGATCATCTCCCGGTCTTCGGCGTTGATGACACCATCCCCGTTCAGGTCCTTGAAGCGGATGTCGCCGGGGGCGGTGGCGCGGCGCGGGTCGGCGTGCGTCACCTGCCGGGCGTGGGCCTGAATTTCGGCGTAGCTCTGGAAGATGCCGTCCGTCACGTACCCGTAGATGAAGCCCAGGGGCTTGCCCACCTCTACGCGGAACGTGCCGCCTATGGGCTGGTCGTCGTAGAGGGCCGTGACCTTGTTGCGATTCCGGGATACGTTCAGGGTACTGGTCCAGCTCAGGCCACGCTGATACTCCGGCACGAGGATGCGGGCCGTGGCCGCCACTTCGAGGCCCTTGTTCTCCATCTCACCCACGTTATCCCAGATGGACGTGTAGCCCGTGGTCCGGGGCACCGGGCGGGCCACGAGGAGGTCCTCCGTCCTCTTCTCGTAGTAGTCCACGTTGAAGGCGAGGCGGTTGGCGAGGACGGAAAAGTCCGCTCCCAGGTTCAGCTGCCTCGTCTTTTCCCAACGCAGCTCCGGGTTCGCCAACTGCGAGGGGGAGATTCCCGGCTGGTCGAAGTAGTTGGCACCGCCGGAAAAGAGGCCCCGGGAGGCGAAGTTGCCCAGGCTCTGCTGGTTCCCCGTAAGACCGTAGCTCACGCGCAGGGCCAGGTTGCTCAGGATGTCCTGGTTTCGCATGAAGGACTCGTCGCTCAGCCGCCACAGGACCGAGGCCGACGGGAAGGTCCCGTACCGGTTGTCTTCACCGAACCGGGAGGAGCCGTCTCGACGGATATTGAAGGTGGCGGTGAGACGGTCGTCAAACGTGTAGGAGAAGCGGCCGAAGTGGGACAGCAGGTTCCAGTCGCTCCGATTGGAGGTTCCGGAGGTGATGCTGGCCGCTGAGGTGATGTACTTGAAGTACTCCGTGGGGAACTGCTGCCCCTGCACCCTGAAGCCTTCGTTCGTGTTGTCTTCGAAGCTGGTCCCCACGACACCGGATACTCCGTGCCGGTCAGCAAGAGTGCGGTCGAAGTTCACCCGAGCCTCGTAGGTGAGCTTGTTCACGAAGGAACTGGCGGCGTCGGCAGCCCCTCCCTGGCCGGACCAGGGCCCGAAAGCCGGAGAATCGAACGAGCGGGACCGGAGGGTCAGGTTGTCCAGGCCGAAGCTCACCCGGCCCGTGAGGCCCTCGGCAAAGGTGTAGGCAGCGAAGAGGTTTCCGAGGATGCGGATGCCCCTTTCCTGGGCCTCCGCCTCGTTCATCATGCCCACCGGGTTGGCGTACAACGTCTCGAACCATCCCCCGTCGTCGGTATAGATGGGCTGGATCGGCGGATTGGCCAGGGCGTTGGCCCAGGGGCTGTAGATGTTGTTGTCGGAGCGGGCCCGATCGTAGACGCTGCGGGTGAGGGCCACGTTCGTACCCAGGGAAAGGCGGTCCAGCGGGTCATAGTCCAGGTTGATGCGCCCGTTGAGCCGGCGGTAGCCCTGGGCCGCCACCACGCCATCCTGCACCAGGGAGCTCCCCGCGACGTAGTAGCGGACGCGCTCGCTGCCGCCCCGGACCGAGGCGTCCACGCTTCCCATGGGCGCCGGCTTCGTTACCTCGTCCACCCAGTCGGTGTCGGCGCCGGGTGCGGACGGAATCCAACTGTCACCCGTGTAATCCACGCAGTCGTAGGTGATGCCGTACCGGGCCCGACAGCCCTCGTTGTAGATCTCGAAGTACTGGGCGGCGTTCAGGAGATCCACCTTCCGCCAGAGGTCCTGCGTCCCGTAATAGGAGCCGAAGCTGATCTCGGGGCGCTGGGAGGTGCCGCGCCTCGTAGTAATGAGCACCACCCCGTTGGAGGCTCGGGAGCCGAAGATGGCCGCCGCCGAGGCGTCCTTGAGGATCTCGATGCTCTCGATCTCGTTTGCGTTCAAGTCCGAGAGGGCGTCGATGCTTTGCCCGCCGAAGGCCACGCCCAAGCGCGAGAAGTTGCCCTGGTTCAGGGGAACCCCGTCGATGACGTAGAGGGGATCGTTCCCTCCGGAGATGGAGGAGGAGCCCCGGATGCGGACGGTCGTGGCGCCCCCGGGGGTGCCGGAGTTCTGGTTGATCTGGACGCCCGCAAGACGTCCCTGGAGGACTTGGTTCACGGAGGTAGCCGAGATCTCACGCACCGTCTCGGCCCTGAGGGAAGACACGGCGCCGGCCACGTTGGCCCGCCGCTCCGTCCCTAGCCCGTGACCACCAGCTCGTCCAGGAGGAGGGGGTCCGGCTCCAGGGAAACCGTTAGGGTCGCCGGGGCGGCCCCCACCGTCACGTCCGCCGTAGCCTGCCGGTACCCCAGGACGCTTACCCGAACCGTGTGTGTGCCATAGGGCACGGACTGCAGGAGGAACCGCCCCCGCTCGTCCGTCATTGTGGCCAGCCTGAGGGCAGGGATTTCGACGAGGACGCCCCAGACCGGCTGCTGCGTGTCCGTAGCCAGTACCTGACCCGTCACGCTCCCGCGCTCCTGCGCGAGCCCCGTCCCGGGAAGTGCCGCCAGGAACGCCAGCACTGCCAATGACAACAGAAGTCTTCTCATACAGCACTCTCCTGTCTTGTGAAGGAGTCAACCAAGCGCGAGGGATTCAACGCAGAGACAGATCCCCCACTATAGGTATAACGAACGACAGGCCAGGCATGACGCTTTCACAGCTGCCTGTCGCCGTTTCGGACGCTGGCGGTGTTCGACTGGCGCCGAGCCACTTCTGGCACGAAGAGGAACACCGGGCGCACCCTAGCAAGCTGTCGAGGCGAGCCAGGTTGCGTCAAGGCCCAGGGATAGAATCCAACGGAGGGACACATCTCCATGGCCGGGGCTGTGGCAGGATGGCTATCTTCTTCTCGGTTGCAGGCCGCTGCACTAAGCTCCGGAGGCTCCGCCATGGGCATCTCCCGACGAACTTTCCTTTCTCTGGCTGCCATGGGCGCCGGCGCCGCGTTGCCCGGGATCGGTCGTGCCGCTTCCGTGAGCGGCAAGACGCCCTTTCTTCCCGGCGCCACCCCCCTCCCCCCTCACCGCTTCGACCCCTGGGTGGAGGTCATCCCGGAGCACCTGGCCCAGAACGTAGCTGAGGTGGCCCGGCTGGCCGGGGGACGCCCCATCCTGGCCGTGGTGAAGAACAACGCCTACGGGCTGGGACTGGAGACGGTGGGGCCACTGCTGGACGCCCACCCCTCCATCCAGGGACTGGCCGTGGTAAAGGGGGAGGAGGCTCTGGCCCTCCGTGCGGCCGGAGTGGCGAAGCCCATCCTTCTTATGGGGATGTTCGACCTTGAGGAGGGACAGGAGTTGGTCCGGGCTGGAGTGCAGTTGGCCCTCTTCACCCCCGACGCCGGGGAGCGGCTTGATGCCCTGGCGCCCGCCGCGGGTGGGCCGGTGGAGGCGCAGCTCTACATTGACACGGGGATGGGCCGCATGGGAATGCCCTGGCGGGACGCTGGCTCCTGGGCCCGTGATCTGGCTTCCCGACCCCAGCTCCGAATCCGGGGCACGTTCACCGAGCTGTCCGAGAGCCGTGAGCTCGACCCGGAGCAGATACGGCGCTTTCTGGAACTCGCCGGGGAAGTCCGGTCCCAGGGTGTTGAGCTTGGCCCCCTTCACGCCGCCGCCTCCAACGGGGTCTTCCACTTCGCAGGGTCCCACCTGGAGATGGTCCGACCCGGCATCGCCCTCTTCGGATCCTACCCCAGCGAGCCCGAGCTGGAACGGGAGATGGCAGAGCTCCGGCCGGCCGTGCGCCTCCGGGCCCGGGTGGTGCGGGTGGCCCATCTCCGCGCCGGTGAGTCCGTGGGGTACCATCAGGCCTGGATCGCCCACCGTCCCACCTGGACGGCCACTCTCCCACTTGGGCATGTAGACGGGTACCGGCGGGAGGCGGTGAAGGGTGCCCGGGTCCTCATCAACGGACGCTTGTTCCCCGTCATCGGTGGGGTCAGCGCCAGCCATTGCGTCGTCGACCTTGGTGAGGATCCCGCCGCACGGGTGGGAGATGTGGCCACCCTCATGGGCCCCGACCACCCGGACCTGGAGCCCAACCGAATGGCCGAGAGGCTGGGAGTCTCGGTCTATGACTTGCTCATGCATCTGAACCCTCGACTTCCACGGGTCCTCGTGGAGGAGAATGCCTCATGAACGCTTCTTCCTTCCCTCGTCGCGGATTACCCCTTGTCCTCGGGTCCCTGGTGCCGGTCCTCCTGATCCTGGCTCTCTGTGCCGACTCGGCGGAGGGGGCCGCCCACTGTTCTGCTCCCGACACCCTCCGCTGGACCTCTGCCCTGAGCATGCGTTACCACGCAATCCAGGGCACGGCCCTCTCCCCCGACGGGTCCCTGGTGGCCTACGTGGTGCGGGAGCCTGTCATGGAGGGAGAGAAGTCCGAATACCGGAGCCAGATCTGGGTGGTGCCGTCGGCCGGTGCACAGCCTCGGCAATACACCCGTGGGGAGTATTCCGCTTCCAACCCCGCCTTCTCCCCAGACGGCCGCTTCCTGGCCTTCACCTCCGGCCGCTCCGGCAAGAACCAGGTGTGGGTCATGCCCGTGGACGGAGGGGAAGCGGCCCAGGCCACCGACGCCGAGAACGGCGTGGGGAGCTTCGCCTGGGCCCCGGACGGGGAGAATCTCGCCTTTACCATGGGAGACCCCGAGACGGAGGAGGAGAAGGCGGCGAAAAGCGGGACGTCATCATCGAGGACACCGCCTTCAAGTACGCCCACCTTTACCGGGTCCCCTTCGCCTTTGGGGGTCCCGGGATCCCGGAGCCCGAACGTCTCACGGAGGGCGATTTCCATGTCACCTCCTTCGAATGGGCTCCCGACGGCGCCCGCATCGTCTTCGGCCATGCGCCGGATCCACGGCTGAACACCAACTTCATGGCCGGCGTCGTCTCGGTGGTGGAGGTAGCCACCCGAGCCGTCACTCCCCTGGTGGCCGGGGATGGCGTAGAGCGGACCCCCCGGGTGTCCCCCGACGGGAGATGGGTGGCCTTCGTTTCCTCCGGAGATCAGCCCGAGCCCGTGGGGCTGGGTGACGTCTACGTCGTGGCGCTTTCCGGAGGAACCCCCCGAAAGCTGGCAGACACCCACGACCGGAGCGCCACCATCCTCCGGTGGTCCGGGGATGGGGCGAGCATCTTCGTGTCGGAGGCCGTGGGCACCACCACGCAGGTCCTGGCAGTGCCCGTGGACGGGAGCCCCGTGCGCCTGGTGACGGAGGGTGATGGCGTGTTCGGCAGCGTCTCCTTCGACGCCAGCGCCTCCCGCATGGCCTTCACTTTCCAGGACTCCGACACCCCCTGGAACGTCTACCTCTCCCCGGTTGCCGGTTTCGCCATGCGGAAGCTCACGGACCTCCATGCCGGAGTGCCCCTCCCCTCCATGGGCCGAACCGAGCTCCTCCGGTGGGCATCCCAGGATGGACTCTTCGAGATCGAAGGGCTTCTCACCTTCCCCG
>Ga0209498_1002516_pt1 | contig 11031 bp, 9 predicted proteins | sample WalLakDeSediment_FD_184131 | JGI IMG/M metagenome (GOLD analysis project Ga0209498, IMG submission 184131) | Lake sediment microbial communities from Walker lake, Nevada to study Microbial Dark Matter (Phase II) - Walker Lake 11/02/13 Deep... | ecosystem: Environmental > Aquatic > Freshwater >...
CCGACTAGCAGAAGAACCGGGCATTCAGAAGCCGAGATGCTATGTGAACTTACCGCCCCGGCCTTTGCCGGGGCGTTTTTTTTCCGCTGCATATTCGGGCTGATCAAGTAACATCTGCTTCATGGCTGTCCCACCGGCGACGCAGGAAAGTTTCGAGATGCGCCATGCAACTGCGCGCCCGGACTTGGCCGGTGCGCATGGAAACCTGGTACCGCTGGTCATCGGCGTCACCGGCCACCGCGATCTCGTGCCCGGGGAAGTCCCGCAGCTGCGGCAGCGCGTCCGCGAAATGCTGGTCGAGCTGACCAGGCAACATCCCGACTTGCCGTTAGCAGTCATGAGCCCCCTGGCCGAGGGCGCCGACCGCATGGTCGCCGAGGAGGCCCGTGCGCTTGGCATTCCGCTGATCGTGCCCCTGCCGTTCCCGGCCGCGATCTATGAGCAGGATTTCCAGGCGGAAGGCTCGGTGGAGGAGTTCCGCGCATTGTGCGACGGTGCCGAGGTGGTCGAGTTGCCCCTGCTGCCGGGCGACACGCCGGAGTCAGTCGCGGCCCAGGGCCCGCGGCGCGACGCCCACTATGCCCGGCTCGGCATCTACCTGTGCGCGCACTGCCATATCCTGCTGGCGGTCTGGGACGGAAAAGACTCCGACAAGCTGGGCGGTACGGCGCAGGTCGTCCGCTTCCATCACTGGGACGAGATGCCGGGCTTCGTGGCGCGCAGCGAGAGCAGCCCGCAAATCCTCATGGAAGATGAGAGCGACCTGGTGTGGCACCTGGTCTGCTCGCGCGACCAGCCTGGCGGCGCCCCGGCGGAAGGCCTCAGCCCGCTGGAGTTATGGTGGTACACCACCGACGCGTCGACGCCACGCACCCGGGAGATGCCTGCCACCTACCAGAACATCTTTGCGCGCACCGCGGAATTCAATCGGGACGTGCGGCGCCTCGGCGAGCGCATCCGGGCGGGCGGCTGGCCGCTGCTGACCGGAGATACGCCCGAGAGCGTCGCGCGTGTCGCCGCACCGGTGGACGACATGTTCAAGGCGGCCGACTGGCTGGCGATCTATTTCCAGACGCGTGTGACGTGGGCGATGCGCGCCATCTACACCCTCGCCGGACTCATGGGCCTGGCCTTCATCATGTACTCAAATGTGCCCGGCCAGGACTGGATGGTGTTCTTGTTCCTGGCGCTGTTCGCCGCCGGCCTGCTGGTCTACCGGGTGGCCGAGCGTGGCGGCTGGCATCGCAAGTACCTCGACTATCGCGCCCTCGCGGAGGGCTTGCGCGTGCAGTTCTACTGGGTCGCAGCGGGCGTTACCGCGGGTCGCACGACCAAGTTTGCGCACGACAATTTCCTCCAGAAACAGGATGTCGAGCTCGGCTGGATACGCAACGTGATGCGTTATACGGGACGGCTGGGCGACATCGCGGCGCAGCGCCGCGACGGCCTGGATTTCGCGCGCCGGGAGTGGGTGGGGGAGCCCCATCCAGGCCAGGGCCAGCTCGCCTATTACCAGCGCAAGGCGGCCGAGCGCGTCGGGCGGCAAAGGCACACCCACGCGATCGGCATGTTCTGCCTCTGGTCAGGCGTCACCATCGGCATCCTGCTCGCGCTCTTCGCCCGCCAGTTGCCGCAGACGGGCAAGGACCTGCTGATCATCATGATGGGTGTCCTGCCCATGGTCGCCGCGATCCGCGAGGCGTACGCCCAGAAGCGCGCCGAGAAGGAACTGATCAAGCAGTACGTGTTCATGGCGCAGATCTTCGCCAACGCGCACGAGCGGCTGGAGCGCGCCGCCGACGACGGCATCCGCCGGCAGGTCCTGAAGGCCCTCGGGGATGCCGCGCTCGAGGAGCACGCCCAGTGGATCCTGATCCATCGCGAGCGGCCGCTGGAACACGCACGGCTGAGCGGCTAGCGGCGCGGCGCGGCGGTCCGCCCGCGACATCCCCGTTATACTGGCGGCGCGGCACGGGCACGGAGGTACCTGCGCTGCCGGCAAGCGAGCATTCGGAGGAACAGTTATGGGCACGTTGGGTTGGTTGTTAGTCGTCGCGGTAGGTATCGCCCTGGGCTTCAGCGTCGGCCGCTTGTGGCCGGGATCCGCGGCGAAGATCACGGAACTCGAACGGCAACGCGACGCGGCCCGGGAGGACCTGCGGACCTACCGCGAGGACGTCAGCAACCACTTCGAGCGCACCGCCCAACTTTTCGACAAGGTCACGGCGGACTATCGCGGTCTCTACGAGCACCTGGCCGTGGGCGCCCGCCGGCTCGGCGCCATCCCGGGCGAATCGGTCGAGGCGCGCCTCGCGGAACCGGAGCAGCGGCGCCTGGGAACCGCGATCGGTGCGGCCGGCGCTGCCGCTGCCGCAACGACTCGGGCCTCGTTCGAGGCGGCACCTTCGGTCGAGGAGCAGATGCCGGTCCAGCCGCCGCGCGATTACGACGAGTCGCCGGAGCCCGAGCCAGCAGACGAACCCCAGCCCGAGCCGGAGACGCTCGAGCAACCTTCGGACGTGGCGCCCGAGGCCGAGCCGACAGAGAAGCTGCCCGTGCGGAACGATGCTTAGAATGAAACCTGCTTGCCGCGGCTGGCTGGCCGTGCTCGCTCTGTTGCTGCCCATGGCCGCGCTCGCCTCGGGCATGACCCTCCGGCAGATCCATGAGCTCCAGGTGGTCGGCGAAGTGGCCACGAGTCCCGACGGCCGCCACATCGCCTACACGCGCATCGTGTCGCGCGAGCTGTTCGAGGAAGACGACGGCCCAGCCTGGAGCGAGTTGCACATCGTCGACGCACAGGGCCAAAGCCGGGGCTTTGTGACTGGCGCGGTGAATGTCGACAAGCTCGGCTGGACGCCCGACAGTCGCAGCGTGACCTTTCTCGCCAAGCGCGGCGACGACAAGACCCGCCGCCTGTACGTCATTGACGTAGCCGGTGGCGAAGCGCGCACGCTGTTCTCGTTCGACACCGACCTGAGGGATTACAGCCTTGCACCAGATGGCAAGCGCCTGGCGTTCATTGCCGCGGACAAGGACAGCGAAGAGCTCGAGGCCGCCCGCAAGCATGGCTTTACCCAGCGCGTCGTCGAGGAGGAGGCCAGGCCCTTCCTGCTGCGTATCGTGACCCCGGGGAGCACCGCCGACCCGGTGCACCTGCCGCTCGAAGGCTCCGCGCAGGAGGCGGCATGGAGCCCGGCTGGCGATCGGCTGGCCGTCAAGGTCAGTCCGCGCGAATTGGTGGACGACGTGTTGATGAAGACACGCGTGGTCTTCGTGGATGCGGCGGACGGGCGGGCTATCGGCGTCGCCGAGACCCCGGGCAAGCTCGGCAGGATGGCGTGGGCCCCCGACGGCCGTCACCTCGGCCTGATCATGGCCGCTGATCCCAATGACCCGCGCGAGGGCCGGTTGGCCGTGGTGGGTGCGAGCGGCGGCCAGCCGCGCGACCTGTTGCCCGGGCTAGAGGGCCACGTGTGGCACCTGGCCTGGCGCAACGCCCAGCGGCTCATCTACATCAGCTACGAGGGCGTGGCAGCGCGCCTTGGCGAGATCGGCCTGGACGGGCGCAACGATCGCACGCTGGCAGCTACCGGCGGGCCGATCTGGGATGCGCTCAGCGTATCCGAGGATGGTCGCACGGTCGGCCTCGGCGCCAGCACGTCCGCCCATCCGCGCGAGCTGTTCCGGATCCGCGGCAGCGGTCGCCCGGAGCGGCTGACCGATTCCAATCCCTGGCTGAGCGACGTCCAGCTGGCGCGCCAGGAAGTCGTCCGCTACCGGGCGCGTGACGGCCTGGAGATCGAGGGCCTGCTGGTTCATCCGCTGGCACGCGCCGAGGGGGAGCGCGTGCCGCTGATCCTGGCGGTGCACGGCGGCCCCGAGGCGCACTACTCCAACGGCTGGAACACCTCGTATGCGATCCCCGCGCAGGTCGCCGCGGCGAAAGGCTACGCAATCTTTTACCCGAACTATCGCGCCAGCACCGGCCGCGGCGTCGAATTCTCGAAGCTCAACCACGGCCGGCCCGCCGCGGAGGAGTTCGACGACCTCGTGGACGGCGTGGACCACTTGATCGAGATCGGCCTGGTAGACCGCGACCGGGTGGGCATCACCGGCGGCTCCTACGGCGGCTACGCCTCGGCGTGGGGCGCGACCCGCTACAGCGAGCGCTTTGCCGCGGCGGTCATGTTCGTTGGCCTGAGCGACAAGATCAGCATGCTCGGCACCAGCGACATCCCGGTCGAGCTTTACCAGGTGCATTACCTGACCTGGCCCTGGGAGGACTGGGACCTCTATCGCAATGCCAGCCCGATTTTCCACGCGCACAACAGCCGCACGCCGACGCTGATCCTGCACGGCGATGCCGACCCGCGCGTCGATCGCAGCCAGAGCATGATCATGTACCGCTATCTCAAGCTGGCCGGCAAGGCGCCGGTGCGGCTCGTGCTCTACCCGGGCGAAGGCCACGGCAACCAGCGCGCTGCCAGCCGCTGGGACTATTCCTTGCGCATGATGCGTTGGATGGACCACTATCTCGCGGGCCCGGGCGGCGAGCCACCGGATCACCCGGTGGATGCCCGTGGAGCTTGGGGAAGCAACCAGGAGTAGCGCCCGATGCGGGTGGCGAGCGAAGGGCTTCGGACCGTACGGACGCCCAGCGGGCCCGGGCTGGGGTTGGTGCTTGGCCTTGCCGCGCTGATCCTGGCCGCTCCGCCGCATTTGCTGGCAGAACCGGCCGCCGAGGATGCCGGACCCGCGCGGCCGCGGATCGGCCTGGTGCTCGGCGGCGGCGGCGCCCGCGGCGGCGCCCATGTCGGCGTTTTGTCGGTGCTCGAAGAACTGCGAATTCCGATCGACTGTATCGCGGGCACCAGCATGGGAGCGCTGGTCGGCGCCACGTATGCGTCCGGCGTGCCGATGCAACGCATCGAGCAACAGATCCTCGAGGTCGACTGGGGCACCACCATCGGCTCGGCAGGGCGCCGTTCCATGGAGCCCATGCAGCGCAAGCTGGCGGGCATCACCTACAGCAACAACATCGAGCTTGGTATCGCCCGTAGCGGGCTCTATGGCGTCGGTGGCCTGGTATCGACCCAGAACATCGAGGGGTTTTTCCGCCTGCTGGTAGCCCACGCCCGCGACATCGACGATTTCGACCAGCTGGCCATTCCCTTCCGCGCCATCGCCACGGATCTCGCCGCGAGCGAGATGGTAGTGATCGGGAGCGGCGACCTGTCCCGGGCGATGCGCGCCAGCATGGCGGTGCCGGGCGCATTCGCGCCGGTATTGGTCGATGACATGGTGCTTGCCGACGGCGGCATGATGCGCAACTTGCCGGTGGACGTCGCGCGGGAATTGTGCGCCGACGTCGTCATCGCGGTGTCGCTGCAGGCGCCGCCGCCGACGGTGGAACAGCTGCAGGGCGTATTCGCGCTCGCCGGGCGCTCTATCGACGCGATGATCATTGCCAACGAGCGCCAGCAGCTGGCCAGCCTGACCGACCGGGACGTCGCCGTGATCGTGCCCACCGGCGACATCGGCTCCGCGCAGTTCGGCCGGGTGCCCGATACCATCCCGTTGGGAGTGGATTCCGCTCGCCGGGTCGCGGCCTCGCTGGCCCGCTACTCGGTCTCGGAAGACGAGTACCGGGCGTGGCGAGCGAGCCTGGACCGGCCAGAGGCCGGCCTGGTGCGAGTGGAGGACATTCGCTTCCAGCCGTTGCGGCATGCATCCGCTGACTACCTGAGGACGCGGCTGCGTACCCAACCCGGGGACGAAGTTACGCTCACTGCGCTGGAGGCGGACCTGAACCGCGTGTTCGCCAGCGGCGATTTCCTGCGCGTGGATTATCAACTGTTGCCCGGATCCAGGGGCGGCAAGATCGTCGAGATCCAGGCCCTCGAGCGGCCCGGCAGCACCGACTTCATCCGCTTCGACATCGGGCTGGCGGGCTCCTCGGGCGGGGACACGCAGTACGTGTTGCGATCCGATCACCGGCGCGAGTGGGTGAACTACCTCGGTGGCCAATGGCGCAACACCCTGCAGCTCGGGACGCTGAGCCTGCTGGAATCGGCGCTCTACCAGCCGCTGGACGTGGAGCAGCGTTACTTTGTTGAGCCCGGCATCCTGGTGAGCCGCTCGCTGGAGAATTTCTACAATGACGGCAAACGGGTGGCGCGCTACGACCTGTTCGGCGCGGAGCTACGCCTTGACGCCGGCGTGAATTTCGGCAACCACGCCCGGGTGAAAGGCGGCGTGCACCTGGCGACCACGGAGTTCGACGAGGACATCGGCGGCATCGACGCGCTCAACACGGAACGCAAGCGCGACGCCAGCCTGAACTTCGCCGCCCTGTACGACACCCGCGATGCGGCGGCGCTGCCGACCAGCGGCGTATTCGCCATGCTCAATTACACCAGCTCCGACAGCTGGCTGGGCGGCGAACAGTCCTACGACGTGATCGAGGCGGTGGCGAGTCGCGCGATGCAATGGCAGGGCGGCACCCTGCTGATGGCCGCAGGCGGCGGCCGCACCGTCAGCGGCGACCTGCCGCGCCACCGGGATTTCCAGGTCGGCGGAATACGCAGCTTCCCGGCCTTCGCGCCCGGCGAGCTGCGCGGCGAGGGTTACTGGTCGGCATCGGCCAACTGGGGTATGCGACTGGTGGATTTCATGCCGGTGTTCCGCCAGGCCGTCTTCTTCAGCGCCGGCCTCCAGGCCGTCGGCATGTCCGAGCGGCTCGACGGCGTGGATGACGGCATCATCCTGGGGGCCTCGATCGCCCTGGGGGCGCGCACGCCCATCGGCCCGTTGCTGTTAAGCATCGGCGTAGCGGACAATGACAGCTACCAGATCCACTTCGCCCTCGGCCGGCCGATCGCGGAAGGCACCCTGCTCGATCGCCTGCATTAAGGCTGCTGCCAGAGCCGCCCACGGCTCGATTCATCATGCCAGCGGGGCTAAACTCCGACCGGCAATTCGATTCACCGGGGAGAACTGCAAAAATGGCCAACTACAAGATCGAGGACCTCGAGGGCGTCGGCACGGTGCGCGGGGAAAAACTTCGTGCCGCCGGCATCAAGGACACTGACTCGTTGCTAGCCGCCTGCCTGACGACCAAGCAGCGTGCCGACCTCGCCGCCAAGGCCGGCGTGTCGCCGAAGCGCCTGCTGAAGTGGGCCAACATGGCCGACCTCTACCGGGTCAGTGGCATCGGCTCGGAGTTCGCCGAACTGCTCGAGGAAGCCGGAGTGGACACGGTGCCCGAGCTGGCGCAGCGCAATGCGGCCAACCTCACGGCAGCCATGCTCGCGGCAAACGAAGCCAAGAAGCTGACCCGCCGCGTACCCAGCGAGGCCGAGGTGCAGAAGTGGATCGCGCAGGCCAAGAAACTGCCGCGCTCGCTGCAATATTGAGCCAGCGTAGAGACAGCCCCAGAACGCACGGGCGCTGAGCGACGACGCGAGCGGCACCCGGTCATGCTTCGGGCGCCGCTCGCCGTCATTATTGCTTCGGAATACGCAACACCTGGCCCGGGTAGATCCGGTCAGGGTCGGTGAGCATTGGCTTGTTGGCCTCGAAAATCACCGGGTACTTGGCGGCGCTGCCGTAGGCCTCGCGGGCGATTTTCGACAGCGTGTCGCCGGACTTCACCGTGTAGAACGTCGAATCCGGTTGTTCCGCGGGCTCGGGCTCGGGGGCCGTGGCAGCCGCCGCTACTGCACCGGCACCCGGCGGCGAGCCGATCTTGATCCGGTCATCCACTTTCTCGACCCCACGAATGTTGCCAGCCGCCAGGATCGCCTTTTCCTTGTCCTGCAGCGTCTCCGCATAACCGATCAGCGACACCATCTTTTCCTTGTCGTGTGCCACGACCGAGAACGGCTTGAGCTTGAGTCCCAGGCCCATGATGTGCTCGCGCACCTTGTTTTCGTCGATCGTGCCCGTACCGAAAATCTTTTCGCCGGCATTCGAGATGAAATTGAACAGTCCCATTCCGAGTACCTCCATTGTTCCGACATGACACCGAAAAAACGCGTTAGCGGGGCGCGGAAATCCTCAACACCCGCCCGCGCGGCGAATCCGTCAGCACATACACCGCGCCGTCCGGCCCGGTCTTGATGTCGCGCAACCGTTCGCCAATCTCTCCGAGTATGCGCGCTTGTCCGGTGACCTGCTCGCCGTCCAGCGAGACGCGGCGCACCTCGCGCGCCACCAGCGCGGTAACCAACAAGTCGCCCTGCCACGCCGGAAACTGCTCGCCACGGTAGACCGTCATGCCGGACGGCGCGATGGAAGGCGTCCAGTCGACGCGCGGATCTTCCATGCCGGGGCGCGAGGTATAGGGCGTGATGCGCGCTCCCGAGTAATCTACGCCGAAAGTCGCCGCCGGCCAGCCGTAATTCCTGCCCGGCCGGATGAGGTTCACCTCGTCCCCGCCGCGGGGGCCGTGCTCATGCGCCCACAGCAGGCCGGTCGCGCCATCGAACACCAGCCCCTGGACATTGCGGTGGCCGTAACTGTAGATCTCCGGCAAAGCGCCGGCGCGGCCGACGAAGGGATTGTCGGCCGGCACGCTGCCGTCGCGGTTGATGCGCACGATGGCGCCGGTGTGGCTGTCGAGCCGCTGGGCGTCCTCGCGAAAGTTGAAGCCGTCGCCCAGCCCGATAGCCAGCGTGCCGTCCCCGAGGAACGCCATGCGCCCGCCGTAGTGCACCGAGGTATTGCGCGGCGGACTGGCGGTGAACAGCACCTCCACATCGCGCAGCGCGTCGCCCTCGAGGCGGGCACGCACCACGCGAGTGGAATTCGCCCGGGCCGTGCCGTGCGCCAGCGACAGGTAGATCCAGCCGTTGTCCTCGTAATCCGGGTCGAGCATCACCTCGAACAAACCGGACTGGCTGCGCACGTGGGCCTCGGGCACGCCGCGCACCGGCGCCTCCTGCAGCCGCCCGGCCTCGATGATCCGCAGCCGCCCCGCGCGCTCCGTCACCAGCATGCGGCCGTCCGGCAGGAAGGCGATCGACCAGGGGTGCTCCAGCCCCTCGGCCACCGTCTCGACGCGGTACTCGACGGCATCCGCCCGGCCGCACGCGACCGTGGCGAAAGCCACCAGCAGAATCAGGATGTGCCTCATAATCGTCCCGTGGATGATTTCCCTGGTGCAGACTGTAACAATATCGCGCGCATCGCTCAGTTGCGCCGCACAACCCCGGGTTCGCGGCCGCCCGCCGTCCGGAGCCTCCTGCAAGCATGAAATTCGTCAAGGTCCTGTTCGCCTGGCTCGCGGCGTCCGCGGTCACCGGGGTGACGGGCAGCATCATCCAGACCCAGTACAACCTCGCCGCGATCGCCGGGATCGGCGCGCCGTCGTCGCCTGCCGTTCGCTTGCAGACGACCCTGCATGACCTCGTCGGGTTCGCACCCGCATTCGCGATTATCGCCGCGGGCGGCTTCCTCGTCGCCTTTCCGGTCGCCGCCTGGCTGGGCCGATCCCGGCGGAAGCGCCGCACGATGCTGTACGCCGCGGCCGGCGCGGCGGCCATCGCCACCGCGATCCTGGTGATGAACGCCCTGCTGCCGGTGATCGGCGTTGGTGCGACGCGCTGGACGTCCGGCCTCCTCGCGCTCAGCGCGGCTGGCGCGCTGGGCGGGCTGGTGTTCGCGCGCCTGACCCGCCCTGCCACGGCTTGACCCGTGGCGCGGCCTGGCGCCGGCTTGGTATCCTTCCGCCTCCTCGAACCCTGCGCCCCTGTCCGGAGTAGCGCCATGAAGAACATCGCAGCAGTAATCTCGGTCGCCGCACTGGTGGCCTGCGCCCCTGCCCTCGCCGAGGGCGTCACCCGCCTGTCCGAGCCCGTCGAGGTCGGCGACGGCTACGAGGTATTCGGCGCGCCGGTCGGCGCTACCGGCGAGCCCCGCCGCCTGGCGGAAATCATTTCCACCAGTTCCGATCACGCCGGCAAGCAGGTGCATGCCACCGCCAAGGTCGCGAAGGTATGCCAGAAAAAGGGCTGCTTTTTCGTGGCCCACGACGGCGACGCCGTCGCGCGCGTCACCTTCGTCGACTACAGCTTCTTCGTGCCCACCGACTCAGGCGGCAAGGACGTGACCATCGTCGGCACCTTCGACCGGAAGGTGCTCTCGGAAGCGCAGGCGCGCCACTTCGCCGAGGACACCGGCGAGGATCCGGGCAAGATCAGCGGGCCGCGCGAGGAGTACACGATCGTCGCGACGTCGGTGGTGATTCCGACGACCTGACGACGGTCTGGCTGGTGAGTCCGCGGGCGGGCCGGTGACACAGGCCCCCCTCGCTTAAAAATTTCAATGCGCTCGGTGGGCCTGTGTCACCGGCCCGCCCGCTACGCCCTCGCCAACCTGAACGCCCGGCGCCGCTGGGTTTGGCAGCAGACTCCGTGATGCTTGCAGTAGCCGCTTGCAACAGCGCCTTGCGGCGGATCCGTTGGCTCCCTCGGCAGCGCGGCAGCGGCATTGACGCCCTTCCGTCGGCAATGAGGCAGCGGGGGTGGGACGTCATAGGCCCGCGAGGCGCATAAAGATTTCTAAGCCGAGCGGGCCTATGACGGCGCACCCCCGCGGTCACGGTCGGCGCACCCCCGCGGTCACGTGGCGAGGCGCTCGAGCCGCAATCGCTGCCGGTCGTCGAACAGCCTGCGGCTGGCGGCGAACACCGCGGCCACGGTGCCGAAGCCGGTGCCGACGGCGATCAGCAGGAACACCAGCACCTGGTATTTCACCGCCAGCGCCGGGGAGCTACCGGCGAGGATCTGGCCGGTCATCATGCCCGGCAGGCTGACGATCCCCGCTGCCGCCATGCCGTTGATGATCGGGATCATGCCGCTGCGCATGGCGTCCCGCCGGAGGTCGGCGATCGCCTGGCTCCAGGTCATGCCCAGCATCAGCCGGCCCTCGATCACCTGGCGTTGCCGCCAGGCGCTGTCGGTGAGCCGGTCCATGCCGAGTGCGACGCCCGTCATGGTGTTGCCGAGCAGCATACCGAGCAGCGGG
>Ga0209498_1002517_pt1 | contig 11025 bp, 7 predicted proteins | sample WalLakDeSediment_FD_184131 | JGI IMG/M metagenome (GOLD analysis project Ga0209498, IMG submission 184131) | Lake sediment microbial communities from Walker lake, Nevada to study Microbial Dark Matter (Phase II) - Walker Lake 11/02/13 Deep... | ecosystem: Environmental > Aquatic > Freshwater >...
ATGGCCTCGGCGGAGAGTCCCGGGAAGGGGCGCTCCGTCCGTGCCGAGACCTCGCGAACGAAGTGGCGGATCAGCATGGCAATGTCGCCTCGACGCTCCCGGAGGGGAGGGAGACGCAGATCCAGGATGTTCAGCCGATAGTAGAGGTCCCGGCGGAACTCCCCCCGGGCCACCGCCTCCCGGAGTTCCCGGTTGGTGGCGGCCACGATGCGGACATCCACCCGGATCGGGGACTCTCCTCCCACCCGGAGAAACTCCCGCTGCTCCAGCACCCGGAGGAGCTTGGTCTGGGTCGAGAGGGGCATCTCCCCGATTTCGTCCAGGAAGAGGGTGCCCCGGTTGGCCAGTTCGAAGAAGCCCTTCCGGGCGTCGATGGCGCCGGTGAAGGCCCCTTTCTCGTGCCCGAAGAGCTCGCTCTCCAGCAGGGAATCGGAGAGGGCCGCCACGTTCACGGCCAGAAACGCCCGGTGCTTGCGCGGCGACAGGGCATGGATCCCCCGGGCCACCAGTTCCTTGCCGGTCCCGCTCTCGCCGGTGACCAGCACCGTGGAGTCCACCGGGGCAATCTGCACCACCCGTTCCAGCAGTTCGCGGATGGCGTCCGACTCTCCCACGATGCCCGTGACGGCCTGAAGGCGGCGACGATCCACCGTCCGCCTTCCCACCAGCGCCACCTCGTCGGGGGGCGGATCCCCCGGAAAGATCTCCACGGCCCCCAGCTCGCGGCCCCGCCGGAGTCCCCCTTCCCCGGGGAGCGCCGTGAAGAGAGGGATGCCCAGACGCTCACCGGCCAGGTGGGCCCAGTCGTCCCCGTCGTGATCCCGCTCTCCGGTCAGGACCAGAAGGACCGCATCCTCCACGCCTTCGGCATGCTCGGGGGAGGGCACCAGGTCCACCCGGTACCCCTCGGCGCGGAAGGCCTCGCGGAGGGCCCCCGCCAGGGGGAGCCGGTGGGTGGACAGGAGGACGGTCTCGGGCATCGTGAGAGGTCGGTCGGCTTCGAAGTCCGGTCAGCGCCGGATGGAGCCCTGGGTGTAGAACGGGGGGCGCTCCACCGTGGCGGGGAGATCCCGGTCACGGACGCGGACGCCCAGCCGGGTGCCCGGGGCCGCGAGATCGGCGGGAACCCAGGCCAGGGCGATCCCTTCGCCCAGGGAGGGGCTCACCGTCCCCGAGGTCACGACCCCCACTTCAGCGCCGGCCTCCGATACCACCGGGTAGCCAGGGCGCGGGAAGCCCCGGCCCTCGAGGCGGAGTCCCACCAGACGCCGGGGGAGACCGGCCTCCTTCTGGCGCGCCAGCGCGGCCTTCCCCACGAAGTCTCCCTCCCGCCCGAGCTTGACGATCCACCCGAGGCCCGCTTCCAGAGCGGTGTGCTCCCGGTCCAGGTCATTGCCGTAGAGGGGGTAGCCCACCTCCAGGCGGAGGGAGTCCCGGGCCCCGAGGCCCGCCGGCAGGATACCGTGGGGCTCCCCCGCCTCCATGACGGCCGCCCAGACCCGGGGAGCCTCGTCCCAGGGGAGGTAGAGCTCGAAGCCGTCCTCGCCGGTGTAGCCCGTGCGGGCCACCAGCGCCCCCACCCCGGCCACGCGGGCCTGGGTGAAGCGGTAGTAGCCCAGCTCGGTCAGGTCGGGCGACCGGGGGGCCATGGGAAAGGCCGGCCCCGGGTCCATCTCCATCAGGGGAGCCAGAATGGCCTCCGCCTTCGGCCCCTGGAGGGCGAGGAGCGCCATCCGGTCCGAACGGTCGTCCAGCGTCAGGTCTCGCCCCTGGGCGTGTTCCGAGATCCAGCGCCAGTCCGTGTCGCGGTTCGAGGCATTCACCACCAGAAGGAAGGCGTCGGGCGCGGTACGGTAGACCAGGAGGTCGTCGATGACCGTGCCCTCGGGGGTGCAGAGCGCCGAGTACTGGGCCTGCCCCACCTCCACCTTCGAGGCATCGTTCACCGCCACCTCGAGGAGGAGGGCCAGCGCCTCCGGCCCCTCCAGGTGGAATTCGCCCATATGGGAGACGTCGAAGAGCCCGGCTGCCTCACGCACGGCGCGGTGCTCGGCCTGGATCCCGGACGGGTACTGGACCGGCATCGACCAGCCGGCAAAGGGGACCATCTTGCCTCCGAGGGCGCGGTGCTCGGTGTCGAGGGGGGTGGTCCGGAGGGCAGGCGTGGGGTCGGTCATGACAAGACAGGGTCAGGGGTTCAGGGGCGGAGGAGCCGGAGAAGCAGCGCCTTCTGGGCATGGAGGCGGTTTTCCGCCTCCTGGAAGACCCGGGAGCGGGGACCGTCGATCACCTCTCCCGTCACCTCCTCGCCCCGGTGGGCCGGGAGGCAGTGGAGAAAGATGGCCTCGGGGAGGACCCGGGCAAGGAGGGCCTGGTTCACCTGGAAGGGGCGGAAGGCCTCCATCCTGGATGCGGCCTCCTCCTCCTGTCCCATGGAGGCCCAGACGTCGGTGGTGACCACGTGGACACCCTCCACCGCCTCGGCCGGGTCCCGGGTCAGGACGATCCGCCCGCCTCCCCGCTCCCCGGCTTCCCGGGCCTGGGCCTGGCCCTCGGCCAGGGCGAGGGTGGCCGGGTCCGGATCGAAGCCCTCGGGCACGGCCAGGCGAAGCTCGAAACCCAGGAGGAGGGCGGCGTTCAGCCAGGAGTTGGCCATGTTGTTGCCGTCGCCGATCCACGCCACCTTGAGCGCCTCCCATCCCAGGGTGGCCAGGTCGAAGCTTTCGGTGATGGTCTGCAGGTCAGCGAGGAGCTGGCAGGGGTGGAAGAGGTCCGTGAGCCCATTGATCACCGGCACCGAGGAATGAGCCGCCATCTCCTCCACCTCGGTGTGGCTGAAGGTCCGGACCATGATGGCGTCCACGTAGCTGGACAGCACCCGGGCGGTATCGGGAATCGGCTCCCCCCTTCCCCACTGGGAGTCCCGGTCCGAGAGGAAGATGCCGTGCCCCCCGAGCTGGCTGATCCCGGCCTCGAACGAGACCCGGGTCCGGGTGGAGCTCTTCCGGAAGATGAGGGCGAGGGTGGTGCGGGCCAGGGGGCTGTCCCGGCCGACTCGGCCGGACTTGAGGGCCGCCGCAAGTTCCAGGAGGTCCAGGAGCTCCTCGCGGGAGAGATCGGTGAGGCGCAGAAAGTGCCGGACGCCGGGGGTGGGGGCGTTCACCGTGGGGGCGTTCATCGTGGGAGCCGTCACAGGATGTACCTCCTCAGGTCCTCGTCTTCCACGATCCGGGAAAGGTGCGAGGTCACGTAGTCGTGGTCCACGAGGATCGTCTCCCCCGCGCCCTCGGGGAGCTCGAAGAGGATCCCCTCCAGCAGGGTGGTGAGAACGGTCTGGAGACGACGGGCGCCGATGTTCTCCATCCGCTCGTTCAGGCTGGCGGCGATGCGGGCGATCTCGCGGGTCCCGTCGTCGCTGAAGACGATGTCTACCCCCTCGGTCTTGATGAGGGCCTGGTACTGGTGCAGGAGGGCGTTCCGGGGCTCGGTGAGGATGCGAACGAAGTCCTCCTCCAGGAGAGGCTTGAGCTCCACCCGGATGGGGAAGCGGCCCTGGAGCTCGGGGATCAGGTCCGAGGGCTTGGAGACGTGGAAGGCCCCGGCGGCAATGAAGAGCACGTGGTCGGTGCGCACGAGCCCGTACTTGGTCTGCACGTTGGATCCCTCCACGATGGGGAGGAGATCCCGCTGCACGCCCTCGCGGCTCACGTCGGGGCCCGAGGTGCCCCGCTCGCCGGCGATCTTGTCGATCTCGTCGAGGAAGATGATTCCCATCTCCTCCACCCGGTCCAGCGCCTCGTTCACGACTTCGTCCATGTCCACCAGGCGGTCCAGCTCCTCCTGGATGAAGATGCGCCGGGCTTCGGACACGGTCACCGTGCGCCGCTTCTTCCGCTTCGGCATCATGTCCTGGAGCATCTCGGTGAAGTTGGGATCCATCCCCTCCATCCCCATGGGGATCATCATCCCCTCGAGGCTGGGGGTCTGGTCCACCTCCACCTCCACCATCCGGTCCTCCATCTTCTGGTCCCGAAGGAGCCCCCGGAGCTTCTCGCGGGTGCGGACGTGCCGTTCCTCGAGGGTCAGTTCCCGGCCGTCGGGACCTCGGGTCTCGGCGTCATCGGGCGTCCCGCTTTCCTCCTCACCCTCCACCGCGGTGGGGCGGACCCCTTCGGAGCCCACGACGAAGATGCGCGGTCGCGGCGGATGGGCCTCGGCGCCCTCGGACGGCAAGGGCTCACTGGCGGCGGGGTTCCGGGCTGTCTCCACCCGGACGCCCCCCCCGACCTGGGTTCCCGCCGAGCCGTCGCCGCCAGGGCGGGAGGCCGGGAAGAGGAGGTCAAGGAGCCGCTCCTCGGCCCGGGACTCGGCCTTCTCCTGCACCTCGTCCTCGCGCTCGGCCCGGACCAGGTTCACCGCCGTGTCGGCCAGGTCCCGGACCATGGATTCCACGTCCCGCCCCACGTAGCCCACCTCGGTGAATTTGGAGGCCTCCACCTTGACGAAGGGGGCCCCGGCCAGGCGGGCCAGGCGGCGGGCGATCTCGGTCTTCCCCACCCCGGTGGGCCCGATGAGGATCAGGTTGTTGGGCGCGATCTCGTCACGAAGCTCCTCGTCCACCCGCTGGCGGCGCCACCGGTTCCGAAGCGCAATGGCCACCGATTTCTTGGCGGCATCCTGCCCCACGATGTAGCGGTCCAGCTCGGCCACGATCTGGCGGGGGGTCAGCTCGTCGAGCCAGGCCGGAGGCTCGGTGCCGGGAGCGGCGCCTGAAGCCGCATCCGAGGCTGCGACCGACGACGCTTCCGAAGCTGCCTCCGAAGCTGCCTCCGAGGCTGCCTCCGAGGCTGCCTCCTGGGTGGCCGCAAGCTCCGACGTCGTCTCCTCGGGGGGTCTCGTGTCGTCGTGGGACGTCATGCGCCACCTCCGTCGCCCAGCTCCAGGATCTGGATCCGGTCGTTGGTATAGATGCAGATGTCGGCGGCAATCTCCAGCGCCTCCCGGACGATCTCTGCCGGGGGCATCTCGGTGTGCTCCCGAAGGGCACGGGCCGCCGCCAGGGCATAGGAGCCGCCGGAGCCGATGGCCGCCACGTCCCGGTCCGGCTCCAGCACGTTGCCGTCGCCGCTGACGATGAAAAGATGCGTGGTGTCGGCGACCAGAAGGAGGGCATCCAGACGACGCAGGTATCGATCCATGCGCCAGTCCTTGGCCAGTTCCACGCAGGCCCGGGTCAGGTTTCCGGGGTAGCGCTCCAGCTTCTCCTCCAGCTTCTCGAAGAGGGTGAAGGCATCGGCCACCCCCCCGGCGAAGCCGGCCAGGATGCGGTCGCCCTTGAGCTTCCGGACCTTGACGGCCGTCCCCTTCACCACCGTGTCGCCCATGGTCACCTGGCCATCGGCGCCCATGGCCGTGCGCCCCTCGCGGCGCACCGCCACCACCGTGGTGGAGCGGATCCGAGGTCGGGTCCCCGCGTGGGTTCCCGGTCCGGTGGCTGCGTGGGCCCCCGTGCGCGCGTGCGTGGTGCCATGCATTGCAGAGTCCTTCATGGTCGTCGTCGTCAGGTCAGGTGGAGCGGGGGTGGGCGTCCCGGTAGATCTGCCGGAGCCGTTCCCGCGACGTATGAGTATAGATCCGGGTGGTGGAGAGGGACACGTGCCCCAGGAGTTCCTTGACCGACATGAGGTCGGCGCCACCGTCCAGAAGGTGGGTGGCAAAGGAGTGGCGCAGCGAGTGGACCGAGTGGGTCTCGCCCTGCCCCGCCGCCTCCAGCAGGTCGCGCACCCCCTTCTGGATCGAGCGGCGGGAGAGCCGCGCCCCCGACGGGTTCACGAGGAGCGGCCCCCTCCGGTCGGACGCCCCCGTCTCGAGGCGACGGGGCTCGTAGCGGCGAAGCGCCGTCACTGCGGCGCCGGTCAGGGGCACGATGCGCTCCTTTCTCCCCTTTCCGAGCACCCGGACCTGCTCGCTGACCCCGTCGATGGCCTCCACGTCCAGGCCGTGGAGTTCCGCCAGCCGAAGGCCGCTCCCGTAGAGGAACTCGAGGACGACCAGGGTCCGGGTCCCCACCAGGGTGTTCTCGGCGGCCCGGGCCTCGGCCAGGTCGAAGAGCGCCCCGACACCGGCATGCCCCAGGTGCTCGGGGAGGATGCGTTCGGCCCGGGGAGCGCGCAGGCTCCGGGCCGCGTTCACCTGGATGCCGCCCTCGCCGTGGAGGAAGTGGAGAAACGTCCGGACCCCCGACAGCTTGCGCGCGAGGGTGCGGCGCCCCAGCCCCCGGCGCTGTCCCCACCCGAGGAAGCCCCGGAGGGCCATGCGGTCCACATGGTCCCAGGACCAGTCGGGGGTCCCGTAGTAATCGGTGAGGAAGGCGGCCAGGTCGGCCAGGTCGCGGCGGTAGGCGGTGACGGTGTTGGGCGACAGCTGACGCTCGTCGGCCAGGTGGCGGAGAAAGAGTTCCGTCACGGGTCCAGGATCCGCCGCATCCCCCCTGCCCACCGCCGCGTCCGTCAGCTTGCCACCTCCCGCATCCAGGCCTCGAAATCGGTCCGGGCCCGCTCCCCCAGCATCTCCCGCTTCCGGGTCTTGTCGCGGATCTTCCGCGGCAGCGGGTCCACCAGCCCCCAGTTGGAGTTGATGGGCTGGAAGTGCTTCGGATCGCTCTCGGCCAGGTAGCGGTAAAGCCCCCCAAGCATGGTGGTGGGCGGGGGGACGACCGGGTCCCTGCCGGTGAGAATGCGGTCCAGGTTGATCCCGGCCAGGATCCCCGAGGCCGCCGACTCGGTGTACCCCTCCACCCCGGTGATCTGTCCGGCAAAGACCAGCTCCGGACGATCGGGGAGGGAGCCGTGCCGGGTCAGGCGGGCCGGGAAGTTCAGATAGGCGTTCCGGTGAATGGAGCCGAAGCGGAAGAACTCGGCGTTTTCGAGCCCCGGAATCATGCGGAAGACCCGCTTCTGCTCGCCGATGCGGAGCCGGGTCTGGAATCCCACCAGGTTCCACATCTGGCCGGCCTTGTCCTCGCGCCGGAGCTGGACCACGGCCCAGGGACGCTCGCCGGTGCGGGGATCCTCGAGCCCCAGCGGCTTCATGGGACCGAACCGAAGCGTCTCGGGGCCACGGCTGACCATGACCTCGACGGGGAGACACCCCTCGAAGTACGGGACCTGGTCCCAGTCGTGCCCTCCGTCGTGGACATCGGCCTCGGCCACGGCCTTCACCCAGGCGTCGTATTCGTCCTTCGTGAAGGGGCAGTTGAGGTAGTCGGCGTCCTGGTCCCAGCGCCCCTGGGCGAAGACGATGGACTCGTCCAGCGAGTCCCGGTCCACGATGGGGGCAATGGCATCGAAGAAGGCGAGGCCCTCCACCCCCAGGCGCTCACGGATGGCGGCGGAGAGGACATCGGAGGTGAGGGGTCCGGTGGCTACCACGGCGGGACCCTCGGGCAGCGTCGTGACCTCCTCCCGGCGGAGCTCGATCCGGGGATGCGACGTCATGGCCTCGGTCATGGCCTCGGCGAAGAGGCCCCGGTCCACCGCCAGCGCTGCTCCGGCGGCCACCCGGGTCACATCGGCAGCCCGGAGGAGGAGGGAGCCCATGGCCTCCATCTCCACCTTGAGGGCCCCGTGGGCGTTGGCCGGATCCTCGCTCTTGAAGGAGTTGGTGCAGACGAGTTCGCCGAGGTGCTCGGTCTGGTGCGCCGGCGTGACGCGCACCGGCCGCATCTCCACCAGGGTGACCTGGTGCCCCCGGTCGGCCAGCTGCAGGGCAGCCTCGCACCCGGCGAGCCCCCCACCGACCACGGTGACGTCAGCCACGCCGTGCCTTGCCGCCGCTCTTGGCGCCACCACCCCTGGCGGCCCCCTTGGCTCCACCCTTCGCGCCTCCCTTGGCGCCGCCCTTGGACCCGCCCTTGGACCCGCCGCGCCCTCCGGCTCGGCCCTTCCCCTTGGAGGCGGCCTTCCTGGCCAGCATCTGCACCGCTTCGTCCAGGTCGATGTCGTCGGCCTCGGTTCCCTTGGGGAGGGAGGCGTTCACCTTGCCGTCGGTGACGTAGGGGCCGTAGCGGCCGTCGCGGATGGTGATGGCCACGCCGCTCTCGGGGTGGTCGCCCAGCTCCCGCAGCACCGCCGGGCCCTGGTCGGTGGCCAGGAGTTCCAGCGCCTCGGGAAGCTCCACCGCAAAGAGGTGGTCCAGATCCTTCAGGTTCCGGTACGTTCCCTCCCGTCGCACGTAGGGACCGTAGCGACCGAGCCCGGCCTCGATGGGCTTCCCGGTCTTCGGATCCTCGCCCAGGGGGCGCGGGAGGGAGAGGAGCTTCAGGGCGAAGTCCAGCGTCACCTTTTCGGCGTCGGTTCCCTCGGGGAGGGACGAGCGGGTGGGCTTGCCCCCGTTTTCCCCTGCATCCCCGAGCTGAACGTACAGACCGTAGGGGCCGGACTTGAGGTAGACCGGCTGGCCCGATTCGGGGTGGTTCCCCAGCTCCACGTCTTCGGAGAGCTCGCCGGGGGTGTCGATGGAACGGGTGTTCCGGCAGGCCGGATAGGCCGAACAGCCGAGGAAGCGCCCCCGCTTGTTCCACTTGACCAGCATGGGTTCGCCGCACTTGTCGCAGACCTCGCCCTCGGCCTCGGAAATTTCCCGGACGATGGCATCCACCGAGGTCTTTCCCTTCTCCAGCTGCGCCAGGAAGCCCGGGTAGAACTCCTCCAGGACCTGTACCCAGTCCGTCTCTCCTTCCTCCACCCGGTCCAGCTCCCCCTCCATGCGGGAGGTGAAGTCCACGTTGAAGAGGTCGGCAAAGGTACGGACCATGAGGCGTGACACGGTGTCGCCCAGCGGAGTGGGAACGAAACGCCGATCCTCCTGGTCCACGTAGCCTCGCTCCTGGATCGTGCCCAGGATGGAGGCATAGGTGGAGGGGCGTCCGATCCCGAGGCGCTCCATCTCCTTGACCAGGCTGGCCTCGGAGAAGCGAGGGGGCGGCTGGGTGAAGTGCTGCTTCGGCTCGATGCCTTCCACATCGGCCACGGTTCCCTTCTCCAGGTTGGGGAGGGGATCCAGGTCGTCCAGGCGGCGGTGCTCGCCGGCCTCGGTGGCCTCGCGGTAGAGCCGGGTGAACCCGTCGAACTTGACCACCGACCCGGTGGCCCGGAAGGTGTACGCCCGGCGGGTGCTGCGGCCCTTCAGGTTGAAGTCGGCCGTGGTGGTGTCATAGACGGCGGCCTCCATCTGGCCGGCCACGAAGCGCAGCCAGATGAGCTCGTAGAGGCGGTGCTCCGCATCCTCCACGAAGGGGCGCACCTCGTCGGGGTGGATGGTCGGATCCGCGGGCCGGATGGCCTCGTGGGCCTCCTGGGCCCCCTTGGCCTTCTTCCCGCCCATGTAGAGCCGGGGGGAGGCCGGGACGTACCGGGGGCCGAACTTGCCCCCCACCCAGTCCCGGGCGGTGCCAGCAGCCTCGGCCGAGACCCGGGTGGAGTCGGTTCGCATGTAGGTGATGAGCCCCACGGTACCCCGGCCCCCGATGTCCTTACCCTCGTAGAGCCGCTGGGCGGTGGTCATGGTCCGGCGGGCCGAGAAGCGGAGCCGCTTCGCCGCCTCCTGCTGGAGGGTCGAGGTGGTGAAGGGGGAGGGGGGGTTCTTCCGGCGCTCCCGGCGCTTCACCTCGGAAGCCTCGAAGGGGAGACCCCTCACATCTTCCAGCACCTGGGTCGCCGACGCCTCGTCGGAGAGGGTGAAGGCCTTGCCGTCGATCTTCTGCAGCTTGGCGTCGAAGGGCTGGTCGTCGCGCTTCAGGTGCGCCGTGATGGACCAGTACTCCTCCTCCACGAAGGCGCGGATCTCGTCTTCGCGCTCGCAGATGAGGCGGAGGGCCACGGTCTGCACCCGCCCCGCCGAGAGTCCGGGGTAGATGGACTTCCAGAGGATGTCCTTCGAGACCTGGTAGCCCACGATCCGGTCCAGGATGCGCCGCGCCTGCTGGGCCTCCACCTTCTTCATGTCGAGGAGGCCGGGCTCGGCGAGGGCCTTCTCGACGGCCTTCTTCGTGACCTCGCGGAACTCCACGCGGCGGAAGCGGTCCGGCGACTTCTTCCGGCCCAGGTACTCGGCCACGTGCCAGGCAATGGCCTCCCCCTCCCGGTCCGGGTCGGTGGCCAGGATGATCATGTCGGCCTTCTTCGCACGGGCCTTCATGTCGTCCAGCACGGCCTTCTTGCCCCGGATCGTCACGTAGTGGGGCTCGAACCCGTGGTCCACGTCCACGCCCAGTTCCTTGACCGGGAGATCGCGGACATGCCCCACCGAGGCCACCACGTCGTAGCCGCGGCCCAGGTACTTGCCGATGGTGCGGGCCTTCGTGGGTGATTCCACGATGACCAGCTTCTTCCCTTTGCTGTCCGATGCCATGCTCACCCGCGGGTGAAGGGTTCTCGAAGGCGAGCCGCGATGCGGCGGGCCAATTGGGCCGGTGACCCGTGGTCTCCGGGGATCGTCCAGTCCGCCATGCGGTACCACGGCTCCCGTTCCGTCAGGAGCTCGCGGATCCGAGCCGCGGGATCGTCCACATCAAGGAGCGGACGCTTCCCCTTGCGGCGGGAGGCGCGCTCCATGATCACGTCCTCCCGGACCTTGATCCAGATGGTCAGGGTCCCGGCCGGGAGGGCGTCGAGGCGGCCCGGCCGACAGGGCCACCCCCCGCCAGAGGCCAGGACCACCTGATCCCGACCCAGGAGCTCGGCGGCCACACGAGCCTCGATCTCCCGGAAGGCGTCTTCGCCGTCATCCCGGAAGATAGCCAGGATCGAGCGCCCCTCGCTGCGGGCGATCTCCCCATCGAAATCCAGGAAGCGCCAACCCAGCTCTCGGGCCAGCGCTCGGCCCACCGCCGACTTGCCGGCGGCCATGAACCCCACCAGGAGGATTCGCTCCGGCGCCTCGCCGGGTGCTTCGGACCCGCGCGTCACCCGGAAGCCGGCGAAGGCGACGCGGTCGGTGAGGGGGACGGCGAGGAACCCGGAATCG
>Ga0209498_1002518_pt1 | contig 11021 bp, 6 predicted proteins | sample WalLakDeSediment_FD_184131 | JGI IMG/M metagenome (GOLD analysis project Ga0209498, IMG submission 184131) | Lake sediment microbial communities from Walker lake, Nevada to study Microbial Dark Matter (Phase II) - Walker Lake 11/02/13 Deep... | ecosystem: Environmental > Aquatic > Freshwater >...
TGCGATGGGTGCAGGTAATGGCCGGCAATAACTTCAATGCCATATTCGAAACCCCATGGGACCCGCAAAAGCCTGTTACCACTCCTGCGGGATTGCGCGACCCGGAGCGCGCCCTGCAAAGCCTTGCCAGGGCTGCATCAATGCTGCACCAGGCTTATGGCAGCCTGGAAGTGCCCTACGGACAAGTGTTCAGGCTCAGGGTGGGCGAGTATGACCTTCCGGCAAACGGCGGCACAGGATTGCTTGGGCTTTTCCGTACCCTCGAGTTCTCGGCCGCCGACAATAATACCTTCGAAGTCTTTCATGGCGAGAGCTATGTGGCCATTACCGAATTTGGCGAGCAGGTAAGGGCCAAAGTGCTGCTCACCTACGGCAACGCCACCCAGCCCCACAGCCCCCATGTGGGCGACCAGCTTACACTCTTTGCAGAAAAGAAGCTGCGCGATGCATGGCTTAGTCGTGAGGAAGTGGAGGAGAACCTGGCGAAACGCGAAGTGGTTCAGAGGGGAGAGTGAGAAGATATGAGGGTATGAGGGTATGAAAATGGGAAGATGAGAAAGTGAGAAGATGGGAAAATATGAGGGTGAGAAGATGGGAAGATGGGAAGGGAAGAAAATGGGAAGATGAGTGGGTGGGAAGATGTGAGGATTAGCAGATGAGCAGATGAGATTAGAATTGGTGAGCAGCGACGCAAACGCTTCTATTTTAATGGAGGCCATAGAAAATATTGAAACAGGAAAAGACAAGGGCAAGAAAACCAGCATTAAAGACTTATGGAAATAATTCTTTAAGTTTTTGCAGCCACTAAAGCACGAAAACACTAAAAATTCACTAAAAGCAATCCTTGATTTTTTTATATCAATGAGTCCCTCAGGATGTGAAAACAAAAAAGCCGCCCGGACAATGCCGGGCGGCTTTTCTTATATATAAAACCAGACTCAGATTAATAAGGTTTGGTTTCAGTAACAGATTTGTTTGTGCTGTCGGTAACAGTAATTCTTACGTTCGTGATCGTGCTCCTGGAGCGCAACTCAGTGCTGCCCGAGGCAGTGCCTCCACTAACGCTGATAACGGTGCTTTCCAACACCGAGGTTCCGCCCAAAATCTCCAGCTTCACTGTGGCCAGATCACTATCCTGGTCAGAAACCGCCCAGTCAATAATTGCCCTGCTCCAGGGACCAGCAGTAGACTTGTTAATATTGAAGGTATTAATAACCGGTGGGTTGTCGCCACCTGGGGGAGGAGGTTCTGCAGCACTAACCGTAACGCTTTGCGACTGGGTTCCTGTTGCACCGTCATCATCAGTTACCGTAAGGGTAACAGTGTAAGTGCCAGCAGCAGCATAGGTGCGTGAGGTGGTAACGCCGCTTCCGGTGGTGCCATCACCAAATGTCCAGGCATAGCTTACAATTTCTCCATCAGAATCACTTGAGCCGCTGGCATTAAATGAAGCCGTGAGGTCATTGGTGGTAAAAGTAAAGCTAGCAGTAGGAGGATTGTTTGCCGGCGGAGGAGTGGTTCCACCAAAGCCAAGCGTATACAGCAAGTGGTTGTTGGTGGTTCTTGAATTGGCAACTATACCCTTGGTGCTGTTGTTGGTGAGGGCATCATAAACCTGCTGAGCCGAAGCTCCCGGGTTATTCTGCAAGTATAGCGCAGCTGCTCCGGCCACGTGCGGGCTGGCCATGCTGGTGCCGCTAATGGTATTTAATTCCGTGTTGCTGGTATGCCATGCCGAGGTGATACTTGAGCCAGGGGCAAACAGGTTTACGCAGTTGCCATAGTTGGAATAGGAGGCTTTGGCATCAGTATTAACGGTGGCGCCAATGGTATATGCTTTTGGGGCACGGGCCGGTGAGTATTTGCAGGCGTCATCCTGGCGGCCGATAAAATTACCGTTGCCGGCAGCCACAATTACCGGAACCCCGGCATCGTACATGCGACCCACGGCATCATCAATTGCCTGGCTTCCACCGCCACTGAGCGACATATTGGCCACTGCGGGTTTAATGTGGTTTCCAGCAACCCAGTCCATACCTCCAATGACACCGTCCAACGTACCCGACCCACTGTCGTCGAGCACTTTTACACCGATCAAAAGAACACTTTTGGCCACGCCATAAACATTTCCGCCAACAGTGCCCGCCACGTGCGTGCCATGGCCCTGGCGGTCAATACCATCGACCCCGTAAGCATCAAAGCCAAAGAAAGCTCGGCCACCAAAATCCTGGTGCGAATAAAGGATACCGGTGTCAAGGATATAAGCCCTTACCCCCTGACCCGTAGCATCCCAGGTGTAGGTTTGGTTGAGAGGTAAATTGCGCTGGTCCACCCGGTCGAGGCCCCAGGTGGCATTGCTCTGCGAACCCGCCATGGTGACTATAGCATTGGGCTCGATGTATTTCACCCGTGGATCGTTTCGCAGGGCCACAAACTCATCGTCGGTTAGTGTGGCCGAAAAGCCCTCCAGGGCAAAGGCATACACATAGCCCAGCTTTTCTTCGGCTACACTGTATTCGCGCAGCAGCTCAAGCGTGGCATCGGTTACCTCACTGATGCCCTGTTCATAGGACAATACGCCCTCCGATTTAATCTTAATGCCATCCTGGTAAACCACAATGTATTCACCACGGATAATGTCGCTTTCCGTTGGCTGTGACTCAATAACCGGGTCTTTCTGACAGGCACTGAACACCAATGCCACACCGGACAAAAACAACATGCCGGACAAAATTTTCCAGAACTTTCTCATAATAAATTGTTTTGGTTAATAGTTGGGTAGGTTTAACGTTACCAAATTTAATTATTAAATCCATTAAAACAAGCATTTTTTTAATTTTTTCCTTACCAGACCTGCGTCAAGCCTGACAAACAGGTGTTTTCTGCAATTTAAACAGTATACTAGAATGTGTACGATGTCAGAATAAGGGATTAGGAATTAATTGTTAATGGTTAATTATTCGTTTCATTTGCTCGCTTCGCTTGATTATTGATCGCGGATTTTCCCATCCTTTATCCTTTATCCTTTTTTTCTTTCGACTATACATGCTTCCCTTCGGCAAAAAACAACCCCCAAAAAATCCTTATTCCGTTTATGCAAAAGAAAAACATATTATCTTCGTGCCCCACTATGGGACCTTTAAACCAAGCAGTCCCAGCCTAAATTACTACTTTATGAAACGATTCCCCCTGGTTTTATTGGTGTTTTCGCTTTTTTTTCTTTCTGGCCTTCCGCTGTATGGGCAGGAGGTGCCTGCTGAACAAGTGCAGGAAACCCCGCCCCTGTATGTGGTGGTAAAGAACGATGGCGCGCGCTTCTATGGTTATATCCTCTCGCAGGATGCCCGCGAGGTGCTCATGGAAACCCAGGAGACCGGACAGGTTTTTATTCCGCGCCACGAGATACGCGAGATACGCCAGATTGCCAGCCGCGAGCTCGACGAGAAAGGCTATTATGTGCCCGGCGAGGTGTTCTCTACCCGCTATGCCTTTACCACCAATGGGCTGCCCACACAGAAGGGCGAAAGCTATATACTATGGAATCTCTTCGGGCCCGACATTCAGTTTGGCGTGAGCGACAACCTTGATTTGGGCATCATGACCACCTGGATAGGATACCCCATCATTGGAACGGTCAAGTACAGCCTGCCAATTAACAAAGACTGGAACCTGGGGCTGGGCACGCTGCTGGGCACCGGCTCATGGGCAAAGGCCGACCTGGGAATGGCACTGCCGTATGGAGCTATTACCTACGGCGACAGGATCATGAATTTCACTTTCTCGACAGGCTATGGCGGCGTGTGGTACAAGGATGAACAATACCACTATCCCAGCGACACCTATACCTCCGAGCGGGTAAGCGAAGGGAGCTTCTTCTTCTCTGTGGGTGCCATGTTTAAATTGGGGCCCAAGCTAAGCCTGGTGTTCGACTCCTTTTTGATGCCCGCCGGAAAGGAAACCACCGAAACTTACTCCTACTACAACTACAACTGGGAAACCGACAGCTACTATACCGTAACAGAAACCTACATCCACAAGCGAAGCACCATATTGCTCATGGTGCCCGCACTGCGCTTCCAGACACGCGCCGAAGCCGCATTCCAGGTAGGATTTGCAGGCATTCGCGCCGATGGCGAAACCATGGCGCTGCCAATACCCATGCTGCAGTGGTTTAGGAAGTTGTAAAGGTTCAAGGTTTGGGGTTCAAAGTTCGGGGTTCAAGGTTTATTAGAGCCTGAAGACTGATGACTGACGACTGACGACTTCATTACCAACAAATTGTTAATAAAATTTTAACCTTGTGCCGGGCGGCGGCTGGTTTTTTTATGGTATTTTTGGGCTTCCACAAACAACACCATACCTCCCATATGGATCATGACAAGGAATTGCTCAGGGCACTGATAGAACGCAGACAAGAGATGCTTACCCGTATGACGGAACAAATCAAGAAAGAGCATCTGGGCATCGACGAGACCCTTGAAGGCCTCTTGGCTGCCGCCAACAGCCAAATGCTTTTTTCAGAAGAGTCAGAAGACCCATCAAGGCCCTTTGCCAGCGAAAACTAAGGCAGCCAGGGGCATTGGCAACTCCCTGCAGCAGCGCTTCAAGCTGTAACCAAACGGACCGAATCATGAAGACGTTTTTCGTTGCCCTTATTTTCTCCCTCCTTTGCAGTCCCCTGATGGCTAAAACCGGCCTCAATGGCACCGTTGGACTGGGCTTTCCGGAAGCCGCCAACCTGGGTTTACGCCTTGAGCTATTGAATGCCCAGGTCGGTTTTCACGCGGGCCTTTTCCCGCAAGGGCCCAACAATTCATACTTCTCGGCTGGTGCGGTGGCCTATTACCACTTTGCAGGAAGCTCATACTGGGTAAGGCAAAAGCCTTTTTATGCCCGCTTGGGATTCGTTTATGTCAGGGAAAAAGTGCCTACGGATACTTCCCAAAACGGCTATCTCGACTTGCGGGCCGGAAGGGTAATGAACACCTCGAAGCGCTCAGGCTTCGAACTCGATGCTGGCTTTGGCATTAAACTCTTCGAAAAGCTCGAGCCCGAAAACAGCCAAAACCATGCACCCTCAATTAGGCCATCGATGGGCCTGCGCTGGTTCTACAGGTTCTGAAATACGAATGGGTTTGGGGTTTGGGGTTTGGGGTTTAAAGTTTAAGGTTTCAGGTTTCAGGTTTGAAGTTGTCAATGCCTAAATAACGTTGACTAATTTACTTATCCACAAATCTACTAATGAACCAACCGATTCGATGGCAAGCGGAGAGTTCACCGGGGGTAATCTACAAATCCACTTTCTACTTTCTCCTTTCTCCTTGGAGCTTGTTCCTTATTCGTCCACTTCCGCACACTCCCTGCACCCATCCGAACACTTTCCCTTTATTTGCCCTATGGCATTCGGCCACTTAAAAGACCGTTAAACAGCCATTTACGAAATATGGTACAATATTAGATAAATGGTATTTGCAACCATACAAATACCTCCATGCTAAAAAATTCCATAAAATTATCTTTGCGCAGCCTTTGGCGACAAAGAGGCTACACCCTGCTAAACATGATTGGCCTGGGAGTGGGAATGGCGCTGTTTCTGCTCATTGTAGCCTATGTTACCAACGAGCTGAAAACCGACAGGTTTCATGCCAACTACCACCAGATATACCGCCTGGAAGTCTCGGAATTCGTCAACACGCCCAGCATTGCCTCTTCTTTTCTGGCCACTGCCCTGCCCGAAGCCCTGGAGGTATGCCGCATCAACCGCGAAGGACGCAGCGTGCTGACCCAGGTGGGCGATAAACAAATGCGCATCGATGAGCTGCTGCTGGCCGACAGCTCCTTTTTCAGCATCTTCAGCTTCGACCTCATCCATGGCGATGCGGCCACCGCCCTGTCGAACCCCCTGAGCATTGTCATCTCGGAAAGCGAGGCGGACAAGCTCTTTGGCGATCAGCATCCCATCGGACAAACCCTGAAGCTGAACAACCGGCTGAATTTTGTGGTAAGCGGGGTAATGGCCGACTTTCCCGCCAACAGCATCCTTAAAGCCACGGCGGTTATCCCTTTCCACGCCCTGGTGCAGCTCAGGGGCGACCCCGACATCCTGAGCGACTGGAACAACTGGAACTACCACACCTATGTGCTGCTGCCACGTGCGCACGACCTGGCTGCCATAAACAAAAAACTCAGCGAGGGCATGGACCGCATTGCCGGCGAAACCTTTGGCTTTCCGCCTGAGGTAAAACTTGGATTTTTCCTGCGGCCGTTTTCCGACATCTATTTTGCCAGGATCCCCAACGACAGCCTCGACAAGGGCAATATGACCTTTATCTTGATCTTCATGGCCATTGGCTTGTTTATCCTGATCATTGCGGTGATCAACTTCATCAACCTGAGCACTGCCATGGCCTTCCGACGTGCCCGCGAGGTGGGCCTGAAGAAGGTGCTGGGCAGCTCGCGCGGCATGCTGATGCGGCAATATCTTACCGAGTCCATACTGGTATGCCTGGCCGCCCTGATCATCGCCCTGGTGCTGGTAGAAATACTTTTACCCGGCTTCAACAAACTCACCGAGTCGAACCTGGCCTACAAACTTGCCGAAGTCCCGCTACTGATTGTGATGGCCCTGGCTTTTGCCCTGGTGGTGGGCATGCTGGCCGGCCTCTACCCTGCCTTTTACCTCACCCGCTTCGAGCCTGCCGCCGTGCTCAAAGGCGAAGTGACCAAGGGCAAAAAGGCCTCCAGGCTGCGCAAAACCCTCATCGTTTTCCAGTTTGCCGTCTCCATTGCCATCATTCTGTGCACCATCGTCATCTTTAGCCAGATGAGCTTTATGCGCCACAAAGACCTGGGCTTCGACCACCAAAACATCATTTACTTCTCGGGCTCTGGCGAAATACCGCGCAACTACGAGGCCTTTAAAAATGAGCTGAAACAGATTCCCGGCGTAGAATATGTGGCCATTTCGGGGGGCTTGCCCGGCTATGTGGGCATGAACTGGGGCAGGATGGTCGACACCGTAGAGCGACGCATCGACGCACTGGTGGTCGACCCGGAGTTTCTCGATGTGTATGGCCTGAAGATTACCCGTGGCAGGAACTTCGACCCCCGCATGGGCACCGACATCAACAACACCTTTATTCTTAACGAAACCGCCGTGCGGCAGTTTCAGCTCGAGGACCCCGTGGGCGTGAGGTTTGCCAACGGCACGGTGATAGGCGTGATCGACGACTTCTCCTATGTGTCGGTGCATCACCCCATTGGCCCACTGGTGCTGGCCTGGATGCCCGAGTGGAGCCATTTTATCAATGTAAAAATCAGCCCCCACAACACCAAACAGACCCTCGACGAGATTGGCAGGGTGTGGCATTCGTTTGCTCCCGACTTTCCGTTCAACTACCGCTTTATCGACGATGCCATAGGCCGGCTATACCAGAAAGAGGAGCGCCTGGCAAAAATTTTCCTGTTCTTTTCCCTGCTGGCCATCTTTGTGGCTTGCCTGGGGCTGTCGGGGCTGGCACTGTTTACCGCACAGCAGCGCACCAAAGAGCTGTCGATACGCAAGGTATTGGGCGCCACGGCCAATGGGCTGGTGCTGCTGCTCACCGGCGACTTTTTGCGATGGGTGCTGCTGGCCAACCTCTTTGCACTGCCACTGGCATGGTATGCCATGAACCGTTGGCTCGAAAACTTCGCCTTCCGCATCAGCGTGCAATGGTGGATGCTCGCCGCCTCGGCCCTCATCGCCCTGACCATAGCCCTGGTAACCATTTCCGTGCAGGCATTCAGGGCCGCCATGGCAAACCCCGCCGACGCGCTGAAGTACGAGTAGGTTTGGGGTTTGGGGTTTGAGGTTTGAGGTTCGAGGTTCGAGGTTCGAGGTTTGGGGCTGTGTCCGCTTACCAGCGGATTAAAGGTTTGAGGTTCGAGGTTTGGGGTTCAAAGTTCAAGGGCTTGGGGCTTGTCCGCTTACCAGCGGATTCGAGGTTTGGGGTTCAAGGTTTGAGGTTTGAAGTTCAAAGTTTCAGGTTTCAGGTTGAGGGATTGTCTGCTGCGCGTTGTTCCCGCACGTGCGGGATCCGCTGCGCGTTATCATGGTTATAAATCGAAAATCAATTCTTTCGACCTGCCTTACGGTTAACCCGCCGTTGGTGGGTTTACCCGCCGAAGGAGGGCTGGCAGGCTTTCAGGCTTTTGACTGTCGACTGACGACTGACGACTATTATTCATCAACTTTCCCCCTTTCTCATTTGGTCTTGTTTCCTTTATCCTTTTAATTTTACCCCATGAAACACCCAAAAACCTTTATGCTGATTGCCCTGGGCTGGGCCTGGCTGTTTTGGTGGATCAATGCCCTTTCGGGGATAGGTGCCGGAAACTTTGTGGGGATGCTACTGATTGCCTTGGGCGGCATCAGCCCCACAATGGCTGCGCTTTTTTTGCTGTTCAGGCACGAAGGCCCTGCGGTGAGGCGCGACTTTTTCAGGCGCATTTATGACCTGCGCCTTATCCGTGCCCCCATGCTGGCCTTTACCCTGCTGCTGCCTCCTGCCCTGCTGCTAGTGGCCGTCCTATTGACCAGGCTTGGCGACGACGCCTCACAGCCACTGGCCATCGACCCGTATTATGTGGCCAGGCCGCTGGCCCTGCTGCCATTCGCACTCTTCATCATGATACTGGGGCCGCTGCCCGAAGAGATCGGCTGGCGCGGATACCTGCTCGACGCCCTAAACCGCAAAACCAACGCCCTGATAGCCAGCCTGCTCATCGGGCTGGTGTGGGGGCTGTGGCACGTGCCCCTGTTTTTCATCGATGGCTACCCCCTGGCCGAAATGACCGCCAGCACCCCTGCACTGATCATCTACTTCGGTTTGCTGCTGCCCAAATCGGTGGTTTATACCTGGCTCTTCTTCAAAACCAACCGCAGCATCGCCTCAGCCATACTGTTTCACTTCATGATCAACCTGGTCGGAAGCCTGGTTGACACCAGCCTGCGCTGCGAAGCCCTTCAGCTGCTGCTCTGGACCATCATAGCCGGCCTGCTGATCATGATCAGCCCCGCTGTTTTCCGGAAAGGATAAGCGCCGCATTGTCCGCTTTCCCCTTGCCCTCTGCCCTCTGCTCCATGCCCGTATGTCATCCTGAGCCCACCTGCCGGTTTACCCGCCGGAGGAGGGCAGGCGGGACACCGCCCAGGCCCTGTGCCCCACGCCCCATTCGCTATGCGCTCTGCCCTGGGCCATTTCATCTGCTAATCTGCTCATTATCTCATTTTTCATTTTTCCTTCCCAAAATGGTACTCTACCCCAAAGGCAAAACTGGGGTATTTGCTCATCATGACATAGGGTTTCAGGACCAGGCGGTTTTTTATGAGGGCGTCGCCACCAAAGAAAACCCCTGCCCGATTTTCTTCGTCAATTGTCAGCCCACCCCTGACCACGGTGCCGTAATATTGGTTAAAACCATGACCTATGCTATATTGCATATAAGCCGGGGGGCCCATGAAATGAGTCCTGTTGTTCAAGTCGAACTCAAAAAACGTCTTGTCGCGCCTGCCCACCCTTAGGGCCAGGGCCGGCTTAAGCCGGTATACATTGTATTCCCCGGGTTCTCCTTCTTGCCTGTTCATGTTGAAACCGTAACCATAGCTAGCCAATGCGCCAACCTTGGGGGTATCGTAGCTGATATAGGGAAAAAAGTACAGATAGCGGTCATCAAAATAATTATCTTCCTGGATAAGGTCGGCCAGGTAATATTGCCGGAGGCCCACCTCCCAATAGTAGTCGGGTTGTTTCTGGTAATGATAGGCTGCGCTGCTGCCCCACTGGGTGTAATCGCGACGGTAACGGTCGATAATGTCTCCACCGCAGTCGCGCGAGATATTCTCGTAGGAACCCGCGCCCCCATACAAGCCCAGGCTGAACCAGCCTTTTGGCTGGAATGCCAGGGTGTCGGCTGCCGAATCTTCCAGGGTCTGCCCCATGCTGAAAAAGGCCGCCAGCAGCAGCGTGCCCATAGCCAAACGCGTAACGGGCCTGCCGGCCTGCAGCAGCAGCTTCGAAGCAAATATCAGCAAGCCGGCAAATAAGAGAGGATACAACACCATCAGCTCAAGGGGGTCGTACACCTCGCGCACCTGCCACATCCCAAAGAGCAGCAGCATAACCACCACCACGGCACGCAGTGGCTGGTCTTGCTGAAGGCCTACCTCCTGCGAAACCTTTTCCGACCCCCGCTGCCGCCTCCAGAGGGCAAAGGCCATGCCTGCCATTGCTACCACCAGCAGCCATTGCAAGCCGTTAAGAAATCCTATCTGCGAAGCCGACCAGGTATCAGGACGCGCCGCACGGAAGAACTCCAGCACAAAGCGCATCCCGCCCATCAGCAGCAGGGCAAAGAGGGTGCGGCTTCCGGGGGCATGGAAACGACGGCGCGTCAGCCACAACACCGCCAGGATGCCCAGGCTCATGACAATGGTATACAGCTGCGTGGGGTGAACCCCCAGCGAGTGCATCTGCCCCACCCTCAGCAAACCAGCATCGAGTTGCTCATAATACAGGGGCGAAGGCGGACCATAATGCAGCGCCCACGGCAGTTCTGTATGCGTGCCATAGCAGCAGCCATTCAGCAGGCAGCCCGTGCGCTGAATGATGCCCAGCAACGGCAGGAACAGCACCAGCGAATCGAATACCGGCAGGCGGAACTTCAGAAAACGCTTGATCAGCGGAATGCCCAGCGCAACAAGCAAAATCCCCCCGGGCAAATACTTGATGTAATTCACCCCCTCGTGACTACCTGCAAGGATTTTCAGCCACTCGTCAGCACTGTATGCCGACAGTTTCATCCCCGTCACAAACAACACCATCACCGTGGCCACCAGCGCCACCCACGTGCCTGTCGGGTATTGCTTGCGGATGCCAACCCCCACCATGAAGATCAGCCCCAGCCCAAGCACCAAGGCATAAACCAGCCCAAACAAATTCACAGGCTCCAGCACAAACACCAAAAACGTAAAGGTTTCC
>Ga0209498_1002519_pt1 | contig 11020 bp, 10 predicted proteins | sample WalLakDeSediment_FD_184131 | JGI IMG/M metagenome (GOLD analysis project Ga0209498, IMG submission 184131) | Lake sediment microbial communities from Walker lake, Nevada to study Microbial Dark Matter (Phase II) - Walker Lake 11/02/13 Deep... | ecosystem: Environmental > Aquatic > Freshwater >...
GCATTTTTTGATTATTAATGTGTCTTTATGATGATGCTTTCTGCGCAGGTAAATATATGAAGGAAAAAGCCAAATTCATGCCAAAATATAATTATCCCAATAAACAAGAAACCAGAAACCAGAAACCAGAAATCCTTCAGGCTGCGCCTTCAGGACAGGCAAGAAACCAGAAATCCTTCAGGCTGCGCCTTCAGGACAGGCAAGAAACAAGAAACTACCTCTCTCCAAGCTTCCACTTCAGCCCCCTGTAATCCACCAGTTCAATCCTCACCGACCCTATGATCACCGCAGATCGGATCATGACGGGGATCTTGTTCCGGTCGTCGGTCACCCAGAGTTCCATGGGATATTGCTCCTGGAAAAGCTCCCCGGTAGCCACTTTTGGTTTGAACTTCAGGCAGTCTGTTCTGCCAAAGTTGGTTTTAAGCGTCTCTCTTCCCAGGAAAATGATCTCGCTATGGTACAGGGAATCATCGAGGAAAAAATCAAGATAATAACGGTCACCGGGTTTGGCATCCTCAAAATCCCAGGTGCGTACATAATAAAAAGCCGAAACCATGTCCTGCACGTAAGGTGTGATATCCTTGACAGCCCTCGTACTATTCGCTTTAAGTTTCTGATGGTCGAAATATACATCATCATCCCTGACATAGCTCCCCTCCCTGGTCCTGCGGATGAATTTAAGCGACATAAAACCTTCCCTGTCGAGATATGATTCAAAACGGTCGCGTACCTTGTAAAAAAGAGTGAACAAGCCCACTGAATAACCATGCACCGTAATATGATAGGCTTCCCGGCCATTGACTTTTTCAAATTCGGGTGCAATTTCCGTCGTCCCGTAACCCGCCGTCAGCCAACTTGTCAGCCAGGAATCGTAAAATACGCGGTACTTGAGGTACTCTCCGCGCTCGAAGGCATCATTATCTACCTTTCTGAATGTGCCCTGACTTGTGGTAAATAAGGGCAGCATTAACAAGACCAACAAGAAGTTTTGAGGTTTAAGTGTTAAGGTTTTAGTTCGGGCATTATATCTAAATAAGTGTTGAGGTTTAAGGTTTAAGGTTTTAGTTCGGGAATTATATTTATATATTAAATGATTCATATATCACAATTAATAAAAAAAACCCGCACTTAAACCCTAACACTTAAACCCTAACACTTAAACCCTAACACTTAAACCTTAACACTTAAACCTCAACACTTTTAAATTACGATGTTAATGATCTTTTTAGGCACGAACACCACTTTTTTTGGCGGATTGCCGGCCAGCCATTTCTGCGATTCAGGTGCGGCCAGGACGGCGGCTTCCGCTTCGGCGGCGGTCACGCCCACCGGCAGTTCCATCTGGAACCGCATCTTACCATTAAACGATACAGGATAGTTAAACGTATCTTCCCTGACAAATTCTTCGTTGAATTCCGGGAATGAAACATAAGAAATGGTGCCGGTATGCCCCAGTTGCTGCCAAAGCTCTTCGGAAATATGCGGCGCAAAGGGGGAAAGTAATATATTGAGTGGTTCCAGGATCTCCCGTTTGTTGCATTGCAGGTCGGTCAGTTCGTTGATGCAGATCATGAATGCCGATACCGCCGTGTTGAAAGAGAAGCGCTCGATATCGTTTCCGATCTTGCGGATGGCATTATGGAGGATCTTCAGTTCCGGCCGGGATGGAGTCCCTGCGGAAACGCTGAAATTCCCGTTCTCATCATAAAACAACCGCCAGTATTTTTTCAGGAAACGGAAAACCCCTTCGATCCCTTTGGTATCCCAGGGCTTGGAGAGTTCCACCGGGCCCAGGAACATCTCGTACATCCGCAGGGTATCGGCGCCATATTTGGCGATCAGGTCATCGGGGCTTTGCACGTTGTGCTTGGATTTCGACATTTTCTCGATCTCCCAGCCGCAGATATATTTTCCATCTTCCAGGATGAATTCGGCATTTTCAAAGTCCGTCCGCCACTTTCGGAAGGCTTCCGTATCGAGAATGTCATTATCGGCGAGTTCGATATCCACATGCAGCGCCGTGGTGTCGTACTGGTCTTTCAGGTTATATGAAACGAACGTATTGGTGCCATTGATACGGTAAACGAAATTGGAGCGTCCCTGGATCTTTCCCTGGTTGATCAGTTTCCGGAAAGGTTCCTCACGGCAGACCAGGCCGATATCGTACAGGAACATATTCCAGAAACGGGCATAGATCAGGTGTCCCGTTCCGTGCTCGTCGCCGCCTACGTACAAATCGATATCCTGCCAGTATTCATTGGCCTCTTTCGAGAAATAGGCTTCCTTGTTCCAGGGGTCCATGTAGCGGAGATAATAACCGCTGGATCCGGCAAACCCGGGCATAGTATTGGTTTCCAGGGGATAGCCCTCCGGTGTCGTCCAGTTTTTGGCGCGCGCCAGCGGTGGTTCGCCCGTTTCGGTGGGCAAATATTTATCAACTTCCGGCAATTCCAGCGGGAGCCGGCTGTGGTCCAGCGGGTAGGGCATGCCGTCTTTGTAATAGATCGGGAATGGCTCGCCCCAGTAGCGCTGCCGGCTGAAAATAGCATCCCGGAGACGGTAGTTTACCGTGCCATAACCGGCATTCATTTCTTCTATCTTCCGGATCGCTGCATCGATGGCTTCTTTCACCGGCATGCCATTCATAAACCCGGAATTGATAATGTTCCCCTCTTTGGCGTCATACGATTCGGACCACTGGTGGGTATCCGAAATTTCTTCTCCCGGCTTCATGACAACCTGGATGATGGGAAGGTCGAAGAACCGGGCAAAGGCAAAGTCGCGGCTGTCGTGACCGGGCACTGCCATGATGGCGCCGGTGCCATAGCCGGCCAGCACGTAGTCGGCCACCCAGATTGGTATCTCCTGCCCATTCAGTGGGTTAACGGCATAAGCGCCGGTGAATTCGCCGGTGATGCGTTTCACCTCCGCCATCCGGTCGCGCTCCGAGCGGTTTTTCGCCCAATCGACATATTCGGAAACCCTTTCCAGCCGCTCCGGGGAGGTGATCTGCATGACCAGCTCATGCTCGGGCGCCAGTACCATGAAGGTGGCCCCGAACAAAGTATCGGGACGGGTGGTGAAGACTTCTATGAGAGTATTGAGTTCTGAGTTTTGAGTTTTGAGTTCTTCTCTGCTAACTGCCGACCGCTGACCGCTGACCGCCGACCGCCGACCGCCGACCGCTGACTTAAAAAATACCGCCGTCCCTTCCGAACGGCCGATCCAGTTGCGTTGCACCTCTTTGAGCGATTCAGTCCATTCGATCCTTTCCAGCCCGTCGAGCAAACGTTGTGCATACGCTGTTATACGCAACGACCACTGCTTCATCAGTTTGCGTTCCACCGGGTGCCCCCCGCGTTCCGAAAAACCGTCCTTGACCTCATCGTTCGCCAGCACCGTGCCCAAAGCAGGACACCAGTTTACCCAGGTGTCGGAAAGATAGGCCAGGCGGTAATGCATCAGTACCAGCTGCCGCTCTTTTTCCGTCATCGATTTCCATTCGGCGGCGGTGAAAGAGCTCACCTCACCACAAACAGCATCAATGTTCTCGTTTCCATGCTCTTCAAATGCTTCAATCAATTCTGCTATGGGCCGGGCTTTGTCGGAAACTTTATCGTACCAGTGCTCAAAAAGACGGATAAACGTCCATTGCGTCCATTTGTAATAAAAAGGATCGCTGGTCACCACTTCCCGGTCCCAGTCGAACGAAAAGCCGATCTGGTAGAGCTGTTCACGGTAGCGGGCAATGTTTTTCTCCGTTGTGACGGCAGGATGGGTGCCGGTCTGGATGGCGTACTGCTCGGCAGGGAGGCCGTAAGCATCAAATCCCATCGGGTGCAGCACATTGAAGCCCTTCAGCCTTTTAAAACGGGCGAAAATATCGGAGGCGATATATCCCAGGGGATGGCCGACATGCAAGCCCGCGCCGGAAGGGTACGGAAACATGTCCAACACATAGTATTTGGGCTTGTCAGAGGCGTTGGGGGCTTTGAAGGTTTTATTTTCCCGCCAGTATTGCTGCCATTTTGGTTCGATCTCCCGGAAATTGTAATCCATATAATGTTGAGGATGTTGATGCTGTAAATTTTAAGGCTGCGAAGTTAGAAAAAATACGGGAAGGGCTGATCGGTAAATTTTGGTATCTTCGTGCCGTGGCAAGCATGGAAGAAAAATATACCCGCCGGCGCTACCAGTCGAGCCTGGCCACCACGGTGGTCAGTATTACGCTGGTGCTGCTAATGCTGGGGCTGCTCGCCCTGGTGGTGCTGCACGCCAGGAAACTGTCAGACTATGTGCGGGAAAACATCGGCTTCCGGGTGTATATCAAAGAAAATGCACCGGTCGAAGACATTATTTTGCTGCAACGGCGGCTGGATGCCAGCACTTTTGTCAAGGCTTCCGAATACATCAGCCCCGAACAGGCCGCTAAGGAGCTAACCGCAGAGCTGGGCGAAGACTTCATCGACTTCCTGGGCTACAACCCGCTGCCTCCGTCAATCGATTTAAGGATAAAGGCGGCTTACGGGAATGTCGACAGCCTGGGGGTGATCGAAAAAAAGCTGATGCAGGAGACCATTGTCAAGGAGGTTTTTTACCAGAAATCGCTCGTGCACCTGATCAACCAGAATATCCGCAGGATCAGCCTGGTGCTGCTGGGATTCAGCGCCCTGCTCCTTCTGATCGCCATGGCCCTGATCAACAACACCATCCGGCTGTCGGTCTATGCCCGGCGGTTCATCATCCGCACTATGAAGCTGGTGGGCGCCACGCGGGGATTCATCAGCCGCCCATTTATCATCCGGGGCATCCTGCAGGGGCTGCTCAGCGCTTTCCTGGCCATCATCCTGTTGACCGCAATCCTCTATTTCCTGATGCAGGAACTGCCGGAACTCATCGGCCTGTACGACCTTAACATTTACCTGGCCGTTTTCGGGCTGGTTATCCTGACCGGTATTTTTCTTGCCTGGATATCCACCTGGTTAGCTGTGAGGAGGTATATCCGGATGAAGGAAGATGAACTTTATTACTGATGAGTGATGAATGTTAAGTGTTAAGTGTTAAGTGTTAAGTGTTGAATGATTCATTGTGTATTGATGGGTGGGGGGAAGGAAGGATTGGTCAGAAATTTTTATATTTGCACGATAATATCTGGAAAAGATGATGGTAAAGAAGAAATCTTCTGTCATGGAGCGGCCTTCGGCGGGCCGTGCTGCTGAACCGAAATCCCGTGAAGGATTTGCTTTCGGCAGGGAAAATTACCGCCTGTTGCTGATCGGCCTGGCGCTGATCGTTTTGGGTTTCCTGCTGATGATCGGCGGAGGCTCCGATGACCCGAATGAGTTCAGCTACGCTATTTTCAATTTCCGGAGAATGACCCTCGCCCCCCTGCTGATCCTGGCGGGCTACGCCATCGAGATTTACGCCATAATGAAAAAACCCAGGGATTAACATCCCCCACTACCCTGTGGCATGAACTGGATAGAAGCATTGATCCTCGGCTTGCTGCAAGGGCTTACCGAATTTCTGCCCGTCAGCAGCAGCGGACACCTGGAACTGGGAAAAGTGCTGCTGGGCGTCGAAACCAGGGAAACGCTCCTCTTTACTGTCGTGGTGCACGGGGCCACCGTGCTGAGCACCATTTTTGTTTTCCGGAAAGCCCTCTGGAAACTGGCCTCCGATTCCCTGAGGCTGCATTGGAATGAATCGCACAGATACCTTCTGAAACTGCTGATCTCCATGGTACCCGTTGTCTTCCTGGGACTTTTCTTCAAAGATGAAATCGAACAGTTCTTCACCGGCCGGGTGGTCTTTGTCGGGATCATGCTGCTGATCACCGCTTCACTGCTTGCATCTACCTACATCCGGAAAACCAATAGACGAAATATAGGCTATATCGACGGGCTGATCATTGGCATCGCACAGGCCTTTGCCGTGCTGCCCGGTATTTCCCGCTCGGGAGCCACCATCAGCACCGGTTTGCTGCTGGGCAACAAAAGGGAAGATGTCACCCGGTTTTCATTCCTCATGGTTCTCGTCCCTATCATCGGCGCTAACCTGAAAGACATTTACGACACCGGCCTGGCAGGCCTGGAAAGCATCGGCATCCTGCCCCTGGTAGTGGGCTTCCTGGCTGCTTTCGTATCCGGACTGTTGGCATGCAAATTGATGATCGGTATCGTGAAAAAAGGCGGCCTGGTATGGTTTGCGGTATATTGTGCCATTATCGGGCTGTTGGCTATTATTTTAGGATAACTATGGCTTTTGATTTCATAACAGGTGAATTGCTGCTGGTCGATAAACCCATCGACTGGACCTCCTTCGATGTGGTGAACAAGATCCGGCGGCTGATCAGCCGAACCATTGGTGTCAGACTGAAAGTTGGGCACGCCGGCACGCTCGATCCGAAGGCAACCGGCCTGCTGCTGATCTGTACCGGCGGAATGACCAAACAGATCAACCGCTTTATGGAGCTCGACAAAGAATATACGGGCACCTTTTTCCTCGGCGCCACCACCCCATCATTCGATACAGAAACCGAACCAGAACCCCATTCATCAATCATGCATCCTGAATCAGAAATCATTCATGCAACCGCCAAAAAATTCACCGGACCCATCCTCCAGGTCCCTCCTCTTTTTTCTGCCAAAAAAATCGAAGGAAAACGCGCCTATACCCTGGCCCGGAAAAACCTCGATATCGACCTGCCCCCCGTACCGGTGACCATTCACACATTCGAGATCACCCGGTTTGAATACCCTGAGGTCGACTTCCGGGTGAATTGCAGCAAAGGCACCTACATTCGCTCCCTGGCCCGCGATTTCGGCGAAGCGCTGGGCACCGGAGCCTATCTTTCCTCCCTCCGGAGAACCCGGATCGGAAACTACGAGGCCACAGACGCCATCTCTATTTCTCAATTTGAATCTTTACTGCAAACAATGAAAAAATGAACTTTTTTTAATTTTTTCCGTTTAATCCGATAGCTACAACAACAGGTTCTTTTAAAGATTTTTTAGCTTTAAAAGAAGATACAACCAAAAACATACTTGACAAAGGCTCTCAATTTGACTAACTTTGCATATATTGTATAAACTATCTTATGAAACTTTCCCAGTTTAAGTACTATCTTCCACCTGAATTAATTGCTGACCGGCCTCCGCAAAACAGGGATGAATGCAAAATGATCGTTCTCAACCGCAAGGATCATACGATTGAGCACAAGGAATTTAAAGATATCCTGGATTATTTTGACGATGGCGATATCTTTGTCATCAACAACACCAAGGTGTTTCCGGCGCGGCTTTACGGCACCAAGGAAAAAACAGGCGCTAAGATCGAAGTTTTCCTGTTGCGTGAGTTAAACCGTGAATCCCGCCTGTGGGATGTGCTGGTCGACCCGGCGCGGAAGATCCGCATCGGCAACAAACTCTATTTCGGCGAAGACGACACACTAGTGGCTGAAGTGATCGACAACACCACCTCCCGTGGCCGAACGCTGCGGTTCCTGTTCGACGGGTCTTACGAGGACTTTAAAAAGACCATCACCGACCTGGGCCAGACTCCCTTGCCCAAGGCTCACAAACGCCCGGTAGAACCCATCGATGACCTGCGCTACCAGACCATCTACGCAAAGCACGAAGGAGCGGTAGCCGCCCCCACTGCCGGACTGCATTTCAGCCGGGAACTGATGAAAAGAATGGAAATCAAAGGAATCTCTTTCGCTGAAATAACCCTCCACGTGGGGCTTGGAAATTTCCGCGCCATCGAAGTGGAAGACCTTACCAAGCATAAAACGGATTCGGAAGAGGTGCTGATCGAAGAGCGGGATTCGGAGATCATCAACAACGCAAAAGATAACCGGTATAAGATCGTTGCCGTTGGAACCACTTCGATGAAAGCGCTGGAAACCGCCGTATCCATTTCAGGCAAAGTAAAACCCTACCGCGGATGGACCAACAAGTTCATTTTTCCCCCTTATGAATTCAGCGTGGCCGATGCCATGATCACCAACCTGCACATGCCCATGTCGTCGATGATGATGATGGCCTCTGCATTCGCCGGATACGAGTTTCTGAATGAAGCCTACAAGGTGGCGATCGAGAAAAAATATAAGTTCTTCACTTACGGGGATGCCATGCTGATTATATAGGTTTCAGGGTTCCAGAGTTCCAGGGTTTCAGGGTTTCAGGGTTCCTGGAACTTTGGAACCTTGGAACTTTGGAACCAAAATCCTATCTTTTCCAGTTAACCGGTAACAGCAAGCTCAGTAACCCGGTTGTAACGACATAGAACGGGTATATCAGCTGAAATAGCAGATAACCGTGCAGCAGCCGGCGCTGTTCCGTGAATTGGGTTACCCCGCGCAGCAGGGGCAGGTCGATGATGGATTTGATCAACACGGCGCCCGGAAAAACCAAAAGGACCGGGGGGTAAAAAAAACCGGTAAAAAAAAACATTACCATGGCCAGGTTCAGGAAAAACACCGACATAGTGGTGAATAACGCTGTGCGGTCGTAGTAACCCTTGCTTTTTGAGGCCCAACGGATGCGTTGGCGGAAAAAAGCTTTTACATTTTCTGCAGGTGTGGTTTTAACCAAAGCATCCTTTGTGAAAGCAAACCCGATAGAATATCTTCCCCGGTGCCGTTTGATCCTATGCATCAGAAAAACATCATCTCCTGAAACATACTTTTCATTACCATGAAAACCCTGCAATGCGAGAAAAGTTTCTCTGCGGTATGCCAAATTTGCCCCATTGCAAATAAAAGGCAATCCTGCTTTTACCGCGCCGGCTCCCGAGGCCATCATCCCCAGGAATTCCAATGCCTGGAACCGGTTCAGGAACCCTTTGGCATCATGATAAGTGACCGGACCGGCCGTTAATTGGATACTCCGGTCCCTGAAAAAAGCAGCCATGGCAGTGATCCATCCCGGTCCCAACCTGCAATCCGCATCAGTGGTGAGGATCACCTCCCCGGCGGCAGCATGGACCCCGCTGGTAAGCGCCCTCTTTTTAGACCCGGCGCTTTCGTCTACGTCTGACCTGATCAGTTTAAAATTAAATCCGGGCTTCATCAGACGGAACTTCTCCGTGATTTCCGCCGTACGGTCGGTCGAATGATCATCCACCACAATCACCTCGTAGCGATCGCGGGGATAGTCCTGTGCCGCCAGATCGTTCAAAAGGTTATCCAGATGATCCTCTTCATTTCTTGCGGGTATGATGACGCTGACCCGGAATCCTGTCGCGGGATCATCTTCTAAAGCATCCATCTTCAGCCCTTTATACCATCCCAGTGTAAATAAAACGATCAGTGTGATATATTTTATGCCGGCAGGGATTAAAAAGAGAAACAGGATGAAGATATATATTTCCATTCGACCGGTTTATTTTCTGAAAAATTTCAGTTTAAAGACAAAGAAGGTGCCCATGAGCGCCGGCAGGATCAGGTTTATGAACCAAAGGAAGGTTGATGCCGCCAATACCGCCACCGGCAGGTCGGCGGGACCCCCGCCAAACCTGCTGAAATAGAGGCCGATCACAAATACTGACACCGATCCCCTGACGCCCAGGTCAACCAGCGCCACGGAAGGGACCAGCGACATGGCCAGGTAGATCACCGCGATCAATATCAAACCCTGCGAAAATGGAAGCCCCGCGCCAAAAAGCCGTAGAAGGAGGTAGAACTGTACCGTAAATATCACGTACCGGGATGCGCTGAGCAATAAAACCCAAAACAGTTCATGACTGCTGTAACGGCTGAAAACACTGGCATAATGGTTAAACTTCTCCCACCTGGCCGGCAGATATCTCCGTGTAAAATCGGATAATAAACCGATCCGGAAAAATACAAGCAGCAGGATAAAAACACTCACCGGCACCAGGAAGACCATGGCCGTGACAACATATTCATGTACCGCGTAAGACAACTGCAGGTATTGTTCCATGAATGCCAGGAAACCAAACAGCCCAATGCTCAGTGTAACCACTATCTGGGCGAAGCTGCCTATGATCGTGATCAGGATCCCCTCGATATGATTCCCTTTTTCAAGAATGAACACCCTGCCCAGGTAATCCCCCGTACGGTTGGGTGTAAAAATGCTCACCGATACACCTGTCATCACCGCTTCGAAAGCCCGGATGAAGGGTAGATTTTCTATTTTAGCGATCAACAGGCGCCACTTGGCCGACTCGATCCCCCAATTTACCAGCATCAGGAAAAGCACTACGCCCAGGATGATCCAGGTTTGCCGCTGCTGCAGCATGGGTTGAAAAACCCCGGCAATATCATCCAGTTTCCGGTTGACAAATACCTGCCGGTAAATAAAACCATAGGTTACCATCACAATGGCGGCCCTGATCAGGTAGTTGAAGGTTTTCCTTATCTTTGCGTTATTATTTATCATTAAATATCCACTGCATTTTGCAAGTTGAACGGATCATATTGGGCATCGACCCCGGAACGACCATCATGGGATACGGTGTCATATTGGTCCGGGAAAAACAGATCGAACTTTTGACCATGGGTGTGCTCAAGCTCCACCGGCTTTCCAATCACGAGGACAAATTAAAAAAAATTTTTGATCGCACCGTATCTTTACTGGAAGAATATCATCCCGACGAGCTGGCAATAGAGGCTCCTTTTTATGGAAAAAATGTGCAATCGATGCTCAAACTGGGCCGTGCACAGGGGGTAGCGATGGCCGCCGCTCTTTCGCGCACGGTGCCGATCTTCGAATACAGCCCCCGCAAGATCAAGCAGGCCATAACCGGCCGGGGGAATGCCTCCAAGGAACAGGTGGCCATCATGTTGCAAAACCTGCTGCAGTTTGCCCAATCGCCCGAATACCTTGACGCCACCGATGGCCTGGCCGCCGCCGTATGCCACTACTTCCAAAACAACCCCGGCAAACAGGAAAAAAAATTCAGCGGCTGGAAAGCCTTCCTGACGGATAACCCTGGTAGGACGGTAGGACGGTAGGACGGTAGGACGGTAAGACGGTAGGACGGTAAGACG
>Ga0209498_1002521_pt1 | contig 11011 bp, 10 predicted proteins | sample WalLakDeSediment_FD_184131 | JGI IMG/M metagenome (GOLD analysis project Ga0209498, IMG submission 184131) | Lake sediment microbial communities from Walker lake, Nevada to study Microbial Dark Matter (Phase II) - Walker Lake 11/02/13 Deep... | ecosystem: Environmental > Aquatic > Freshwater >...
GCTGCTGATGCCCTCCCCTTCGATGTAGGAGATCAGCTGGTTGATGGTGGACGTCGGCAGGTAGAGGGCGTCGAGGAACGCCTCGATCGGTGCGGGGATCGTGTCGGCGAAGCGCGAGCCGAGGCCGACGGCGGCCACGACGATCGGGTAGTCGCAGGCGTCGGTCGCCAACTGCGGCGTGTCGGCCTCGGCCATCGCGTTCATGTGCGCGAAGCACGCGTCGTCGTAGGGCGGCTCCTCGAGGCGCAGCATGTCGAGCCGGCCCATGATGCCGGTCGGCTCCCAGTAGTAGCCGAGCCACGGCTCGCCGAGTGCGTAGGCGGTCTGCATCGTCGTCTCGAGCGCGACGCCGGTGCCCGGGCGGAAGTTGGTGAAGTGGTCCTCGAGGCCGTACACGACCATCTTCACGTTGTTGATGCCCTCGCAGTACCAGCCGATCACGCAGTTGTAGAAACGGCCCTTGTCCGGCTGCTCCGGGTCGCGGAACAACGAGGCGTAGCGGGGCAGGTCGGCGACGCTGCGCAGGTCGGGGGCCAGCGGCGCGATGCCGCGCTCGGCGTCGCCCTCGACCAGGTAGCGCGGCACGTAGAAGCCCTGGGCGGCGTCGTCGAAGACGCTGCTCAACTCGCGGATCTGGCCGGCGGCGAGCGCCGCGTGCCAGAACTCGGGGGTGTTGTCGACCCACACCTCCATGTCGACATCGATGTCGCCGCGGATCATGCCCTGCAGGATCGGCAGGGTGGCGCCGGGGATGGCGTCGGTGGCGCAGCCGAAGCCCTCCTCGAGCACGAAGCGCGCGAGGTCGGTGAGGATGTCGGCGCTGTCGTAGCCGAGCTCGCCGAACACGATCGCGCGGTCGAAGCCGGCGCAATCGGCGGCGTCCTGGGCGAACACGGGCGCACCGGCGAGCAGCGCGAGCCCGAGGGCGGCCGCCGTCAGGCGGCGCAGCAGTCGTTGCGTGGTCATGGGGATACCCCTTCCGGGTGCCCGCGCGACAGGCGCGGATCGGTGCGGGCCGCGGGGCGCCGCGGAGGCCGAGCGTTGCTCGCAGCGCGAACGACGCATGGCGTCGCATCCGCAGCGTTCGAAGCGCGGCGTCGGACGTCCCGAGGGTACACCAGGCTGGCGGCCGGGAGCGTGGCGCCGCTCGCGATCCGCGCGTGCGCCGCCGCGTCCGACGGGGGCGCACCTCGCCGCGCCGCGCCCGTGCCGCAGGGGTTCGCCGCACCGCCGCGCCGCGCGCGTACAATCGGCGTCATGGCGGAGAAGAGCCTCCAGGAGCAGCGGGACCAGCGGCTGCGCAACCTCGCGAGCCTGGAGGAGCGCGGTTTCGAGGCGTACCCGTACGCCTTCGCGCCGACCACGACCGCCGCCGGCCTGCACGCCGCGCACGAGGGCGGCGCTCCCGGCGACGCGTGGCCGGACGAGGAGGTCACCGTCGCCGGCCGCGCGATGACCGTGCGCAACATGGGCAGGGTCACCTTCGCCACGCTGCGCGATGCCAGTGGCGACCTGCAGGTGTACCTGCAGCGGGACCGGTTGGGCGAGGCGTACGGCGGCGTGAAGAAGATCGACCTCGGCGACTGGCTCGAGGTGCGCGGTCACCCCTTCGTCACCAAGACCGGCGAGCTCACCGTCGACGCGGCCGCGTGGCGCCCGCTGGTGAAGTCGCTGCGACCGCTGCCCGACAAGTTCCACGGCCTGGCCGACAAGGAGGCGCGCTACCGGAGCCGCCACCTCGACCTCATGGTCAACCCCGAGGTGCGGCGCGCGTTCGTGTTGCGCTCCAAGGCGATCGCCTTCATCCGCCGCTACCTCGACGGCCTCGGCTTCCTCGAGGTGGAGACGCCGGTGCTGCAGGCGGTGCCCGGCGGCGCCGAGGCGCGCCCCTTCCGCACCCACCACAACGCGCTCGACCACGACTTCCACCTGCGCATCAGCCTGGAGCTCTACCTGAAGCGGCTCGTCGTCGGCGGCTTCGAGGCGGTGTACGAGATCGGCCGCAACTTCCGCAACGAGGGCATCAGCCACAAGCACAGCCCCGAGTACACGATGCTCGAGCTCTACTGGGCGGGCAAGGACTACCTCGACATCCTGGCGTTGGTGGAGGAGCTGTACGCCAAGCTGGTGCTGGAGCTGACCGGTTCGATGCGGATCCCGTACCAGGGCGAGGTGCTCGACTTCACCCCGCCCTGGCCGCGGGTCGACTACACCGGCGAGCTCGCACGCCGGGCTGGGCTCGACTTCGACGTCCTCGACGAGGCGCGGCTGCGGGCATGGGTCGCCGAGCGGCATCCGGGCGCCGGCGCGGGCGGGGCGCCGCCGCTCGCCGAGCAGCCCTTCCACCAGGTGCTGGCCAAGCTGTACGACCTCCACGTCGAGCCGATCCTCGAGCAGCCGACCTTCGTGATGGATCACCCCGAGGCGATCAGCCCGCTCGCCAAGCGCCACCGCTCGCGGCCCGGGCTGGTGGAGCGCTTCGAGCCGGTGGCCGTGGGGATGGAGCTGGGCAACGCCTTCAGCGAGCTCAACGACGCGCTCGACCAGCGGCGGCGCTTCGAGGAGCAAGCGGCTCGCAGGGCCGCCGGCGACGAGGAGGCGCAGCCGATCGACGAGGAGTTCCTCGAGGCGCTGGAGTACGGCATGCCGCCCACCGGCGGCCTCGGGCTCGGCATCGACCGGCTGGCGATGCTGCTCGCGGACGTGCCCTCGATCCGCGACGTGATCCTGTTCCCGCTGATGCGGCCGGGGTGAGGTCATGGATCGCGTGACGCTGGCCCGGTTGTTCGCCGCCCTCGAGGCGGAGGGCGTGGACTACGTGCTGGTCGGAGGCCTTGCGCTCAACCTGCACGGCATCGCGCGGGCCACCGAGGACGTGGATCTGTTCGTCCGCGCCGAAGAGGGCAACGTGGCGCGTCTGCGCCAGAGCCTGCGCCGCGTGGTCGACGACCTCGAGGCCGAGCACTTCGATCTCGATGGCATCGGCGTGCGGCTGGCGACGCCTAGGACGCTGTGGCGCATGAAGCGGGACACGACGAGGGCCGTGGATGCAGAGGACGCCGCCCGCCTGGAGGCCGCCTTCGGCCTGAGGGGGGAACGTTGATGCCCGTCACCCGCTACCGGAACGCGGCTGCCGTGCCACCGCCGCTCCCCCACGATCCCCGTGATCCGCGCGCGGCGGCGCGGGCGCTGGCCCACGTGGAGGCGATGACCTGGGGCCTGCCGCCGCTGTTCGCGCCCGGCGTGCGGCGCTTCGCCTCGATCGAGGCGGCCCAGGCCGATCGCGAGCGCGCCACCGTCGAACGCATGCGCTGGTGGCGCGCAGCGCGACGGCAGGTGGGCGCGTGACCGCCAGCGGCGTCTTCCTCTACGGCCTGGCCCTGCTGCAGCTGCTGCTGGCCGGTTACGCCCTGGCGGCGGCGTTGAGCTGGCGGGGCGAGCGCCTGTGGCCGGCGCCGGGACGGCCGTTGGGGCGCGTGCCGGCAGCGATCGCCGTGCTCGCCGTCGCCGTGGCTGCGGTCCTGATCCTATGGGTCGGCGACCTGGAGCTCGCCCGCTACCTCGGGACCGGCGCCGTCATGCTGGCGGGGCTGTTGCTGCTGGCGCTGCTGCTGCGGCGGCAGGCGCGGCAGGGGTGAGCGCCTTCGCGCACGCGCGCAGGACGCGGCGTCACCCCTCGTCGGCCGCCAGTTGCTCGCTCACCATCTCCGCCAGCCGCGCCACCAGCGCGCGATCGAAGCGGAACGCGATTCCGGCGGCGGCGTAGAGCTCGTCGATGGGCCGCGTGCCGCCCAGCGCCAGCATGCGCTTGTAGCCCGCGAGGGCCGCGGCGGGGTCGCGCAGCGCGCGCTCGTAGAGCTGCAGTGCGCCGAGGTACGCCAGCCCGTACTCGAGGTAGTAGAAGGGGTACTGGAAGAGGTGGATGACGTGCCACCCCTTGCGTCGGGCGCGCTCGAGGCCGGTCCAGTCGACGCCGGTGTCGAAGCGGTCGAGGATGGCGTCCCAGGCGTCGTCGATCCCCTCGATGGTCAGCTCGTCGGCCGGCCGGTCGTAGATCCAGTGCTGGATGGCGTCGACCTGGCAGACCGACACCAGCAGGCCGAACACGCGGTCCAGCAGGATGGCCCGTGAGCGCGCCGCGTCGGCCGGAGCGTAGAAGCCGCCGGCCTCGCGCGTCAGCACCGGCAGCGTGAGCAGCTCCAGCGCCTGCGCGGCGAGCTCGTTCACCTCGGGCCGGTCGGCGCCGTGCTTCAGCAGGGGCCAGGCGCGCTCGGTGGCGATCGAGTGGAACGCGTGGCCGGCCTCGTGCCGCAGGGTGACCAGGTCGTCGTCGGTGCCGACCGCGCTCCAGTAGACGTACGGCCGCTTGGACACCGGGAAGTAGTTCTGGTAGCCGAGCCCAGGGACCTTGTTGGCCCGCGGTTCCAGGTCCATCCAGCCGCCGCGCAGGAGCTCGAAGTCGGCGCCCAGCTCGGGGTCGAGGGCGCGGAACATGCGGGCCAGGCCCACCTCGAACTCGGCGACGTCGCCGAAGGGGCGCAGGGGCGGGCGGCCGTCCTGGTCGACCCGGAGGTCCCAGGGGCGGAGGGCGTCGACCCCCATCCGTTGCCGCCGGACCTCGCGCTGCGCGCGCAGCCGCGGCACCAGCTCCTGTTCGACCGCCTCGTGCAGGGCCAGGGCGTCCGCGGGCGCGTACTCGTGGCGGTGCATGTGGCGCCAGGCGTAGGCGCGGTAGTCGGCCAGGTCGGCGTTGCGGGCCATGCGCTCGCGCAGCCGGGCGAACTCGAGGAAGAGGCCGTCGAGGTCGGCCCGCTGCGCCTCCTTGGCGGCCTCGATGGCGCGGTAGGCCCGCTCCCGCAGGCCGCGGTCGGGCTCCTCGAGCTTGGCGCTGGCGGCGGCGACGGTGAGCCCCTCGCCGTCGAGCACCACCCGGGTGCGCCCGGCGATCTCGCCGTAGCGCTGCTGCAGGGTGGCCTCCTCGGCGATGAGCGGCACGTTGGCGTCGCGGTAGAGGGCCACGCGGTCGCGCATCGCAGCCCAGGCGGGGGCGAGGGCGGCCGGCGGGAGGTAGTCCGGCACCGCCAGGAGCTTGCGGTTCAACGCGTCGCTGACGGGCTCGAGGCGCGGCAGCACCTCTTGCACGAACGCGAGGTAGGCGGCCTTGGCGGCCTGATCGGCGGTGTCCTCGTCCTTCGCGCGCATCAGGCCTGCATGGGCCTCCCACACCTCGCGCTCGATCGCGTCGACGGCGAGCAGGAACGTCGGCACGCCGGCGGCGTCGAGCGGGCCGTCGACGAGCGCCGTCAGGCGCGGCTCCAGGTCTTCCCAGGTCAGTTGCGGCATGGGCCAGGATACCCGCCGCCGACGCGCTCGACCGCGCCCGTCGCGGTCGAGCGGGACGGCCCGGGCGGCTCGTGCCGCGTCCAGCGGCGCGCCGTTCGGGTCGCCCGCGACGGGTCAGGCGAACGGGTCGTGCACCGTGACCTCGCCGAAGACCTGGCCGTCGCCGAGGTCCTCGGTCAGCAGGGTGTGGCACCGTGCGCGTTGCGCGGCGGCCACGATGGCGGCGTCCCACGGGGCGAGCTCGTGCCGGCGGGCGAGGTCGATCGCCTGGATGACCAGCCCGGCGTCGAGGGCCACGACCGGCCCGAGCGCGAGCTGACGAACGGCCTCGTGCGCGACCTCCGCCGGCCACGGACGAACGCGCCAGCTCGACGAAGCGCCGCCGCCCTTCCAGGACGCGATCGTCGGCCGCGGACGCGGCTTCGGCGTCTTCTGTCGCCTCCCGCCGGACGGACGCGTGCCGGTCACCCGCGCGGCGATACCATGCCCCATGCCTGCCGACGTCCACACCCCAGACTGGGTCAAGCACGCCGTCTTCTACCAGGTGTTCCCCGACCGCTTCGCCCGCAGCGGGCGCGTGCCGCAACCCGCTGGGCTCGAGCCGTGGCACACGCCGCCCACCGTGCACGGCTACAAGGGCGGCGACCTGTTCGGCGTCGCCGAGCGGCTCGACCATCTGCAGGAGCTCGGCGTCAGCGCGGTCTACCTCAACCCGGTCTTCGCGTCGGGCAGCAACCACCGCTACCACACCCACGACTACTTCACCGTCGACCCCATGCTCGGCGGCGACGAGGCCCTGCGAACCCTGCTCGACGCCGCCCACGCGCGCGGCATGCGGGTGATCCTCGACGGGGTGTTCAACCACGCCAGCCGCGGCTTCCTCCCCTTCCACGACCTCATGGAGAACGGCGAGGCAAGCCCCTACCGCGACTGGTTCCACGTCCACGGCTTCCCGCTCGGTGCGTACGGCGAGGGCGACGGAACGCGCCGCTACGACGCCTGGTGGAACCTGCCGGCCCTGCCGAAGCTGAACACCAACACGGCGGCCGTCCGCGCGTACCTGATGACGGTCGCGGAGCACTGGCTGCGCTTCGGCGCCGACGGCTGGCGCCTCGACGTCCCCAACGAGATCGACGACGACGCCTTCTGGCGCGAGTTCCGACGCCGCTGCCGCGCGGTGAACCCGGAGGCCTACATCGTCGGCGAGATCTGGGACGACGCGTCGCGCTGGCTGCAGGGCGACCAGTTCGACGCCGTGATGAACTACCCGCTCACGAAGGCGATCCTCGGCTTCGCCGCGCGCGAGGTCGACGTCGAGCAGGTCGCCAAGTGCGGCTACAAGGCGTTGCCACCCCTGACCGCGGAGGGCTTCGCCAAGCAGCTGCGGGCCGGCCTGGCGCGCCACCCGCGGGCGATCGTGGAGGCGCAGCTCAACCTGCTCGGGTCGCACGACACGCCGCGCATCGCGCGCGTGGTGAAGGGCGACGCCGACGCGGTGCGGCTCGCCACCCTGTTGCAGTTCACGCTGCCCGGCGTCCCCTGCGTCTACTACGGCGACGAGATCGGCCTGGCGGGCGGCCACGACCCCGACTGCCGCGAGGGCATGCCGTGGGACCGCCCCGACGCCTGGGACCGCGGGCGCCTCGCCTGGCTGCGCGACCTGGCGGCGTTGCGGCACGCCCACCCCGCCCTGCGCACCGGCGACACCGAGGTGCTTTACGCCCACCACGGCGTGGTGGCGATCCGCCGCCGCCTCGGCGAGGACGACCTGCTGGTGGTGCTCAACCAGCGCGAGGGCGAGGTGCACGCGCGCGTTCCGATCGCCGGGATGGCGCCGGGCGTCCGGGCGCCCCTCCTCGGCACGGCCGCAATCGACGTCGAGGACGGCGTGGTCCACGTGCGCCTGCCCGGGCGCGCGGGCGTGGTCGTCGCGCTCTGAAGCGGGGCCGCGCCGGTCCCTGAGGTGGCGCGAACCGTGCGGCAAGGTCCGCTACGAGGGCGCGAACCGTGCGGCAAGGTCCGCTACGAGGGCGCGAACCGTGCGGCAAGGTCCGCTACAAGGGCGCGAACCTTGCTTGGAAGAACCGCAGGTACTTCGGTTCGTAGACCATCTTCAGCCCGCGGGCGCGCTCGCGCGCGTCGTAGACGGCCTTGACGGCCTCGGCCGTCACGTCCATGTGGGCTTGCGTGTAGACCCGCCGGGGGATGGTCAGGCGGGTCAGCTCGAGCCTGGGGCGGTGGTGGTCGCCCGTCTCGGGGTCGCGGCCGGCGCTGGCGATGCCGCGCTCCATCGAGCGGATGCCGGAGTCGAGGTAGAGCTCGGCGGCCAGCGTCTGGGCCGGGAAGGCGTCCTGCGGCAGGTGGGGGTAGAAGCGCTTGGCGTCGAGGAAGATGGCGTGGCCGCCGACGGGCAGCACCATCGGGATGTCCCAGGCATCGAGCAGCTCGCCGAGGTAGCGAACCTGGCCCACCCGCGCGCGCACGTGCTCCTCCTGAACGGACTCGGTGATGCCGATCGCCATCGCCTGCATGTCGCGGCCGGCGAGGCCGCCGTAGGTGTGCAGGCCTTCGAAGATCACGACCTGGTTGCGCAGCTCCTCGAACAGCTCGTCGTCGTTCACGGCCAGCCAGCCGCCGATGTTGACGAGGCTGTCCTTCTTGGCGCTGATCCAGCCGCCGTCGGTTTGGCCGCAGAACTCCAGCAGGATGTCGGCGATGGTGCGGTCGGCGTAGCCCTCCTCGCGCTCCTGGATGAACAGGGCGTTCTCGACCATGCGGGTGGCGTCGAGGTAGACCTTGACGCCGTGCGCCTGCGCGAGCGCGTAGAGCTCGCGGGCGTTGGCCATGCTGACGGGCTGGCCGCCGGCCATGTTGACGGTGCCGGCCAGGCTGACGTAGGCGACGTTGTCGGGACCCACGCGGTCGAACAGCGCCTTCAGCTTGTCTAGGTCGACGTTGCCCTTGAAGGGGTGCAGGCTCTGGGGGTCGTGGGCTTCGTCGATGATCACGTCGACGAAGGTGGCGCCGGCGAGCTCCTGGTGCAGCCGGGTGGTGGTGAAGTACATGTTGCCGGGCACGTACTGGCCGGGCGTGATCGTGGTGCGCGAGAGCAGGTGCTCGGCGCCGCGGCCCTGGTGCGTGGGGATGAGGTGGCGGTAGCCGTAGTGGTCGCGCACCGCGCGTTCGAGCTCGTAGAAGTTGCGGCTGCCGGCGTACGCCTCGTCGCCGAGCATCATGCCGGCCCACTGGCGGTCGCTCATGGCGCTGGTGCCGCTGTCGGTCAGCAGGTCGATGTAGACGTCCTGGGAGCGCAGCAGGAAGGTGTTGAAGCCGGCCTCGGCCAGCGCCGCGACGCGCTCCTCGTGGGTCGTGACGGTGAGCGGCTCGACCATCTTGATCTTCCACGGCTCGGCCCACGATCGCCGGCCGTGCTGCTGCCCTGCCGTGCGGGGGGGTTCGGACATGCGACGCCTCCTCGGGTGGTGCGGGCGCCGTCCCGCGGCGGGGGCCGCGCGCCCGGGGCGCCGGCGCCGCCCCCGGGGGCCGCCATGCACGCATTCGCACCATGGTACGGCGGACGCCCCGGGTCACGAGGCCCAGGGCGTCCGCCGCAGGATGGGACGGTGGTTCGGGCCCAGGGCGCGGCGGGCGTCGCCCAGGGCCGGGGCTCAGGCCCCGACGGGGGTCAGCGCCTCGGTGTCCTCCTCGCCGGTGCGGATGCGCACGACGCGCTCGAGCGGCTGGACGAAGATCTTGCCGTCGCCGACGTTGCCGGTGCGGGCGGCCTGCACGATGGCGTCGATGGTGGGCTGCACGAAGCCCTCCGAGACGGCGATCTTGAGCTCGATCTTCTCGCGGAACTCGACCACGAACTGGGCGCCGCGGTACTGCTCGGCGATGCCCGCCTGGCCGCCGTGGCCGCTGACGCGGCTGATGGTGATGCCGCGCACGCCGGCCTTGAAGAGGGCCTCCTTGACGGCGGGGAGCCGGTCTGGGCGGACGATGGCGGTGATGAGCTTCATCCCGGGTCTCCTGGGGTTCAGTCGCCCGCGCCCAGCAGGACGGGGTCGTTGAGGGAGTCGGCGTTGACGTAGGCGAGGGCGCCGTGCTCGGCCGCGTCGAGGCCCGTGACCTCTTCGTGGGGCGAGACGCGCAGGCCCATGATCGCCTTGAGGGCCGTGAAGAGCGCGAAGCTGGCGACGAACGCCGCGCCGGCGTAGGCGAGCGTGCCGACGAGCTGCGTGAGGAGGTTGGCGCCGCCGAAGACGCCGACGGCGAGGGTGCCCCACACGCCGGCGGTGCCGTGGGCCGAGACCGCGCCGACCGGATCGTCGATCTTCAGGCGGTCGAGCAGCAGGATCGAGTAGGTCACCAGGACGCCGCCGATGGCGCCGGCGACGACGGCCCAGATGCCGTGGATGGCATCGGGGCCGGCGGTGATCGACACCAGGCCGGCGATGACGCCGTTGAGGGTCATCGAGAAGTCGGGCTTCCCAAAGATCGCCCAGCTCAGGAACAGCGCCGCGAAGGCGCCGCCCGCGGCGCCGAGGTTGGTGTTGAGGAAGACGGTCGCAATCGCGTCGGCGTCCGCCCGGCTGCTGAACACGAGCTGCGAGCCGCCGTTGAAGCCGAACCAGCCGATCCACAGGAGGAACACGCCGACGCCGGCGAGCGGCAGGTTGTGCCCCGGCATCGCGACGATGCGCGGCCCCACGTAGCGACCGATGCGCGGGCCCACGGCCAGCACCCCGCCGAGCGCGGCGAAGCCGCCGACCGCGTGCACCACCGAGGAGCCGGCGAAGTCGTAGAAGTCCATCTGCGCGAGCCAGCCGCCGCCCCAATGCCAGCCGCCGAGGAGGGGGTAGATGAAGGCCGTCATCACCAGCGCGAACACCAGGTAGGCGGCGAACTTCATGCGGCCACCGATCGCGCCGGAGACGATGGTGGCGGCGGTGGCCGCGAACACCATCTGGAAGAAGAAGTCGGCGGCGCCCGGGTAGGCGTCCGCCTCGTAGCCGGCGATGAACAGCGGTGCGCCGTACATGATCGCGAAGCCGACCGCCCAGAAGGCCAAGCCCGCGATCGCGAAGGTGGCGAAGTTCTTCATGAAGATGTTGATCGCGTTCTTCGAGCCGTGCAGGCCTGCCTCGAGCAGCGCGAAGCCGGGCTTCATGTGGATGACCAGCACGGCGCACATCAGCAGCGCGAAGGTGTCGAGGGCGTACGCGAGGTCGGCGATCGACTCGCCCTGCGCGAACGCCTTGCCGAGGAGTGGGGCCGAGAGCAGGACCGCGGTCCGGACCCGAGGGACCAGCGAAGGGCGCATGGGGACCTCCTGTGGGGGCCCGCGCGCCGTACGGCGCGCGGGATGGCCGACAGGTTATGCGTCCGAATGCAAGATGTCAAGCGAACACCGGACAACCGTCCAGATAACGCCGACGATCGCGACGTGCGTCATGGGAACCATGCGAACTGTACATCTGAACCGTGTCAGATGTTCGATTCCAAGGTGACATCAGCTGCACGATGAACGCCTGCCGGTCTCATGCGGCCAGCGGGCGTGTCGATCCGTCGGGTGGTTCGATCGGGGTCAGTGGTCCGAGCGGCGCGCCGCCGTCGTTACTGCTGCAGTTCGATGCGGCTCTTGTCGCCGACCACCAGCCGGTGC
>Ga0209498_1002522_pt1 | contig 11005 bp, 7 predicted proteins | sample WalLakDeSediment_FD_184131 | JGI IMG/M metagenome (GOLD analysis project Ga0209498, IMG submission 184131) | Lake sediment microbial communities from Walker lake, Nevada to study Microbial Dark Matter (Phase II) - Walker Lake 11/02/13 Deep... | ecosystem: Environmental > Aquatic > Freshwater >...
GCCTTTTCCCCTGAGCGCATCGATCCCGGCAACCAGCAGTGGAGCGCTTACAACACACCCAAAGTCGTCGGTGGATTGACGCCGAACGCCACGGCTGTCGCCGCTGCGCTGTTGCGGCAGATGGGGGCGCCGGTTCACGAGGTCTCCTCCCCGTCCGCTGCCGAGTTGACCAAATTACTGGAAAACACCTTCCGCGCGGTGAACATCGCCCTCGTCAACGAGATGGCGCAACTCGCCGAGCGTATGGGCATCGACTTTTGGGAGGTGATCGACGCGGCGAAAACAAAACCGTTCGGCTTTATGCCGTTCCGCCCCGGACCAGGGGTGGGCGGGCACTGCATACCCATTGACCCCTACTATCTGCTGTGGAAAGCGCGCGAGTACGACTTCTACACGCGCTTTATCGAGTTGGCAGCGGAGACCAACGAAGCGATGCCTTACCACGTTGTCGAACTGGTGACGCGCGGCCTCAGTCAGGCAGGCAAGCCGTTGCACGGCGCACAAGTGCTGGTGCTCGGCGTTGCCTTCAAACCCGATATTGGCGACGCGCGCGACACCCCTGCCGAGCGCGTCATCGAGCTATTGATCGGACGTGGGGCTGAGGTGCAATACCACGATCCTTTCGTACCGGCCTTCCACGTGGGCGGCAACGTCTTTTACAACGATGCGCTGGACTTGGAATCTGTTCCCTTGACGGACGAGGTCTTGCAAGCTGCCGACGTGGTTGTGATCGTGACCGGCCACCACAGCGTGGACTATGGGCGGGTGCTGCAGCAAGCATCGTTGGTGGTGGATAGTTGCAATGCGACGCGTGGTGTTAGCGGCGCGGCGCGAACAGTGCGGTTAGGAGCGCCGCTAACAGTATGAACGACGTAACGCATATCGTACACACCGACCTGTCGCTCGAAGAGCCGCCTGAAGCCCCTCGGTCTCAGAAAGTCCTCACGCCAGCCCAGAAGAGGCGTAAAAACATCCTGCGCATCGCGGTGGTCGTGTTCTTTGTGGGGTTTACCGCTGTTATTGCGCTCAATCGCGAGCGCATCACCTTCGAAACGCTCAGCGGGTTGGGTTATCTGGGCGTCTTCCTGATGGCCTGGATTGGCAGCACGACGGTACTGCTGCCCATCCCGCACCTTGCGTTTACCTTTACGATGGGATCGGTGCAGGCGCTCGTTCCCTGGTGGATTGGATTGTGCGCCGGTTTCGGCGACTCACTGGGTGAACTGTGGGGTTATCTAGCCGGGTATGCCGTCGAAGACCTGGTAGACCGCTGGACCGTCTACCCTAAGATCGAAGGGTGGGTGCGCCGGTATGGAATGTTGACCATCTTTCTGATGGGGTCTGTGCCGATGCCGCTATTCGATATGGCGGGTATGGCTGCCGGCGCTACAGGTATGCCTGTGTGGAAGTTCTATCTGGCGACGTGGAGTGGCAAGACCCTCAAGGCGATTGTCGTGGCCTGGGCCGGGCGGTACAGCATTGCCTGGATCGCCGATCTCTTGGGATTGTGAAAGCATCTACCACAGAGACACGGCGGCAAGATTGCCGCGGCAATCTTGCCGCGACCACTGAGGACGGTTAGTTTTACTCTGTGCGCTTTGTGCCTTCGTGGTTTTCAGAGGTGGCTATGGATATAAAGATTTTGCGTCATCCGCGCATTTATACAGGCGATGTGGAGCGGCCTTGGGCACGCGCATTATCCGTCGTGGATGGCAAGATTGCCGGGCTGGACGCTGAGGCGGATGCATGGGCCACTGCTCCCGGCGCGGTGATTGAGGAGATCGGAGGCGCGCTGGTGATCCCCGGTCTGACCGATGCGCACATCCACGCGCTGTGGTACGCGCTGAGTCTCCGCGAACTGAACTTGCGCGATCTTTCCCGCGCGGCGCTGCTGGAGCAGGTAGCGGCTCGCGCGCGCGAGCTGCCACCCGGTGCGTGGATCATCGGTCGCGGGTGGGATCAGACCCTATGGGACGACGCGGGTGGGCAGTCCAACCCGTTTCGTTTTCCAACCGCCGCCGAACTGGATCGCGTAACCCCGCGGCATCCTGTGGCGCTGATCGCCAAGAACGCGCACGCCTGGGTCGTCAACACGGCAGCTTTGCGTGCTGCGCGGGTCACGGCTGACACGCCCGACCCGCCGCACGGCAAGCTCGGTCGTAACGCCGACGGCACACCGGACGGGATGCTCTTCGAGAACGCCACGCGCTTAGTCCGGGCGGTGATCCCTCCGGCGTCGTTGGACGAGGTGGTGGAGGCTTTGGATGAAGCGCAGGGGCATCTCCTGACGCTGGGCATCACCGGTTTCCATGACGTCGATGGCGAACCGGCGTTTGCTGCCCTGCAGGAACTCCATCGCCAGCAACGACTGCGATTGCGCGTCGTCAAGTATGCGCGGCTGGAATCCTTCGAAGCATTGCTCGCTGCCGGCCTGCGCAGTGGCTTCGGCGATGCCTGGCTGCGTTTCGGCGGTCTGAAGCTTTTCGCCGATGGCGCGTTGGGCGCGCGCACAGGCGCGATGTTTGCGCCTTACAACGGCGAACCTGACAACGTGGGGTTGCTCACCCTCGAGCCAGAGCAGCTTGTTGAGGTGACGCAGCGGGCAGCGGCAGGCGGGCTGGCGCTGGCAGTCCACGCGATTGGCGACCGCGCCAACGCGCTCGTCGTGGACGCCCTGGAGGGTGTGCGTGGCGTCAACGCGGGTTTGCGCCATCGCATCGAACACGTGCAGCATATCCGCCCGGAGGATCGGGAGCGTCTGGGTCGAGCCGGTCTTGTCGCGTCTATGCAACCGATCCACGCGATCCACGATATGGCAATGGCCGACCGTTACCTGGGAGCGCAGCGCGCGCTGCAAGCCTACGCCTGGCGTTCCGTGGCTCAGGCCGGGGCGGTGCTCGCCTTCGGCTCGGATGCGCCGATCGAAATTTTCGATCCGTTCATCGGCCTATACGCGGCAGTGACGCGTCGCCGTGAGGATGGGTTCCCTGGCCCTGAGGGTTGGTATCCCGAACAGCGGCTTACCTTAACAGAAGCCTTGCGTGCGTACACCTGGGGTGCGGCATACGCCGCCGGGGTGGAGTCGCGTATGGGGCTGCTTATGCCTGGCTATGTCGCGGATCTGGCTGTACTGGATCACGACATCTTTGCTCTGCCGCCTGAAGCATTGCTCGAAACCCGCGTCACCCGCGTCATGGTGAATGGGCGCTGGCATACCTGATAAAACACACATCGGCAATAAGGTAGAAACCTTTTGCCGATGTGCCATTTGCCATTTGCCATTTGCCATTTACAACTCTACAACAACTCCTTGTACTTCTCCTCAGCAAAGCGGCGCAAGGCTTTGAGCCGTTGCGTTGGCACTTCCTGGTTCGGGGCCAGCGTTTCCTGGATAGCTTTACCCCAACGATCCACCGCCATGTGTATTTCTTCCCACAGGGCTACGATTTCGTGATAGTAAAGCTCGACCTTTTCATCGATGCCGACAAAGCGTTCTATGACCTTTTGGTTGGCAAGGTCTTGACGGCGCCAGCGATCCTCTTCGGCCACCAAGCGTTTTTGCCAATCACGCGCAAACGCTGTCTGCCACTCTTCCCATTGCCGTCTGAGCCGCTCTTCGGTGAGCCGCTGCATTTCAGCGATTTCGTTTTGGCGCTTTTCCAAGCGCACCTGGAAAGCGTTTAGCCCATCGAGCGCCTGTTTGTTCTGATTGTAGAGCAGGGCATACTTCTGTGTCTGTTCGACCAGGCGAACGACTTCGCCATCGACGCGCGCAGCCTGGTCGATGTATTGCTTAACCCGCTGCTCCCGCTGGAAGTCTGCCACGCGCAGTTCCTCGATGTGCGGCTGGTAGGATTTGGCGATTTGGACGGCCTCTTCTACCCGCGCGGGGATTTTGCGGATGCTGTCTTCCAACCGCGTCAGTTTGATGGGAATTTCGTCGATGCTTTTGCGCAAGCTTGGTATCTCCCCTTCCACTGCCGCAACGCGCCGTGTGTCGGCCCGGCGCTGCTCCTCAAGATAGACGATCGATTGCAAGCGGTCCTCGGTCCGTTTGGTCAGGTCGGCGACGGCGTTAGACACCACCTGGATCTGGCCTTGCAAACGTTGTTCGCCGGCCTCGCGCGCTTTGATCGGTTCCTCAAGGCGCAGCAGTGGGCGCAATTTCTTGTCCAGTTCGGCCAGTAGCTCGTTGACGACCTCGATTTCGCTCCGGCGCAAATGCTCGCTTTCCAAACGCTCGCGTCGCACCAACGCCTTGAATTCTTCCAGGTTGCTCGTAAGATCGCGGTTTACTTTCTCGACGATGGAGGGGTAGTCATCGGTCCGGCGCAAGTCGGTGCGCAGCGCGACGATATCCTGGTGCAAGCGTTCCGTTTCCACGGCCTGCGCCTCAATGGTGCGTATTTGCTGTTCGACACGCTCCTGCAAAGTCAGGATTTGCGCCTTATCGCGCTTGCGCTCTTCGTCCAGCCAACGGATCATTTGCTCGAGTTGTGAAAGCTCCATACGTTTTGCTCCTCACTGCTAACAGGTCCGGTAGGCCGTCTCCTGGCGCGGCCTACGTCTTCCGTCATTATAACTGTTCTCGGGAGAGAAACAAAATCATCTATCAGCGACGCCTGAAAAGGGGCGCAAGCGAATCCCGTTCTTCCGGCGCGAGTACCCTCAATCGCCATACTGCCACAGGATAGGCGATGACCGCGCCGGCCAGCGCGGCGCCACGTCCGAGCGGCAGGCAAAGGAGCGCCACACCACCCATCACCACTGTGGCAAGCAGCGGTTTGCCGAGCACTTGCCGCCATCTTACTTCAGGTAGGTGGCGCCGCACACCGATGATAAAGGGAATCAACAGCGCCAACTCTGCGAAAAAGTGGATGATTGCCGAGGCTTGGTAGCCATACCGCGGCATAAAGATCAGGTTAGCGATCAAGGTAAAACTCACTCCGATCATAAAGGCGCGGGTGAGATAACGTTGCTGGTCCAAAGCGATGAGCACGTATTGGGTCAGGCTGTTGAGCCAGCCAATCGGCATCGACCAGGCCATCAATTGCAGCGTGATCATGCTTCCGGGCAGATATTCCGGTCCGCCGAGCACGAGCACCATCTCGCGCGCCGCCAACGTGGCGATGAGGGCCAAAGGCAGCGCGATCGTCAGCAGGATTTTCGCGCCGAGCCGGTAGAAGCGTAGGAATCCCGCGCGATCCTCCTGCGCTTGGCGAGAAATGACCGGGAAGAGCGCCAGCGTGAACATCGACGGTATAACCACCAGTGCATCCAGGAACTTGTAGCCAACGCTGTACAACCCCAGGATGGTTCTACCGAGGATCGGTTCCATCAGGAAGACATCGATCTTGAAAAATAGGGTGGCGAGAAAGTGATTGACCATCAGGGGCCATGACTCTGCCGTCATTTCTCGCCATAGCTTCCGGTCGATGTTCCAGCGTGGGCGGAAGAACAGCTTGCCGGCAGCGACGCCCAAAATGCCCAGCGTAATCAGGTTGATGGCAATCGTAGACCCCGCCAGCCCGACGATGCCCCAGCCGGTCAATAAGACGGTGGTCTGCACGGTGACGCGCACCAGCGTGGAAAGCGTCGAAATCGCCGCCGGATACTCGGCTTTCTCGTAAGCGTAGAAGAGTGAAGTCAGCCCTTTGGAGATCGAGCTGGGCAATAGGCCGGCGTAGAGCAAGACCAGCGCGAGCATCGCCTGGTGCGAGGCTGGGGCGGTGAAATCGGCGATGACCAACTGGCGCAGCGCGACAAACCCGACCAGCAGCGGGACGCCCGCCAGGCTTAGCCCCAGGCGAACGGCCGTCGTGTTGAACAGATAAAGATTGGCCTGCTCGCGGCGGCGGGCTACTTCGCGGGTGAGGTAGGCATCCAGCCCGAAATTGGTGACGATGTCGAACCAGAGGAAGATGTTGATGGCATAATAGTAGTCGCCCACATTGGCCGGGCCGAGAATCCGCAGCATCAACGCGGCGAAAGCCAGCTCAACCACGCGGTTGAAGAGCGTTAGCATGATCGGCGCTACGCTGTTCTTGGCCAACCGTTGCGTCGTCGATTGCGCGTCCTGTTCGCGGTATACCAGTCGCCACACCCACACCACCACCAGGAAGACCACGATCATCCCGGCGAGGAAGGAGACGAAAGCGCCGACTTTTACGGTGTCCGGGCTGTATCTGAACCGCACGAGGAGACCCGCGGAAAGGTCATCCTCGGAGAGGGCGCCGTCTTCGAGCAGTACGCCCCGGAAGTTCCCGGCGATGCGGGCAATAGAGACTTCGCGCTCGGCGTCCTCGCTGCTTCCAAACGGGCGCACGAATGCCTTCCAACCGGGGAAATAGGTATCGGTGAGTAACAGCCACACGGCGCCGTCTGCAGAAACGCTCCCGGCGGCGACTTCGATGAGGACTTCGTTGCGTTGATAGGCGAGGACGTGTTGCGCCTGGAGCGTGGCCGGGGTAGGGGCCTCCCGCGGGTACGGGATGTTGGCGGCGAAATCCTGTTCGATGATGGCATAGAATCGGGGATCGTACTGCCGGATGATTTCACCGATGGCGGTGACGTCCGGCGCGACCAGCGTCGCCTGCACAGGCAGTGTGAAGGCGCGTGGGGCCACGCCCAGGTTCTCATAGACGCGCACGCTTTCATCCTGATAAACGAGTTCGTACTTGGGCAGGGGAATCTCTTCCTCGGTGATGATGTACTTGACGTTGAGCAGGTCGGTGAGCGGGCTGTCGAGGCTGGCAAACTGCGTGAAAGGCGCGATGCGGTTGTAGAGCAGCTCGTTCTGCGGTTCGATCCACCCCATATAGCGCGCGTATTGCGCCGGGAAGAGGCTGTCGTAGCCGCGCACGTCCTGAAAATCGTAGAACATCCCGGAGTTCGCGTTGAACGTCTTGCGCCCGTGCGGATCGAAGGTGGAGAAGCGCCACGGACCATCGTCCTGGCGCAGGAATGTGACGACGGGCGGTGTGTGCTCCAGCAGAGACGGGTCTACAGCAGGGTTAAATCCTGTGCCAAAGACGAGGAGGTCTATCAGCAGGAAAATCGCCGCCAACGCTTCCCATGCCGGGCGGCCTCCGAGCCAGCGCGGCAACTCAATCGAGCAACGCGAGACCCGCAGCACGATCCCCGCGCCGGTCAAGAAGAGCGCGCCTTGCTGCACCCACGGGAAGAGGTAGGCGTAGAATGTGCGATGGTCGGGGAAGGCGTGCGCCGCCAGCGCCAGCGACCCGAACGCGCGCTCGACCAGCGGTTCGATGCTCCCGAACGCCAGCCGTGAGAGCCACAGTCCCGCCCATAACGCCAGTCCCGCCCAAATTGCTGCTGCGCCGGTAACGCTGATCACATTCGGCGCTGTGTTGAACAGGATGAGGCGCGAGACGCGATGCGTGATGGGTTGTGGGTTGTGGGTTGTGGGTTGTGGGTTTTGGGTTTTGGGCTGTGGGTTTTGGGCTGTGGGTGACTCGTGATCCGTGGTTTGTAATTCGCCATTTGCCATTCGCCATTCGCCATTCGCTGACTCGCTAACTCTGGTCGCACCCAGTCCGGCGAGCGCGGCGACGGCAATCGTCAACGGGAAAACCCAACGGAAGGGGGAATGAGATTGGTTCAGGTACGGCAGCGCGTAGACCAGTGCGTAAATCGGCGTTCCAAAAATGCAACCCAATGAAAACAGCGACAGTAGCGTGAAGAACGGTACGTAAGGATGCCGCAACCAACTTAGGATTTTCGACTTTGGACTTTCGACTTTGGACTTTGGACTTAGGACGGCGATCAACGCCAACAACAGCGGCAAGATCCCCAGATAAGCCCCGCCCTCAACGTAGTTCTTGACACCCCAATCGAAGCTGGAGATGGGATTGCCATAGGCGTTCACGGTCGCGCGTGTGACCTCGCCGGTGAAGAAGTTCCACAGCGTGGTGTGCGTGGGATTGCCGAAGAAGTTCGGGATCAGGAACGTGATGATACGCCGTTTGGGATAAGCCCAGCCGAGTACATCGCTGAGCGTGACTGCGCCCTGGCGGAAACTGCCCTGCACGACTTCGTAGAGTGGGATGAGCTGGATCGCGCCTAACGCCACTCCCAAGCCGGCCATCAGCAGCAGGCCAAGCGCCGGGCTGAAGACTTCTGTGCGCCACGTCGTGCGTGGGCGGGTCAGCGCCGTATGCGCGAGCCGCCACGCGCTAAACATGCCCATAACCAACAGCGTGAAGTAGGTGACTTCAGCGTGGCCTGCCAGAATGTGCAGCCCTAATCCCATCGCGCCGAGAAGCGTCCAGGGCAGCATAGCCCGCTCCAGGCGTAAGAAGCGCGCGCGCCGTATCGTGAGGTCTACCAACGTTAGCAGCAAGGGCAACCACGACGCAGCCGCCACGATCATCGGGTGCACGACAGAGACGATCAGGAAGCCACTGAACTGAAACGTCATTCCCGCCAGGAACGCGCCCAATCGATTTGCACCGATGGTGCGTCCAAAAATGTACATCGATATGCCCGCAAGGCCCAATTGCAGCGTGATGAACACGCCAAACGCCCGCGGCAACGGCAATACGAAGAAAATCCAGGTGAGTGGATAGAGGCCGGCGTGTTGCCCATTGGCGAGAAAGGGGTGCCCGGCAAAAATGTACGGGTCCCACAGCGGAAGCTCGCGCATCGCAAGCGCCGTCGTCAGGAAACGCTTCCAGGGGTAGTTTTGCAGGATTAGGTCGGCGAGCAGACTGTTTTGGACGCTGGTGACGCCCAACGACTCGGCGGCAGCGCGATAAGGCGCGATGGTAAAGAGTGCATCCGCAGGAAGTAGCGTTTTATCGCCCAGAGCGACAGGGGCGAAGAGCAGGAACGGCAGGACGAGCAGCACGCCCATCCAGACCAACTCGCGCCATATCGGCGCGCGAAGATTCGTGAACTTGGCCGGCAATTTGCCGTATGGTTGCATTTATATTCCAACCACCTGGGCGCTACCTAGGCGGCCTGCTTGGCGCCAAACAAGGTCTGCTGTAATTGAGGCAGTCCCCCTTCTTGGGGAATCAGATCGTTTGATAAGAGCTTGATGTCGAAGTTGATCTTGGGGAGCGGAGACCCATCATCGCGCTTGCCGCTTTCCCAGTCAAGGTGGGGATAGAAGAACGAGATGGCTTCGCTCAAGCGTTGGTTCAACCGCCCCAAGATGAGGTGCCCTTCCTGGCCCGTCGGCACGACGACTAGAAATTGATAGGTATCCACCTGACCTACGAAAGGTTCCTTCGGCATAACCTCGGTAGATGTATTGCGCAGAATCAGCGCCACTGCGCGTAGCACATCGTCGTGGGTGACAAAGCCGTACGCGTCACCGAAAGCTGGCATACCGTGGAGCGCCACTCCAATGACCGCATGTTTAGCGTTCTCGACGACCTGCGCCACTTGCTCTTCGACCAACACTGACGTCGGTAAGCCGGTGATAGGGTGCAGGAGGGTATCGAGGTTGCTGCGCCGTAGCACATTGCGCACGCGGAAACGAAGCTCCTGTACATCGAAAGGTTTGGTGATATAGTCCACAGCACCCAACTGCAACCCCGCCAGCCGGTCCATTCTTTCGCGACGCTCGGTTAAAAAGATGATGGGGGTATGCTCGGTGCGCCGCTGGCTGTGAAGCGTCATACAAACCTCGTAACCGTCGATGTCCGGCAGGTGTATGTCCAAAACCACCAGGTCGGGCAGCGTCTCGGAGGCGATTTTCAGTGCGTCACGCCCCCAAGCCGTCTGGGACACCTGATAGCCCATGGAAGTGAAATACGCAGAAAGCATCTCCGCGGTGTTGGGATCGTCTTCGACAATCAGGATATGGCTCGGTGTCCCACCCTTGGCCATAATATCTATTTCCTAACCAATAGGTTCTTTGTAGACGGCAAAAGTACAGTTACCGGCGCCCATTCCCATACAAGTGAGCTGATCGACACGGAAGGTACGGCCACCGCTCAGCCAGCGCAACGCTTCCTCAATGATACCTGCTGCGATGAAGCCGCCTGGCCGTTCCACTTGTCGTCCCCAACACATCGAACAACGATCGATGATGTAATGGAAATGATCGCTGCCAGGATCTCTGACGTAAGAGGTCTGGTCGCTTAGTGAGTCGAAGACCTTCGCCACTGCGGGCAGCCCGGCCTTCAACTTGGCCTGCAAGGGCAAGACCTTGAACGCGAGGTCGCTCGCGCCGACCAATGCGCCAAAGTTCGCCAATCCCTGCGCAAAAAGGACCCGTCCCAGGCGAAGCTGTAAACCGCGTCCACCGCGCGGCCCGTACATTTCCTCGAGAGCCTTGTTCAACGCAGAGATATAGGCGAAGTCAAAGCCCTTGTCCATTACATCGGCGGGGGGATTGTCGATGAATTTTGCCAGGCCTGCCATGTTGAGAATGGCATTCAGCCCGTTGCGCCCCATGATTTCTTCAAGGGCATCGAATAAAATAAGACCAAAACGATTGGGGTAGTAATAACCACTTGGTTCAGGGGTATTAGCCACTGTGTCAACCTCCTCCGTGTTACAGAATCGTGGAAAGTTCTTCAGCTGCGCGACGCATATCCAAGAAGAGCAGCCCCAACTTCGCTTGTTGACGAGCCAAGACGGTCAGCACAGCTTCTTCTCCAACGGCGCGAAGGATGACGTATCCTCTCTCGCCTCTGACGTACACCTCATCCAACATGCCCCGCTTCAATTCTCCTGCGATGCGCTCACCAAGAGAGAGCATCGCGGCTGACATTGCGGATACGCGGTCTTCTTCCACGCTTTGAGGAAGAGAAGAGGCTATGGGAAGCCCGTCTACGCTGATGATCGCGGCTGCCTCAATGTCGGGGCTGCTGGTCTGAAGCTCACGTAGTCGCTCAACCATCCTTTCGTTCCGAGACCTGTTTGCCATGCTTTCAGCCCTCCACTATGGTATTGTTGCTTAATTATTCAATTATATTTTAACCGGATTTTCCAGATTGGCAAAACGGGATTTCACGTTGACGTTCGTTCA
>Ga0209498_1002523_pt1 | contig 11005 bp, 7 predicted proteins | sample WalLakDeSediment_FD_184131 | JGI IMG/M metagenome (GOLD analysis project Ga0209498, IMG submission 184131) | Lake sediment microbial communities from Walker lake, Nevada to study Microbial Dark Matter (Phase II) - Walker Lake 11/02/13 Deep... | ecosystem: Environmental > Aquatic > Freshwater >...
GACGGGGCGCGGATATTTGCTGTAGGCGAACGTGCGCAGGATGTTCATGCCGACGTCGTAGCTGCCGGTGAAGGTGATGCCGGCCACGTCGGGATGGTCGACCAGCGTCTGGCCTACGGTACGGCCGCCGCCGGTGACGAAGTTGAAGACGCCCGCGGGAATGCCGGCGTCGCGCAGGCACTCGGTGATCAGCCAGCCGGTGTAGGGGGTGTCGGTGGCGGGCTTGAGCACGACGGTGTTGCCGGCGACGAGCGCGCCGCTGCTGGGGCCGCCGGCCAGGGCGCCGGGGAAGTTGAAGGGGGAGATGACGACCCAGACGCCGTACGGCTTGAGGATGCTGCGGTTGTGGTGTTTATCGCTTTCGGCCAGCAGTTCGTGGTCGAAGCCGTTGTTTTGCTCCATGGCGTCGCAGTTGTAGCGGAAGAGGTCGGCCGTTTCCTCCACGTCGCCCAGCGCCTCCAGCCGGTTCTTGCCGATTTCGATGCTCATCACGGCGGCCATGTGGAAGGCGCGCTCGCTGATCAGGTCGGCGGCTTTGCGGATGATGGCGATGCGCTCCTGCCAGGGCGTGTCGCGCCAGGCCGGGAAGGCCGCCTTGGCGGCGGCGACGGCGGCGTTGGCGTCCTGCTCATTGCCTTTCTGGAAGTGACCCAATACCAGGTCGGTATCGACCGGACTCGTTTTGGCGAAGGTCTCCGCGGCGTGGCGCTCTTCGCCGTTAATGTAGAGCGGAAAAGTCTGGCCGAAGTTGGCCTTGGCGTTGGCGACGGCTTCGTCAAAATATTCGTGCAGCAGCGGATCCGGGCTGGCCAGGGTCGAGTAGGTGATCTTGAATTTTTTACGTGGTTTGTCGGACATGAAAAAGCCTCCTTAAGAAAAGTGTGGGATTGCTCAGTAGAAGCCAGGGCAATGTGGCGGCGCGCATTCTGGGCGCACGGCCGTTGCTTGCTTGTTAAAACGCAGCTGTGTCGAACCGGTGACAATCGGCTTCTCGTTGGCCGTTATTATAACCTGTTTTTCGAAAGTGAGGAACGGGTGGCGAGGGGGCGAGGGGCGAGTAGCGAGTAGCGAGTGATGAGTGGCGAGTTTAGCCCCCGGCATGGCCGGCGAGAAGGGTGTGTTGGAGTTGAAAGGTGGGTAGGGAAAGGATAAAGGCGCAGGGTAGGGTGAGGCGGCGCCAGAAGGGGAAGGGCTCCAGGTGGGGATTATGGCGGCAGATGAAAAGGGTGAGAACGGTCCCGTGGGTGACGATGGCGAGGGGGTCGGGTTGGTCCCGGTAAGCGTCGAGGAGCGCGTTGACGGCCGTTGCCCAACGCGCGCGCGCCTGTACGGCCGTTTCGCGCCCAAACACCAATGTTTCCGGCCGCGCAAAAAAGTCCGCCACCTGGGCCTCAAAGGCCCTTTTGTCGCTAAAAACGGGCGCCCCGCGCCGGTCGTGCTCGTGCAGGCCGGGGGCCGTGCGCCAGGGCGCCCCCAGCGCCGCCGCCATGATCGCGCCGCTTTCCTGCGCCTTGGGCTCCTGGCTGGTAACGAAGCGGACCGGTCCGTAGGGCGCCAGCGTCTGGGCGAAGGTCTGGCAGGCGGTACGGCCGTTTGTCGTTAGCCGCCATTCCCGCGCCGGCCGCGCCGGGTCCACGTTGACCGGCCCATGCCGCACCAAAATCAGCCGCTGCATCAATCAGCCGCCAATTGAGCTCAGCGCGATTTCGGCCGGATAAAAGTTCTTGTTGACGCGCAGCGCTTCGCGATACGCCTCGCGCGCGCCGATCACATTCCCCAGAAACGCCAACGCGTGCCCTTTGTAAAGGAAGGTCTCTTCCACGTTGCGCCCGCCCTGCGTTTCCAGCGTGGCGTCCGCCAGGTCGATCATGTCTTGATAGCGGTTCACGCGCATGTAGGCCAGGTAAGGCTCGAACTGATACCACAGCATACGCGGCGGCAGGCCGATTTCGCGCGCCTTGTCAAACGCCTGCGCGCCGCCCTGGTAATATTGGTTATCGCCGGTGATGGCGCCCATGCGCGTCAGCGCCGTCCCCAGGTTGAACTGGGCAAAGGAATCGTCGGGGCGCGCTTCCGCTTCTTTTGCGGCCAGCCCGGCGACGTACTGCCACATCGCGAAGTCCATGGCAAGCGTCGGGCCCAGCAGCGCCATGACCTCCGCCTCCTGCGCGGGGCGATAGACGACGTAGAAGGTGTAGTTGAACTGCTGCCAGGCCTGCTCCATCTCGGCATAGCCGTCGGTACGGCCGCTGCCGTCGAAGGGTCCCAGATAGGTGTCCTGGCTGTACAGCTCTTGCAGCGCATCGTCGTAGCCGTAGACCGTCAAGTAGTGGCCCCACCAGCCGGTTTCGGGCAAATTGTACCCCTTCTCGATCACGACCGGGTAGCCGGCGGCGACGAACTGCTTGATCAGGTCAATGTTACCGCCCGCGCGCGTGATCGCGCGGAAATCGGTCGTGAACTGGTTGACGTAGTCGGCGATTTGCCACGGGCTGACGTTGCGGTCTTCGGGATTGGGCTTGAGATAGTCGGCTACCTCGGCCTGGGTGATGTCGGAGCCGTACCAGTTGAGCACCTGGGTCAGATTAGCCGGGCCGCAGTTGTTGAAGCTCTGCTTGATGACGCCCATGCCGGGCAGCACGACGCGCGCGGGCAGGGGCGTGGGCGACGGCGTGGGGGTCGGCGCCAGCGTGGTGGTGGGGACGGGCGCCGGCTCGGCGGCCGGCTCCGGATTGTCGCTGGGATTGGGAACGACCGCCGGCGCGACGGCTGGTTCAGGCGTGGCCGTCTCCTGGACGGCGATCAGCGCGGCAATGTCGACCTGCGCGGCCCCGTCGGCCTGCGATGGGGCTGGCAGCGCCGTCGCTACCGGCGCCACGCGCTCAATTACCTCTTCGGCGAGGCTTCCCAGGAAGGGGCTGCGCTCCTGCAGCGCCACGCGATAGCGGCCGGGTACGGCTTGCACCACGCTCGGCAGCGCCAGCAGCCCGACGATTAAAATGATTTGAATCGTGACGACGATCAAAATGAAATTACGCGTTCGTTTTGGCATAGGTTATCTTCCAGCAACAGGTTGGCAGTCAATACCATTAAGTTAACGATTTTCCCAACCACGGATAGGAAAAAACACGGATGCTTTTTAATTTTTCCCTATCCGTGTTCCCTCCAATCCGTGGTTGCTTTTTTCTGAGCGGTTCCTCGTCGCCTTAACTTGCTGACATTGACTACGAACGGTAACCGCTAAGGTTTTAGCCGCTGCTATTCTTCTAAATCCGCCAGGGCGACGGCGGCCGGCGTGAAGTTGGGGTTGAAAGCCAGCGCCTTTTCCAGGTTGGCGCGCGCGCTGCGCGTGTCGCCCAGCGCGGCGTGGGCCAACCCCTTGTAGTAAAACGATTCTTCGAAATACGGCCGATTTTGCAGCGTCACGTCGGCCAGCAGCAGCACGTCCGCATAGCGGCCGGTGGCGAAATAGGCCTCGTACGGCCCGAACTGGTACCAGAGCATGCGCCAGGGCAGCCCGATGGCCAGCGCCTGGTCAAACGCCGCCGCGGCTTCGGCCGGCTGGCCCAGCGCGTTGTAGATCGTGCCCAGGTTAAACCAGAAGAACGGATTCTCCGGCGCCTGGGCCGTTTCCGCCTGCACGCGCGCCAGCGCGCGCCGCCACATTGGCTCGTCATCCTGGTCGGGATCGATGATCTCGGCGACCAGGCCGGCCTGTTCCGGGCGGTAGAGGGCGATGTAGTTGCGGTTAAAGTGCGGCCAATAGACCTCTAGATCGGCGTAGGTCAGAATACGGCCGTCCGGGTGCGCATTCTGCAGCGGTTCCGCGCTGGTGCCGAACCAGGAGTCATAGACCCAGAACTGCTGCAAGCCGTCGTCGTAAGCCACCATGAGCAGGTAATGGCCGTACCAGCCCATCCAGCGGTATTCGCCCGGCGGCTCAATGCCGATTTCGACGATGACCGGGATGCCGTGGGCGACAAAGCGGCGCAGCATTTCCGCCTCGCCGTTGGCGCGGAAGAGGGCGCGGTAGGGCGTTTGCGTGTTCACGTAGGCGGCCATCTCGTGCGGGCTGACGTTGCGGTCTTCGGGGTCGGGCTTGAGAAAAGCGGCCGTTTCCTCCTGCGTGACGTTAACGTCGAAATAGGTCAACGCCATGGCCAGCGTCGCCGGCCCGCAGTTGTTCCAGCTTTGAAACTTGTGGCTAATCCCCTCCAGGCGCACGGCGTTGGGCAGCGGCCAGGGGGTGGGCGTGGGCGGCGGCGTGGGTGAGGGGGCCGGTGGCGCTGTGGCGACGGCCGTTGCGCCTGCCGGGACCTCCGTGGGCGGGGGCGTCGGTGAGAGGGGCGCAGCGCCTGCCGTGCGTTTGCCGGCGGTTATCACCGGCGCTGCGCTGCCCAGCAGCGCCTGGGCGCCCACTGGCGCCGCCACGGTCGGCAGGGTGGGCGCCTGTTCCGGGGGCTGGCCAAGCTGCTGTAAAGGTTCGGGTAAGCGCGCGACGTAGCGCGAGGGCATGGCTTGCAGGATGGCGGGCACGGCCCACGCTGCGCAGGCCGCCAGCAAGACCAGCGGAATCACGAATTTAAGCTTACCCATTACGTTTTTCAAGATTGCGCCCATCGCGCCCTAGCATAGCGCAGGGCGCGAATTGGGATTGTAACCCTGCTTACCGGCTGGGGAAGGTCGCTGGGCGATCCTCTAACTGTTTTCTAAATCCCTTCCACGCTTCAGGCTGCGGCCGGCCTCACGGCCGCGCCGCCGGCCCCGGTGTTAAACGGCCGTCCCAATCGAGCGCAGCGCAATCCTTCAGGTTGCGGCCGGTCTCACGACCGCGCCGCCGGCCCTGATGTTAAACGGCCGTCCCAATCGAGCGCAGCGCAATCCCGAACAAAAACAGCATCGTAAAACCAAGCACCCACATGCCGCGGTTGGAATCGTCGCCGCGCAGCACCGCCAGGTAGACAAAAGGCAAAAACACCAGCGCAAAGGCCCCGTACAGGATATGGATTTCCGGCCGCGCCATCGCTGTGGCCAGCCCGTTGATCCACAAAATCACGCCCAGCACGGCCTGCACCACAAACAGCAACTGCCCGATGGCGGCTGCGCCCAGGTAAGCGCCATCCACCCCCTGGCCGCGGATGGCGCGAAAAAGGCCCCACACGCCTAAAATTAAGAAAAACAGCCAGACCGTGTTAGCCAGATTTGCATGAATTATTACTACCGCACTCACGTCATTCTCCTCTTATCCTGTCGCCCAGGCTTGTTTGCTGGGGCGCAGGGTCGATTGTTTGTGAGTGTAGCCACGGGCCAGGGGCTTGTCAACGTTCCCTCACCGCTTATTCTGGCGGCGCAGCGTGCGTTGCTTTTCCGCCCCGACAATCTCGGCTACAATCCGCCGCCATGAATGACGATACCGACATCAATGCCGCCTATCAGGAAGCCCTGGACTACCTGTATGATTTTATCAACCTGGAGCTGAAGCGCGCCGATCGCTATTCCGCCAGCAAAATGGACACGGCGCGCCCCCGGCGCCTGCTAGCTTTGCTGGATAACCCGCACCAGCAATTTCCGGCGATTCACGTTGCCGGCACAAAGGGCAAAGGCTCGGTGGCCGCGCTGTGCGCCGCCTGCCTGCGCGCCGCCGGGCTGAGGGTGGGGCTTTACACCTCGCCCCACCTGCAAGAGTTCCGCGAGCGCATTCGCGTGCTGACGCCCGACGATCCCGACGGCCGTATCAGCGCGGCGGCCTTTGTGACCCAGGTGGCCGCCGTCCGCCCGCTGCTGCCGCGCTTCCCCGACATCACCTGGTTTGAGATCGTGACGGCCGTGGCCTTTGCCCATTTCGCGCAGGCCCAGGTCGACGTGGCCGTGGTGGAAGTGGGGCTGGGTGGTCGCCTGGACGCCACCAACGTGCTCACGCCGCTCGTCGCGGTGATTACCAGCCTCAGCCTGGACCATACCCAACTGCTGGGCGACACGCTCGCCCAGATTGCCTACGAGAAGGGCGGCATCATCAAGCCCGGCGTGCCCGTCGTCATTGCGCAGCAGGCCGATGAAGCGCGCTTGCGCCTGGAGGCGCTGGCCGCAGAGCGCGGCGCGCCGCTGACGCAGGTGGGCCAGGCCTGGCGGTATGCCCCCCTGTCGCACCACATCAACAACGGCAATCAGACGTTTTGCATCACGCACAGCCCGGACGCGGCCTTTGTGCCCCCGGACGCGACCTTTAGGCTGGCGCTGGCCGGCCGCCACCAGCTTGAAAACGCCACGCTGGCGCTGGCGGCGCTGCACCAGGTTCACGGCCGTTTCCCCACCCTGACCCTGGACGCGCTCCGGGAAGGGCTGGCGACCGTGGCCTGGAACGGCCGTTTGCAGATCGTCCACAGCGCGCCCGGCCAGCCCACGCTGCTGGTGGACTGCGCCCACAACGCCGATTCGGCCGCAAGGCTGGCCTACGCGCTCGCTCACGACTACACCTTTGCGCGCCTCTGGCTCATCTTTGGCGCCCCGGCCGACAAAACGATCGGCAGCATGATGCAGACCCTCTTTCCGCTGGCGGACGGCGTCATCGTGACCTCGGCCAACCACCCTCGCTCCGCTGCGCCGGAAGAATTGGCCGCGCAGGCGCAGGCGCTGGGCTTTGCAACGCTGGTCAGCCCGGATACGGCCGTGGCGCTGACCCAGGCCTTTGCCCTGGCCGGCTCCGGCGACCTCATTTGCGCCACCGGTTCGATTATTGTCGTTGGCGATTTGCTTAATCAGTGGGACAATCTACAATCAAGCCTGACAGCGCAGACTTGAGGTCTTATAAAACATATGAAATCCGAAGACGATTTTGATCTAACCCAATACCCTGACTTGCTGGGCGCTTTCCCCGGCCTGGAGGACGAGCTTTTTGAAACGCGCGATACCGTGCCCGAAGACGGCTTTATCGAATGTCCCTTCCTGCCGCTGCGGGACGTCGTGCTCTTTCCCCAGATGGTGATGCCCCTCTTCATTGGCCGGGATCGCTCGCTCAAAGCGGTGCGCATGGCCAATAAGAACCACGAGAACCTGATCGTCGCCACGCAGCAGGACGTGGACATTTTGGACCCGGATTTTGACGACCTGTTCCGGGTGGGGACGGAGATCTCAATCGGCCGTATTTTGCGCCTGCCCGACGACACCACCAGCGTGCTGGCGCAGGGGCGGCGGCGCGTCGAGCTGGTTGAATTTACCCAGTGGTATCCCTACATGCGCGTGCGCGCGCGCATCGTTGAGGAGCCGGACGGCTGGCAGCCGACCACCGAAGCCCTGATGCGCGCCGTGCTGACCCTCTTTGAAAAAGTCGTCATGCTCAACCGCAGCATGCCGGAAGACGCCTACACCTTCGCGCTGAACATCGATCAGCCGGGTTGGCTGGCCGACTTTGTCGCTTCCACCCTCGTCATGCCGCTGCCCATGCGTCAGGAAATTCTCGAGACCATTGAGCCCACGGAGCGCTTGCAAAAAATCAGCCTGGCGCTGGCCAAGGAGCTAAATGTGCTGGAGATGGAAGACGAGATCCACATGCAGGTGCAGCAAGAGGTGGACCGTTCCCAGCGCGAATATTTCCTGCGCGAGCAGATGCGCGTGATCCAGGGTGAGTTGGGCGAGCTGGACGTCTTCGCCCAGGAACTTACCGAAATTCGCGAAGCGATTGTGCGCAAAAATTTTCCGGCGGAGGTGAAGGCCAAGGCCGAAAAAGAGCTGGCGCGGCTGAACGCCATGCCGCCCATGTCGCCTGAAGTCGGCATCATCCGCACCTACATCGACTGGATTATGGACCTGCCCTGGACCGAGACGACGCAGGACAACCTGGACGTGGGCCACGCGGCGGCCATTTTGGACGCGGATCATTATGGTCTGGAAAAGATCAAGGACCGCATTTTGGAGTTTATTGCCGTCAAGCAAATCGCCGCCGACCGGATGCGCAGCCCCATCCTCTGTTTTGTGGGGCCGCCCGGTACGGGCAAGACCTCCCTCGGCCGCTCGATTGCGCGCGCCCTGGGGCGGGAATTTGTGCGTATGAGCCTGGGCGGCGTGCGCGACGAGGCCGAAATCCGCGGCCACCGGCGCACCTACATCGGCGCGCTGCCGGGGCGCATCATCCAGGGCATGCGCCGCGTTGGAACCGTCAACCCGCTTTTCATGCTGGATGAAATCGATAAGCTGGGCCAGGATTTTCGCGGCGACCCCTCCGCCGCGCTGCTGGAAGTGCTCGATCCGGAGCAGAACTTTGCCTTTTCGGACCATTACCTGGACCTGGATTACGACCTGTCACGCGTGCTCTTTGTCACCACGGCCAACTTCCTGGACCCCATCCCCCCGGCGCTGCTGGACCGCATGGAGGTGATTGAGTTTTCGAGCTACCTGGAGGAGGAGAAGATGGAAATCGGCCGTCAATTTCTCATTCCGCGCCAGTTGACCGAGCACGGCCTGGATGATAAGGGGGTGCGCATTGAGGATGACGGCTTGCTGACCCTGATTCGCCAGTACACGCGCGAGGCCGGGGTGCGCAACCTGGAGCGTCAGATTGCCTCTGTCTGCCGCAAAGTTGCGCGCGCCGTGGCCGAGAAAAAGCGTTATTCCAAGCGTATCACCGCCAAGCGCGTGCCTGATCTGCTGGGAGCGCCGCGCTTCTCACAAGACGCGCTCTCCGAGACAGACGAGATTGGCGTAGCCACCGGGGCGGCATGGACCTCAACCGGCGGCGAAATTATGACGGTGGAGGTCAACCTGATGCCCGGCAAGGGGGTGTTGACGCTCACCGGCCAGCTTGGCGAGGTGATGCGGGAGAGCGCCCAGGCGGCGCTGACCTACACGCGCAGCCAGGCGGATAAGCTGGGCTTGCCGAAGGAAATCTTCGAAAAGACGGACGTCCACATCCACGTGCCGGAAGGGGCGGTACCCAAGGATGGCCCTTCGGCGGGCGTAGCGCTGGCGACGGCCCTGATTTCGGCCTTTACGGAGCGGCCGGTGCGGCGCGACGTGAGCATGACGGGTGAGATCACGCTGCGCGGGCGCGTGCTGGCCGTGGGCGGCGTGCGCGAGAAGGCGCTGGCGGCCCGGCGCGCCGGCATCAAGACCTTTGTGCTGCCGCGCAAGAATGCGAACGACCTGGAGGAGATTCCCAAGCGGCTGCGCGAGGATATCAAGTTTGTGCTGGTGGATCGGGTGGATGAGCTGGTGGCCGTGGCGTTGATGCCGGCGGCGTCTCAGTAGAACCACAATCCCGCGTTATATCCAGCCAGGGTCGTTTGTCCTCTGCCTGATCCTTTATCTCTCGGTTTATTGCCAGTTTTCGATCTGCTCTTTGACCGTGTTCACAAACGCATCGGCCGTGGCGCCGTCCAGGATGCGGTGGTCGAAGCTGAAGCTGGCGTAGGCCAACGGCCGTATCGCGATCGCGTCGTTGATCACCTTCACCCGCTTCTCGATTTTGCCGATCCCCAGGATGCCGGCCTGCGGCTGGTTGATGATCGGCGTGGCGAAGAGGCTGCCTGACGTGCCGTGGTTGGTGATAGAGAAGGTGCCCCCCTGGAGATCATCGTGGGTTAGCTTGCGGCTGCGCGCGCGCTGCGTCAGGTCGTTGATGATCCGCGCCAGCCCCAGCAGGCTGTATTGGTCGGCGCGCTTGATCACGGGCACCACCAGCCCCTCCGGCACGGCCGCCGCCAGCCCAATGTTGATCTCCCGCTGCAGCAGAATCCCCTCCTCGCGCCAGGCGCTGTTGGCCAGCGGATGCGCTTTGAGCGCCTGCACCACGGCCGCGACCAGGTAGACGGTGAAGGTCAGGTTGGCGCCGTCACGTTGGAAAGCCTCTTTGTTGGCGGCGCGGTGCGCCGCCACGGCCATAAAGTCAAACTCAAAAATCGTCGTGGCGTGCGGGCTGGTCTGCTTGCTGCGCACCATGTGGTCGGCGATGGCGCGCCGCATGGCGTTGAGCGGCAGCAGCTCGCCTGGGCTGAGCGGCGCGGGGGCCGGCGCGAGAGCCGGCGCGGGCGCGGGGGTGGGCGCCGCCGCGGCCTGCTGGCGCTGCTCGACGTAGGCCAGGATGTCGTGCTTGGTGATACGGCCGTCGCGGCCCGTTCCTTCCACCTGGCTCAGGTCCACGTTGTGCTGCGCGGCAATGCGCCCCACCAGGGGACTGATGCGGCCGGTGTAGGCCCCGCCCGCGGGCGTTGGCGCCGGGGTGGGTTCCGGTTGGGGGGATGGGTCGGCGGGGACGGCCGTTGCCGTTTCCGCGACCGCCTCTACTTCTTCCACGGCTTCGGCGCCGTTCTCGCTAAGCGCTTCGCCAGGCTGGCCCACGTAGGCCAGCACCGTGCCGACCGGCACCGTGGCGCCTTGCTCTACGCACAGCTTCAGTACCGTCCCCGCCGCTTCCGTCGTCGTCTCCGTAGTGACCTTGTCCGTCTCGATTTCGGCGATGGGATCATACTCCGCCACGCGGTCGCCTTCCGCCACGAGCCAGCGCGACAGCGTGCCTTCCATTACGCCTTCGCCCATTTCCGGTAGAATGATTTTGGTTGCCATGATTTCCTCATAGAGCGCCGGCAGGTCCGCCGGCTTTTATTTATAAAACAACGGGTAGCGGGCCGGATCGGCCTCGTTCATTAGCTCGTAGACCGCGTCGAAAACGTCCTCGGCGTTGGGTTTGGAGAAGTAGTTGCCGTCGGAGCCGTACGCGGCGCGGTGCTGTTTAGCCGTCAGCGTGCGCGGCTCCGCGTCCAGCCACCAGAAGCCGCCCTGTTTCTCCAGCACTTCTTGCAGCATGTAGGCCGTCGCCCCGCCGGGTACGTCTTCATCCAGAAAGAGGATGCGGCTCGTTTTCTGCAGCGATTCCAGGATCAGGCCGTGGCGGTCGAAGGGCAGCAAGGTTTGCACGTCGATCACCTCGACGTCGACCTGCGCCTCGGCCAGCATCTCGGCCGCTTCCAGCGCGACCTGGCAGCAGGCGCCGTAGGTCACCAGCGTCACGTCCTCC
>Ga0209498_1002524_pt1 | contig 11000 bp, 9 predicted proteins | sample WalLakDeSediment_FD_184131 | JGI IMG/M metagenome (GOLD analysis project Ga0209498, IMG submission 184131) | Lake sediment microbial communities from Walker lake, Nevada to study Microbial Dark Matter (Phase II) - Walker Lake 11/02/13 Deep... | ecosystem: Environmental > Aquatic > Freshwater >...
CAGCAGCGTCGGCCGCTTGCCGCTGCGGTTCACAGCCCGCACCGTCAGGCCGCGCTCGATCAGCGCCCGAGCCGTCCAGCAGCCCACCGGGCCGGTCCCGAAGATCACGATCGGGTCGTTCGCCATCGCCGCCTCCTCGCGCCGCCCGCCAGAACCCACGCGAACCCGCGCGACGTCGTTACCCGCAGGTTGCTCGCTGAGCGCACCGCGCACAAGTGACAGGCGTCACGAGCGCCCGCGCCGGCATCCGCGCCATGATGGTTTCCCAAGCTAGGAGGATCCCCCGATGGCCGACTGGAACGCCTTCGACCGCTACGTCCAGGACGCGATGCCCGGCTGGCACTGCCCCGGGGTCGCCATCGCCGTGGTGCACGGCGACGACGTGCTCTACCGCGCCGCCCACGGCCTGCGCGACGTCGACCGCCGCCTGCCGCTGACGCCGGAAACGCGCTTCGCCATGGCCTCGGTGACCAAGTCGTTCACCGCGATGAGCGTCGCGCTGCTCGTCGACGAGGGCAAGCTCGCCTGGGACCAGCCGATCCGCGAGGTAATGCCCGAGCTGATCCTGCACGACGCCTACGCGACTGCGCACCTGTCGCTGCGCGACATGCTCAGCCACCGCAGCGGCCTGCCACGCCACGACCTCGCGGCCTGGCGGCTCGACCTCCCACGGGCCGAGTTCGTGAAGCGCATGCGCCACCTGCGCTTCAGCGCCGGCTTCCGCGAGAAGTTCCAGTACAACAACCTGATGTACTACGTGACCGCCCACGTCGTGGAGCGCGTCGCCGGCCAGCGCTGGGAGGACTTCGTCCGCGAGCGGATCTTCGAACCGCTGGGCATGACGGCGTCGAACTTCGAGCCAGAGCCGCCGCGCGCGGGGCAGGAGAACGCGATCGGCTACCGCGTCGACCGCGACGAGGACGGCGAAGCCCAGGGGCTGATCCCCCTGCCGTTCGGGGCGCACACCGAGCTCTCGCCCGGTGCCGCCGGCGCCCTCTTCTCCAACCTCGACGATCAGGCCCGCTGGCTCGGGTTGCACGCGAACGGTGGCCGGTTCGGCGAGACCCGCCTCGTGGCGACCGAGACCTGCGCACAGATGCACCTGCCCGTCACCGTCCAGCCCGGCGGCGGCCCCTGGGGCGAGCTGATGGGCAACACGGTGTTCACCTACGCGATGGGCTGGAGCGTCGAGCCCTACCGCGGGCACACCGTCGTCCAGCACGGTGGCAACGTCGAGGGCCACAGCCTGATGGTCGGCTTCGTGCCACGCGAGCGGACCGGGGTCGTGGTGCTGACGAACGGCGCCGGGATGCCGCTGCGCGACGCGCTGTTCTACGAGGCGCTCGACCGCGCCCTGGGTCTCGAGCCGCGCGACTGGAGCGCGCGCATGCACGGCCTGTTCGACGCGGCGTTCCGCGGCATGGCGCGCGGCAAGACCGCCGCGGAGCGCGAGCGCGTCGCCGACGCGCCACCGACGCGGACCCTCGAAGCGTTCGCCGGCACCTACGGCGCCGACGGCTACCCCGATTTCGCGACTCGGCAGCGCGAGGGCGCCCTGCAGGCGCGCCTCGTGGGCAGCCTCGACTGGAGTCCGCTCCGCCACCTGCATTTCGACGTCTTCGAGTGGGACCTGGTCAGCATCGACGAGACGATGGTGGTGCGCTTCCTGACCAACGACCAGGGCGAGGTCGACGCCGTCGCCCTGCCGATCGAGGCCGCGGTCGACGACGCCACCTTCCGGCGGCGGCCGCTGGAGTTACCAGAGCCGGTCATCGATGCCCTGCTCGGAAGGTACGACACCCAGGTCGCCGGCCTGGCCTTCACCTTCGGCCGCCGCAGCGGGAAGCTGTACGTGACCCCGAGCGGCGGTAGCGCCAAGGAACTGACCGCGTACCGGCTCGACGACGACGTCGTCGGCCTGCGCGCGGAGCGCGTCCGCTACGAGTTCGCCCGCGAGGGCGGCCGCCTCGAACAGCTCGCGGTCAAGGCGCCGGGCATGGTCTGGGAGGCGGTGCGGCGGCCCACGGCGTGAGTCGCGGGGCGTCGACAGGCACGTGACCAGCGGCGCCCGCGCGATGGGCGATGCGGGGCGCGGCCGCGCGCTACGCCAACCGCAGCTCGGGCACTACGCGGGCGATCCCGTCGAAGTCCCGGTCGTCGTGCAGGAGTGCGACGCCGTGTTCGATGGCGATGCGCGCGATCAGGCAGTCGAGCGTGCTGCAGGCGGTGACGCCCGCCGCGCGGCAGGTCCCGAACATGCGCGCTGCCTCGACCGCGCTGAGCCACGGGTCGGCCGGCTCCAACCGAAGCTGGCTGGACAGGTAGCGCTCGAGCCGGTCGAACGCCGGTCCCGGAGCGACGCCCTGCAGCAACTCCTGCGCCACGATCGCGGTGACCGCGACGGGGGTTCCGCGGTCGAGAAGTTCCGCGAGGCGCGTCACGGCGGGCCGCTCGTCGCCTCGCAGGTACCCGACCCACACGGAGGTGTCGACGAGGATCACGCGCCCGCGGGGTCCTCGCGCAACCGCTTGGGGTCGTAGCCCTGGGCGAAGGGCGCGCTGCCGCGCAGGTCGCGCATGTCGAGCCGTCGCCGCTGCGCGATGAACTCCCGCAGCGCGAGGTGCACGAGGTCCTTCTTCGTGCGCACGTCCGCGTACCGGAAGGCCTCCTCGACCAACGCTGCGTCCAGGTCGATGTTCGTTCGCATGATGCACCTCCTTGTACACATCATCGTACACGAGGCCTGGTTTCCGGGCGGCACGGCGTGGTTCGGCCATGCCGCAGCGTGACGCACCCGCGCCGTCGCCCCGTTCGCGGGCCATCCGGTGCCGCGTCGCGCTAGGCCGACGCCCACCCGCCCCGGTAGGCTGGGGGCACGACACGCGCCGGACGCCGGGGAGAGGGAGAGCCACGATGCCAAGAACCCACCCGTTGCCTGCTGGGCTGCTCGTCGCAGCGCTGCTGCTCGTCGCAGCGCTCGCCAGTGCCGCGCTCGCCCAACCGACCCACGTCCTGCTGGTGCTCGACGCCTCGGGATCGATGTACCTGAAGCTCGAGGACGGCCAGTACCGCATCACCGCCGCCAAGGACGCGCTGACGGGCTTCGTCACGCGGTTGCCGGCGGACCCGGACCTGAACGTCGGGCTGCGCGTGTACGGCGCGAACTTCGTCGCCACCGAGCCCGGTGCCTGTGAGGACAGCGAACTGTTGGTCCCCGTCGCTGGCTTCGACCGCGACGGCCTGCTGGGCGCCATCCGCGAGACGCAGGCGCGCGGCGCGACGCCGATCGCCTACTCACTGGAGCTCGCCGCCGCCGACCTGCGCGACGCCGAGGGCAAGAAGGTGATCGTGCTCGTCACCGACGGCGCCGAGTCGTGCGGTGGCAACGTGCGCGCGGCGGTCGAGCGGCTGACGGCCGAGGGCTTCGACGTCGACGTGCGCATCATCGGCTTCGCGCTCTCCGATCTCGCCATCGCGACCTTCGAAGGCCTGGGTACCTTCGAGAACACCACCAGCGCGGCCGACCTGGCGGCCGCCCTCGGCCGGGCGGTCGAGATCGCGCCGGTCACGGCGAGGTACCCGGTCACCGTCACACTCACCCGGCGCGGCGAGCCCGCCCGCGACGACGCCCGCGTCGGCTTCGTCGACACCGTCTCGGGCGAGGCCTTCGCCTTCGCCGCTGGGCCCGACGGAACGTTCGCGGCCTCCATGCCGGCCGGCACGTACCGCGCCGAGGTGATCGACGCCTACGCGGACGCGCCGCTGCGGGTCGGCGGCCTCTCGATCGTGCCCGACGAGGAGAACGCCTTCACCTTCGAGCTCGAACCGGCGGCCGAGGTGACGCTGTCGGTGACACCAGCCGATCCGTACGCCGGCGCGCACGTGACCGTGCGCTTCGAGGGCGCCCCGGCCAGCGGGCGCGACTGGATCACCGTGGTCCCCACCGACGCCCCGGACGACGTCTACCTGGCGTGGGCGTATGCCGAGGGAGGCGCGGGCGAGGTGCGCGTGCGGCTGCCGGACGAGGCCACCGAGCTCGAGGCGCGCTTCCACTTGGACCTGCCGGAGGGCGGCACGCGCGTCATCGGGCGCAGCCCGGCCCTCACCTCACGCGCCGCCTCGGCCACGATCGACGCCCCGGCCGAGATCGGCGCGGGCGCCGCGTTCGCGGTGGCCTGGGAGGGCCCCGACCACGCAGACGACTACCTGACCATCGTCCCGGCCGGCGCGCCCGAGGGCGCCTACCTCTCGTGGACGTACACGAGCCGCGGCAGCCCCGGCACCCTTACGGCGCCCGCGGAACCCGGGGAGTACGAGGTGCGCTACGCCACCGGCCAAGGGAACCGCACGCTCGCCAGCGCCCCAGTCACGGTCGTGCCCGCCGAGGCGCGCGTCGTCGCACCCGCGGAGCTCGGGGCCGGCGCCACGTTCGAGGTCGACTGGCAGGGGCCGAACAACCCGCGTGACTACGTCACCATCGCGCCAGCCGGCGCGGCCGAGAACACCTACCTCTCATGGGCGTACACCAGCCGCGGTCATCCGTCCACCCTCACGGCCCCCGGCGAGCCGGGCGACTACGAGGTCCGCTACGTTCTCGGCCAGGGCGACCGCACGCTCGCCAGCGCGCCGGTCCGGGTGCTCGCGGTGGATGCCAGATTGTCGCCGCCCGCGGAGGTCGCCGCAGGCGCGGCGTTCGAGGTCGACTGGCAGGGGCCCAACAACCCGCGCGACTACGTCACCATCGTCCGCGTGGGCGCGGCCGAGGGCACCTACCTGTCGTGGGTCTACACCAGCCGCGGAAGTCCGTCGCGGCTCACCGCGCCGCGCGAGCCCGGCGACTACGAGATCCGCTACGTGCTCGGCCAGGGCGACCGCACGCTCACCAGCGCGCCGATCACCGTGCGCTGAACGCCGCCACCGGGGCGGCTGCGAGGGGCCGCCCTATCCGTCGGCCTCGCGCCCCTGGACCAGCTTGCGCATGAACGCCAGGCTGCGCTCGGCCTGGTCAATCGTGCCGCATTCGACCGAGAGGGTGATCTCGCGGTCGAGCGGGTCGAGGATCGTCAGCACGCGGTCCCAATCGACGACGCCATCGCCACAGGCGCAGCCGACCGGCGTCCCGGTGACCTTGCCGCGCTCGCGCTCGGCGTGCTGCATGTCGATGTCCTTGGCGTAGACGTGGCGGACGTGGCCGCGCACCAGCGTGAGCCCGTCGTACGGGTCCTCGAGGCCCGCCAGGTAGCTGTTGCCGGTGTCCCAGTTGACGGCGATCCAGGGCGACGGGACCAACTCGACTTCGCCCGCGCGGGCGAGCGCAGCGAGGGACTGGCGATCAAGTCGCCCGGGCTGACGCTGGAGGTGACGCGTAGGGACGCGTGACGCCCGCCGCCGCGGGTGCTCATAGGAGCTGCGCGGCTCGACGGTACCGATGCGCACGTAGTCGACGTCATCGTGCAGCAGCTCGGCTCGCCGGCGACCGTGAGGAGCCGAGCGCGATCGGCGCTAACGAGGGCCATGCTGAAGGAGAGACCGAAGCCGTCGACGACGAAGCCGCCCGACCGTCGACGCCGCGCGCCCGCGGCGCGCTGCCGGCCCGCACGCTCTCGACGAAGTGCGTCGGATCGGCGCGGTAGGCCGCGGCGAAACACTCGCGCCAGGCGATGAAGGGCGCGGGCCGGGCGCGTCCGGCGCCCGCTGTCAGGTCGCGTCGGTCAGGGCGCGGCCGGCGACCGTCACGCCCGCCATCAGAGGTCGGCCAGGCGCTCGAACACGGGCACCAGGGACGCGTACGCCTCCTCGAAGATCGGTTTCGTTCTCTGGTAGACGGACCGTGCGGCCGGGTCGGGCTCGAACGACTCGGCGACGGGGTTCATCCGCTCGATGATGCCGAAACCCGGGTAGAGGCCCACGCCCACGCCTCCCACCACGGCCGCCCCCATCGAGGTCGCGGCCTCTAGGTGCGTCATGCGGTCGACCGGAACGCCGTAGACGTCTGCCATCAACTGGTTCCAGAAGCGGCCCGCCGCGCCCCCGCCGATCACCCGAACCCTGTCGATGGCGATGCCCTGGCGCGTGAGGGCGTCCAGGATGACGGACAGGTTGAGCGTGACGCCCTCGAGTACGGCCCGCACCAGGTCGGCGCGCCCGTGCCGCATCGTGAGGCCGACGAAGGCCCCACGCGCGTGGGGGTTCCATCGCGGGCTCCGCTCGCCTAACAGGTAGGGCAGGAAGACGAGACCGCGCGCGCCCGCCGGCGAGGTAGCCGCCAGCGCGTTCAGCCGCTCGTAGGCCGAGCCCCCGTGCCGCGCCGATTCCTCGACCTCGGGCAGTCCCAGGTGCTCCTTGGCCCAGGCGTACGAGGCGCCCGCAGCCTGCATCGTGCCGCACGGGCTGTAGAGGCCCGGGACGACGTGGGCCCAGGTGAAGGTGCGCTGGTCAGGGTCGAGCACCGGCTGCGTCGTGGCGAGGGAGATCCAGGAGGAGGAGCCGACGTAGTTGTAGGCGCCCCGCTCGCGCCAGATGCCGGCGCCGAGCGCGGCGCAGCTGCCGTCCCCACCGCCGATCACCACCGGGACCCCAGCCACCAGCCCCACCTCGTCCGCCACGTCGGGCCGCACCTCGCCGACGACGTCGGTCGAGGCCCGTAGGGCGGGCAGCTTGGCCATGTCGACCTCGGCCGCCTCCAGGATCGCCTCCGCGTACTGCAGGCGCTCGAGGTCCAGGAGATTGGTCCCTGAGGCATCCGAGTGGTCCGTGACGAACTCACCCGTGAGCCGGGCGACGATGGCGTCCTTGGCGTTGACGAAGGCGTGCGCTCGGCGGTAGGTGTCGGGTTCGTGGTCTCGAAGCCACAGCATCTTGGTGAGCGAGTACGAGGAACTGAGGCGGTGGCCCGTGATCCGGTAGACCTCGTCGGGCGCGATGCGTCCCGCCACCCAGCGCTCCTGTTCACCCGAACGCTGGTCGGCCCAGATGATCGCGCTCCGCAGCGGCCGCGCCCGGGCGTCCAGCGCCACGCAACCCATCATCTGCCCCGAGAACGACACACAGGCGACGTCGCGCGCGTGGATCCTCGCGGTGGCCAGCAGCGCGTGCGTCGAGGTGCACACGGCCGTCCACCACGCCTCCGGGTCCTGCTCGGCCCATCCCTGCCGGGCATAGATGGTGCCGTACGAGGCGAAGTCGCTGGCGACCAGGCCACCGTCGGCGTCGTAGAGCGAGGCCTTGTTGCCGGTCGTGCCCAGGTCGTGCGCGAGGACGAAGCGTGCCATACAGGGTCAACTCCCTCGGGGCCCGGAGCGGGGCGCGCGCCAGCCGGCGGCGGTAGGCGTCACCCCTTCACCGCCCCCGCCATCAGGCCGCTGGTGATGAAGCGCTCGAGGAACAGGCCGATCAGCACCACGGGGATGACGGCCACCAGCGTCAAGGCAGAGATGAACCACCACTCGACCCCGCGGTTGGTGTTCTGGCCGGCGATCAGCACCGGCAGGGTGATCGCGTCGTAGTTCGTCAGCATGAGGGCGTACAGGAACTCGTTCCAGGAGAAGATGAACGAGAAGATCGCGACCGCCACGATGCCGGGCGTGCTGAGCGGCAGGACGATGCGCACGAACGTCTGGATGCGGTTGGCGCCGTCGACCCGCGCGCTCTCCTCCAGGTCGATCGGGAGCCCGTTGAAGAAGTCGCGCATGATCCACACCGCGAATGGGACGTTGAACAGCGTGTACAGGATGATCAGGCCCAGGTGCTTGTCGATCATCCCGACGGTCGAGTAGAGGATCAGGAACGGCACGACGAAGACCGCGGGCGGCAGGAACCGGTTCGAGATGATCCAGAAGGCGATGCCGTCGTTGTCCCAGCCGGTGGCGCGCCAGCGGTACTTGAACCGCGACAGGCCGTAGCCCGCCATCGAGCCGATGACGACCGCCAGCGCGGTGCTGCCGCTGGCGGCGATCAGACTGTTGACGAAGTGGCGCAGCACCACGCTGCGCTGGTTCGTGAACAGGTAGTTCCAGTGGTCGGTCGTCGGCTGGAAGTCGACGAACGGGATGTAGAGGGGGCCGCGGTTGACCGCGAGGGGCTGCTTGAACGAGGTCGTGATCAGCCAGTAGAAGGGGAACAGCACGATGAAGGCCCAGAAGAGGACGAAGGCGTAGGTGAGGATCGTGCGCCAGCGCGCGTCTCGTCGCATGGGTTCAGCTCATCCTCGGCGTGATCAGCCGGGCCAGGCCCAGGAAGCCGGTCGTGAAGACCACGACCAGGGCCAGCAGCACGAAGGCGATCGCCGCCGCGTAGCCATAGTTGCCGAAGGTCAGGGCGGTGCGGAAGACGTACATCGTCAGCGACTCGGTCGCGGAGCCCGGGCCGCCGCCGGTCGACACCGTGATGATGTCGATGATCTTGAAGATCTCCAGGCTGCGGATGAGGATGGCGGTCACGGAGATCGGTAAGAGAAGCGGGAACACGATCGAGCGAAAGATCTGCAGGGCGGTCGCCCCGTCCACCCGGGCCGCCTCGTAGAGCTCGCGCGGGATCGCCTGCAGGCCGGCCAGCAGCAGCAGCGTCATGAACGGCGTCCACTGCCAACTCTCGATCAGCACGATCGTCCAGCGGGCGTAGGCAGGGTTCGTCAGCCACGGGACGAAGATCGGGTCCGCGCCGAACCACCCCGGCACGGTGCGCAGCAGGTGGGCGATCGGCGACCGCGAGGGGTCGAAGAACATGCGCCCCAGGTAGCCGACGGCCACCGGGGTCGTCATCATCGGGAGCAGGAACACGACGCGGGCCAGGTTGCGGCCCCGGAACGGCTGGTCGAGCACGAGGGCCAGCGCCAGACCGACGACGTACTGGATGCTGACCCCCAGGAGGACGAAGAAGAGCGTGTTGCGGGCCGCGATGTGGAACCGCTCGTCGATCAGCAGCCGTGCGTAGTTGCGCAGGGTGAGGTCGAACCCGAAGCCGAGGAAGCCGCCGCCCTCGCGGATGGCGCCGCCGCGCTGGATGTCGGTGAAGCTGATCCCGAGCGACCAGAGGAGCGGGAAGATCACGAGGGTGATCAGCAGGATCACGGCCGGCAGCAGGAAGACCTGCTTCATGATCGCGTCCTCGCGCGATCCCGCGCGCCTGGGTCTCGGGGTCTCGCGGATGCCCTGCGCTTCGGACAAGGCTCGGTCCTCTCCTCGGGTGGGTGCCGGTCCGCGCCCCCCGTGGGGTGGCGCGGACCGGCGTTCTCACCGCGACGTCACGCGACGTCGCTCAGTAGCCGACGGCGTTGCGGTACTGCTCGAGCTGCGAAGCCCGCCCGTAGCGGTCGGTGATCTCGTCCCACGACCGGGCGACGTTGTCGAGCGCCTGCTGCGGGGCGAGCTCCCCGACCAGGGCGCGGCTGATCTCGGCGTCGAGTGCCTGGAGGTACTCCGCCGAGCCGCGGATCCGCAGGTCGAGAACCGCGTTCGGATGGTTGATGGTCGCGAGGATGGCCTCGAGGTAGTCCTCGGCGCTCTCGCGGTCGAAGCCGGCCGCGATCCAGGGCTCGACGTCGTTGAGCTGGCTGAAACGCGACGGGTTGATCCCGGTGCCGCCGGTGACGGCCAGAACCTGCACGAGCTCGGGCCGCGCCATGAAGGCGGCGAAGTCCATGGCCGCTTCCTTGACGTCGCTGTCGGCCGCCACGCCAATGATCCAGCCGCCGAAGGCGATGAACGGCGCCTGGTTGACGCCGCTCTCGGGCGTCACCCACGTTTCGGCCACGGAGTCCCAGTAGCGATCGCCGCCGGGCAGCACGCCGAAGCCGACGTCGCCGGCGATCACGGAGGCGTTGGGGTCGATCGAGATCGGGCCGATGTCGCCCCAGTCGATGTTGAGGACCGAATCGCCGCCGGGGAAGTAGGCGCGGGTGTCGGAGACGTCGTAGTTGATCATGTTCGGGTCGCCGAACTCACGGATGGCGATGTAGTCCTCGAGCGCCTGCACCCAGCCTGGGTTGTTGGCCTGCGGCGTCATGTCGTCGCAGCTGAAGAAGAAGCAGGGGTTGCCGGGGATCTTGCCATACCCGGAGGCGCGGGAGAGGTAGACCCAGTAGCTCTGGGAGTTGCGGCGCTGCGCCTCGAGGACGCCGAAGATCGGCTCGCGCACGCCCGCGGTCTCGACGACGCGACCGTTGAAGAACTCGGCGATGTCGCGGTACTGGTTCCAGGTCTGCGGCTCCGCGAGCGGGTAGCCGTAGGCGGCCGCGAACTCCGCTGCGAACGCGGGGTCATGCACCAGGTCCTTGCGGTAGAAGAGCATGTGGGAGTCGCCGTCGTATGGCAGGGCGTAGGTCTCGTCGCCCCACGCCGTCAGACGCTCGCCATAGAGCGGCACCACGTCGTCCCAGTCGAGCCGGTCCTGGACCTCCTGGGGAATGGGCTCGAGGTGGCCGGGGGCCATGAAGTCGCCGGCCCAGTCGGCCGGGAAGATCAGCACGTCGTAGGAGCTGGCGCCGGTCTCGAAGGAGCTGATCATCTTCTCGAACAACTCGCCGAAGGCGAACTGCTGCAGCTGCACGCGACCGCCGGTCGCGGCCTCCCACTCCGGAGCGTAGTCCTCGACCGGGCCACCGATCGAACGGCCGGTCTGGGTCACGACGACGACGGTCTGCCCGTCGAAGCGTTGGGCCTGCGCGAATGTCGCGGCGGCGAGACCGACCACGACGAGGGATGCGATGACGATCCTGAGTTTGGGTCCCATCATGGGAGCGACCTTTCTCTTGCGGAGGGAGTCTGCTCGGTCACGACCCCGTCGCGGGTCGCGGGTCCACCGTGGACCTGGGGAGCACCCGGGCATCGACAGCGTCTCACCCCCCTCCATGCGCGAGTCGCCCAGGGCGCCCGGCGCAGCAGGACCTAGGTGGGTGGTTCACACGTTCGCCGGCGGTCACGGTGGCTCCGATCTGGCCCGGGGTCGCCGGGGGCGGGCGGAACGGTCTACGGGCGCTCACGATGAGCGCAGATGATGTACTC
>Ga0209498_1002525_pt1 | contig 10998 bp, 10 predicted proteins | sample WalLakDeSediment_FD_184131 | JGI IMG/M metagenome (GOLD analysis project Ga0209498, IMG submission 184131) | Lake sediment microbial communities from Walker lake, Nevada to study Microbial Dark Matter (Phase II) - Walker Lake 11/02/13 Deep... | ecosystem: Environmental > Aquatic > Freshwater >...
GCGATTAACGGCCGTTATCGACACCCAATCTCCCCTCGCCATCGTTCTCTCCACCCTGCTCATTGCCGCTCTCTTCAACCCCCTGCGCCAGCGCGTACAAGCCTTCATAGACCACCGTTTCTACCGCAAAAAATACGACGCGCAGCAAGTGCTGGCCCAGTTCGCCATCACTGCCCGCGATGAGACGGATATGGATGCACTAACGGCCGAATTGGTGCGCGTGGTACAGGAGACCATGCAGCCGGAAACGGTGAGTGTTTGGCTGAAAAAGGATGCGAGTAGCAGCAGATGAACGATCTGCGTGCTTGTCAAGACAATGGTGTGTAACAAATCAATTGGTGATCTCACATGATACGAGTAAAGGAAAACAATGAGAACCGTGAGCAAATGGAGCGGCGCGCATGACCGGCAGTCGCCGCTTTGATCTCGGCGCGTGGCTGGCGCTAACCGTCGCCTTCGGCTGGAGCCTGGTCTTGATCGCCTTTGCGCTCTTCGTCTACCAGTTCCCAACCGACGGCTGGACGTATGGCTCTGCCGACAATCGCCAGGGCGCATTCACGGCCAAGATCAATCTCAGCGGCGCGCCTTCCCTCCTCGAGGCCGGTGATCGGGTCACTGCCGTCGACGGACAGCAGCTTGTACCCGATGGCATTCCGCCCTTTCGGCCCGATCTGAGCGTGGGACAAACGGTGCGCTACACCATCGAGCGCAGCGCGCAAACGCTGGATGTGGATGTGCCTTTGCTGCCACTCGACGCGTCGGCTCTGTGGCGTAGCCTCGCGGGGCAATTCCAGTCCAATCCGCGCGAACTGATCGTGTCGCTGGCGGCGATGCTCGTGGCAGCATTCGCCTTCTTTATGCGGCCCGGCAACCTTGGCGCTCGTTACCTGCTGCTCATTTTCGGCTACTACTTCGCCGTCGCCTGGTTCGGGTTCACCATCTCCTCGCTCTATCAATACACCTTCCCGGTCGGCGTGCAGACGGTGACCCAGATGTTTGGCCTTTCCTGGGGATGGTTCTTCTTCGCAACGCTGATCCAGTTGCCGTTAGCCTTCCCGGTGCTCAAAGCGCCCTTGCGTCGCTTCCCGCGCTTGTTGCCCGCGCTTCTGTATGGCGTTGCCTTTGCCGTCTGCCTGGTGGGAAGCTATCAGGCCGTGATTGCCGGTGTCACGCTTTGGTACGGTCTGTTCGTGCTGTTCACCCTCTACCTGGTTTTGACAGTGCTCTCCATTTTCGGTTCGCTGATCCACAACTGGCTGACCCTGACGGAGCCAGTGGCGCGGGCGCAGTTGCGCTGGCTGACCTTGGGAATGGGGATCGGGTTGGGCGTCCCCTTCGTGATGATGATTGGCTTGCTGGTAACCGGGGGCGATTTTGGCAGCGGCAGGATCGATTGGACCTTATGGTTGATCCTCTTGTTGCCAGTGTGCATCGCCGTCGCCATCACCCGCTATCGGCTCTTCGATATCGACGTCATCATCCGCAAGACGCTGGTCTACACGGTCCTGACCGCGCTGCTGGCCTTGGTCTACCTCGGCATCGTGGTACTGTTGCAAGGCTTGTTCGGCCGGCTGGCGGGCGCCGAGCAATCGACGCTGGCGGTGGTAATCTCGACGCTGGCCATCGCCGCGCTGTTCACCCCGCTGCGCCGCCGTATTCAGGACGCCATCGACCGCCGCTTCTACCGCAAGAAGTACGATGCCCAACAAGTGCTGGCCCAATTTACTAAAACGGCCCGGGACGAAAGGGATATGGACAAACTCACGGCCGAACTGCTGCGCGTGGTGCAGGAAACCATGCAGCCGGAGCATGTCTCAATCTGGTGGAAAAAATGATGCTCTTCGTAACGATTGGAGGACGATCACCTGCTATGATCAAACAAATCCGATTGAGACGCAGCGGGTGGTGAAGCTGGCACTTCGCCCCGCGTGAAGGGAGGACACCTTGTTATTAGACGCCATACCGGATCAAACTTTGGCGATACCGGAATCGGTCACGGCCGTGTTCCACAACTTTTTCACCTGCGAAATGACCACCATCGGCAAGACCGGCCGGCCGATTACCTGGCCCCTCATGCCCCTTTATTGGCCGCAGCGCGGCCAGTTTGTGCTCTTTACCTCCATCGGCCTGCCGCAAAAAGCGTTTAACGTGCGTCAAGACCCGCGTGTCTCGCTGCTTTTCTCCGACGCCACCGGCAGCGAGCTGACCGACCCGCCGATTGTCCTGGTGCAGGGAGAAGCCCAGGTGTCAGATGAAATCATCTCCCTATTTAGCGGGATGGAGCCGGAGCTCCGCGACCTGTTGAAGGTTCAGGCGAGCAAAATGTTGGCACGCCAGCCAGCCATGAAACTGTATATGAAAAATGGCCTGACCCGGTATTTGATGGATTGGTACTTCATGCGGCTGGCCATCACCGTTTCGCCACGACGCATTCACTGGTGGGACGCCGGCGATTATGCCCGGCTGCCCCAGGTGCAGGAGGTGAATCATGTGGTCTGATATTCTGAACCATTCGGCGGCATATGAGAGTGCCGTGTTAACGGCCCTGGATGCTGGCAGCTATCCTTTCAGCCTGCGCTGCCGGCCCCAGTGGGATAACACAGCTCAAACGCTGCGGCTGAATCTGCCGGCCGGGATCGTGCTGGAACCTGGCCCGGCCTGCCTGCTCTGGCACCGGCATGATGCGCGGCTGTGGAACCTGCACAGTTTTGCGGTGCGCGGAACCCTGGCCCGGGACGAAACGGGTTGGTATGTACAGCCGGAGCAGTTTATCCCCGGCGTTGGTGTTGGTGGCTGGCGCAGCTACGTGCGTTTTCTGGTAAACGGCCGTCGCACCACCCGGCGCTATCTGGCCCAACGCAATCTGGCCCGTCCCAAACTGGATTGGGATGAATTTGGGCAGACCAATACAACGAGTTCGCCTGGTTTTGGCATTGGCCCAGTTCGCCAAGGTGGTACGGGATGAAACAGATTCGGTAATCATTGAACCTATGACAAGAAATACACCAGTTTCGACCGAAGCCAGGAACTCGTTGCCAGGCAAGGAACGCCACAGCCGACTGCTGCTCAGCGCCCGCATTGTCGCCATTCCGTTCATGGCATACTGTATCATCACCTTTTTATGGGGCCTGCTGCTTTTTCCTCGCTATGGCCTGGCCAACCTGGATGCCATTCGCCCCAACGGTAGCTGGAGCGACGAGATATTGTTGGCTGTCATGGACGTTGCCGGTCTGTCGGTGGCCGAATTGGGCTACGCTAAACTGGCGGTGGGTGTCCTGGCTACCTTGAGTATGGTGGCTGTCGGCCTGGTCATTTTCTGGCGCAAGGCGGATAGCTGGTTTGGATTGTATGTAGGCGTGTTGTTTGTCTGGTTTGGTACACAAGCTAACTTTGTAACTGAACCGGTAGGGCAGGTTCAGCCTTTCCTTGCTCCAATAGACAATGCTCTGGGAACCCTGGCCTGGTTGGCCTTTTTTCCCTTGCTCTACCTGTTTCCCAACGGCCGTTTTGTGCCGCGCTGGACACGCTGGCTGCTGCTTGTCTGGCTCGGCCTGATGACTCTCTTTACCCTGCAATTCCTTCCAGATTCGCTGGCCTTTGCGCCGGTGGCGCTGTACCTGATGCTTGGCCTCGGGAGTCAGGGCTATCGTTTTGCCCGCCGGTCAGATGCTGTCCAGCAACAGCAGACCAAATGGGTGTTGTTCTCATTGGTGTTCTTAGTAGTGATGGCGATCTGGGCCATAAGCATCCTGGCTACCAGCCCATCCCAGCAGCAGTTCACTGCGCGGGATTTGTGGGTTTCGACGGTGGCAACAACTCTCTTTACTTTGAGTATGGCCACGCTGCCCATCAGTATTGGTGTTGCCATCCTGCGCTACCGACTGTGGGACATTGACGTCATCATCCGCAAGACGCTGGTCTATTCGGTGCTGTCCGGGCTGCTGGCGCTGGTTTATTTTGGCATAGTGGTGCTGCTGCAAAGTCTGTTCGATTCGACCAGTGGCCAACAATCCCCTATTGCTATTGTCATTTCCACCCTGGTTATTGCTGCCTTGTTTGCGCCGCTGCGGCAGCGGGTGCAGGCGTTTATTGACCGCCGCTTCTTCCGCCAAAAGTACGATGCGCAACAGGTGCTGGCCCAATTTGCCATCACCGCCCGCGATGAAACGGATATGGACGCACTCACGGCCGAATTGGTGCGGGTGGTGCAGGAAACGATGCAGCCGGAATACGTAAATGTCTGGCTGAAACCATCTGGTCGAAACAAGGTGGAGGTATAACCCAGAAGCCATGCATATACATCATGCCAGTATCAATCGTTTGCTCACTGTTATCTTCGCTTTTTTCCTGGCAATGCAGGTGTTCTATCTACTGATTGGGTTTGCCAGTATCCCGGTATACTACCACCACGTCACGACGCAGATGATTGAGCCGGTGGTCTATTACGGCCAGGTGCAAATCAGTAATGAGTTGGTGGCGCAAATGGCCACCGAACGCGGACTGTCACTCGCCCAATTTGCGGCGTATCGCATCATTATCAACGCAGGCGCAGCCCTGATTCCGCTGCTAATAGCAGTTTTGATTATCTGGTACGCACGCTGGCAATGGTTTGCCTGGTTTACGGCGTTCATCATCGTCTATCTGGGCGAGTCTGCACTTTCCGAACAGACGCTTGTCGGCCAGCTCATTTCGGTTGAGGCGTTTGGCCTGAACACCATCTTTTGGTTCTTGCTGCTGCTCTATTTATTCTTGTTCCCTAACGGCCGTTCCATACCTCGCCGCGCTAGCTGGCTGGTAGGCGCGCTGGTTGTTTACCATTCTTTCATACAGGCAGGCACGGTAGTAGCCTATGTTGCGCCAGAGGTGGCCTTTCGTCTGAACCTGCCCAATTGGGGAAAGCCCCAGTACATTTGGCCCGTGCTGTTAAACTTCGTGATTATTCTGGCTTGCCAGGCGTATCGTTACCGTCACGTTTCTACCGCAATCGAGCGCCAACAAACCAAATGGTTTCTGTTCGGCCTGGGGTTAATTGCAGCTCTGAGTCCGGTGGGTATTTTTACCGGCAGCACCGGTCGAGATGGCTTTCTGAGCGATATCACCGGTGTTTTGCTTTGGATGTCGCTCTACTTTGGCCTCGTCATCGCCATTCTGCGCTATCGACTGTGGGATATAGACGTCATCATCCGCAAGACGCTGCAATACACGATGCTGTCAGCTTTGCTGGCGCTGGTTTATTTTGGCAGCGTGGTGCTGTTGCAAACGGTGTTTGGCGCGGCGCTAGCCGATTCTCCCCTGCTAATTGTGCTGTCTACGCTGCTGATTGCCGCCCTGTTTGCCCCCTTGCGCCGTCGGGTGCAGGCAGCCATTGACCGGCGCTTTTACCGTAAAAAGTACGACGCCCAGCAACTGCTGGCCCAGTTCGCCATCACCGCCCGCGATGAGACGGATATGGACAAACTCACGGCCGAATTAGTTCACGTTATTCAGGAAACCTTGCAGCCAGAGCGGATCACTTTGTGGCTTAAGCCATCAACGCACAGAAAAGTGGATAAAGTGGGGTAAAGGCTGGTTTCGTGACGTTTAGCAGACGATAGCCTGCTATAGTGAGAACATCTTATCAATCGTTGGTTCAACTTAAGGAGAACAACCCATGTCAACCGAACAAAACAAAGCAATCGTTCGTCAACTCATCGAGGAAGCGATCAATCAGAATAATTTGAGTCTGGCCGAAGAGATCATGGCGGCCGACATCATTGAGCATGAAGAACTGCCCCCCGGCATCCCAACCGGCATTGAGGGCACAAAAATCATGTTCGGAATGCTGCACAGCGCCTTCCCCGACTTTAAGGCGACGATCAATGACCTGATCGCTGAAGATGATAAAGTCGTCGTTTCTATGACCTGGAACGGTACGCAGCAAGGCGAGTGGATGGGGCTGCCGCCCAGCGGCAAGCGTATGTCCGTTAACGTGGTTGACACCTTCCGCGTAGCTGATGGTAAACTTGTAGAACATTGGGGCATAACAGATATGATGGCTATGATGCAGCAGCTTGGGGCGATGCCCATGCCCGAATAAAACGAAAGGTCGAGGATAAAATAACTGACATGAGCTTAGAGATTGGAGATTTGACCAATCTCTAAGCTCCAATCTAAGTGCGGAGCGACATAGCTTTTGAAAACCACTTCAATCATTTCCCCCACATCCCAACTGAACCCCACTATACGCTCGTTGGCCCTGGCTGTCTGGCTTCTTATCGTGCTGGCGCATCTCACTCTTTTTGTCGTTGATTTATCGTTTGATTTTGTCGAGATGCAACTTCCCTGTGAGGGCGCGTTGGGATCAAGTGGGACGTGTAACTTCCTGGCGATTTCACCAGCTGAAGTGACGGCGCTGTCATCATGGGGGCTAACGCTGCGGGCTTATGCCTGGGCGATGCTCGTACCGCCTGTCATTCTTCTGCTGGTGTATTGGCTGCTGGGCGGTCTGATCCTGTGGCGACAGGGGACGAACTGGCTGGGGCTGACTGTGTCTTTGGCCCTGATCACATTCCCCATCTCTATGGTTTCTAGCGACCATGATTGGTCAATAAGTTTCCCCGCTTTTGCTTTTGTTGGTATGACCATTGGGCTTGTGGGGGGTATTATCTTGGTGCTTTTTTTGTACCTGCTGCCCAACGGCCGTTTACCCTCAAAATGGGCCTATATTCCTATGGTCGGCACTATTTTGCTTCTATTCTTTCTCTCTCTACAGACCAACGGCATCATCACCCTTTCCCCTCAAGCAGTTTCTTTGTATTACGCCACAATGGTGATCTTCGTCCTCATTGGCGGCGGTTTACAAATCTACCGTTACCGGCGAGATTCCAATGCCACGGAACGTCAGCAAACCAAATGGATCTTGTCTGGCATATTGACCACCATCTTCTCGATGATCGTGTGGGTTCTCATTTTTGGCCCTGCGTTGACGATTCCAGCCGGAGAACCTCAGCTTTTGGCATATCTAGGCGGATGGTACCTCATCACAGTTTTGCTTCTCATTTTGCCAGTCACCATAACGATAGCTATTTTGCGCTATAACCTGTGGGGGATTGATGTCATTATTCGCAAGACGCTGGTTTATCTGCTGCTGTCAGGGCTGCTGGCGCTGGTCTATTTTGGCGCCGTGATCCTGCTGCAATCGATTTTCGGTTCATTCATCAGCGAGCAATCTCCGGTGGTGATTGTCATTTCTACGCTGGTCATTGCCGCCCTGTTTACCCCGCTGCGCGGGCGCGTGCAGGCGTTTATAGACCGCCGCTTCTACCGCCAAAAATATGATGCGCAGCAGGTACTGGCCCAATTCGCCATCACCGCCCGCGATGAAACGGATATGGCCGCGCTAACGGCCGAACTGGTTCACGTTGTGCAAGAAACCATGCAGCCAGAGCAGGTTTTGGTCTGGTTAAAGCCGGTGAACGCAGCAAACGGCCGTTTGCCTGACGGATCGCCATATCGCCCGGCTAAGGTGGAGAGATGATCAATAATAGCCCAACCACCGCCCTGCCCAGCCAACGAAACCCGGTTCTATACCGGCTGGCTTTGGCTGGCTGGGTTGCCATGGCCGTGGTCTTCATTGGTCTCTTCTGGGTAGATGTGGTTTATGATTATTTCGAGCTGATCATTCCCTGCGCAGGGGTACCGGGGGTCTTTAACGACTGTAATTTTGCGTCATTGACACCGGCTGAGGTGTCTGTCTGGAGATCGTGGGGATTGTCCTTGCAGACCTATGCCGTCATCGTGTTGAGCGGCGCGGCGTTTACATTTTTGGTGTATGCGACGCTGGCTGGTCTACTCCTGTGGCAGCAGCGGCAGAGTTGGTTAGGATTGACGATCTCGCTGGCGCTGATCGTCATTCCGTACGCCATGTTTGCGGGATCCCGCAATTTTGGGGCGATCCACCCTAACCTCATTTGGCCAGCCATTGCCGCCTCATTTGTGGGCAATGCCATCATGCTCTTATTTCTTTACCTGGTGCCAAACGGCCGTTTTTCCCCCCGCTGGGCCTATATCCCACTGCTCGCCACGCTTCTCTTATTAACGTTTGGGCTGGAATTACAAATCACCGGTCAGGTTTCCTTTATAGGCCCCATACGTACACTCATCAGTTCCGCCACTGTGGCATTGGTGTTGCTTGGCGGCAGCCTGCAAGTCTATCGGTACGCGCGCGATGCCAACGCCGTAGAGCGACAGCAAACCAAGTGGATCATCCTCGGCGTCGTGATCTTTGTCACGGCGATCATTGCCTGGGCGCTCGTTTTTGGCAGGGCGCTGCCGATTCCAGACGGCCAACCGCGCCTCATTGCTATTCTGATCAGCGTTATTTACCAGGACCTGTTTGCCATCCCCTTCCTGCCCATCGCCATCACCATTGCCATTTTGCGCTACCGGCTGTGGGGCATTGATGTCATTGTGCGCAAGGCGCTGAGTTATGCGCTGCTGTCCGGGCTGCTGGCGCTGGTCTATTTTGGCGCCGTGATCCTGCTGCAAAGCGTGTTCGGTTCCTTTATCAGCGAGCAATCTGCGGTTGTGATCGTCATTTCGACCTTGGCGATTGCTGCCCTGTTTGCCCCGCTGCGGCGGCGCGTGCAGGCGTTTATTGACCGCCGCTTCTACCGCCAAAAGTATGACGCCCAGCAGGTGCTGGCCCAATTCGCCCAAACCGCGCGGGATGAGACAGATATGGACGCGCTCACGGCCGAATTGGTGCGCGTGGTGCAGGAGACGATGCAGCCAGAGCATGTCAGCCTGTGGCTCAAATCCACGACCGATTATTCTCGTAACGATTTTCGTAACGTTTAGCAGACGATAGCCTGCTATGATGAGGACATGATGACAACATTTAGAGGATTTTGGCGCAACAGAACAAAAGTCGAACCGGTGGCAGCCGTAACGGCCCCCACCCCTCCCCCCATCGCACCCAACCGCATTGACCTGGACATCGCCCCCAATGACCCGCTGCTGGCCTACATCCAGCAAAACCCCGCCGTTTTTGACGTGGCGCAGATCAAGCTGGATTCCCCGGCCGTGACGGCCATGCGGCAAGTGGGCATCCGGCTGGTCGTCCCCCTCATCAGTCAGGGGGAGCTGATCGGTCTGATCAGCCTGGGCCAGCGCATGAGCGAGCAGGAATACGCCGGCGACGATCACAAGCTGATGAACGACCTGTCTACCCAGGCCGCCCCGGCGCTGCGTATTGCCCAACTGGTGCAGCAGCAAAAATTGGAAGCCATCGAACGGGAACGCATAGCCCAAGAACTGCGCGTCGCCCGCCTCATCCAACAAACCCTGCTACCGCAAGCCTTGCCCACACTGGATGGCTGGGACGTCTCCGCCTATTACCAGCCCGCCCGCGCCGTTGGCGGCGACTTTTACGACTTCATCTATTTCCCCGACGGCAAAGTGGGCTTCATTGTGGCCGACGTGACCGACAAAGGGGTGCCGGCGGCGCTGGTGATGGCCACCACGCGCACCCTGCTGCGGGCGGCGGCCGAGCGGCTGGAAGCGCCAGGGGCGGTGCTGGCCCGCACCAATGATGTGCTGGTGCAGGAAATCCCGCCCAAAATGTTTGTCACCTGCTTTTACGCCATCCTGGACCCGGCCACCGGCCATCTGCGTTACGCCAACGCCGGCCACGACGTGCCGTACCACCATACCGACCAGGGCGTCGTGGAACTACGAGCCACCGGGATGCCCTTGGGACTGATGCCCGGCATGATCTACGACGAAAAAGAGACGACGCTGGCCCCCAGCGATTATGTGCTGCTCTACAGCGATGGGCTGGTGGAGGCCCATAACTCAGCCCGCGATATGTTTGGATTCCCACACCTGCAGGCCTTGTTATCTACCCACGCTGACGGCGCAACGCTCCACGAGTTTCTGCTGGCGGAACTAACCGCCTTCACCGGCCCCGACTGGGAGCAAGAAGACGACGTGACCCTGGTGACACTCCAACGGGAGGAAACAGTAAACAGTTATCAGTTATCAGTAAACAGTGAACCGGTCGAATTTGAGATTCCGTCGGCGCCGGGCAATGAGCGGGTGGCGATGGCGCGGTTGGCCGCAGAGGTGGGCGATTTATTGCCCGCCCCCCGGCTGGAAAAGCTGAAAACGGCCGTTGCCGAGGCCACCATGAACGCCATGGAACATGGCAACCAATATGACCCTGATAAACCGGTAAAGGTACAACTATTGATGGAGGACACAGCCGTGCGCGTCACCATCACCGACCAGGGCGGCGGCAAGCCGCTGCAAACGGCCGTTACCCCCGATCTGGAAGCAAAATTGGCGGGCGAACAGTCACCACGCGGCTGGGGGCTGTTCCTCATCCAGGCGATGGTAGACGAGATGCACGCGCGGCAAGACGATCACCATCACACCATCGAGCTGGTCATGCATCTGGCAGATCAGCATGAATAAAGAGCTGTAACGCGATTTGCCGAATCACGCTACATGATCACAGGAGCATCAATATGGCAGAAAAGAAAGCCGCCTTTACAGCGGAAACGAAATTGGCAGAGGAAACGGCCATTATCCTCATGCGCGGCGAAATTAACCAGGATGCTGACGCGGCGCTAACCGACGCCTACGCCGACGCCGCCCAGCTGCGGCCCGCCACCATCACCCTTGATTTTGGCGGGGTGGATTACATCAACAGCACCGGCATTGCCCTGATTGTCGGGCTGCTGGCGAAGGCACGGGCGGCGCACATTCCGCTAACGGCCGTTGGCCTCAGCGACCATTACCGGGAGATTTTCACCATCACCCGCCTGTCCGACTTTATTGACATTCAGTAAGGATAGCGAGAGCTAGAGCTAGAGGAGGAGCAAGCCTCTAGCTCTAGCTCTAGCTCTAGCTATTATTCTAGGAGATCGCTCATGTCCACAAACCTGATTACCCAAGTCCGTAAACTGTCCGACAGCACGGCCGTTGTCGATATTTCCGGGGAGCTAAACGGCAACG
>Ga0209498_1002527_pt1 | contig 10991 bp, 5 predicted proteins | sample WalLakDeSediment_FD_184131 | JGI IMG/M metagenome (GOLD analysis project Ga0209498, IMG submission 184131) | Lake sediment microbial communities from Walker lake, Nevada to study Microbial Dark Matter (Phase II) - Walker Lake 11/02/13 Deep... | ecosystem: Environmental > Aquatic > Freshwater >...
CAATTGTGCAGGCGCGGCTGGCGGCGCTTTAACAATCAGATGTGTCGGCGGCCGGTCGGGACGTTAAAAATCATCGTCAAAGCCGCCGCCTAAATCGCCGCCCAGGTCGGGCATGGACGCTTCAATGGTTTCGGGTGATTCCCCTTTCTCAAGGCGGTCAACCACTTCGTCGAAATCGTCTCCCATCTCTTCGCCCATTTCCCGGCTCATACGGCGCATAAAGCGGCCCAACGCTTTGGGATCTTCCTCGTCCAGGCCGTCCAGCGCGCTGTCGTCCATCAGCGTGTCCATGCGCGCCTCTTCCGTCTTGGCCAGCGCTACCCGCGTAACGCGCCGCGTTAGCCGGCGGCTCTGGCAGTGGGGGCAGATGGGTTCGGCCGTATCGTACTCGGCATAGGAAAGGAACAGCCGCACGCCGCGGCGACAATTTTGACAACGATAGTCGTAGAATGGCATCCATTCCTCCCTGGGTTAATATGGTTGCGAAAATGATGTAACTTCTCAATCTTCCGAGGCTGCGGCCGGATTTCTGACCGGGCCGCCGCTATTTCTGGTAAAATCATTATACGTTTATGACATTAAGGTGCAACTAACATGCTTGAAGATCCTTACACATCCTTTCGCTATCCCAAACTGATCATCATCTCAGGCCCTTCAGGCGTGGGCAAGGATACCATTGCGCGCGGGGTGATTGGAAAACGGCCGGATGAGTTCTACTTCGTTGTGACGGCCACGACCCGCCCGCCGCGCGTTGGGGAAGTGCACGGCCAGGATTATTTTTTTGTGACCCACGACCAGTTTGCCGGCATGATTGAACAAGGCGAACTGCTGGAGTATGCCGTCGTCTACAACGATTATAAGGGCATTCCCAAGCAGCAGGTGCGCGACGCGCTGGCCAGCGGCAAAAACGTCATCATGCGCGTGGACGTGCAGGGCGCCGCCACCGTGCGCAAACTTTTGCCCAACGCGCTCTTTATCTTTTTGCGCACCCGTTCGGAGGAAGCGCTGGTGCGCCGCCTGCTGGAGCGCAAGTCGGAAACGCCCGAAGGCGTGAAGATACGCATCGCCACGGCGCGTGAGGAGATGAAGCGCATGGACGAGTTCGACTTCTGCGTGGTAAACGCCGACGGGCAGCAAGACACGGCCGTTGCCAACATCCTTGCCATCGTCGACGCCGCCCACTGCCGCGTCCACCAGCAGCCCATCCAGCTCTAACCCCCGTCCCCAAGCCCCCCACCGGCTTGACGATTTTTATCACCACAGATAGGAAGGAACACGGATATTTTTCCCTCCATTTCATCCGTGTTCCTTCCAATCCGTGATTACCTTCTTCTCAGCCCCTTCACTCATACACTCACATACCAAACCACCCCTCCCAACACCGCAATAATCAGCAGCCCGGAAATGACGGCCGCCTTCAGCACCGGCCCTTCCTCCGCGCCCGGCACCGTGCTGCAGCCCACGATCACCTTGGCCGGCGCAAACAGGCCGCCGATTGCCCCGCCCGCCGTCTGCGCCGCCAAAATCAGCGGTACGGACAGGTTAAGCGCCAGCGCCGTCTGCTGCTGCAGCTCGCCGAAGACGACGTTGCTGTTGGTATTGCTGCCCGTCATAAAGGCGCCCAGCGCCCCCAGGAACGGGCTCAGAAAGGGGAAAAGCGGCCCGGTATTGCGGCTGAGCGCCTGCGCCAGCATCTGGGTCATGCCGGCGTGCTCCATCGTCAGCGCCATGGCCACCAGGGTATAGATGCCAATCGTCGGCTTGATCCAGCCTTTCACCGTCTTGCGCCAGATGAGACGGCCGTCGTACCGCGCCGTCCGCGCTTCCGGCAGCGGGCCGCGCCAGCGATACCAGCCGTACGTCAACAGGCTGGCGTAGAGCAGCAGCGCCCCGCCGTGGCCGAAGAGGCTGATGGAGCGTCCCGCGCCGGCCGGCGTGCTCCAGCCGAAGCGTGTCGCCACCGCCGGGAAGTTCAGGTTCAGCGTTACCCGGTCAAGCGCGTCCTGAAAGACCAACTGCCCCAGCGCAATCACCCCTATCAAAATCAGGTAAGGGAAAAACGCGGTCAGCAGCTTGCGCGGCGCAAAATCGCCGGCCGGGGCGCGGTTAGTGCGGTAGGTGAGAAAAAGAATCGCCGCAACCAGGCCGGCCAGAGCGGAGCCCAGCGCCGCCAGCGTCCAGAAACCCGCTACCGCCAGCCCCCACTGCGTCGCGCCCATCACCACGGTCAGGACCAGCATGAACAGCCCGCGCTGCCGCACGGCCGTTTTGCCCCCCGTCAACACCAGCACCGCCACGCCGCAGCCCAGGCAGCACAGCCCCAGCGCCAGCGCCGCCGGCCCTGCCAGAACCTCGCCCGGCAGTCCCGTCACCGCCATCAGCGAAAGAAACGACGAGCCCAGCGAGCCGTAGGTCACCGACCAGGCATGGCCGACGAGCGCCGCGACGACGGCCGTATTCGGCGCAAACCCAATCCCCAGCAGCAGCGGCGCCACGACCGCCGCCGGCACGCCAAAACCGGTCGCCCCCTGCAAAAAGGAGCCGAAAATCCAGGCCAGCAGCAGCGCCTGGGCCGGTTGGTCGTGCGCGATGCCGGGCAGCGTCCGCCCAATCGCCGTAATCACCCCGGCCTCGTTGACCGTGTGGTAGAGCAGCAGCGCCATCCAGATAATGTACAGCACAAAGAGCGAGAGCAGCACCGCGCGGCCCGAGGCGACGAGCAAGAGCAGCGGGTTGGCGCCGAAAAAGAGCAGACTCGCCCCCATGGCCGCGGCCCAGCCCGCCAGCCCGGCTTCGCTGCCCCCCCAGGAACGGCCGATCATCAGGTACAGCACAACCAGAATCGGCAGGGTGGCCAATAAAACGTTGAGTACGTTTAGCGGCGGTAATGTTGACATGATTGTGAGTATATCGAGCAAAATCGCGCCGGCAATATTGACGAACGCCAAAACAGCCCCTACAATCCGCCCCCATGCGGTCGGGCCAGCTACCATGGCGTCGTCCGGGCGCCAACCAGCCAAAATAGTATCTGGGCGCTCGTTTGCCGCCCATTCATAACAGGACCCCTTAAAACAAGGTTGTACCCTGCCATCTTCTTGCCGCCTCACCCAGGTGCAATCAACGCGGAGGATCAATGCGTCCGATAAGCATGCGTGCTGCACAGTTACTCGTTTTACTGGCCCTGCTGGTGGGCCTGCTTACCATTGTCAACGCGGCCGAGCCGCCTGAACGGCCCGAATTTGTGGAGATGCTCCCCGTGCCCGTCCCTATGGCGGCTCTGTTGGGAGAGGGCAAGACTGCTGAAGGTCCCGCCCGCTATTTCGTGCTCCTTGCTGACGACCCGGTGGCTAATTACGCCGGCGGCCTGCCCGGACTGCAAGCCACCCGGCCGCGCAGCGTAGGCCAGAACAAGATCGACGTGCACAGCCCCGCCGCTGTCGCCTACGCTAACTACCTGGACGCGCAGCAAACGGCCTTGGTTGAGACGCTTTCCAGCCTGCTTGGGCGCGCGCCGGTCGAAATCTACCGCGCCAGGTATGCGCTCAACGCCCTCGTGCTTGTTCTGGCGCCGGAGGAAGCCGCCCGGATTACCGGGCTGCCGGGCGTCAGGCTGGTCGCGCGCGACGCGGTTCACGCGCCGCATACCGACGCCGGACCTGCCTGGGTCGGCGCGCCGGCCGTCTGGGACGGCTCAGCGACGACGGTCGGCGTTGGCCTGGGCACGCGGGGCGAAGGGGTGATCATCGGCGTTTTAGACACGGGCATCAACCTGCGCCACCCCTCCTTTGCGGCCGTGAGCGGCGATGGCTACGTCCACACCAACCCCTACGGGGCCGGCGTCTACGTCGGCTGGTGTAACCCCTCTCACCCCAAATACAGGCCGGAGTACGCCTGTAACGATAAGCTGATTGGCGCCTGGGATTACGCCGACGCCAGTTGGGCCGGTACCGCCTTCGCCGAAAGTGATGGTCCCGGCGACAACAACGGCCACGGCAGCCACACCGCCGCGACCGCCGCCGGAAACGTGGTGGACGCTGCCCTCTATGCCCCCACCACCTCCGTCAGCGCCCGCATCTCCGGCGTGGCGCCGCGCGCCAACCTGATTGCCTACGACGTGTGCGCCGCCGCCTGCCGCTTTTCGGACAGCGTGGCGGCGCTGGAGCAGGCGCTGATTGACGGCGTCGACGTGATTAACGAATCCATCGGCATCAGCGACGACGCCTGGAACGGCGTCAAGCAGCAGGCTTACCTGGGCCTTTTCAACGCCGGCATCGTCGTCGTGCGCTCGGCGGGCAACAACGGCCCCGGCGCCGGGACCGTGGAGAGTTCGCCGCCGTGGGTGATCGACGTCGCTGCCACGACCCACAATCGCCTTTTCACTAACGGGCTGACGGGCTTGGAGGCTAATGGAGGCGCGCTGGACGATTTGGCCGGCGTGGGCTTTACCGGCGCCTACGGGCCGGCGCCCATTCTCTATGCCGGCGCGCTGGGTGATTATGACGGCGACGGCCGTGACGACAGCAGTGCGCTCTGCGGTCTCGGTGCGGCCCAATCTTTCCAATCTCCCTGGCCAGCGGGCTTTTTTCAGGGTGAAATCATTGTGTGCGACCGGGGCGTCTACGGCCGGGTCGAAAAAGGCGCCAACCTGGCCGCCGCCGGGGCGGGGGGGTACGTCCTGATCAATACGCCGGAGCAGGGCGAAACCGTCACCGGCGACGCCCACGTACTGCCGGGCTTGCACCTCGGCGGCGCCGCGGGCGCGGAGCTGCGCCAATGGCTGCAAACCAACAGTAATACTGTTGCTCGCATCGCCGGCGCGCAGCCCGCCTACAGCCCTGCCTACGCCGACCGCGTAGCCGCCTTTAGCGCGCGTGGCCCGGCCCTGGCGCCCGGCATTCTCAAGCCCGACGTCGGCGCGCCCGGCGTGGATATCTGGGCCGCGCTGGCCGCCGGCGCCCCCGCGACGCCGGAAGGTCAGCCGCCCTATGGCTTCATGAGCGGCACCTCCATGGCTAGCCCGCACGTGGCCGGCGCGGCGGCCCTGCTGCGCGCCTTGCACCCCACCTGGAGCCCGGCGGAGATCAAGTCGGCGCTGTTGACGACGGCCGTTACGGCCGTCCTCAAGGAAGACGGCGTCACGCCCGCCGACCCCCACGCCGTCGGCGCCGGCCGTCTGGACCTGTCCGCGGCGGCGCGCGCCGGTTTGCTGCTCAATGAAAGCGCCGCCAACTTTGCCGCCGCCAATCCGCTGGCGGGCGGCGCGCCCCAGACCCTCAATTTGCCTGCCCTGGTCGATGGCGCCTGCGTCAACGCCTGCCGCTGGACGCGCACCGTGCGCAGCGCCCTGGACAGATCCGCCGTCTGGACGGCCGTATTAGAACTGCCGGACGGCTTTACGGGTCGCGTGACGCCCGCGACCTTCACCCTGGCGCCCGGCGCGGCGCAGGAACTCACCATCACGCTGGAGGTGGAAGCGGCCGGCGGGCAGGCGTGGCGCTTTGGCGCCCTGCGCCTCACGCCCGACCTGGCCGCCGTTCCCGCGCAGCAGATACCCATCGCCGTTTTGGGACAGCAGGCCGAGCTCCCTGAGCGCGTCGTCATTTTCGCGCGGCGTGACGCCGGTTCTCAGCTTGTGGCCGGCTTGCGCGCCCCGGCCATTACGAACTTTACCGTTGAAACGTTCGGACTTGCGCCCGCCGTCGTTCACCGCTTTGCGCTGCCCCAGGACCCGACTAACGCCGTTGCGGATGGCGGCCTGTACGACGATCTGGACCAGGTTTTCTGGACCACGATCGACGCGCCGCCCGGCGCGCTGCGCCTGGTGGCGGAGATTGTAACCTCGGCCGCGCCGGACGTGGATATGGCCGTGGGCTTTGACAGCAATGGGGACGGCTTACCGTCCCCCGACGAAGAGCGCTGCCTGCGCAACGGCGGCTACTGGAGCGAGCGCTGCGACCTCTTCCAGCCGCACGCCGGGACCTGGTGGGTGGTGGTGATGAATTACGCCGCCTCCGCGCCGGGGGCCGTGGACGCGATTGAGCTGGCTACGGCCGTTGTGCCCGCGCAGGACGCCGGTAATTTGCGCGTCGAGGGGCCAACGGCCGTGCCCGCCATGCAGCCGTTTGACGTGCGCATCTTTTTTGACCAGGTAATGCAGCCCGGCGACTACTGGTATGGCGCCGTCAGCCTGGGTACCGACCCGGGCCAGCCGGGCAATATCGGCCTGCTGCCCATCGACCTGCGGCGGCTGGCGGACGACGTGACCAAGAGCGCCAGCGCGGCCGCGGCCATGCCCGGCGACCGGTTGACCTTCACCATAGCCGTGCAGCCCAATCTGCTGCTGGAAGACCTGGCCTACACCATTGAGGATGTGCTGCCGGATGGCTACGTCTACGTTCCCGGTTCCGCGACGGCTACCTCCGGCGCCGTGCGCGTGGAGGGCAATCGCACGCTGCGCTGGACGGGCGTGCTGCCCGGCCAGGCCACGCTGGGGGCGCCAACCTACCGCATGACGACCAGCCGGGATGATCCCGCCTGCGATACCGGTTTTGGCGGCTACGTCAATTTGGAAGATTATGGCGTCATGACCAACCCGGTGGTGCGGGGCAACGGCGTGGCCTACCGCTTCTTTACCAGCGGCGACCCCATCACCTTTTTCGGCGACACGGCCTATAGCATGACGATCACCGACGACGGGCTGGCCATCTTCAACCCGACGCGCAACATGGCGGGCGCGCTTTGGATTGCGCAAACGCTGCCCGACCCGGCCCGGCCGAATAGCCTGGCGGCCATGCTCTGGCAAGACATGGAGATCGTCTACGATGCGGCCGCCAACCGCGGCGTCAGCGCGGCCACGGCCGACGGCGGGCTGATGGTCGTCGAATATGACGGCGTGCAGCTTGTGGGCGACCCTGACAGCAGGTACGATTTCCAGATCGTGATGCGGGGCGCGGTTGACGATGCGCCGGGCGTCTACGAGATTGTGTTTGCCTATGACAACCTCAACGGACCGCTCACGGGCCCGCTGACGATTGGCCTGGAGGACGCCGCCGGGGAAACGGCCGTGCCCTTCGTCAACGCCGCCAGCGCCCAAGAGCTGCTCACCAACGGGCTGATGATCTGTTTTGACGCCGTTCAGCCGGAGCACGAACCCGTTGTGATTACCTATCAGGCGACCGTAGCGCCGGGGGCGTTGGGCATAATCACGAATACGGCCGTGCACGCCATCGACAGTCCCGGCAGCCGCGCCGCGAACGCAACGGCCGTCGTGCGCGTGGGGTACCCGACCTATCTGCCGGCCATCCGTAAAAATTAAGGGAACATGTGTCAGGCTTGAATCGCGCGTAAATTGTGCCACAATACAATCACTGTCTTGTCGGTTACCCTTTCTTGCACCTTTGCTTAAAATGGTAAGGAGATAGTTTATGTCTTGATTGCAATTAGCGCAGTCTATTCTCTCCCTGTTCACTTTCTAGACTATCTAGAAAGATCTCGGTTGAACATAATGGCCCTGTTTTTCTGCGGCCGTCCCCAGCATTTTCAATTTCATAGGAGGAATCCGAAATGCGAACAAACTGGTTGAAATACCTCGTCCTGGTAATTGTCCTTTCTCTGGGCGTTAGCCTTGTTGCGCTGGCCCAGGGGCCGGCTCCCACTCCCGCTCAATCCGCTGATGATGCTTTTCAAAACTTTCTGCCCTACGTTCCCTCTCCAAACTCTTTAGATCCGGGTCTAACCATCGCCGGGATTGCCGCCTCGAATCCCGACTTTAGCACCCTGGTCGCCGCCCTCACCGCCGCGGAGCTGGTAGAGCCCTTGAATAGCCCCGGCGCCTACACCGTCTTCGCCCCCACGAACGCGGCCTTTGAGGCCCTGCCCGAGGGCGCGCTGGAGGCGCTGCTGGCCGATCCGGATGCCCTGGCGGCCGTTCTGCTCTACCACGTTGCGGACGGCGTCTTTGACGCCGGCCAGGTTGTGGAGCGTGACTACATCACGACCCTGCAGGGCCAGGATATTGAAATCGAGGTGACGGAAGACGGCGTCGTGCTCAACGGCGAAGCCATGGTTGTTGTAACGAACCTGTTCGCCACCAACGGCGTCGTGCACGTCATTGACGCCGTGCTGCTCCCGCCGGAACTGCCCACGATTGCCGCAATTGCCGCGGCTGACGAAAACTTCAGCACGCTTGTGACGGCGCTGGGCGTCGCCGGGCTGGTTGAAACGCTGGACAGCCCCGGTACCTTCACCGTCTTTGCCCCCACCAACGACGCCTTTGCGGCGCTGCCGGAAAGCTTGCTGCAGGCAATCCTCGCCGATACGGATACCCTGACCGCGGTTTTGACCTACCACGCGGCCGGCGAGAAGCTGCGCTCCGACCAGGTTGTGGCGCGCGATGCGATCACGACGCTGAACGGTCAGGATATCACCGTCGAGGTGACCGAGGATGGGGTGGTGCTGAATGGGACGGCGCTGGTAACGGCCGTTGACATTCTGGCCAGCAACGGCGTCATCCACGTCATCGACGCCGTGCTCATTCCGCCGGAACCGACGATTGCGACCCTGGTTGCGGGCGCCGAAGCGTTCAGCACCCTGGCGACCGCGCTCGAAGTAACCGGTCTGGACGCCGCTCTGGCCGGCCCCGGCCCCTTCACCGTCTTTGCGCCCACCAACGACGCCTTTGACGCGCTGCCGGAAGGCGTGCTGGATGACCTGCTGGCCAATCCTGAAGCGCTGACCGAGGTCTTGCTCTACCACGTTGTGGGCGGCATTGCCGTCGCCAGCGACGTTGTGGGCCTGGACTACATCACGACGCTGCAGGGCCAGGACATCGAAATCGAGGTCACCGAGTCCGGCGTGGTGCTCAACGGCGCGGCGAACGTCATTGGCGTTGACGTATTGGCCACCAACGGCGTCGTGCACGTCATTGACGCCGTGCTGCTCCCGCCGGAGCTGCCGACGATTGTTGAGATTGCCGCATCTGACGAAAACTTTAGCACGCTGGTTGCGGCCTTAACCGCCGCCGACCTGGTTGATGATCTGGCTGGCCCCGGCCCCTTCACCGTTTTTGCCCCCACCAACGACGCCTTCGACGCGCTGCCGGAAGGGGTGCTGGATGACCTGCTGGCCGACGTGGATGCGTTGACCGACGTCTTGCTTTACCACGTCGCCGGCGAAAAGCTGCGCTCCGACAAGGTCGTCGCCAGTGAGACCATCATGATGCTGAACGGCGATGAGGTCATGGTAGAGGTGACCGAGGCGGGCGTTGTGCTGAATGGCGCGGTCATGATAACGGCCGTTGACATCCTGGCCAGCAACGGCGTCATTCACGTCATCGACGCGGTGCTGCTCCCGCCGGCGGAACTGCAAACCATTGCGGAAATTGCTTCGGCCGACGAGAATTTCAGCATCCTGGCGATGGCCCTTGCAGCCGCCGGTTTAGACGATACGCTGAATCTCCCCGGCAACTACACGGTCTTTGCGCCGGTTAACGTCGCCTTTGATGACCTCCCGGAAGGGCTGCTGGAAGCGCTTCTGGCTGATCCTCAGGGCCTCCTGCGCCAGATTCTGCTCTACCACGTCGTGGACGGGATCTATAAGGCCGCGGACATTGTCGAACTGGACTCGCTGACAACGCTGCAAGGTTCAGACATCACCATCGAGGTTGTTGATGGCGTCGTGGTGCTGAATGGCGAGGTGAACGTGGTTATCACGAACATCATGGCCAGCAACGGCGTCATTCACGTGATTGACGGCGTGCTGATTCCGCCGCAGGATTAGGTTTCTTGTGTGCAGGTGTGCAGAAACACAAATGCGCCTGTTCATCTGAACTGAGTTAAAACGTCAAAGCGCCCAACCGCTCAATAGCGGTTGGGCGCTTTGTCTTTTGCTGGAAAATTAGGAAAAATGTGCGAACATATGCGGCAGAAAATTCTGTCAGGAGAATGCATATGCGTTGATTGTAACCACAAGCCCGATTTATCCTGAGCAACAACCCTTGAAAACGGCCGTCTTTTCCCACGGTCGCCACCCATTCTTTATAGGAGCAATACGAAATGCAGCATAAATGGCTGAAATATGTCGTACTGGTTATCGTTATGTCCCTGGGCGTCACGTTCGTTGCCTTTGCCCAAGGGCCGGCGCCGGCATCCGGCGCTGCGCGCTTTGCCAATCGCAGCTTTGACCTGCGCCCCCTTGAGCGCGTGACGCTGCAAGACGGCCAAACCTTTGAGCGCGCCTTCTCCGGCTCCAAGCTTGAGGCTGCGGGCACGGCCGAATTCTTCATCCAGCTTGCCGATCCCGCCGTCGCCGACATCTGGCTGGCCGCCCAGGAGGGCAATAACCCGCTGACCGCCGCGGCCGCCCAGGCTTACGCCCAGCGCCTGATGGACAGGCAGGCGCTCCTGGCGAACCAGGTTGAGGTCCTTGGCGGCAGCGTGCTCGCCGACTATCAGCGCCTCTTCAACGGCCTGGCGGTTGAAATCGACGTCACGCAGCTTGAAGCCCTGGCCAAGCTGGAAGGCGTCGTGCGCATCACCCCTGTCAGAGACTACGAGCTGCTGCTGGACGAGACCGTGCCGTGGATCGGCGCGAGCTTCGTGCAGCAGTATGTGGGGCGCACGGGCGCCGGCATTCGCGTGGCCGTGATTGATTCCGGCATAGATTACACCCACGCTCATCTAGGCGGCTCCGGCCTGCAGGCCGACACCGACAAGGCCATAGCCGAAGCGTCGCAGCCGGCCGACCCGGCCCTTTATCCCACCGCCAAGGTGATTGGCGGCTACGACTTCGTGGGCAGCGTCTGGCCCGGTGGCCCGCTTGCGCCCGATCCCAACCCCATGGATGATCAGGACGGCGGGACGGATGGTCACGGGACCCACGTCGCCAGCATCATCGCCGGCGTCGATACGCGCGCCGCGGGCGGTATCGGCCCCGGCGTGGCCCCCGGCGCCGGGCTGTACGCCTTGAAAGTCTGCTCCAGCGTGAGCGGCTCC
>Ga0209498_1002530_pt1 | contig 10981 bp, 11 predicted proteins | sample WalLakDeSediment_FD_184131 | JGI IMG/M metagenome (GOLD analysis project Ga0209498, IMG submission 184131) | Lake sediment microbial communities from Walker lake, Nevada to study Microbial Dark Matter (Phase II) - Walker Lake 11/02/13 Deep... | ecosystem: Environmental > Aquatic > Freshwater >...
GGGCGGCCCACCCCGATCCTCACCCGCAGGTAATCGCCGCTCCCGAGCCGCTGGTGCAAGGAGCGCAGTCCGTTGTGGCCGCCATGGCCTCCGCCGGCCTTCACCCGCACGGTTGCCTCGGGCAGGTCGATGTCGTCGTGCACGACGATCAGGTGGTCGAGCGGCACCTCGTAGTGGTCGACAAGGCGGCTGACTGAGTTGCCGGAGACGTTCATGAACGACTGGGGCTTGGCGAGCACGACCTCGGCGTCGCCCACGCGCACCGCGGAGGTCCTGGCACCCGCCTCGTCCTTCCAGTAGGCAGCGCGCAGGTCCTCCGCGAGGTGGTCGACGACCATGAAACCCGCGTTGTGGCGGGTGATCGCATAGCGCGGGCCTGGATTGCCCAGGCCCGCCACCAGATACAACATGCGGCCCTAGGCCTCCTCGGATGACTCCTCGGAAGCCTCTTCGCCGATGACCTCGGGCTCGACTTCCTCCTCGGCGAGCTCCTCCTCGGTCGGCTCGGCGGTCGGCGTCGTGACCGAGCAGACGACACCCTCGGGGTCGTCGGTGATCTCGACACCCTCGGGAGCGGTCAGGTCCGCGACCGTGACGGACTGGCCGATCTCCAGACCGGAGATGTCGACGTCGAGCGAGTCGGGCAGGTCGGCCGGGAGCGCCTCGACCATCAGCTCGCGCATGCTGTGCATGAGCACGCCGCCGGCCTTCACGCCGGGCGACTCGCCCACGAAGCGGAAGGAGAGGGTGGCCTGCAGCTTCTGGTCCATGCGGATCGCAAGGAAGTCGACGTGCATGATCGTGCCCTTCACCGGGCTGTGCTGGACCTCGCGGATCACAGCGTTCACCGGCTTCTTCTCGCCCTCCAGGGCGATGGAGACGATCGTCGAGCCCGCGCCGTGGTGCGACATCATCAGCTCGAAGTCGTGGCGGTCGAGCGAGAGGGCCACGGTGTCGCGCCCGGGGCCGTACAGGACGGCGGGGATCTCGCCCGCGGCGGCAAGACGACGGTTCGCCTTGCCCATGGTCTCGCGGACGCGTGCGGTGATGGCGGTTGATTCCGTCATGTGGTGCGTTCTCCTTTCGGGTGCCGTCCCCGGTTGGGCCCGGCGGCGGCTGTCAGAGCTGGAAGTCCGGATCGAACAGCTCGGACACTGACTCGTCGTTATACACGTTCTGGATAGCGCGCGCGATGAGCGGCGCAACGCTCAGTACTCGTATCTTGCCACCACGCTTGTCGGCAGGTACCGGCAGCGTGTTCGTCACCACCACCTCGAGGATCTCCGATGTCTCGATGCGGTCGTACGCGGGAGGCGAGAAGATGCCGTGCGTCGCCGTGACGTACACCGACTTCGCGCCCTTCTGCATGAGGCTCTTGGCGCCCTCGGTCACAGAACCGGCGGTGTCGATCATGTCATCGATCACGATGCAGGCGCGCCCCTCGACCTCGCCGATGACGTGCGTGATCTCGGCGACGTTGTGGTCCGGGCGGCCCTTGTGCATGATCGCCAGGCTTGCGCCGCACATATCGGCGAACTTCTTGGCGACCTTCACGCGCCCGACGTCGGGGGAGACGATGCAGATGTTCTCCAGATCCAGGCTCTCGAAGTAGTCCGAGAGGATCGGCAGCGCAGTCAGGTGGTTCACCGGCTGATCGAAGAAGCCCTGGATCTGACCCTGGTGCAGATCCATCGCGATGACCTTGTCGATGCCGGCCGTGGTCATGAGATCGGCCACCAGCTTCGCGGTGATGGGCTCGCGCGCCGCAGACTTCTTGTCCTGGCGCGCGTAGGCGTAGTGGCTCACGACCGCCGTGATGCTCCGGGCCGAGGCGCGCTTGGCGGCATCGGCCATGATGAGCATCTCCATGAGCGAGTCGTTGACCGGGTCGCACGCCGACTGGATGAGGAAGACGTCGGCTCCACGCACGCTCTCGAGGTAGCGCACGTAGATCTCGCTGTTCGCGAACTTCGAGATCTTCACGTTGCCGAGCTCGATGCCGAGATGCTTCGCCACGTCTTCCGCGAGCTCGCGGTTGGACGTGCCGCTGAACACCATCATGCGCCTGCCGGTCTCGCTCATCGGTCGCCTTCCGGTCGGTCCGTCAGTCCTCGGTCCGTTCGCCGCCCGCCCTGCGCCGGACCGCCCAGCCCTGGATCTCGCGCTGGTCGCACCGCTCGATCGCGAGCGATCCGGGCGCAACATCGCGCGATATGGCACTCGCCGCGGCGGTCACCGCACCAGCACCTATCGTCACGGGGGCCACAAGCATGGTATCAGAGCCGATGAACGCTCCGTCTTCGATGACCGTCTCATGCTTCGCGAAGCCGTCGTAGTTGCAGGTGATGGTGCCCGCGCCGACGTTGACCCCCGCACCGATCGTCGCATCGCCGATGTAGGACAGGTGGGGCACTTTGGAACCTTCCCCGACCGTCGACTTCTTTATCTCGACGCACGTCCCCGCTTTCGAGTTCTTGCCGAGGACCGCCCCGGGCCGCAGGTAAGCCACGGGGCCGACCTTCGCCCCGGCGCCGACCTCGGCCTCGACGACGACCGACGAGTCGACGGTCGCCCCGTCGGCGACGACCGAGTCGGTCACCCGCGTGTCCGGTCCGAGGGTGACGCCCGAGCCGATGCGCGTCTCGCCCATCAGGAACGTCATCGGCAGGATCTCGGTGTCCCTTCCGATCTCGACCCGCGGGCCGATCCACACGAGATCGGGATCGACCATCGTAACGCCTGCCAGCATGTGTCGGGTGTTGATCCGCGACTGCAGCACCTTGGTCACCTCGGCGAGCTGGACCCGCGTGTTCACTCCGAGAGTCTCTTGCGGGTCCTCGACCACGAGCGCAGCCACGCCGAGGCCTTCGGCCACGAAGAGCGACACCATGTCGGTCAGGTAGAACTCACCCTGAGCATTGTCGGTGTCGAGCCGGTCGAGATGCTCGAAGAGCGCGGCCGCGTCGAAGCAGTAGGTGCCGGTGTTCACCTCATCGAGGGAACACTGCTCGGGAGTGCAGTCCTTCTGCTCCACGATCGCCGAGACGCCCCCGCTGTCGTCCCTGACGATGCGCCCGTATCCGGTGGGGTCCTCCACGTGAGCGGTGAGCACCGCGACCGCAGCCCCAGCCGTCTCGCGCGCGGCGACGAGCGCGGCGATGGTCTCGGCCCGGATGAGCGGGGAGTCGCCCGAGAGCACGAGCAGCGAGCCGTCGGGCTCGAGTGCGTCGCGCGCGCACATCACCGCGTGGCCGGTGCCGAGCTGACGGTCCTGCCGGACGCACTCGACGCCGGCGAGCAGCTCCTCGACGACCTCGGCACGGTGCCCGGTGACGACCACCACTCGGTCGCAGCCGGCATCGCGGGCCGCCTCGACAACGTGGGCCACCATCGGCACGCCGAGGACGGCGTGGGCGACCTTCGGCAGGTCGGACTTCATGCGGGTGCCCTCACCGGCAGCGAGGACGAGTGCGATTGCGCCCATGGTGCGTTCCTCCGAAGGTCGGGGTCGTCGGCTGGTCACCCGGGCCGGGTATCTGATGGCTGGGGCGGTAGGATTCGAACCTACGAATGGCGGATCCAAAGTCCGCTGCCTTACCGCTTGGCTACGCCCCAAAGCACACCGAAGTGTAGGTAAGGGCCGCGCCACCGGTCAAATCACCGCCGCGGGGAGGCCGACCTACTCTGACGTCGTGGCCGGCTCCGGCTCGAGGAATGCCTCGATTCCGCCGTCGGCCGCGAACTGCTCGAGAACCGCTTCCTGGAGCCGCTCGCGCGACTCGGCGTTGATCGGATGACAGATGTCCCGGAACTCGCCGTTCGGGAGTTTGCGCGAGGGCATCGCGACGAATAGGCCCTTGTCTCCGTTCACCACCCTCAGGTCGTGGATCACGAACGCGTCGTCTATGACGATGCTGGCGATCGCACAGACCTTGTTCATGGATACGGGTCGCAGCGTCACCTTGGTGATGTTCATTGGTCCCCCCATCTTGCAGCCCATCGGGTTCGTGCTGGAACCCGATCGTCCACCCCCCGCGGACGATCACACTACTACTTCACTTATTCTGTTCCCTATTGCGCGTTCCTGCCCTCGATGCGCGAGTACAGAACGCGTTCGGCGACGATGACGTCCACCGGCTTGTCCACGTCGGCCCCGATGGAAGCCTCTCGGGTGTACACCGCCGCGCCACGGCCGCCTATCAGCTCGCCGAGCTTGGTTTCCACCTCGGCTACGGTGAGCTTGCCGAGCACGAGCCGGAACACGAAGCGCACGCCGATCACGCGCGCCATTGCGAGCGGGTTCTTGCGCGTGGCGAAGATGCGGCCGCCTATCTCGCGGTTGCGATCCAGGAGCAGCGGGGCGACAAGCATCATGTTGCCGCCGGTCACTTTGCCGCTTGCCAGCCGTATGAACGTGCGCTTGCTGCCGGGATACTGCTCGAGCATGTCGGCCTCACGGATGAGCGGGTAGGTCGCATCTGCGCCGGTCGCCAGACTGTCGCGAACGAATCCATCGACGGCCTCGGGCGTAAGCGCGGGGATGTCTCCGGTGACCAGGAGCACGGGCCGATCCGCCCGAAATGCCCCGGAACCTGCGAGCACGTTGTCGACAAACGAGCCGTTCGAGACCACGAGCTTGTCCGTGCGGTCGACCCACGCCCCGAGGTTCTCCGCGGTCGGCACGACCACTGCGACCTCGTGCACCATCTCGGCGGCGTTGAGCGCGTCGACGACCCACTCGACCATCGGTTTGCCCGCGATGGGGAGGAGCCCTTTGAAGCGGCACGTCGGGTCGAGCACCGCACCGTCGCCGCCGGCGAGCACCACCGCATCGACCATGAGCTCACACACCTTCCGTAACGGCGGCGCCGACAGATACCGTTGTCGCAGTGGCGCCCCACCAGCCGCGCTCGGCTGCAGCGGATGCCACTGCAGCCGCGGCATCGGCGGACACGCACACCGCGAAGACCGCCGACCCGCTTCCCGCCATCGTAGCGTCGAGCACGCCCGGCGCCTCCCGGACAGATGCTAGCGCGTCGGCGACCTCCGATACCAGCCCCACCGAGGCGTCGGTCAGGTTGTTGTAGAGCGCCGCAGCCACGCGCTCGGCGTCCCCGCTCTCGCACGCCCTCACCATCGCCTCGGGTCCCGGAGGGGCCTCGCCGGGCGTCCGGTCGAACGCGGCATACGCCTCACCCGTGGGCACGGGCACCGGCGGACGCACGAGGGCGATCTCGAGGGCAGGGGTCGGCAGCGGTCGTACGGGCACGTCACCACGCCCGGTGAGCAGGGCGGTTCCCGGCCCGAGGAAGAACGGTACGTCGGCGCCGAGACCTGCGGCAACCTCACGCAGCACCGGCGCGGTCGACACTCCGAGACCCCAGTGACGGGCAAGACCCACGAGTACGGCCGCGGCATCGGCGCTCGCCCCGCCAAGGCCCGCCTGAGCCGGGATACGCTTGATGATATCGATGGCGACCTGCGGGGTGCGCCCCAGGGCAATGCCCAGGGAGACGGCCGCCCGGTGGGCGAGGTTCTCCTCGGCAGGTAGCCCGATATCGGGCTCGGTGCTAACGGTGAGCTCCGCTGCCGGAGCGATCACGACCTCGTCGGCGAGAGAGAGCGCCTGGAGGACGGTGTCGACGTCGTGGTATCCGTCGGAACGCGGCGCGCCCACGCCGAGGTAGAGATTCACCTTCGCCGGTGCACGAACGATCGTGCGTACCTCGAGCTGCGCTGCCACTACCCCTCCAAGAGGAAGGCGCGGAGCACAAAAGGCTCCGCGCCATATGGTCGTACGCGATTGCGTCGGGCGGCTAGTTGAGCCACGGGAGCAGGTTCTCTCCGCTCTCACAGTGGCTGAGTTCTACCGTTCCCGTCAGTACGTCGACGTAGCTGTAGGAGACGCGTGCCGTACGGTCCCGCTTCTCCTCGACCCGTACCACGAACAGGCTGGGATGTGTCTGTTCGAGGATCCCCTCGCGCTCCAGTATCTTCGAGCGCCCCATATTGGCCCTCAGGCGCATCCGGGTCCCCATGAGACCCTCAAGATCGGTGCGAATACGCCCGACGACCTCGGTCTGACGTGCTACATCCATACACTGGCCTCCTTCGATACCAAAAATGCAGTATAACGCAGGAAGCCGCAAAACTCAAGGTAGAAGGCCAAATCGGAGGGCTGATTCTCCCAGTCGCAGGAACTCGCTCACCGTGAGCGTTTCCGCACGTAGCCCGCCATCTATGCGCGCTGCGGAAAGCGCTGCGTCGAGTATCTCCGGCTCCGTTCCGAGCGCGTTGCGGATGGAGTTTCTGAGCTTCTTGCGACGTTGTGCGAACGCCGCATCGGCCATACACGCGGCAGCATCGACGTACTCGGGAGGCGCCGGCGCCTCGATGCGCTCGAGCCGCAGGACCGCCGAGTCGACTCGTGGCGGCGGCAGGAAGCACCCCTGCGCCACGGCGAATCGTCCCGCGGGGCGGGCGTGCAGGCCGAGCTTCACGGTGTAGGCGCCGTACTCCTTCGTGCCCGGCACGGCGGCCATGCGGTTCGCGACCTCCGCCTGCACCATGACGACCGCGAAGCGCAACGACGGCAGTATCTCGAAGCAGCGCAGCACGACCGTGGCGGCAACCGCGTAGGGCAGGTTGGCCACGAGCGCCGTCGGGGGGCCGAGCGGGGTGAGGAGGCGGGTCGGGGAGACGTTAACGGCGTCCCCGTGGACGATCTGCAGCCGTTCGCACCCGGCGGTCGTGTCTGCGAGGACCGGCAACAGACGCCCGTCACGCTCCACCGAGATCACCGAGCCCGCAGCCTCGCACAACGCGACGGTGAGCGTCCCGATGCCCGGTCCGATCTCGAGCACGGCCTCATCGCCACGGAGGGCCGCCAGCGCGAGGATCCTGCCGATGACGTTGTCGTCGACGAGGAAGTGCTGCCCGAGTTTCTTGCTCGTGTGGATACCGTGCTCGCGAAGCACCTCGAGCGTGGCGCCGGGAGCGGCGAGCCGCGAGTAGGGCACTGGGTGCTCCTCGGTCAGGGCAGGATGGTGATGGTGACGGTACGGCGTCCCCACGCGAGCGCCTCGGCGCGCGTGTTGAAGCACAGGTCGATCTTGTTACCCGAGATGGCCCCGCCGGTATCGGCAGCGATCGCGTTGCCGTAGCCGGGGATGTAGACGCGCGTTCCGAGCGGGATGACCGACGGGTCGACAGCGATGACACCGTGTGCTGCCACCGCTCCGGTCGCGGTGCGGGTCCCGACACCCGGGTCCTGGGACGAGTAACCGGTCGCGGTCACCGTAAGCTGACTGCCGCCGCTCGGCGGCTCGGCCGCGCGCTCGCGCGAGACGGCGACCGGTCCGGCGGAGCGCTTCGTCCCGACGAGCACGATCTCGTGGACGGGCTCGGTGATGACCTGCTGGGCGGTGAGCGTCCGCTGACCCTCAACGCCCCCGGTGACGAGCACGCGATACACGTTCAGCGACAGCCCCGGCTCGCCGTGCCGCTTGATGAAGCGGGAGCCGCGCGCCAGCGACGCGTCGTTCTCGGTGACTACCTCGAACGGAATCTCGACCTGCTCCTCGACCACGCGCACGAAGACGTCGGTCGCCTCGATGACGAGTTCGGGAGAGAGGGGCGTGTCCAGCGCGGGAGTCACGGTGATGCCACGGCCCGGATCGAGCCCGGCGGCGACGAGAGCGTCCGCCACCGTGCTGCCGATGACGTTCAGGCGGATGGCCTCGCCCGAGAAGCGCAGCATGACGGGGACCGCGTGGCGCACGACGACAGTCTGCCCGTCGGCCACGGGAGAATCGGCGGACGGGGTGACGACGTCCGCGGGACCGACGGCGACATCGGCCTCTTCGAGCAGGTCGCCGACGGTGGCGGCCTGCGTCTTCACGTAGCGGGAATCACCGTCGACGACGAGGGTGACGCCCTTCTGTGCCCACACGAATCCGGTGATGCTGAGTGCGAGAATGAGTGCTGGGACGAGAGCTGCGATGAGGTAGTGGATCCGAAGGAATCGTGCCGGACGAGCCGGCCCATCTCCCATGCGAACCTTCCGTGAATGATCGTCTCGGCCAGAAAAGAAGCGGAGTTCGATTGTATCCAAGGCGCAGGGGCCGGGCAAACGCCGAGGTCGCCACGGAACGGTCTACTCGCGGCCCTCTCCGGCGCGCGCCGCGGCGACGATCTCGCCGCCGATCTCGCTCGCCTTGACGAGTTCCGCGGGGTACTCCAGTACGTCACCCGGGACGTCGGGGCCCTCGACGCAGAGCTCCCCGGAGTAGTCGACTCCGAGCACGGCGAAGACGCTCTTCGTGGCGTCGACGGCACAGCCGAATCCGAACGGATCTCCCCCTCCGCCCACCACCAGATACGCCCCCGGCCTTCGTGCAGGGCGCGGCTGGCCGAGACGGTGCGCCCGTGCCCAGTAGGGCTGGAGCCGGTCGTAGACGATCTTCAGGACGGCAGGCACCGTCGCGAAGTACACGGGACTCGCCACGACGAACGCCGAGGCGGCGTCGATGCGCCGGTTCACCTCGTCCATGCCGTCGGCGATCACGCACGCACCCGTACGCGCGCAGGTGTTGCACCCCCGACAGGGCTGCACTCCGGCATCCGCGGCAACGAGCAGATCGGGTTCTCCGCCGGCCTGGCGGATGCCCTCGATGCACGCTTCCAGAAGCCGGTCGCTGTTGCCGCCACGGCGCGGAGAACCGGCGATGCAGAGGACCCGGAGTGTTCCTGGACCGCTCACGCGCTGCCCGTCCGTCCGCCGAAGATCGTGCGCGCATTCGCGTAGAGCGCCGCCGACACCTCGGAGGTCTCCTCGGCCCGCACGCCCGCCACCACAGCGGCGGTGAGCGTCACCCACGCCGGTTCGTTGCGACGGCCCCGGTAGGGTTCCGGCGCGAGGAACGGGCAGTCGGTCTCGACGAGCAGCCGGTCGAGCGCGACGGCTGCCACAGCCTCACGGATAGCGTCAGCCTTCTTGAAGGTCGTGGGACCGGCGAAGGAGACGTAGCACCCCATCTCGGCGAAGCGCAGCGCCAGAGGCGCGTCCTCGGTGAAGCAGTGGATGATGCAGCCCGGCTCGGGTACACCCTCCTCGGCAAGGATCGCCATGCCCTCTTCGTGCGCCTCTCGCAGGTGCACGACGACGGGCAGATCGAGTTCGTGCGCGATGCGCAGTGACGAACGGAACGCCCGGCGCTGGTCGTCGCGGGGCGAGTTGTCGTAGTGGAAGTCGAGCCCGGCCTCGCCGATGGCAGCCACCCGCGGGTCGAGCGAAAGCTCGCACAGCCGATCCTCGGCCTCGGCATCGAACGCCGAAGCGTTGTGAGGATGACAGCCGACGATGATGCGAACCTCGGGCACCTCGATCGCAGGTCCGTCGCGCTCTGCGAGCCGCGCGGAAGCGTCGGCGAGCCACCCGCCGAGTTCCGCGAAGGTGCGCCCGGCATCCTCGGTCACGTCGGTGACGGTCGCGATGAACCCGACCCCGGCGAGGGCCGCGCGTTGCAGGGCGGCAACAGGGTCGTCGAGCATGTCGAGATGCGCGTGCGCATCGGCCACGTGCCCGACGAACGGCAGCTCCACTGGTCGATCGTCAGCCATGTGCCCTCCATCGAGCGGCGGGGCCGCCGCTTACTCCTCGTAGATGCGCGGGAAGAGCGGCTCGCCCTTCGTCACGCGGCTCCCGGCTGGGAGCTGTCCCCAGACGGCGGCCGCGGCTAGATCGGTGACCTCGTGGATGTCGCCGAGTCCGAGGCGACTCCAGACGTCGGCGCTCGTGAGAGGCATGACGGGCGCGCAGAACAGCGCCGATATCCGCACCGCCTCGAGCGCGTTGTAGAGCACCGCCTCGAGGCGCTCGAAGGTCTCCTCGGACTTTGCGAGGTTCCACGGAGCCGCGCCCTCGATGTAGCCGTTCACGTACTTGATGAGCTCCCACGTGGCCTCCAGCGCGGTGCCGTAGTCGAGGTCGGCCATCGCAGCCTCGTAGCGCTCCGGCAGCGAGCCGGCGATCGCCTGCAGCGTCTCGTCCGCGTCGGTCGCCACCCCACCCGGGAGCGCGGGAACCGCACCGTCGAGGTACTTCTCCGTCATGTTGAAGAGCCTCGAGCACAGGTTGCCCCAGTCGTTTGCGAGGTCACCGTTGTACCGCTGCACCATCGACTCCATCGAGATCGAGCCGTCCTCGCCGAAGCGCACGTCTCGCAGGAAGTAATAGCGGTATGCGTCCACGCCGAAGCGCTCGACGAGCGACGCGGGCGTCTGCGCGTTGCCCTTGGACTTGCTCATCTTCTCGCCCTTGGTGAGCAGGAACCCGTGTGCGTACACGCACTCGGGCACCTCCAGGCCGGCGGCGATGAGCATCGCGGGCCAGATGACGCAGTGAAACCGGATGATGTCCTTGCCGACGAAGTGGTACTGCGCCGGCCAGCGGCGCTCGAACTCGGCCGACTTCATCGGGTCCCCGTAGCCGACAGCGGTGATGTAGTTCAGCAGCGCGTCGATCCACACGTAGGTGACGTGGCCCTCGGAGAAGGGCAGGGGAACACCCCAGGTGAACGTGGTGCGCGAGATGGAGAGGTCCCTCAGGCCACCCTTCACGAAGGAGACGACCTCGTTCGAGCGCGTCACCGGGCGGATGAAGGGCCGCCCCTCGGCCGCCCGCGTTTCGTAGAGTTCGAGGAGCCGGTCACCGAACTCGGAGAGCTTGAAGAACCAGTTGTCCTCCTTGATGAAGGTGACGTCCCGTCCGCACGAGGGACACTCGTGCTCGTTGACCTGGTCGTCGGAGAAGTAGGTCTCGCACGGGACGCAGTACCAGCCCTCGTAGTGGCCCTGGTAGAGGTAGCCGCGATCGTAGAGCTCTGTCCAGAACGCCTGTACGCCCCGCTTGTGACGCACCTCGGTGGTACGGATGAAGTCGTCGTTGGTGACTCCGAGCATCCCCCAGGCCTCCGTGAAC
>Ga0209498_1002532_pt1 | contig 10980 bp, 7 predicted proteins | sample WalLakDeSediment_FD_184131 | JGI IMG/M metagenome (GOLD analysis project Ga0209498, IMG submission 184131) | Lake sediment microbial communities from Walker lake, Nevada to study Microbial Dark Matter (Phase II) - Walker Lake 11/02/13 Deep... | ecosystem: Environmental > Aquatic > Freshwater >...
CCAGGCTTCGCCCGCGCCACGGCCCACGACGGCCTTCATCACGTTTGCCGACTGGCTGCAGCTGAATGCGTCTGGATACTGTTCGCGGGAGGCACGCCGCCCCCCCTCGTGGGTACGGCTCCAGAAACTCGGATTCTGTTCAGCGACGAGCAGATGCGTACCCTCGCCCAGGGGCGGCAGGGGGTGAAGTTCGTCATCCTCCAGCGCCAACTCATGCGCTACCCCGTCCGGTGCGATCAGGTGGACGGCCTGCAACTGATGCGGCGCCAGGCGGCCCTCGGCGGGAAACCGGTGACCGAAATGAACCCGGAACGCCGGGCCGGCGTCTCCCTCCACGACGGTAATCCAGGGGTAATGCGCCAGCACCGGGGCCGACATCGCAACCAGGGCAAAGGCCGCAAGAGCCGCCAGCACCGCCCGGAACACGTAGAACATTCGTCGGGATCTGGTGTTGAACGGGCTCGCGCCGGGCCCTGTCGATGCCCACTCGTAGAGTTCTGCCTTCATCGCCGTGATTCGCCAGTAAGATCAATTTCTCATATCGCTGATCTTACCCGGCCGGCCTTCTGCAAACCAGATCCACCTTCGAGCATCCTGCCCGGAATCGGGATCAACAGGGTCCTCGCGCCGGTCAATCGCCCTCGCCCGTGGCCTCCGACGAAGGTCCCTGTGCCGTTTGGACGACGCCCCCACGCCGTGAATCGCCAGTGCCGAAGAACCCTTCGGGTCCGCGGGTCACCGCGTGCACACCACCGAAGAACAGGCTCCGATCCGTCCACAGGCGATGCTCGGGATGGCGGGCCAGGAAGGCGGAGAAATCGGCATCGAAGCCAAAGCCGGCCTCGACACTGAGGAGCTGGTTTTCGAAATGAATGCGCGGGGCATCGACCGCCTTGTCCAGGGGCATCCCGAAATCCAGCAGGTTCACCAGCACCTGCAGGATCGCGGTGCGGATGCGGTTGGAGCCGCCGGAGCCCAGCGCGACCTCGCCGCCGTCGGCGCGCACAACCAGCGTCGGTGCCATCATCGAGGTCAGCCGCTCATCCTCCCGCCAGCGGAAGAAACCGCTGGGGTTGAGATCCTGCTCCCCGAGCATGTTGTTCAACATGATGCCGGTATCCGGGATCAGCCTGCCACAGCCCTCCCCGTTGCTGGCGGTCAGGCTGGCGACGTTGCCCCTGCCATCCATCACGCTGACGTGCGTCGTTCCCCGAAACGCGGGGCTCAACCCCTGCAGTTCCCCCAGGTACCGGTCCAGGAGAGACGGATCCAGCAGTGCCCGGGCATCGGGGGAGCCTTCGTCATCGCACATCGCCTCCAGCCGCGCCCGGTCGGTCAAGGCCATCACCCGCGACAGCCTCTCGAGATGGCGCGTCGAACCGAAACGACCATCGGGGACATCAAAGGCCTCCATTAGCTTCAAGGCAAAGCCGAGGAGAATCCCCCCCGACGAGGGGGGCGGATTGGTCCAGATCCGATGCCCCCGGTAATCCAGGGCCAGCGGCTCCCGGTTCTCCGCACGGTACTCGCGGAGGTCTTCCAGTCGCAGCAGGCCGCCGTCGCGCCGGCTCAGGTCCGCCAACAGATGCGCGAATTCACCCTCGTAGAACCACTGTTCGCCCTCACGAGCCAGACGTTCGAGGACATCGGCCAGGTCCGTCTGGCGGAGCAGGTCGCCTTCCACCACCAGCGAGCCGGGGCGGGTGGGACTCGCGAACAGGGCGCGCGAGTCCTCCGAATGGGCATAGATCGCCTCCACGATCCGGAAGGCATGGGCCTGCAGCGCATTGACCCGGACGCCGTCACGCGCCAGTCGCACGGCGGGTTCCACCAGCACGTGCATGGGGAGGGATCCCAGGCCGCGATGCGCGGCAAAGAGGCCGCGCACCATGCCGGGCGCGGCCACTGAGCCAAGGCCGATGTGGAACTCCTGCTGGGCGTCGCCGAAATCGGCGAGGATCGGGAGAAACTCGATCTCGCCCACCGGCCGCTTGTACCGAGGCGTCTGCACGAAGAAGTCCAGTGCCTGCACGGGACCGCGCCCCTGCCTGGCCAGCAGAAACCCTCCGCCCCCCAGGGAACAGAGCACCGGCTCCGCGACGCAGGCAGCGAACTGTGCAGCGATCACCGCGTCGAAGGCGTTCCCCCCGGCGTCGAGGATCGTGGCAGCCGCCTCCGCGGTGGCGGGATGCCCGGCCGCCACTACACCCCCTGCGGTCACCGTCCCGCCACCATCTCCAGATCCCGCAGGCCCCCGCGCGACTCACCGATCATGCTTGTGCCCGCGCCCGTGATGGGGACCCGCGGCCGGCCGCTCCTCCAACGCGTGTTCCAGGGGGATGCGGTGCAGCTGGCCGTGCCGTATTCCGGGTCGCGCCACGACCGATTCGGCAAAAGCCTGGACGTCGCTGGCCTTGCCCCTGAGCAGTACGGATTCCACGCAAAGATCGTGGTCCAGGTGCATATGCAGCGTGGTCACGGTCAGGTTGTAGTGGGCATGGTGGGCCTGGGTAAGGCGCTTGCTCAACTCGCGTTCGTGATGGTCATACATGTAGCTCAGCACGCCAACGCAGGCACCGTCCTGGTCGGGATCCAGGCGCTCCGTGGCCAAGGCACCCCGGATCAGGTCACGGACCGCCTCCGACCGGTTGCTGTACCCCTTGCGCTTCATGAAGGCGTCGAACTCCTGCGCCAGCCCGGGTTCGACGGAGACCGTGAAACGTTCGCTCATGTTCTGATCCTTGCAGTGGCGCCCAAGCCCCCGCCTGCGCCGATGCGTCGGTGCAGGGCGAGATGAAGCGGCGTACGGGATTGCGGCACGCGGTGCACGAAGTTGTACCGCGCCACATGATAACTGGGATCGAAGCCGAAGAAATTCAGCCGCATGTGCCGCATCTCCTCTTCCCGGTAGTCTGCGAGCGGCCGCCGGGCCTCGTCCTGCCGGCGCCGCGCCTGCTTGGCCTGGAGACGCTCGGGCAGATCGGGTGCCGACGCCAGGTCCTCGGCGCGCCGGCACGCCCGTTCCGCGAAGTCGGCAGCGTCGCTGCCGAACACCGCATCGAGCAACCCGGCCTGCATCGCCTCCGGGGCGCTCAGCGGCAGGCGGTTCCCGATGATGGTCCGCGCGCCGTCGACACCGGCTCGCCGCGGCAGCAGATAGGTCCAGTACTCGGAACCGTACAGGTTGCCCATGTTCTTGTAGTGGGGGTTCAACACCACGCCAGGCGCCGCCCAGACCTCGTCCGCAGCCAGGGCAAGAAAGACGCCGCCAGCCCCCGCGTTGCCGCGCAGGGCCGCAATCACCAGCCGGTCGTCGGTCTCGATGATCGCCCGGGTCAGGTCGTTCATCGCCTCGATGTTGTCCCAGGAGGCGTCGGCCGGTGTGCCCTCTGCCTCGATCCGGTGCAGGTGGATGCCGTTCGACCAGAAGTCGCTCCCGCCCAGCAGCACCAGCACGCGGGCGGATGTCTGCCGCAATCGTTCCCAGGCCGCCAACAGCCGGCGGCACTGCTCGGTCGACATCGCCCCGTTGTGGAATTCGAAGGAGAGGTAGCCGACACCGTCATCGATCCGGCACTCGATCTCTTGCCAGGTATCCCCGTCCCCCGCGGCAAAGGGGTCCAGCGGAACCTCCGGCACGCCGCTCAGGCGGTCGGCACCCAGCACCTGTACCGCGGGCAGCTTCAGATCACCCTGTTCGGACCCGACCTCGCGCAGGTGCGTGATCCACACCGCCGCATCCCGGGTGGCCCGGCAGACCGCGCCGTCGCGGGTGGCGATCACCGCTCCCGGTTCACCGCGCAGGCTTGACTCCGGCCAGGCATTGAACAGGCGCACCGGCAACCCCAGGATCTCGTCGCGGACACCAGGGAACCCGTCGGCGGCCCGTATCCTGCGCAATACGCCGGCCGTGCTGTCGTTGCCCCAGTCGATGCGCCGCTGCGCGGCCTTGATCGCGGGCCGCCACCTCCCGCGACTGCCGTCCGGGTTTTCGGGCAGCGCCGCGGGCCGGAAGTCCGGATCATGGAGCCTCTCCAGTGCGAGCGTGACCGCACGGACCGCGACATCGGCGACTTCGCGACGGTACAGGCTGCTCTTGGACCCTGCCCGCATCGGAAACTCCGCCGAGGCCCAGACATCGCCGGCATCCATCTGGGCATCGGCCTGGAGCACGGTCACGCCCCACTGTGCGGCGTTCTCCTCGATGGCCCAATCCAGCGCTGCCGGGCCGCGATCGCCCACCGGACCCGGGTGCACGATCCAGCAGAGCGTCTGACGCCATACCGACTCCGGAATCGCGCGCTTCAGGAACGGCGCGATCACCAGGTCCGGCCGGTACAGCGCGACGGCCTCCTCGGTCACCCGGTCGTTGATGTCGAACTCGATGGAGATCTCATGCCCGAGGCGCCGCAGTTCCACGAACAGGCGCTGGCTGAGGCTGTTGAAACTGTGAGTCAGGAACAGGATACGCATGGCGGCCGCAAGCATAGCAACCGTCGATCCGCCCGGCGAGGCGGCGCCCTACGCGTATTCGGCGAGGCGGACGGGTTGACGCCGGGAGCCCCAGTTGCCGGGGAGGGGTTCGAAGTGCCCGGCCAGCGGTGTCGCGCAGACGCTGCAGCAACCATCCTGGTCCAGATTCCAGGCGGTGATCTCGTACCCGGAGCGCCCGATCAGGCACTGCCCGCAGGCATGACAGTAGGTGGACTGCCCGGCCGGATCGTAGGCGTTGCCCGTGTACGCGTACCGAAGCCCCGCATCCAGGGCGATGCGCCGGGCTCGGCGCAGGGTCTGCACCGGCGTCGGCGGATGATCGGTCATCCGGAAGTCGGGGTGGAATGCGCTGAAGTGCATGGGCACCTGGGGCCCGAGTCTGTCGACGACCCAGTCGCACATGTTTCGGATCTCGTCGTCGCTGTCGTTCTCGCCAGGGATCAGCAGGGTGGTCAGTTCCACCCAGACCTTCGTTTCCCGCACCAGCCACTCGAGGTTGTCCAGCACGGGCTGCAGGTGGGCACCGGTGAGCCGGTGATAGAAACGTTCGGTGAAGGCCTTCAGGTCCACGTTTGCCGCGTCCATGCCGGCGTAGAACTCGGCCCGCGCTTCCTCACTGATGTAGTTCGCGGTGACCGCCACCGTGCCTACGCCCTCGGCGCTGCAGGCGGCCGCGACATCCTGGGCGTACTCGTGGAAGATCACCGGATCGTTGTAGGTGAAAGCCACCGAGCGGCAACCCCATGCCACGGCTGCGCGGGCGATCGTCGCCGGATCGGCGCGATCCATCAGGGTGTCGAGTTCGCGCGACTTGCTGATGTCCCAGTTCTGGCAGAATTTACAGGCGAGATTGCAGCCGGCGGTACCGAAGGACAGCACCGGGGTACCCGGCAGGAAATGGTTCAGCGGCTTCTTCTCGATGGGGTCGATGCAATAGCCGCTGGAACGCCCATAGGTCGTCAAGACCACTGCGCCATCCAGGTTCGCTCGCACGAAGCAGGCGCCCCGCTGACCGGGCTTCATCCGGCAAAGCCTGGGGCACAGATCGCACTGCACACGTCCATCCGCCAACGTCCGCCAGAAGCGGGTCGGAACGGTGAACCCGTCCCAGTTGACAACCTCGGTCATCACTTTCGACTCTCTTAAAATACTCTACTGCAATCTGACCCATACCCCTGCACGCAGTTCCGCGCGGGCACTCCAACCGAAGACGCAACCGTCGTCAGCCAAAATGGTCGAAAGGTTTAGGTTCGAAGCTTGCGTCCGCCTCCATGTCCCCGTAAGCTCGGGTCATATTAGCATTGTCTAATGTAGAGGCCGGAAGACCGACCTATTACGAACGGCACTCCGATCCGGTGGCACAGAGCTTCAATCGCAGCATCCGACCCTTGGAGATAACCGATAATTGCAATCGATACAAGGGCATTCAAACCAACTCTGAGCGATTTTCACAAGGTCATGGAAGCACAGCCGAATATTCGTCAACCTGCAGTTGCTGGCCTGTTCTACCCGGAGGACCCGGCAACACTGAAGGAGCAGATCCTGGCCCTGATGTCGGAGGCGGCGCCACGCCGAGACCCCGCCTGGTGCCCGAAGGCGCTGGTCGCGCCACATGCAGGACTCCCCTACTCAGGCCCGGTGGCCGCCTCGGCCTACGCCGCCCTGGGCGCCGGTGCGAGTCGGATACGCAGGGTCGTCCTGCTCGGCCCCTCGCACCGGGTGCCGTTCCGCGGTGTCGCGACCACGGCGGCGACCGCGTATCGGACGCCTCTCGGAGTGGTTCCGATCGACCGCCCGGCGGTCGATACCATCGGCGGGCTTCCCGGGGTGACGAACCTTGACGAGGCACATGGACCGGAACACAGCCTGGAGGTCCATCTGCCGTTTCTGCAGCTGCTCCTGCACGACTTCACGCTCGTCCCTCTGGTGGTCGGAGAGGCCGGGCCGGAGACCGTTGCAGAGATTCTGGAGCGGCTCTGGGGCGGTCCCGAAACCCTGATCGTCGTCAGCTCGGACCTGTCGCACTACCACGACTACCCCACCGCCCAGGCGCTCGACGCGGAAACCTCCCGGGCGATCGAGTCCTGTGACGAGGGCCAACTGGATCCATACAAGGCCTGCGGCTACCAGCCACTGGCAGGTCTGTTACGGGTGGCGCGCAGGCGCGGGCTCAAAATCGAGACGCTGGACCTGCGCAACTCCGGCGACACCGCTGGTCCGCGCAGGGAAGTGGTGGGTTATGGCGCTTGGGCGTTCCACTGAGCGGATGGCCCCGGTCTCCGCCACGGGCATGCGTGACCGGCTGCTGGAAATCGCCGCGCAGGGCGTCCGCCATGCGGCGGAACGGCTTCCGGCCCCGGTCATCGACCCGCGCCGGGAAACCGGGTTGCTGCTGCGTCCCGGGGCCAGCTTCGTCACCCTGAAACGCGCGGGGACGCTGCGCGGCTGCATCGGCAGCCTGGAACCCACCCGTCCGCTCGCCGAGGACGTCGCGGAAAACGCCTATGCGGCCGCGCGGCGGGACCCCCGCTTCCCCGGACTCGAGGTCTGGGAGCTTGCCGGGCTGCAACTGTCGGTCGCCACCCTCGGGCCGCATGAAACACTGCTCATCGAGACGCGCGACGCGCTGCTCGCGGCACTGCGCCCGGGCATCGACGGCCTGATCGTCCGTAGCGGAGCGCTGAGGGCCACATTCCTGCCCGCGGTGTGGGAGCAGTTGCCGGAACCGGCGGACTTCATCGATGCGCTGTGGCACAAGGCGCGGCTGACACCGGGTGCATGGCCGGAGCAACTCCAACTCAGCCGCTATCGCGTCGAAACCGTGGAGACCCTTCTGTGATCGCCACGCTAACCCTCATGACCTCGGAGCGCGCCACCGCGAAGGATGAAAGCACAAGCCCCTAGGGAGTGCGGCGGCTTGCCGCCGCTGTGGGGAGCTGGGTACTCCCGGCGCCGAATAGCGGGAGCAAGCTCCCGCACTCCATAAGCTGAAGTGCAGGGCGTAAGCTGCCATCGCAGCGTGGGTCCTGTTGCAGACGTAGCCGTGACCTTCACGCTACCCAATGACTGGCGGACTTGCCCCGTCTTGAATCTGCTAAGCTCACATGGCTTCTTTGCTTACGCCAAACTGCTGTGACCGGCGCCGGTAATTCCGGCGTCAACCGCAGAAACGCGACTCAACGACTCCAGACACGCGAGGTTTTCCACTCATGACTTCACGATTTTCCGGCCCGTTGCTGGCCTCCCTCCTGGCCATGACGCTTGTGGCGTGCGCCCCGGAACAGACACCCGAGACGGGCGCCGTGACCGACCCGGTGGCGCCGACGCAGCAGCCCCGGCCCTCCGCGGAACAGGTGCCGCCTGCAACCGCCCAGGGCGCGGTCGCCGGTCTGTCCTGGTCCGTCCCCGAGGCCTGGGTTGCACAGTCGCAACGCCCGATGCGGGTGGCGACCTACCACACCAGCGCGGCCGAGGGGGATAGCGATCCGGGCGAGATTGCGGTGTTCTATTTCGGTCCCGGCGAAGGAGGAACGGTGGAAGCCAATGTCAACCGCTGGTTCCAGCAATTCGACCAGGACGATGGCCGTCCGACCAGCGAAGTGGCCGAGCGGGAGACCATGGATATCCATGGCACCCGCGTGACCCTGGTCCGGGCCAGCGGCACCTACAATGCGGCGGCCGGTCCCATGGCGCCCAGGGCTGACCTGCGGCCGGGCTACCGGCTCATCGGCGCGATCGCGGAGGGTCCGGAAGGTGCGGTCTTCTTCAAGTTCACGGGTCCTGAAAATACGGTTCAGCAGGAAGAGCCCCGTTTCATGAGCATGGTGGAATCCATCCGGGCGATTTGATCACGCCGATGCATACCCCTGTCGCCGGCACGGATTGACGCGCCCGGCGCAGGGGAATAGCTTTGTTTCAGACAACCCACGGAGGTAACCCCGACATACGCGGCATTCGCGGAATCGGTGGTCTGAGACGCTTGAAGCAATGGCCAGCACCAGGAAGCAGCGCCGCGGCACACCCGGAATGAGACTCCCCAAGGGGGCCGTGCCCGTCATCGGGCGCGGCCTGCGGCCCCTGCTGACCCTGCTGCTCGTTCTGTTCGCGCTGCTGGCGGTCAATTCGCTTTACCTCGCAGGTATCACGCTGGCCGAGGCCCTGACTGGCCAGGATCTGCAGGGCTTTGCCTACCTGCTGATGGTCCTGCTGCACCTGGCGCTGGGACTCCTGCTGATTCCCGTCTTCCTGGTCTTCGCCACCGCTCACATGCGCCGCGCCTGGCGCCGCCCAAACCCCTATGCGATCGGAGCCGGCATCGGCCTGGGGCTTGCGGGAATCGTCCTGATCGGCTCGGGACTGATGCTGGTGCGCTTCGATTTCCTGGCGGTTCACCACCCGGCAGCGCGCGACGTCTTCTACTGGCTTCACGTCGCCGCGCCGCTGGCCGGCATCTGGCTCTTCCTGCTGCACCGACTCGCCGGCCCGCCCCTGCGCTGGCAGCGCGCACCACGCTGGGCGTTGCTGATCGTGGTCCTCGGTGCGGCGACCGGCGCCCTGCACCTTTACCACTCACCTGGGCTCGAGGGCACCGCCAGCGCCGCGTTCGAACCGGCCCTCACTCGGCTCGCCGGCACGGGCGACGCCGCCGGGTTGGCCCCGGAGCGGCTGATGCGGGACGACTTCTGTGCCGGATGTCACGCGGACATCGCCGAACAGCACGCAACCAGCATGCATCGCCACAGTTCCTTCAATAACCCGGCGTACCGTTTCAGCGTAGAGGAAACCCGTGCCGTGGCGCTGGCACGCGACGGCGACGTCGGCGCCGCACGCCTCTGTGCCGGCTGCCACGACCCCCTGCCCCTCTATTCGGGGGCTTTCGACCGACCGGATTACGATCCCGACAGGGACCCGGCGGCAGAGGCCGGAATCACCTGCCTGGTCTGTCACGCAATCACCGAGATCAACAGCACGCGGGGCAACGCCGATTTCACCCTCGCCGACCCGCCGCGCTACCCGTTCGAGGAGAGTGCCAACGCCCTTCTGGCGTCGATCGGCCGGCAGCTGATCCGGGCCAAGCCGGCCTTCCACAAGCGGACCCTACTCCGTCCCCTGCACGAGAGTCCGGAATTCTGCAGCACCTGTCACAAGGTCGCCCTGCCCGAGCAACTGAATCACTACCGCTGGCTACGCGGCCAGGATCACTACGGGACCTTCCTGGCCAGCGGCGTCTCCGGGCACCGGGTCGACAGCTTCTACTACCCGGAGCGCGCCGAGCCCGGCTGCAACGGCTGCCACATGCCCTTCGCGCCGTCGCGTGACCCGGCGGCCCGCGTGTTCCCCGGCCAGGGGCTGGGCGTTCACGACCACCGCTTCGCCGTGGCAAATACCGCGATCCCGCAGCTGCTGGACATGGACCCCGAGCTGATCCAGGCGCGCAAGCAGTTCCTGCGGGAAGGCGTCGCGCGAATCGACCTGTTCGGCATCAAGGAGGACGGGCGCATCGACGGGGCACTGCACGCGCCCCTGAGGCCCGAACTGCCGGTCCTGGAGCCCGGAGGCAGCTACCTCCTCGAAACCGTGGTACGCACGCTGCGGATCGGACACCCGCTGACCCAGGGCACGGCGGATTCCAACGAGCTATGGTTGGACGTGACCCTGCGCGATGGTGACCGGGTGATCGGGCGCAGCGGGGCCATGGGCGAGGACGGCGATGTCGATCCCTGGGCGCATTTCGTCAACGCCTACCTGCTGGACCGGGAAGGCCGGCGCATCGACCGGCGCAACGTGCAGGACATCTTCGTGGCGCTGTACGACCACCAGATTCCGCCGGGCGCCGCGGCTCTGGTCCAGTACGCGTTCACCATACCCCGGGATGCCCGCGGCCCCTTGAGCATCGAGGCGGCCCTGCGCTACCGGAAGTTCGACACCCGACTGCTGCGCCACGTGCTGGGCGAGGGCTTCGCCGGCAACGATCTGCCGGTGGCCACGCTGGCCAGCGACCGGGTCGAGATTCCCCTCGCCGGCGGACCCGGTGTGCCCGGACAGCAGCTTCCGGTGGCCGCGTGGGAGCGCTGGAACGATTACGGCATCGGCCTGTTGCGGACCGGCGACCGGGACGCCGCACGGGGACAACTCCGGCAGGCCGAATCGGCCTTCAGGGAGGTGGAAAGTCTCGGGCACCCGGATGGCCCGCTGAACCTCGCCAGGGTGTATTTTCGCGAAGGACGTCTCGAGGACGCCACCCGGGCCCTGGCCCGGGCCCGCGACGCCGGTGCGAAGCCCTGGACCGTCGCCTGGTACTCGGCGCTGGTGGATCGCGAGTACGGGCGCCTGGAGGCAGCCGTCGAACGCCTGGAGGCCCTGATGGCCACCCGCTTCCAGGAGGCACGCGACCGCGGTTTCGACTTTTCCCGGGATCTGCGGGTCCCGCATCTGCTCGGGCGTACCCTGTTCGAACAGGCACGCGCGTCGCGGGGTGAGGCGCAA
>Ga0209498_1002534_pt1 | contig 10975 bp, 10 predicted proteins | sample WalLakDeSediment_FD_184131 | JGI IMG/M metagenome (GOLD analysis project Ga0209498, IMG submission 184131) | Lake sediment microbial communities from Walker lake, Nevada to study Microbial Dark Matter (Phase II) - Walker Lake 11/02/13 Deep... | ecosystem: Environmental > Aquatic > Freshwater >...
GACGTCGCGGAGTTTTTCGCCAAAGATAGCCCGCAAAAGTTTCTCTTCAGGCGTCAGTTCCTTTTCGCCCTTGGGCGTGATCTTGCCCACGAGGATGTCTAACGGCCCAACTTCCGCACCAATCCGCACGATACCTTCTTCGTCAAGGTCGCGCAGCGCGTCATCGGAGACGTTGGGAATTTCACGGGTGACTTCTTCTGGACCGAGTTTGGTATCGCGCGCTGCGATCTCGTGTTTCTCGATGTGGATGGAGGTAAAACGATCGTCCCGCACCAACTGGTCGCTCAGCAGGATAGCGTCTTCATAGTTGCCACCCTCCCAGGACATGAAGGCAACCAATACATTCTGGCCGAGCGCCAGCCGCCCCCCCTCGGTAGAGGAACTATCCGCCAAAAGATCGTCTTTCTTGACCCGCTGTCCTTTGACAACAATTGGACGCTGGTCTATACACGTACTCTGATTGGAACGTGAATACTTCTTCAGATGGTACGTCATCACCTGACCGTCATCCTGTTCAACAACGATGCGGTCGCCGGTAACGCTCAAAACCACACCATTGCCTTTGGAGAGAATCACCAACCCGGAGTTCAGCGCAGCCGCTTGCTCTACGCCGGTCTCTACGTAGGGCGCTTCCGGCATCAACAGCGGCACGGCCTGGCGCTGCATATTCGATCCCATCAACGCGCGATTCGCGTCGTCGTGCTCCAGGAAAGGGATCAACGCCGCCGAAACACCCACGATCTGGATCGGCGCGACGTCGATGAAGTCGATGCGATCAATGGGGGAGAAACCAAACTGGTCGCCTTTGCGCACCGATACCTGTTGCCGCTGGAAGTAGCCCCGGCTATCCAATGGCGCATTAGCCTGCGCGATGACGTATGGCTCCTCGCGGTCGGCAGAGAGATAGATCACGTCGTCGGTGACGCGGGGAACTATTTTGACCGGTTCGGTCAGATCCAAGGCCGCAATTTGCTCCGCCAGCGCCGGGGTAATTGTAGCGTTAGCAGTAGCGAGCACCGCACCGTTGGCCGGATCGACCACATCTTCACGCAGAATCTCGCCGACCAGTTGATCGGTTTTGTGATGCAGCGCACGGATGACGCGGCGATAGGGCGTTTCGATAAAGCCCAGATCATTGACCCGCCCATACGTGGACAAACGCCCGATCAGCCCAATATTGGGGCCTTCCGGGGTTTCGATCGGGCAGATACGCCCGTAGTGGCTGTTGTGAACGTCACGCACGTCGAAGCCTGCGCGCTCACGGCGCAAGCCGCCAGGGCCAAGAGCGGAGAGCGTGCGCTTATGGGTAAGACTGGAAAGCGGATTGGTCTGCTCCATAAACTGCGACAACTGGCTGGAGCCGAAGAATTCACGAATCGAAGCCACGACCGGGCGAATATTAACGAGGTTGACCGGCGTCGGCGACTCCTCTCGAATGCTCATCCGTTCTTTAACGACCCGCTCCATACGTACCAACCCAATGCGGATCTTCGCTTGCACGAGCTCACCCACAGTCTTCACGCGACGGTTGCCAAGATGGTCCATATCGTCGGGGCCTGCGACGCCGTTGTTGATATGGATCATGCGCCGTACCAGCGCGACGATGTCCTCTTTGGTGATCGTCATAATAGACGATGGCACGCTGATCTGCATGCGTTGATTCAACTTGTAACGCCCCACCCGCTGCAAGTTATACCGCTGCGGGTCAAAAACCTGCGAGATGATGTACTCTTGAGCGTTTTCCAACGTCGGCGGATCGCCAGGGCGCATACGACGGTAGAATTCGATCAACGCCTCTTGCGCCACGCTGCGCTCCTGTTTCGGTTCCCACACCGGTTCCTGGCGGATCGTGTTGGCGATCCAAGGGCGATCCGGGTCGTTGTCAGCCTCGGTAAAGAGTTCGAGTAATTCGGCGTCGTCGCCCACAGTGAGCAATGCGCCATGGAGTTCGTCATCGACGGCAGCCAAGGCGCGCAGAAAGATGGTGACGGGGATCGTGCGTTTGCGGTTGAAGCGCAACGTCAGGTAGCCTGATTTGCGCGTCTCGAACTCCATCCACACGCCGCGATCGGGAATCAATTTAGCCGTCGCCAAGCGGTGGCCGCCATCGTCTTCCACGCCGAAATAAACGCCGGGCGAGCGGATCAACTGGCTAACAACCACGCGCTCCGTGCCGTTGATGATAAACGTCGCGCTCTCGGTCATCAACGGCAAATCGCCCAGAAAGATTTCCTGCTGCACGATCTCGCTGGTCTCCCGATTGACCAAAGCGACATCCACGTACATTGGCGCCGCGTAAGTGAGATCGCGGTCCAGGCACTCTTCCTGGCTGTGCTTCGGTTCACCAAAACGATAACCAAGATCAAATTTGGCCTCTTGCGCTTTGGTGCTCGGAAGGTACAAACTCAGCAAACCATTGAAACTTTCGATTGGAGAGACTTCATCGAAGAGCTGTAACAGCCCTTCGGTGAGCAGCCATTGATATGACTCTAACTGCACCTCAACCAGATCCGGTAACGGCAAAGCGCTGGAAATACGCGCGTAAGACTTTACTCCAAGGTTGGCTACTGTCATTCTATTTCTTTCCCTCCTGGGAGCTACTGTGATGCCACCGCCAAAGGTGGGAACGCCCACCACCATCAGGCGGGCTATCGATCATCGCTCGCGCAATGACGTCCTGTCCAAAACACTAAACTCACGACATGCGAAAGAGTATTATACCATGACTATCTTTCCCGTCAAAGCAACCGGGATCAGGAGGATCAGGAGTCTTGTCATTCTTCTGTTACAACGCCTCCACAAATGCGGGCTAAAGGCCGGGGAATAGAGGGGTATTTTTGTGGTGAGGTGAAGCCCCATACAAATGTCTCCTATGATGTAACCGCCAGCGCGCCCTTACTGACGCTGGCATAGATGCCGCGATACGGCGGGGGCAACAGCTCGGCCACACGTTCCATAATCAAATCGGTGGCGGCGTCCAATTCATCTGCTGACAGCTTGCCGTACTTAGGAAGCCAGAATAGTTCACCAAACGTAACACGGATCTGCATCCGTCGTAAGCGCGCGAAGTCCTGCGCCATCGTGTGGGTGCCGGTGATACCAACCGGGAGGATGGGGACGCCGGTACGCGCAGCCAAAAAAGCAACGCCCGACTTGGCCTTCTGCAAAGTCGCGCTACGAGAACGTGTGCCTTCCGGTGCGATGCCGAGGATATCGCCCCGCTTGAGCACGGAGATCGAATTGATCAGGGCTTCGCGGTCGAACTCGGCGCGGTTAATCCAGACGGCCTCGCTGATATTCAACAACCAATTGAACACGGGGAAATGCTTGTATTTATCGGCGGCCAGCGGGTAAATACGGCGCGACGCAGCGACCAGCAACGCAGGCGTGTCGAGACGGCTATTGTGATTGGTAACGAGCAAACATCCCCCTTCCTCAGGAATGTGCTGTGTCCCGACAACTTCGATACGCGCTATCAAACGGAACAGCATACCGATCACTTTACGCATCTTCCAGTAGTCTTCCATCTTACCCCCTTTGAGAATCTGTTAGTCGAAATGTCGTCAATTGGATTGTCGCAAGCCCGATCGTCGTTCGCCGGGGAATCGTTGGTTAGGTTGCCGGCGGGCTACACCGCTTAACGCACGCCCCAGGCCAGAACTTGAAAAGAAGCAGGCGGTTCCAGCCCCTGTGGCGTCAACAAAACCCCGAATTCCCGGTTCTGTCCCGATGGCAAAACCGTCTCTGCATCCAGCACGGTTTGCCGGTAGCCGCTGACTCTGCCTTCTCTATCATAGAGCGTCACCACCACCGTGATACGGCGTACAGCAGCGCCAGTATTATTGACCAACATCCCCGTGACCCGGTACTGCGGGCCGGAGACTGCGCCCGCAGGTTGCGCGACATCCAGCGGCGCGAAGCCCGCCGTGATCGCGCTCACCGTTTCACCGCGCAACAGGCTTACGTGCGCGTCGGCATAGCCTGCCGGCGGCGCTTTGAACAGGATGGCAAAAGGCGCGCGCGCTTGCGGCGCGAGATAATCGGCGGCTGCCAACGTGTTACCCGACTGCAACGGTATTCCATCGGCAGTCACCAATGTCACCTGCACCTGAATATTTGTGATCGGACCGCCGGTGGTGTTGACAACCTCGCCCATACACCACACCCCCCCCACAGGCGTCTGGTACAACATCACGCCTACAATCTCCAAAGGCAATGGCGTCGGCGTTGCCAGGATCATGTTCCCTACCGGCGCAACCATCGCCGATTCTCCGCTCTCCTCCTCCCTCCCCACCGGGATAACCAACGTCTGCCCGATACGCAGGAATTGGTTTACGTCCAGGCCGTTCGCTTGCACCAACGCATCCAGGCTGACGCCATATTCCAACGCGATACCGAAGAGCGTATTTCCCTGCTCGACGATATGGACCACAGGCGTGGGGGAAGGTGAGGGCGTCAGGGTCGCCGTCGGCGGGATGGGGGTGAGGAAGCCACCCGGCGACAACGCCCCCCTCGCTCGCGGGGTAGGCGTTGCTGTAGGCAGGGGCGTCGCGGTGGGCGGGGGTGTGACTACGGCCTGACAGGCGGTCGTCGCAACAAGAACCAGGAGCAACGCCACTCTGGCGCGCCTATATACAAACGATGCAAAAACCTTTCTCACAAGCAGAAATTATACCACAGTTCAATCCAGTTCAGGTCAGCTCGACCGGGCTGGCTTCGCTGATCCGCTCTGCCTGACGCACACTCTCGCGGGAAGGTTGGGCAGGCAGCTTGCGGGTATTACGCAGCGCGTACAACCCGGCAAGAACAAGCCACGGCAGTCCGACCGTGACCAGAAAATAGCTGGATGGCAGCAAGCGCGTCTCGCCCGAAAACCGGTCCAGGTTGAGGAGAATCAAAGCCACAGACGTCCACACGGTGAGAAAGTTGGGGATCGCGTCGGTGGCGTGGATCAGACCCGGACCGGGGATGCGCTTGCGCGTGAGCGGCCAGAAAAGGTTGCTACCCATGTGGCCCAACTGATCTTCGAGCACGTGCCCGGCAAAGCCCAATCCCGTCACCAGGCCGCCCCACCCCGCCGTGGCCCAGTTGCCGGACAGCAGGCCCACCAACAGCCCCATCAGCGCGCCGACCGCCACGGCGAGGAGCAGGCTGTGTGTCCAACGATGGTGCCAGTCGAGAAAATGGACGCGCACTTGGTCCCCCTCACGCGCAAAACGGAACGTCGGCCCGGAAAAGATGTTGACCTTGTATTCTTCACTATAGGTATTCCACACGGGCACGCCGACCTTGCGACGGACTTCAACTACGCCTTCCGGCTCGCTTCCCGCGAGCGGCACCTGCCCGGTGTTGACCAGCGGCCCGATGCGCACGGCAATCTCGTCACTGTCGGGAATGAAGCGGATGGCGTACTCACGCCACAGGTCCGCGCCCATACGAATGGTGTGGACGATGACGTTGCAGTCCTTGCCACTCTCGTAAGCCCCACGCATCGCTGCAACGAGCGCGTCGGCGATCTTCTCTGCGTCAGGTTCGCGTCCAGGGTCGATGGAGACATCGAACTTTTCCCAATACCGGGCAAATTTGAAGTCAATCGTATCGGGAAGAATGCCGCCGACGCCGCCGAGCATCGGTAGGAGCGAGCCTGTGCCCCCAGCCCGCACGACTTCGGGGAAGAAGGTGGCGATGGCGACGCCGGTGATGAAATGCGAAATGCCTTTCATAATCGTCAATCAGCCCCATATTCTTCGTCGTAGTCCTCAATCGCCGCCGCGACGACGCGGAACGCGTGCTCACGGCCGTAAACTTGCTCGATCGAGAACTGCGAGGCTTCTTCGGGGATCAGTTTGTACGTGCTGAAGTAGTGCCGCAAGCGTTCTACCAACACGTCAGGCAAGTCCGCGATGTCGGTCACATTTCCCCAGAAGCTGTCGTTCTCCAAGACCGCTACGATCTTGTCATCGGCCTCGTTGTGATCAATCATCTGTATCCCGCCAACGACCCGCGCGTTTAGAATCACTTCCGACTTGTTGATGGGCCGCTCGCTGATGACGCAAATGTCGAGCGGGTCGCCATCGCCGCGCCGGCCCTCGCCACACAACGCTCCCACACGCTGGCCACAGTAGGTGCGCGGGATGAAGCCGTAGAGGGCCGGCGGCTGGGACGAGGTACGTTGAGGACGATCCACCCGCAGGTAGCCGGTCGTCTTGTCCACCTCATACTTCACCAAATCGAACGGGGTAATTTCGATGTAGGCGTACACCAGGCCGGGCGGTTTTTTGCCAACTTCCAATCCATGCCACGGATGTGGCCGCCAACGAAAGAAAGCACGCGGAAATGTCATAGTACACCCCCTAAAAATGGCAAATGGCAAATGGCGAATGGCAAATGGTAACGCGGGCGTCCCGCTCACGTCAATGCAAAAACTTTAACGCTCTGCTTATTCTACCCAGACCTGACTACGGCGCAAGCAACGACGCTCCATGAGGTTCTTAATTTTTGTGACCAGTTCAGTAGTTTACACGGCGCCCGCAGGACCTCACGTTCTTGTCTTCTTTTTGTGATGGCGACACCCGTATAACTCGAACCTCGTCTATGATTTAACAAAACGTTAACCAAGTGCACATAATCAGTTAACCTTACTTCTCTATAATCAGACAGACATTCAACTATAAGGAAAAACGATGCACATTCTAGTCACCAACGATGACGGGATTATGGCCCCCGGATTATTAGCGCTGGCACAGGCGATGCGCGATCTGGGGGAAGTGAGCATTCTAGCGCCGGATCGCAACTGGTCAGCTTCAGGCCACGTCAAGACTTTGGAGCGGCCTTTGCGTGTCAAGGAGGTTGTACTCAGTGATGGAACACCGGCGCTCACCAGCGATGGCGCACCCTCCGACTGCGTGTCGCTGGCTTTATTGGGATTGTTGCCCGACAAGGTCGATCTGGTCGTATCCGGCATCAACCCCAACGCCAACGTCGGTCATGACGTGACCTATTCCGGCACGGTAACGGCAGCGATGGAAGCTGTCATCGGCGGGATACCTGGGGTTGCGGTTTCATTGGATTCGCCGGAGAACCATTTGGGATTGATCGACTATGCTCCCGCAGCCTCGATTGCACGCCAGATCGTCCAGACCCTGCTGAACAACGAGGAGTTGCCGCCCGACGTATTGCTGAACGTCAACATCCCTCATCTGCCCCAAGAGCAAATCAAAGGCATCCGCCTTACCCGGCAGGGCATGCGCGTCTATCGCAGCCGGCTCGACAGCCGTGAAGACCCGCGTCACAAAGCCTATTACTGGATTGGCGGCGAAGCTCCCACCGGCATTGCAGAAAAAGGGACAGACATTGGGGCGTTAATGGAGGGCTATGTCTCGGTTACGCCGCTACAATTGGACTTAACCGCCTACAACATTCTACCTGTACTCGAGACCTGGGGACTGTGACAGGGAAAAAAGGCTATGGCGGATAAAATCCTGGTCGTCTATACAACCTGGACCGGCGCGACGCACGGTGTGGCCGAGGCCGTTGGGGAGACGCTCCGCGCGCGGGGGCAGGAAGTGGATGTGCGCCATGTCAACCATGCCCGTGACCTCAGCGCCTATCGCGCGGTGATTGTAGGCGCTCCGGTGCATACAGGGAAGATCCCCCGAGAGCTAACCCAATTTGTCAGACGCAACGCGGCAACCCTGGCAGCATTGCCGGTCGCCTACTTTGTCGTCTGCTCGATTATCGCGGAGGATACGCCGGAACATCGCCAAAAAGCTATGGGATACCTGGACACACTGCACCGAGTCGCGCCGCAGGTGGAACCGGTAGACAGCGCGCTTTTCGCGGGAGCCGTACTCACAGACACCCAGGAATTCGCACAATTGCCGCGTCATATCAGGCTGCCGGTTCATTTTATAGCGGGCGCTATGCCCGACCACCGCGATTGGCGCACAATCCGCGCCTGGGCAACGGCGTTAGCGGACAAGTTGGTGTGCTAGTTCGGTCCCAGGTTTGCGCTTGACCGCCACCTTCCCAGAAGCTGACCATAGCGCAATCAGGATGTCTTCCAAGCGCCACCGCATGTCCAGGCCCAGCTTCCGGGAAGGTTGGCACGGGAAGTTATAGTTTTACAAATCCTTAGCGTGGCGGCCTACGCAATAGGGGCAAACGTACGCACGCTCACCGTGGAATCGAATTCGGTGAATTCACCGGTCACGGTAAACAAGATGCGCTCACAGATATTAGAAACCCGGTCGGCAGCGCGTTCAAGGTTGTGCGCCGCCCACAACAAATGACTGGCCTGCTCGAGGCAGGTTGGATCGGCGATGATATATGTCACCAACTCCTGGTAGACCTGGTTGTAAAGCTCATCCACTTCGTCATCAAAGAGTGGTATGGTGCGCGCCGCTTCTACATCGCGCGCGATAAAGGCAGACAAAGCCCCGCCTAACATAGCCAGGGCCTTCTCGGCCATCAGCGGGATATCCACCAACGGCTTGAGTAACGGTTGCTTTCCAATCAACAAGTTGATTTTGGCAATCCCCTTGGCGTAGTCGCCGATGCGCTCCAGCTCGGTGGCGATTTCGAGAATCGCTGCGAGCGTGCGCAGGTCTCGCGCCACCGGCTGGTGCAGCGCGATCAGCGCCAGCGCATGCCCTTCGATGGAGTAACGCCTGGCGTTAATTTCGACATCCTGCTCGATAAGGCGCTTCGCACCGGCGAGGTCGCGGCGTTTGAGAAGCTCAATGGACGTCATCATCGCCTCTTCGACCATGCTGCCCAGAATCAGGATTTGATCTTGGAGCGATTGTAGTTCACGTTCGAGCGTTTTTCTAGGTGTTGTCATTATCCGAACCGTCCTGTGATGTAGTCTTCGGTTATCGTCTTTTCCGGGTTCGTGAACAGCTTTTTGGTCGCGCCGTGCTCGATGAGTATACCCGCCCGGTCTGCTTCGTCTAACGAAAAGAACGCGGTGTAATCCGAGACGCGCGCGGCCTGCTGCATGTTGTGTGTCACCACGATGATGGTGTATTTCTGCGTCAGTTCTTTCATCAACTCTTCGATGCGCAACGTCGCAATCGGATCCAGCGCCGACGCCGGTTCATCCATAAGGATGATGTCCGGTTTGACGGCAATGGTGCGCGCGATGCAGAGCCGCTGTTGCTGCCCGCCGGAAAGCGACAAGCCGCTTTGGTTGAGTTTGTCTTTTACCTCGTCCCACAACGCGGCCTGTTGCAGCGCCTCGCAGACCATTTCATCCATGTTCCCTTTGTAGCCGTTGATGCGCGCGCCCCAGGCAACGTTCTCGTAGATGCTTTTGGGGAACGGGTTAGGCTTTTGGAAAACCATACCGATGTGTCGCCGCACCTCTACCGGATCGATATCGGCATCGTAAATATTGACGGCGTTGTACAGGATTTCGCCTTCGGTACGCGCCGTAGGGACCAGTTCGTTCATCCGATTGAACGCGCGCAGCATCGTGCTTTTCCCACAGCCCGAAGGGCCGATCAGCGCGGTGATTTTCTGCCGGGGGATGTTCAAGTCAACGTCCTTGACGGCGAGAAAGTCTCCATAGTAAATGCGCAGACTGTGCGCTTCGATAGCATAATTGCCATTAGTGGAAGGCGTATACTGGGTTCCAGGTGTTGCGATAGCCATTAGTCTAACCTCCGGCTAAAACGGTTACGTAAGATGACGGCGCTCGCGTTGAGCGAGAGTAGCAGGAGGACGAGCACGATAATGCCCGCCGCCGCGATATTGCGAAAGACATCCTGTGGCCGGGAGGTCCATTGATAAATTTGAATGGGCAGCGTCGTGAACTTGGAGAAAGGCCCGTTGGGGTCCTGGTTGATGAAGGTGGAAGCGCCGATGACAACCAGCGGCGCGGTTTCGCCCATCGCGCGCGAGATGGAAAGGATCGCTCCTGTGAGGATGCCGGGTAACGCATTGGGAAGGACGTGATGCCATACCGTTTGCCAGCGCGTAGCGCCCAACCCAAAGCTGGCCTGACGCAGCGAAGAAGGGACGGCTTTGATGGCTTCCTGTGCATTGATGATGATCATCGGCAACACTAACAGCCCTAGCGTGAGACCGGCAGACAGGATCGTGCGCCCGTTCGCCGTAGTAGGATCGGCTAACCCCCACAGCGTGCCGCTGGTGAGTGGTTCGAGCGCGCGCACGAAGATCGCCAGACCGAGGATGCCGTAGATGATCGAAGGAACGCCGGCCAGATTGTTGATGTTGGTACGAATGACCCGGTTGACGGCATTATCGGCGGCATATTCCTCCAGATAGATCGCGCCGCCCACGCCGATGGGAAAGGCGAATAAAATCGCAATGCTCACCGTCCACAACGAACCGAGAATCGCCGTGCGTACGCCGGCGCGCTCGGCTCTGGCCGATTGCGGGTTGAGGATGAAGTAGCGATCCAGCCAACTCTTGAACTCCAGCTCTGCTGTAGGATAGTCGCGGGCGACCTCGGCTTTGATGGCCGCGCCGCGGAAAAGCGAATCTTGCAACGACCACTGTTGCACGACGCGCGGTTCGACGACACGTTCGATGACCAGGCCATAAACCTCGATGCGGCTGCGCTCTTCGAACGGTTCCTCATGCTCGAGGCGGCGAAACAGCCCGGTGGAGACGTTTTCCTGCAAGATGCGCACTAGTTCAGCTTTGGGCAGGTCATCCAGTTCTACGCCATTCACCGCCAGCGTGTCCGGATCAATCTTGTTTTCAATAGCGACGTATCCAAAAGCGCTATTGGCAACGTTAAGCAGCAATGTTGCCAGCGCAATGACGCCCACGATCGTCGCAAAACGGAAGATGACTAACCAGAATTTGCCCACGCGATGGCGGCGCATCAGATTGGGGATAAAGCCCTCCGTTTCCAGCTGGGGCGGCATTCTATGGCGCGGGGGCTTGTGCGGATTTTTGCTCATTCGTATACCTCCCGGAAGCGTTTGACGATGCGTTGGCTGAG
>Ga0209498_1002535_pt1 | contig 10970 bp, 11 predicted proteins | sample WalLakDeSediment_FD_184131 | JGI IMG/M metagenome (GOLD analysis project Ga0209498, IMG submission 184131) | Lake sediment microbial communities from Walker lake, Nevada to study Microbial Dark Matter (Phase II) - Walker Lake 11/02/13 Deep... | ecosystem: Environmental > Aquatic > Freshwater >...
GACCTGGTGGGAGGGGGGTACATGGAGGGGAACCTGAGGGTTTTGGGGGAAGGGGGCCGCCAGATCGTGGTAGGGGTGCCCTCCGGTGCCAAGGCTCAGGTGGACCTTCGAGTCCTCATGGCCAAGAGGGCTCTCCTGAAGGGGACGGTCCTCCGGGCCCGGCCGCTGGAGGAAAGGATCTCCCTGGCCAGGGAGTTCGAACGCAGGGTCTGCCCTCTCTTCGCAGCCCGGACGGTTCTGCCGGTTGTGGACTCCACCTTCACCCCGGCGGAGGCGGCAGAGGCCCACCAGGCCATGGAGGAGAACCGTAACTTCGGGAAGATCCTGATTCTCTGGGACTGAGGTGCCACCGGAGAGGCTCGCGGGGAGGACCGAACCCGTGGGGATGTGGGGGGTACTCGGTTGATACGAAACCCCAAGGGGGCCCGGAGGGATGAAGGCGACTGCCGCCCCATAGGGCGCCCGAAACGCGCCGAAACAGCCACCGAACAGTGTATCGCATTCGGCTATCCGACAAAACAACTCTGACATGAACGAGACAGCCTGAACCCGATCCTACTGGAGACCAACCATGAGCACCTCGGTTCCCGCCTCGATGAACGTTCTTCTGGCCGACACCACCCTCTTCTATCAGAAACTCCGGCATTACCACTGGAACGTGCAGGGCCAGAAGTTCTTCGAGCTGCACGTCAAGTTCGAGGAGATCTACAACAAGTGGGTCGTCTTCATCGACGAGATCGCGGAGCGGATCATAGCCCTGGACACCGTCCCCCTCCACACCCTGGACTCCATGCTGAAGCATGCCACGCTGAAGGAGGACGAGGAGATTCCGGAAGGCCGGGAGATGGTGAACCGAACCATCGCAGACCTCCTGGCGCTGCGGGACTCCATCGACAAGATCATCGGCGCCGCCGAGGAGTCCGGGGACCGTACCACGGCGAACATCCTGGACGGAGTCAGGGACGGCCTGGAAGCAGACCTCTGGATGCTGAAGGCCTGGCTGAAGCAGACCTGATTCAGCCCTGTACGGCCCCGCCGGGGTGCTGGTGCTCCGGCGGGTGTTCCTGCATCTGCATCCCGGGCTCGGCATCCGTGCCGGGCCCGTGGTGCATGTGCCGGTGGCCCACGATCCCCGTCCGGGCACCGATGGACCAGGCCGCCGCAACGAAGACCCCCGCCGCCAGGAGCCTCCTGAGACGGAGGTCCCGCATGAAGACCTTCCGTAGGCCCATGGCCACCCCCGTCAGGGCCGGGACGGTCCCGGCCCCGAAGGCCACCATGGACAGGGCCCCAACCAGGGGGTCCGAGGCTGCCACCGGAATGGCCAGGGATGCGTAGACCAAGCCGCAGGGGAGAAGGCCGTTGGCCATCCCGAACCCGAATCGGGCCATGACGTTGGTGCGGGTGGCCAGGTTCGTGGCCAGGTGCTTGACCCCTGGTATGGAGACGTGGGGCTCCGGGACCAGGCCCGCCAACCCCGCGGCGAACCAGGCGATGAGGAGCCCCGAGATGACCGCCACCACCCAGCCGGGCCCGGGCACGAGGGCCCCGAAGGCTCCGGCAAGGGCCCCCAGGATGGCATAGGTGGCGGTGCGGCCGCCGTGCCAGAGAAACGTGTCCCGGGCCCTTCCTCCGCAGGCCACAGCAAACCCCCCGCACATGCCGATGCAGTGAAGGCTTCCCACCAGGCCAGCCAGGAAGGCACTGCCCATGAAGGCGAACATGCTACGCTCCGTCGCGTTTCGAGTGGCGCGGCCGCGAGAGTGGGGCCGCTCGGGAGCCTAGCATGGCCATCCCGCGGGTGAAGTGCAAGGATGTGGCTTCGACCACCCGCCGCCGACCCTCCCGGTGACAGCGGGGAATGCAGTTGAGAGTGTGGCGTGGCGAAATGGCACCGAAGCATCGCCAAGGTGCCCGATTCGTGATAGTTTTCTCGCCACTATTGTTTCGGCAGAGTCCGCAACCCTCTGACCTTATCTCCAGGTGGCGGTATGGCACGGGTCGAACAGGTGCTCACTCCTTCGCCAGACTATGATGACGACATCGTCCGGCTCTTCTTCTGGGCAACGGTCATCTGGGGCCTGGTGGGTATGCTGGTGGGCGTCATCATCGCCCTCCAGATCTCCTGGTGGCCGGCGAATCTCGGCCTCCCCTGGACCACCTTCGGGAGGCTCCGGCCCCTGCACACCAACGCCGTGGTCTTCGCCTTCGCCGGCAACGTCTGCTTCACGGGTATCTATTATTCCATGCAGCGGTTGCTGAAGGTGCGGATGCACTCGGACCTCCTGTCCCGCCTTCACTTCTGGGGATGGCAGGCCATCATCGTGGCGGCGGCCGTCACCCTCGTCCTTGGGATGACTCAGTCGAAGGAGTACGCCGAGCTCATCTGGCCCATCGACATCGCCATCGCCGTGGTGTGGGTGATCTTCGCCGTGAACTTCTTCGGGACCATCGCCATCCGTAAGGTCAAGCACCTCTACGTGGCCATCTGGTTCTACATGTCCTTCGTCATCACCATCCCCGTCCTCCACATCGTGAACAGCCTGGTGGTTCCCGCCACCCTGTTCCGGTCCTACCCGGTGTTCGCGGGGCTGACGGACGGGCTGGTGCAGTGGTGGTACGCCCACAACGCCGTGGGTTTCTTCCTCACCACCCCCTTCCTGGGGCTGATGTACTACTTCCTCCCCCGGGCGGCGGAGCGGCCTGTGTACAGCTACCGCCTCTCCATCATCCACTTCTGGGCCCTGGTCTTCCTCTACATCTGGGCGGGGCCCCACCACCTCCTCTATTCGGCCCTCCCGGAGTGGGCCCAGACCCTTGGGGTGGTGTTCAGCATCATGCTCCTGGCCCCGTCGTGGGGAGGGATGCTGAACGGGCTCCTGACCCTCCGGGGAGCATGGCATCGCCTCAGGACCGACCCGGTCCTGAAGTTCATGGTGGTGGCGGTGAGCTTCTACGGGATGGCCACCTTCGAAGGGCCCATGATGTCCATCCGGGCCGTGAACGGCCTGGCCCATTTCACCAACTGGGTCATCGGCCACGTCCACAGCGGGGCCCTGGGGTGGGTGGGGATGATGACCTTCGGAACCCTGTACTGGCTGGCCCCCCGTCTCTGGAACCGGGAGCTGGCCTATCCGAAGATGGCCACCCAGCACTTCTGGCTGGCCACCATCGGCATCGTCCTCTACACCATCTCCATGTGGGTGGCGGGCCTCATGGAGGGGCTTCAGTGGAGGGCCGTGAACGAGGCGGGCCAGCTCGCTCACCCCATGTTCATGGACATCGTGCACCGGCTCATGCCCTACTACTGGATGCGCTTCCTGGGTGGGGTTCTCTATCTGGCCGGGATGGGGATGTTCCTCTTCAATCTCATTGCCACCGCCCGTGGGCCGGCGCCGAGAACAACCGTGCGGGCCGCGGCGGCCGCCCCTGCAGCCTGAGGAGGACGGATCATGAGCGACCATCAGACGACGCACGGGACGGAATCGAATTACGGCCAGTTCCACCGCAGGGTCCTGGAGTCCCGGGGCGGGCTGTTCGCCGTGGTCACCACCATCGCCATCCTCATCGGGGGGCTGGTGGAGATCGTCCCCATGTACACCGCTGGAGCCGGCCCGGAGACGGGGGATTGGGTGACCCCCTACACGCCCCTGGAGGTGGCGGGCCGGGACATCTACATCCGGGAAGGGTGCTACCTCTGCCATTCCCAGTGGGTAAGGCCCATGAGGGCCGAGATCCTGAGGTATGGGGAGTGGAGCCGGGCCCCGGAGTACCAGTACGACCGGCCCTTCCTCCTGGGCTCCAGGCGGATGGGGCCGGACCTCCACAGGCTGGCCCAGAAGTACCCCGACGCATGGCACTACGAGCACATGCGGGATCCCAGAAGCACCTCCCCCGGGAGCGTGATGCCGGCCTATCCCTGGCTCATGAGGGCCACCATCTCGGCCCGGGATGTCCAGGCTTCGGTGCTGGCCCTCCGGCGTGCCGGCGTGCCTTACACCCAGGTGGAGGTGGGAGGGGTGGAGAACAGCATCGCCGGCCAGGGGGAGGAGATCGTCCGGTCCCTGGCGGGGGCGGGAATCGAGACCCGGGCCGACACGGAGATCGTGGCCCTCATCGCCTACATGCAGCGCCTGGGCAGGGAAGGAAAGGCCCACCTTTCCACCCAGGGGGGAGGAGAAGAATGAACCCGGTCCTGGAGCTGGCGGCCAGGAGCGTGAGCCTGGGCTGGCTCCTGGGCGTCATGACAGTGTTCTTCTTCCTGGTCTTCCTGGGGTGGGTGTGGTGGGCGTTCGACCCCCGGCACAAGGCGAGATGGGAGAAGGCGGCCCTCTTGCCGTTCACGGAAGAGCCCCTGCCGCCGCTGGCGGAAGAGCCCCGGGAAGGAGAGGACACGTGAGCAAGGATACGGATCGCCTCATGGGGCATGCCCACGAGGCCGACGGCATCGAGGAGTACGACAACCCGCTCCCGGACTGGTGGGTGGGGCTGTTCTGGCTTTGCATCATCTGGGCCGTCGGGTACACGGTCCACTACCACTTCATCGCCGGCCATTCCCAGGAAGCTCGCCTGGAGGCGGAGATGGCGGCTGCGGCCCGGATGTGGCCCCAGATGGCGGCGAGCCAGGTGACCTTTTCCCTTACCCCCGAGGCCATCGATGCCGGCGAAGGGGTCTACGGTACCTATTGCTTCGTGTGCCACGGGGCGAACCTGGAGGGGGGCATCGGGCCCGGGTTCCTGGACGACGACTGGACCCACGGCGGGACCCCGGAGGAGGTGATCCACATCATCGTGGAAGGGGTGCCGGAGAAGGGGATGGCCCCCTGGGGGCCTATCCTCCGGGGAGATCAGATCAACCAGGTGGCAGCGTTCATCCTGGCCCGGAACGCCCAGGCCCTGGGGAGGTCCCTGGAGGAGATCCACCAGGCCCCGGATCCCCCCGGGAGCCCCTGATGGGGTGGCAGGAAGGGGACTGACGGCATCGTGCTGGGATTCACCGGGGCCAGGGAGTGGGTCTACCCCCAGTCCATCACCGGAAGGTTCACCACCCTCCGGCGTTGGACCTTCCTGGGACTGCACCTGATCCTCCTCGTCACACCCTGGATCCTTGTAAGGGGCTACCCGGCCCTCCTCATCGACATCCCCGCCCGCCGCCTCTTCCTCTTCGGGACCATCTTCACGGCGTCGGATACCTTCTTCCTCCTCCTGCTCCTCCTCTTCCTCACTTTCGCCCTCTTCTTCTTCACGTCCCTGTGGGGGCGGCTCTGGTGCGGCTACGCCTGTCCACAGACGGCCTTCCTGGAGACCTGGATCCGCCCCCTGGAGCTCTGGATCGAAGGGGATCGGGCCCAGAGGAGGCGCCGGGACCGGCAGGGCTGGACCCTGGACCGGGCCTGGAGGAAGGGTGCCAAGTGGGCGGCTTTCCTGGCCGTTTCGTTCCTTCTGGGGATGGCCCTGGTGAGCCTCTTCGTGCCGGCCCGTGAGCTGTGGACCGGGGGCGCCGGTCCCGTGGCCTACTCCTTCGTGGCCATCCTCACGTTTCTCTGGTACTGGGACTTCACCTGGTTTCGGGAGCAGTTCTGCAACCTCCTCTGCCCCTACGCCCGCTTCCAGAGCGCCCTCACCGACGACGAGACCCTCCTCATCGCCTACGATCCGGCTCGGGGGGAGCCCCGGGGGGCCGGCAAGGCCGCGGCGGTGGAAGGCCGGTGCATCGACTGCCACAAATGCGTGGTGGTGTGCCCCCAGGGGATCGACATCCGGGACGGGTTCCAGCTGGAGTGCATCCAGTGCGCCCGCTGCATCGACGCCTGTGTCAGCGTCATGGACCGGCTTGGCCACAGGACCCTGGTGGAGTACAGCTCCCAGGCCAGGGCGGAAGGGAAGCCGGCCAGGGCCCTGCTGCGACCCAGGGCCCTGGTGTACGGCGGGCTGCTGGCGGCCATCCTGGCCCTGGGGCTCACCCTCCTGGCCCAGCGGGTCCCCTTCGAGGCCACGGTGAACCGGGTGCCCGGCTCCCTTTTCACGCTGGACCCGGACGGGTACGTGAGGAACACCTTCCTGGTGCAGATCACCCGGAACAGCGCGTCCCGGGAGCCCGCCGACTTCACGATCACGGTGGAGGGCATGGAGGGAGCGCAGGTGCTGGCCCAGAACGTCCGATTGGCCTCCACCGAGACCCGGACCCTTCCCCTGGTGGTGCGGGTGCTTCAGGGCTCGGAGCTCAGGAGGAGCATGCCCCTGAGGGTCCGCATCCAGAGCTCTGATGGAGAGATCGTGGTCCCCACTACCTTCATGACGGGAGCGTCCAGCCGTGAGAGCGCGTCCAGTGGCCGGTGAGGCAAGCCCCCGGGACCGGCTCTGGCCCGTCCTCATCACCGTGGGGCTCCTACTGGTGGTCCTGGTGAATGTCCTGTTCATCTACATCGCCGTGAAGGGGGCGGATCACGTGGAGCCCTCCTACTTCACCGAAGAGCGTTGAGGGGAAGGGAAGGCTCGGGGTCCAACGTGTCTGCAGGCGCCGACTCCCTCCGTAACCAGGTATCCCGCTGTCCCCACTGCGGAACCCCCGTGGAGGGCGACCAGGACGTCTTCTGCTGCTCCGGGTGCGAGATGGCCGCCGCCATCATCAAGGGGGCGGGGCTGGAAGCCTATTACCAGGAGAGGGAAGCCTTCCCCCCCAGGCCCGAAGGGTTCGCCGGAGACTGGGACGCCCTGCCGGTCACCGCCGGCCCCGACGGCACCTGCGAGATCCGCCTGCAGGTGGACGGCCTTCGCTGCGCCTCCTGCGTCTGGGTGACGGAGAACGTCCTACAGCGGACGGAGGGGGTGGAGGAGGCGGTGGTGAGCTACGCCACGGGCCGGGCCCGGGTCCGGTGGGACCCCGGGAAGGTGTCCCTGGGGGAGGTGGCGGGCCGGATCAGCACCCTGGGCTACCGTCCCAGGATCCTGGGGGAGGAGGGGGAGCCGGACCGGGGCCTCCTGGTGCGCCTGGGGGTGGCGGCCTTCGCCGCCATGAACATCATGATGCTCTCGGCGGCCATCTACACCGGCTGGCTCGGGGGCATGGATCCCCGGTACGTGGCCCTTTTCCAGTGGGTGAGCCTGGCCCTGGCGGCTCCGGTGGCCCTCTGGTGCGCGGAGCCTTTCTTCGCCGGGGCGGTGCAGGGGCTGCGGCACGGCGTGCTCCACATGGATCTCCCCATCGCCCTGGGGGTGGCGGTCCTCTTCGGGCATGCGGTGGTGGTGACGGTGCTGGAGGGAGAGACCTACCTGGACTCCATGGCGATGCTGGTGGCCCTCCTCCTGGCGGGGCGGGTCCTGGAGTCCCGGGGCCGGCGCCGGGCGGCGGAGGCCGCAACGGCCCTGGCCGCCACGGCCCCGGCTTCGGCCCGGAAGCGCGTGGGAGACGCTGTGGAGACGGTCCCGGCGGAGGATCTCGCCCCGGGGGACCTGGTGGACGTGGCTGCCGGCGAGGAGCTGGCGGCGGACGGGATCGTGGAGGGTGGCCAGGGGAGCGTTCGCCTGGCCCTCCTGACGGGGGAGGCGGAGCCGGTGGGAGTCCAGGAGGGTAGCCGGGTGGTGGCGGGGTCCGTCCTCATCGACGGCTTCTTGACGGTGCGGGTCACGGCGGTGGGACGGGAGACGGTCCTGCAGCAGATGGCGGACCAACTCCGGCTCTCGGCGGACCGGGGCATCCGGCCCGGCTTCACGGACCGGATCGCCCCGTGGTTCACCGCCGCCACCCTGGTGGTGGCGGCGGGGGCCTTCGCAGGGTGGTTCCTGGCTGCCGGCCTGGAGAAGGCTCTCCTCACCACCGTGGCGGTCCTGGTGGTGGCGTGCCCCTGCGCCCTGGCCCTTTCCCGCCCCCTGGCGGCGGCGGCGGGGCTGGGGGCCGCGGCCCGGCGAGGGCTCCTCTTCCGGTCCGGCGACGCCCTCCTGGCCATGGGAGAGGTTGACCTGGTGGCCCTGGACAAGACCGGAACGGTGACGGCGGGAGAGCTGGAGGTGGTGGAGGCGCCACGGGAGGCCCTTCGCATCGCCAGCGGGTTGGAGCGGTTCAGTGCCCACCCGGTGGGCCGGGCCATCACCCGGGCGGCGGTGGAGGGGGGGATTCCCCTGCCGGTGGCGGAGGAGGTGCGGGAGGAGGCGGGGTTCGGCATCCGGGGGAAGGTGGATGGCCGGTGGTGGGAGATCCGGAGCGGGGGCCCCGGGAGGGTGTCGGTGAGAGGGGAGGGCGGGGAGTCCTGGACCATCGCACTGGGGGACCGGGTCCGGGAGGACTCCAGGAGCGTGGTGGAGGAGATCCGGGCCGCCGGGAGGCAGGTGGCCCTCCTCACCGGGGACGTGGATGAGGTGGCCCACCGCATGGCGGAGGAGGCCGGGATCCAGGAAGTCTCGGCCCGCCTCTCACCCCTGGAGAAGGTGGATTGGATCCAAGCTCGCCAGGATCAGGGGCTCCGGGTCCTGTTCGCCGGCGACGGATTGAACGACGGACCGGGCCTGGCCCAGGCCCACGTGGGCATCGCCATGGGCACCGGGGCCGCCAGCAGCATCCTGGTGGCGGACGGGGTGATTTCGGTCCCCTCCCTCCGTCCCATCCTGGCGGGCTTCAGGGCCGCGGCAGCGGTGAGGGATTCCATCCGGAAGAACCAGGTGCGCTCCATCGGGTACAACGTGGCAGCCGTGACCCTGGCGGCGGCGGGGTTCGTGAACCCCCTCGTGGCCGTGATCCTCATGCCCATTTCCAGCGGCGTGGTCATCTGGGGCGCCTTCCGGGTGGAGCAAGCCGTTTGAAGAGGTGAAGGATGAACGCCATCTTCTTCCTCCTCCCCGTGGCGGTCCTGCTGGGGGCCCTCTTCGCCTTCCTGTTCGTCATGGCGGTGAAGCGGGGCCAGTTCGACGACCTGGATGACCCACCGAAGCGGATCCTGAAGGATTGAGGGGCGGGCCTCAGCCCTCTCCAACCCCCAACGCCCCTTCCACGATCTTCTGCTGGGCCTTCAGGTGATCCCTCGTGCTGCCCTCGGCGGGGCTGGCACGCTCGGGCCGGGCCATGGGTTTGAGGGGGATGGTCCTGGGGACCACGGCCCGAAGCCGGGGACCCATGAACAGGAGCCCTCCCATGTTGGTGGGTTCCTCCTGGGCCCAGACCACCTCCCTGAGGTTGGGGAATGAGCCCACCAGCTCCCTGAGATCCTCCCCCGGGAAAGGATGCATCTCCTCGATCCGGGCCACAGCCACCTCTGCTCGTGACCCCCGGGCGGGGTGGGCCTGGATGTCGTAGTAGATCTTCCCGCTGCAGAGGACGAGCCGCTTGATGTCTTCGGGGTGCTGGGCCGCGGAGGCATCCCCCAGGACCGGACGGAAGGACCCCTCCGCCAATTCGGTGAGGGGAGAGGTAGCTTTCGGATGGCGGAGAAGGCTCTTGGGCGTCATGACCACCAGGGGACGCACCACCGGGGTCAGGGCCTGCCTGCGGAGAAGGTGGAAGTATTGGGCCGGAGTGGTGGGATACGCCACCCTCATGTTGTCCTCGGCGCAAAGCTGGAGGAACCGCTCCAGGCGGGCAGAGGTGTGCTCCGGTCCCTGGCCTTCGTGGCCATGGGGAAGGAGGAGGGTGAGGCGGGCCTCCTGCCCCCACTTGGCCCGCCCCGACGAGATGAACTGGTCGATGACCACCTGGGCCACGTTCACGAAGTCTCCGAACTGTGCCTCCCAGAGGACGAGGTCCGGGTCCGCCGCCACGGCGTACCCATACTCGAAGCCCAGGAGGGCCATCTCCGTGAGGGGGGAGTTGTAGACTTCGAAGCGAGCCGTGCCGATGTGCTGGAGGGGAACGTACCGCTCCCCCGTCTCACCATGGTGCAGGACGAGATGCCTCTGGGAGAAGGTGCCCCGCCCGGAGTCCTGGCCGCTCAGGCGCACGGGCACCCCATCCTCCAGCAAGCTGGCGAAGGCCAGGGTTTCGGCGTGGGCCCATTCCAGGGTGGCCTCGGGGCCGAAGCCTTCCCTCCGGCGCTGGAGCTGCCGCGCCAGCTTGGGATGGATCTTGAACCCCTCGGGATAGGACAGGGCCGCATCGTTCAGGCGGATGAGATCCTCCAGGGGGACCTGGGTGACCACTTCCTCGGAGGGTGGGTCGTGGGCCTCCTCCCACTCCTCTTCGTAGGGCTCTCCCGCCTCCGCCCGAACCTGGTCCTGGGCCTCCCGAATGCCGGCGGCAACCCTATCCTTCAGACCCTCAGCCTCCTTGGAGGTCACCACCCCTTCCTGCATGAGGCGATCCGCCCAGATGGTCCTCACCGTGGGATGGGACTGGATGCGCCGGTATTGCCGAGGCTGGGTATAGGCGGGTTCGTCTCCTTCGTTGTGTCCGTGCCTTCGGTAGCCCACCAGGTCGATGACTACGTCGTCGTGGTAGCGGGCCCGATAGGCCATGGCCAGGCGCACCACCGTGAGACAGCCTTCAGGGTCGTCGGCGTTCACGTGCATCACCGGGATGTCATACCCCTTGGCCAGGTCGCTGGCGTACCGGGTGGACCGGCCCTCCCGGGGCTCAGTTGTGAACCCCACCTGGTTGTTTGTGATGATGTGGAGGGTTCCTCCGGTGGTGTAGCCAGGGAGGCGGGCCAGGTTGAGGGTCTCGGCCACGATCCCCTCCGCCGCGAAGGCCGCGTCGCCGTGGATGACGATAGGCACCACGGCATCCCATTCCTGCCGCTGCTCCCTGTTGGGGCCTGCGAACTGCCTGGCCCTGGCGATCCCCTCCACCACCGGGTTCACGAATTCCAGGTGGGAGGGGTTGGGAGCCAGGGAAACCCTCACTCGGGAGCCGTCCGGCGCGGTGAAAGACCCGTCCGCTCCGTAATGGTACTTGACGTCCCCGGTGCCCCCCCGGGGCACGCTCAGGACCGTCTTCCTCAGGGGAGCTCCCTCGAAGACCCGGATGATCTCCCGGTAGCTGACTC
>Ga0209498_1002538_pt1 | contig 10969 bp, 11 predicted proteins | sample WalLakDeSediment_FD_184131 | JGI IMG/M metagenome (GOLD analysis project Ga0209498, IMG submission 184131) | Lake sediment microbial communities from Walker lake, Nevada to study Microbial Dark Matter (Phase II) - Walker Lake 11/02/13 Deep... | ecosystem: Environmental > Aquatic > Freshwater >...
GCCAGGGGGCGGCGCAGGCAGCCATCTAGGGCAGGCCCAGGAACACGATCAGCAGGCCCACCACAACCATTGTTACTCCCACGGCCAGCAAGCCGATCAGCATCTTCATGCTCATATACAGGATCCCCTGAGGGCAGACGAACTGCTATGATACTAGAATACGGCACAAAAGAAAAGTGCCTGCGCTACGCTCTTGGAGCGGCCAGCGATGAGAGTCGTACGCTGGCCCATCAGCGGGCACAGATGATCGAATGTAACAGCCTGCGCTATCCGGCGATCGGCAGCGAAAACGAGAAGCGACTTCCCCTTCCCAATATGCTCTGAGCGTCGATTCTTCCGCCATGGGCTTCCACCAGCCGCTTGGCAATGGTCAGCCCCAGCCCACTGCCTCCGGTAGCCCTGGCGCGGGACTTGTCCACCCTGTAGAACCGCTCAAAGACGTTGGGCAGGTCCTCCGCAGGTATGCCTTCACCGGTGTCCTCCACGCAGACCTCCACCCAGTCGCCCTTTCGGGCGGCAGCTATCGTGATCCTGCCTCCCCTGCCGGTGTGAGCCACCGCATTTTCCAGCAGGTTATGCAGCACCTGGCTGATCCGCTGCCAGTCGACGTTTACAGGTGGTAGCCTGTCGGGCAGGTCAAGGGACAGAGTGATCTCCTTGACCGCGGCCTGGGACTCCCAGGGAGTTGCCGTCTGCTTGACCAACGCGACCACATCTTCCGCCTGGTACACCAGCTTGAGTTCGCCCGCTTCAGCCAGACTGAGTTCCTGGAGTTCATCGACCAGCCGCGCCAGCAAGGCCGCCTCTTCACTGAGGGCGCGGATAGTGGCAGCATCTGGTTGCATCACCTCATCCCGAATTGCTTCCAGATAGCCCTGAAGGTTGGAAAGAGGAGTTCTCAGTTCGTGGGCAACGTCAGCGACCAGGTTTCGCCGCAATTGCTCGGCCTGTTCCAGGTTGGTGGCCATGGAGTTAAAGGCCTGGGCCAGTTCGCCGATCTCGCCTTTGTCCGTGACCTCAACCCTTCGGGAGAGGTCACCCCGTCCTAACTGGCCCGCCGTGGTGGCCAGGGCCTGAATGGGCGAGGAAACGCGGCGCGAAAGCAGGAAGGTCAATATCAGGGCCAGGCCGATTGCAAGCAAGCCCCCGATGAGTAGAAAGCGGTTCATCGACTCCATCAACTCCTGCAGAGTAGGAAGATAGGGCTCTACAGACGGGTCGGGCTCGAGATACAGCGTTCCCACGTGCTCTCCCTCCCCGAAAAGTGTGGTGAGGGGACGGCCCTGCGACTCACCGTTGTAGGCCTCCCCCAGGCGTTCGCCCTGCGAATCAGCTATGACCATGCCTTCAACATCGGCCACTATGATGTGTTGCCCCAGCACGCTCGACTTCTCCTCAACAACTGATTGAACGCCCTCCCAGCCGCGGTGCACATAATAGTGACTGGCCAGTATGGTCTGCATCTGGTCGAACTGAAACCCCTGTGTCGTCTCCTGGAAGTCCTCTATCAGAGTAGCAATGTTCTGACTGACGAAGACGTATATTGCGCCCACGGCCACAACTATCACCACCATGAAAGCCGCCACAAATCGAAACCACAGGCTATGTGTCACCGCTCTCCTCCGCCAAACCTGTAGCCAACGCCATAGACGGTCTTGATGTATTTGGGGTGGCTGGGATCGGACTCGATCTTCCGACGCAGATTGAGAACGTGAACATCGATGGTGCGATCGAAGCCGTCGAAGTCGTAGCCCATTGCACGTTCGATGAGTTCAGCCCTGGTAAAGACCCTGCCCGCATTCCTGGCCAGAACCCCCAGTAGCTTGAATTCAACATTTGTCAGGCTCAGAGGTTTGTCCCTCAGCCACGCCTCCTGCTTCTCAAGATCCAGTGTAAGGTCGTCATGCTGAATCTGCAAAGCGACGTGTTCTCCGGGAAGACGCCTGAGCACCGCCCGCACCCTGGCTGCCAGCTCTCCGGGGCTGAAAGGCTTGGTCACATAGTCGTCGGCCCCCGCGTCCAGTCCGGTCAGCTTGTCCTGGTCGGTGGTCCTGGCGGTAAGCATGATGATCGGCACATCGGACTCACGTCTCAGTATACGGCAGACCTCGAGCCCATAAATGTCCGGCAGCATGAGGTCCAGAACGACGAGGTCGGGGCGGGCTTCGCGAGCCAACCTGAGCGCCTCCACCCCATCATAGGCAGTGACAACGTGGTAGCCATCGCGGCTCAGGTAGAGCTTGACCAGCTCCACAGTCCTGACATCATCATCCACCACCAGGACTCTCTTGCCCGACAACTATGGCCTCCTCTTATCCTTCAAGATACGCGAAAGTTATAACACAAATGTTAAGAGATTATGAAGAGGTGCTCTCATACAGATACTTCTTGACAACCAGAGTGACGTGATATCATCATGCGGCAGTAGACCGCAAAACGCGACGTCCACGGCGGCTCGTGATTGACATGCCTGCACGGCGCTCGGTATAATCGCTGCTGCAACGGGACATAAGATTATGGAAGCGAAATCGTCACCCGACCCGGACCCTAGACGCCGAGACACTGCGATTTTCGTTCGATGGTGGTGGGGCTTGTCCTGACACAGTCCTCGAACTGAGGCGTGTACGCCCCGCGTCCCACCGGACGCGGGGCCTTTTTGTTTGGGTGTAACATGAGTGAAGAACTGATCGAGAAGACGTCGGGCGAAGTCCTGGATGAAGACACCTTCAAGGAACTGCTCGACAACAAGCAGTACAGGCTGCTGCGAGAGCGGCTTGCCGATTCAGAGCCGACCCATGTCGCCGACCTGCTGGCCGGCATACCGGTAGACGAGGCGGTGATAGCGTTTCGCCTCTTACCCAAGAGCCTGGCCATCTCCGTGTTCGACTACATGGACGGAGCGTTCCAGAACCAGCTACTCGAAGCCTTCAGTGACCAGGCTGCACGAAGCTTCCTGGAGGCAATGCCGCCCGATGACCGGACGGAGTTGCTGGAGGAGGTGCCGGCCAAGGTGGCCCGCAGGCTGCTGCAGATACTCTCGCCTGACCAGCGTCGTGTCACCCTGCAGCTGCTGGGTTATGAGGAAGATACCGCGGGACGTGAGATGACGCCCCTGTTCGTGGACCTGCACGGCGATATGACCGTAGCACAGGCGCTGGAAAGGATACGGCGGCTGGCCATCAACCGCGAGACCGTCTATGTCTGCTATGTCATGGACCGCCGTCGTCATCTCATCGGCACCGTCTCGCTCAAGGACCTGGTCATCGCCGATCCTGATGCCAAGGTGTCGGACATCATGACGCCGGACCCTTCCTTTGTCTCTACTCATACCGACCGGGAGGAGGTGGCTAGAGAGCTCCGAGAGGACAACCTGCTGGCCATTCCCGTGGTGGATGCCGAGCAGCGCCTGGTGGGCATCATCACGCATGATGACGTGGCCGACATCATAGAGGAAGAGACTACTGAGGACATCTACCGCTTCGGTGCGGTGCCGGGCACGGAGCGAGGCTACTTTGCCAGCCGCATCCTCAGCATCGGCCGACGCCGCGGCGTATGGCTGCTCATGCTCATGATGGCGAATATAGTGACCGGCCGCATTATCTTCCAGCAGGCGGACTTCCCGAAGCTAGCCCTGCTGGCTGCCTTCATCCCCCTGCTGATTGCCAACGGCGGCAATGCCGGAGCACAATCGGCCACCGTGGTTATCCGCGGTCTGGCGACCGGCGAGGTTAACCCCAGGCGGGCTCTGGCCGTTATCAGCCGCGAGGCCGCGATAGGCGCTGTCCTGGGCGTAGCGCTCGGCGCCATCGCCCTGGGCCTGGCTTATGCCATGACCCGGGACATGGAAGTAGGCCTTGTGGTCAGCATTACCCTGATGATCGTGTCGATGATGGCAACCCTCGTGGGCGGAGCCCTACCATTTCTGTTTCGTCGCGTCAACGTCGACCCGGCCCTGGTCTCCGCCCCTCTCATAACCACCGTCATGGATATATGCGGTGTGGCGCTCTACTTCGGGATTGCCTACATGATCATGGCGGTGTGATCAGCAAGCAGAGCAAATTCAGGATGCCACCATCTGATGGCAGAAGGAGATTCGAGATGAACAACGAGGCCCACGAGAACCCCAGGAAAGGACCGACAGCAGAGCGCTTGCGCAAGCTGCGCACCGCGATTGCCGCGAGCGATCTGGACGCCCTGCTGGTTTCCCAACCCGAGAACCGACGCTACCTGTCCGGATTCACCGGCTCGGCGGGATGGCTGTTCGTCTCAGAGAAGGCCGCAATTCTGGCTACCGACTTCCGCTATGTTGAGCAGGCCGGGGCGGAATCGCCGGAGTTCGAGGTCGTCCGCACTACGAGGGAGCTTCGCGACTGGTTTACCGGCCTGGTCTCCGATGCGGGATGGCACAGGCTGGGCTTCGAAGCCGGCGTCGTTTCCTTCGACAGTCATCGTAAGCTCGGCGAAGCAATGGAGAGCAGCCAGGCCAACCTCGAACTGGTGCCCACAAACGACCTGGTAGAACAGCTCCGGGCCATAAAGGAGCCCCCGGAACTGGACCTTATCACGAAGGCTGTCAAGCTGGCCGATGACGCCCTTGCACAGGCAAAGCCAGGAATCCGTCCGGGAGTAACCGAGAGGGAGACAGCCTGGGAGATAGAGAAGCTGCTGCGACAGCAGGGCAGTGAGGCCGTTGCCTTCGAGATCATAGTGGCCTCGGGCCCGAACGCAGCCCTGCCCCATGCCCGCCCCACCGACAGGCCGATCGGAGCCGGTGACACGGTGGTCATCGACATGGGGGCTAGATTCAACGGTTATTGCAGCGACCTGAGCCGGACTCTGCTTGTGGGCCAGACGGACGGAACCCTGCGGGAGATTTATGATATAGTGCTCAGAGCCCAGATCGCTGCCATCGAGGGGGTTGAGTCGGGCATGGATGCCGTACAGGCAGACCGGCTGGCTCGCAGCGTCATCGAGCGGGCCGGCTATGGAGACGCCTTCGGGCATGGTCTGGGACACGGCGTTGGATTGGCAGTTCACGAGTCGCCCACGCTCGGCCCTGGCGGGTCCGGCTCGCTGGCAGACGGAATGGTCTTTACCATCGAGCCGGGAATCTACCTGCCCGGACGCGGCGGGGTCAGAATCGAGGACATGGTGGTCATGGAGCAGGGCAGGGCCCGGGTGCTTACCGGGGCAAACAAAGACTGCTTTCAGCAATCAGCGATCTGCTGAAAGCTGGCAAGCACTCAACAAGTGCTCCGCGATGAAAGATTTCGGAAGCTTAGAAGTGTGGCGAAGAAGCCATGAGTCGTCACTATCCATAAGGTTGAGTAACCAGGCAACAGAAGTAGAACGTATGCTTACGAGGTTGACACTAAAACTGAATGCTGATAGCTGAGCGCTGAATGCTCGACTAGGAGGTCATCAAATGCCCGATGCCGGAGAATTGAGAAAGGGAGCAGCCATAGAACTGGATGGCAACATATACCAGGTGCTGGAGTACCAGCACGTCAAGATGCAGCAGAGGCAGCCCGTAATCAAGCTGAAGCTGCGCGACGTCAGCAGCGGAAACTTCACCGAGCGGAACTTCCAGTCTGGAGACAAGGTCACGCCCGCGTACCTCGAGCACCGCCCGGTCCAGTACCTCTACAGGGATGGCGACCTTTACCATTTCATGGACAATGAGAGCTACGAGCAGATTATGTTAGCTTCTGCCCAGGTGGGAGAGGCCGCGGACTATCTCAAGGAGGGCATGGATCTGGAGATCCTGACCTGCAAGGGCAGCACGGTTTCCGTCGATCTGCCCCACTCGGTGGAGCTTCTGGTTGCGGACACGGATCCCGGCTTCAAGGGAGACAGGGCCACGGCGGGCACCAAGCCGGCCAAGATGGAGACCGGAGTGATAATCCAGGTTCCCCTGTTCATCAACACGGGCGATACCATCAAGGTCAACACCCGCACCGGCGCGTACCAGGAAAAGGCAGGTTAGTGGCGCTTGCTGGGCCCTGCCCCGGTGAGCGGCACTACTCGCCGACACTGAGGCAAACGAGCCTGACCGCAACCGCCCGGGAATCTGGTATAATCGGGGCAGGCGCAAGGCGTATCGAATTGCCCGTAGCTCAGCGCCTACCCGGGAGAACCCTCAGCACTCCTCCGGCATGGCAGGGGGAGTACGGCCCGGATAAAGGCTAGACAACAGGAAGACAGGTAATCTGGTTGATCAAAGCTGACCTGCATGTCCATACCTGCTATTCGCTGGACTGTTTGACACCGCTGGAGCAGATAATCGAGCGCTGCCTGGAACTGGGCATCAACTGCATCGCGGTGGCCGACCACAATACCATTGACGGCGCGCTGAAGCTCAAGGAAATCGCCCCCTTCCAGGTAATCGTAGCCGAGGAGGTCCTGACGCCCGCAGGCGAGATCATGGGCCTCTTCCTCAGCGAGGAGGTACCCCGGGGACTGTCGCCTGACGATACGATATCCCGGATCCGTAGCCAGGGTGGCCTGGTGGCCATTCCCCATCCCTTCGGCAGACCCCTGCCCCGGAACTCCCATGCGCTGACCTCGCCCGAGGTTCTGGCCAAAGTCGATATCATCGAAACACTCAATGCCCGCACTCCGTCCTCCAGTGGCATCGCCCGGGCATGGAGGCTGGCCAGGGAGCACGGCAAGGCCGCCAGCGCCGGCAGCGACGCCCACACCATAGGTGAGATCGGCCGGGCATATGTGGAAATGCCCGAGTTCGAAGGGCCTGACGGCTTTCTGATTGCCCTGGCGCAGGGCCGGATATTCGGCGGGAGATCAAACTCCCTGGTGCACTTTGCCAGCATCTGGGCCAGGATAAGAAAACGAGTAGCCGGTAACTCTTCCGGCAATCTGCCCTCGGCGTCCGCTCACTGACTTGTCTGGATCCCGCCACCAGTTTGCCGGACCCGGCCGATACAGCTTACTCCCGCCTGCCGGTCTCACGAAAGATCCACACGAAGGTGACGATGGCGATCACGGAAACGACGATGATGGTGATCAAGCCTGCCCTGCCCAATCCGCCGAACGCCTCTCCGGCCGCATAGGCAGCGGTGATCGTCTCCATGCCGCCTGCTACCATCACACCTTACGTCACAGCAAACCCGGGGCCGAGTGAAACCTCCGTCGCTCAGAGCGGGAGGCCGGGGGTCACTTCTGCTTTTCGGCCGGCTTGCTCAGTATCTCGTCTATGATCCCGTACTCCACTGCCTGCTCGGCGTTGAGATAGAAGTCACGATCAGTGTCGTGGGCGATCTTGTCCATCGGCTGGCCAGTATGCATGGCTATGATGTTGCGTATGGTTTCCTGCACCCTCATGATCTCCCGGGCAGCGATCTCGATGTCTGCCGCATATCCCTGAGCACCGCCGATTGCCTGATGCAGATGAATGGTCGAGTTGGGCAGAGCATACCTCTTGCCCTTAGTACCCGCGCAGAGGAGCACGGTGCCCATGCTGGCTGCCAGGCCAACGCAGATCGTGGATACAGGACAGCGAAGAATCTGCATAGTATCGTAGATGGCCAGGCCGGCGCTGATAACACCACCGGGAGAATGAACATAGAGCATAACGTCCTTGTCGGGGTCTTCTCTCTCCAGGTAGAGCAGTTGGGCGATGATCAGATTAGCGATCTGGTCGTTGATGGGCGTGCCCAGAAAGACGACTCTCTCCTTCAGCAAGAGGGAGAATATATCGGTTGTGCGCTCACCCCGCGCACTGGTCTCGGTAACGTAGGGAGTGTACTGAGATATTGCATTCATCATTCCTCCTTTGTGGCATTCTCAACCTTGCCGACCGTTATCTCCAGAAGGCGGTCCATGGTCTTCTGCGTATGCATGGACTGCTCGATCGATTGCCTTATCTGGGGATGTGAGAAAAACTGCGCCGCCTTCTCCTTGTCCTCAGCATCATCGGCGATCTCGCTTACCCTGTTGTCTACATCGGAGGAGCTGACTTCAATCCCCTCCTGCTCAGCCAGTCTGCCCAGCACCAGTCCCTGGGTCAGCCGCTTCCTGGCCACGGGACGCAACGCCTCTGCCAGTTCCTCCCCTGTTCGGCCGCTCGCCTTAACGTAGTCGTCCACCTCTTTGAAGCCCATGCGCTGCGCCTCATCGCGGATCAGCGCGGCGATCTCTCCATCTTCCAGCACCGGAGGGTAGCTCACCTGGCTTACCTCCACCAGGGCATCAAGAGCCTGCTGCTTCAGATCCGAGCGATGACGCGCCTCAGCCTGGGCGGCCAGCTCAGCAGCCACCTTCTGCTTCATATCCGCCAGGCCTTCATAGCCGGCGGTCTGGGCCAGGCCCTCGTCCAGCTCAGGCAGCTGCTTCTCCTTTATCTCGGTAACGGTCACCTTGAAAGCCCCCTCCTTGCCCCGCATCTCGCTTATGGGATAGTCATCAGGTAGAGTCAAGCTGAAGTCCTTCTCCTGCTTCTTCTCCATGCCCTGCACATGAGAGGCAAAACCGGGCACAGGAAAACGCGACTCCGCATCCACCTCATAGGTTACTCCCTGACGGTTCAGCCAGGGCTTCCCGTCCAGGCTGGCTTCCACATCAATGGTCACCAGATCTCCCAGTTCGGCGGGGCGCTCCACAGGCACCCATGCCCCCTGCCTTTCACGGAACTGCTCCAGGGCAGCGGCAACTTCTTCCTCGCCGGTCGCGGCCACAGGGTCAGGCTCCACCTTTATGCTATGGTAGTCACCAAGCGTGACTTCAGGTTTAAGAGGCACCGTGGCCTTGAGGGCCAGAGGCTCAGTCTGTACTACCTCTACCTCCGGCCTGGCGATGGGTTCCAGTCCCTCAGCCTCAAGCGCCTGCCTGTACAGGTCCGGCACGAGATGCTCCAATGCCTCTTCCAGCAGGCTGCCCTGCCCTATATGCTGCACCAGAATGGACCGCGGCGTCTTGCCCTTGCGGAAGCCCGGCACGGACACCTTTTTGACCAGGTGATGATAAGCCTCGTCCAGTGCCTTCTCCATCTCAGCGGGTTCAGCCTCAATGGTCAGGACCGCCTGGCAGTCCTCGGTATTCTCTCTACTTACTTTCATGTCCGGTTCCTCACCTTTGGTTAGTGCACAACCTCGTGCTTCAGCTTCAGGTTCAGCTCATCGAGCTGGCTTTGATCAACGTATGAAGGGCTGTCCAGCATCATGTCCACTGCGTTCTGGTTCTTGGGGAAGGCGATGACCTCCCTTATGGTCCGCTCGTTGGCCAGCAGCATCACCAGCCGGTCCAGCCCTATGGCAATGCCACCGTGGGGCGGAGCCCCGTACTCCAGGGCCTCCAGAAGACCCCCGAACCGAGCTTCAGCTTCCTCCTTGCTGTAGCCAAGGAGGCTGAATATCCTCTCCTGTAACTGGCGATCATAGACCCTGATGCTCCCGCTGCCCAGCTCACAGCCGTTGCACACCACGTCATAGTGCTGGCCGTAGGCCCGCTCCGGCTCCGTTTCCAGCAGCGATACGTCTTCATCTCGCGGAGCGGTAAAGGGATGATGCATGGCGTCCCAGCGCTTCCCGTCCTCATCCCGCTGCAGCAAAGGAAAATCGACGACGAAGGCGAAGGCCAGCAGGTTGGCATCCGCCAGATCGAGCCGCCGTGCCATCTCCGTGCGTAAGACGTCAAGTGTCTTGTTCACTATCTCCAGCCTGTCAGCCACTATGAGCAACAGGTCGCCTGGCTGGACCTCAAATCGGCGGGCCATATCCTCCATCTGGCCGACAGTCAGGTACTTGGCGGCCGCTGATTTGACCTCCGCCGGGATTGTCCCGGCACCCGTGAAGGCCACGGTGGTCAGGCCCTGGACGCCACAGCTTTTGGCCAGGTTGACCAGTTCATCAAGCTGGTGGCGGGTGTAGTGCCCGCAGCCGGGCACGCATATTCCCTTCACTCTGCCACCACGCTCAACGGTCGAGCGAAAAACGTTGAACTCGGTTACGGCTGCTATATCGGATATATCTCGCAACTCCAGCCCAAACCTGATGTCGGGCTTGTCTGTGCCGTACTTATCGACCGCTTCTCTGTAGGTGAGATGCGGAAAGGGCTTGAGCACGCGCATCCCGGGCTTGAGGGTCTCCACCAGCGAGATGAACAGGCGCTCCATGAGTTGCAGGATATCCTTCGCTTCGATGAAGCTCATCTCCACGTCAAGCTGTGTGAACTCGGGCTGACGGTCCGCCCGCAGGTCTTCGTCTCTGAAGCAACGGGCTATCTGGAAATACCTGTCGAACCCGGCCACCATCAGGATCTGTTTGAGCTGCTGCGGAGACTGAGGAAGGGCGTAGAACTTGCCCGGACTCATGCGGCTGGGAACAAGATAGTCCCTGGCGCCCTCGGGCGTGCTCTTGATCAATACAGGCGTTTCGATCTCGGCAAACCCTTCTAGGTCGAGGAAGTCACGGATGAATTTTGTCGCCCTGTGGCGCAGCATTATGTTGTCCTTCATCCTGGGCCTTCTCAAATAAAGGTAGCGGTGCCTCAGGCACAGGGACTCCTCTACCTCTTCATCTTCATTGATATAGAAGGGCGGAGTCTTTGACGTGCTGAGGATGACGGCGTTCTCCACTATCACCTCAACGTCGCCGGTGGCCAGATGGGGATTCTCCGTTCCTCCGGGACGGCGCACAACCTCGCCCCTGACCTGAATCACGTATTCGCCGCGTAGCTGGCCGGCAACCTCGTATGCCGCCTCACAAACCTGGGGGTTGAACACCACCTGCACTATTCCTTCTCTGTCGCGCAGATCGATGAAGACCTTCCCGCCGTGATCGCGACGACGATGAACCCAGCCGGCCAGAGTCACCTTATGGCCGGCGTGGCTTTCGTTCAGTTCGCCGCAGTTATGGGTCTTAAGCAAGAATTGTCTCCTGTTCCGAGCAGCGCATTATAGCCTACCGGGAGCTTGCTTTCAATTGAACCAAACGCCACCCGTCCTCCACCGCAA
>Ga0209498_1002539_pt1 | contig 10968 bp, 12 predicted proteins | sample WalLakDeSediment_FD_184131 | JGI IMG/M metagenome (GOLD analysis project Ga0209498, IMG submission 184131) | Lake sediment microbial communities from Walker lake, Nevada to study Microbial Dark Matter (Phase II) - Walker Lake 11/02/13 Deep... | ecosystem: Environmental > Aquatic > Freshwater >...
AGTAGTTGCCCGACCGGGGCGATGGTTCTGATCGAAAGGGCTGATATTCCGGTAACCCCGGCAACCGTTTCGGAGATGGGCATGAAAGTGCTGCAGGAAAAAGGAAGGCTCGAAGCCTTCCTGAAAATCATGAACGAGTAGTATTTTATTATCGCTTTGGCTGCTGTTGGGTGATGCAGTGAATATTGCCCCCGCCGAGCAGGATTTCCCTGGCATAGAGGCCGATTACTTCGCGACCGGGAAAAAGTTCTTTTAGTTTTTTTAGGGCCGGCTGGTCAGCGGGATCGTTAAATAGCGGAGCGATCACAGCACCGTTGGCAATATAAAAGTTAACATAGGAGGCGGCCATCCGGTCGCCTCCTTTCCTGGGCATTGACCCGTCTATGCTGTCCACACCTTCGCCCTCTTCGGCGCTGATCAAAACGGGGGTTGGCAGCTGCAGTTTGTGCACTTCGAGCTTACGGCCTTTGGCATCGGTGGCTTTTGTAAGTACCTCATATGCTTCCCGGGAAATCTCATGCTGCGGATCGTTTAGGTCATCAGTCCAGGCGAGCAGCACTACTCCCGGCCTCACGAAACAGCAAATATTGTCTATGTGGCCGTCAGTTTCGTCGTTATAGATGCCGCGGGGAAGCCAGATTACTTTTTGCACATTCAGGTAGTCACCCAGGTAGGCTTCAATTTCTTGCTTGGTAAGGCGAGGGTTGCGGTTAGGGTTAAGCAGGCATTCTTCGGTGGTCAGCAGGGTGCCCTCTCCATCAACGTGGATTGAGCCGCCTTCCATTACCAGCGGTGCCTTGTAACGATCAACATCCGCAATTTCCGCTACTTTGCGGGCAATCAGGTCATCCTGATCCCAGGGGAAATAGAGGCCGCCGTCTAAACCGCCCCAGGCGTTAAAATCCCAGTCGATTGCTCTTAAGCCGCCTTTATCGTTAAACACAAAAGTAGGGCCCACATCGCGCATCCAGGAATCATTGTTTGTCATCTCCACAACTCTAACATGGGCAGGCAGCTTGCTCCGGGCATTGACGAACTGCCTAGCTGAAACGCACATGGTTACCGGCTCAAAGCGGCTGATTGCTTCCGCCACATTAATAAAGGCTTTTTCAGCAGGCTTGGCGCCCAGACGCCAGTTGTCAGTGCGCTCTGGCCAGATCATCCAGCAGCCTTCGTGGGGTTCAAATTCGCCAGGCATGCGGAAACCATCCGCAGCAGGGGTGCTGTTTATTGTTTTTGTCATTTTGTCCCTCCAACTAGATCCGGATTCCAGCCTGATCGTAAACTATCGATTAGGCTGCGTCAATTACTTCAATTGCCACCTCTGCGTTCTGCCAGCTTGCCGGGTTCTGCAGCAGCTGTTTTAAAAAGGGCGTTGATCAGGTATGATCTAAGCAGCATTAATCTGGATACAAAATATTTAAATTATGGCCTGACTATAAGGCATTTCACCGCAGTTAGCATGAAGAAAAAGGAGGTGCAATTGCGATGGGAGATCATTTGAAAGCCGTTACAAATAACAAAGGTAGCTTTCATTTCGTTTTATTTAGCCTGCTGTTTATCCAATTATCGGTGGTTTTTACCGCCTGCGATTATATTCAGACCGATCAGGGTGTCTTAGATGAACCGGTTAGCCAGGCTGCTGATGAACAAAACGACAACAACACTAACAAGGATTTAACAGAAACAGAAAGAGAGATCAACGCTTTTCTGTTGCAGGGAGAAGTTTTATCAACCAGTGATGTTGTCGGTTCGGGTTATCCGGAACTTTACTTTTTCTCTGAGCAGGGTACCTATGCTTATCTTGGCAGTCAATATGGGGTACGCGCAGATGGGCAGCTTTTATCGCAGCGCGGTCAGTGGCTGGTCAGGGAAAATATACTGATGCTTACCGTGTTGGAAGAGCAGAGAGCATATGGAGGCGAACCGACAGATGATTTGCTGCTGGGTGAGATACTGACCGGCTATCAGGTGGTGCTAAGTGATCAGTCCTACCAGCTAGCCTACGCAGTTTCATTTGGTCAGGACGAGATTGGCAGGCCATATCTGCTTTGGAATAACCAGCCGCTCTATTTGCTGGCTATCCCGGAGGATGACATTGTTCCACTAAGTGTCCTGGCAGAAGAAGGTTACCCAACTTTTGAACGTCTCTCTAAATAATTTTTCTGGTTATCTATTTACAGGAGTAATTATTTATCTTATAATCGTATTACAATATTGCAATCGATGGAGAAACGGTAACATGGAAACGGTAACTGTGTCTACAAAATACCAGGTTGTTATCCCGAGAAGAATAAGGAAAATGCTTGGGGTTGAAGCTGGTCAAAAGGTTCAGATGGTTCCTTATGAAGGACGAATTGAGGTCATACCCCTTAAACCATTAAAAGAAGCAAATGGTTTTTTGAACGGGATCGATACGAAAATCATAAGGGAACCGGATCGGGTATGAACGTAGTAGACTCCTGTGGTTGGCTTGAATATTTTGCAGCCGGTCCGAATTCCTTTTTTTTCGCCGAACCGTTGGAAGACACGGCTAATTTGTTTGTTCCTACCTTATGTATATATGAAGTTTTTAAACATGTTTTAATACAGCGCAATAAAGACAAAGCGCTGCAGGCTGTTGCCTATATGTTGCAGGGTAAAGTCATTGAGCTTGATACCAGCATTGCCCTCGAAGCGGCAAAAATCTCTCTTTATTTAAAACTCCCAATGGCTGACAGCATAATTTTAGCAACAACAAGGTCCTTACCTGCTGTCCTCTGGACTCAGGATGCCGATTTTAAGGGCGTTGACGGGATAAATTACATTGAACGCAAGTAAATACTTTCGATCTGCAGAATAAAAGAGTTAGTATAACCTTGTGGAGTAAATCCCCTTATAACCTGCAGTCCCCCTGTTTCAATTGACCGTCCTTAATGCGCTGTGTTATCATTGCTCAAACAATTGCACTTAGCGGAGTGGAAATCATGCAGAATCTCAAATTGGTCAGCAGCGGCAAGCAGGGCAGACGGACAAAAATTAAAGTCGGCAGTGTAGTAATCGGTGAAGGTTTCGTGGTCGTCGGTGGTCCCTGTGGTGTTGAAAGCGAAGAGCAGACCATCAGAACAGCCGAGGCGGTTAAAGCGGGCGGAGGGATGATGTTCCGGGGCGGCGCTTTTAAACCACGCACCTCGCCTTATGATTTTCAGGGCCTTGGGCTGGAAGGTTTGAAGATACTGGCAAAGGCCAGGGATTTGACAGGCTTGCCGATCGTTACCGAGGTAATTGACCCCCGCGATGTTTCCTGGGTCTGCGAGTTTGCCGATATTCTGCAGATTGGGGCCCGCAACATGCAAAACTTCTCCCTGCTAAAAGAGGTCGGCCGTTCCCCCAAACCGGTTCTACTCAAGCGGGGGATGTATTCTACACTTAAAGAGTGGTTAAACTGTGCCGAATATATCCTGGCCGAAGGTAACCCCAATGTAATTCTTTGCGAACGCGGCATCAGAACCTTTGAAACCTATACCCGCAATACCCTTGACTTGAGCATGATTCCGGCCCTTAAAGAACTGACGCATCTGCCGGTAATGGTCGACCCCTCTCACGGCACCGGCAAGCTTAGCCTGGTTGAAAAAATGAGCCTGGCGGCCATTGCGGCCGGAGCCGACGGCCTTTTAGTCGAGGTGCACATCAACCCCTGTGAGGCAAAAAGCGATGCTGATCAGCAGCTGAACCCGGAACAATTTAAGCAGCTGATGCAGAAAATACGCAAGCTTGAACAATTTATGGCCGATCCGCTATTTAATACTTCGATCACTGGGGGAAAAGAACAATGAAACTTGACGAAATCAGGCATAGAATAGATCTAATCGACTCGAAGATTTTAAAGCTTTTAAACGACCGCATGGAACAGGGGCTTTTAGCGAAGCGTTTCAAAGATCAAATTGTAGATCCCCGGCGTGAAGAAGAGATTATGGAAAAAGTTAAGCACAACCCGAACGCCCTCGTTGAAAAAGACTTCAGCGAAGATCTCTACAAGATTATCCTCACCCAGAGCAAAAAGCTGCAGGGGCGGGAGCTGATCATTACCGGATTCCAGGGTGAGCACGGGGCATACAGTGAAGAGGCGGTCAGGCTATATAATAAAGATTATGTAACACTCCCCTGCGTTACCTTCAATGAAGTTTTCGAAGGAGTAAACTCAGGCATGTACGACTATGGCATCGTTCCGGTGGAAAATACCTTGGGCGGGATTGTCGGTCCGGTGAATGAGCTGCTGCTAAACACCGATCTACAGATTATTGGCGCCATCGATATGCCGGTTCACCACTGTCTGCTGATGGTGCCCGGGACAGACCACCGTGAGATCAGGGAGGTTTACTCGCATTCACAGGCTCTGGCCCAGTGCAGGCGTTTCCTCTCCCGCAACAATTTAACCCCGGTGCCTTATTTTGACACGGCCGGGGCAGCGATGATGCTTGCGGAAAAACAGCCGCGCGGCGCAGCTTGCATTGCCGGCAAACTGGCGGCGAAACTATATAACCTTGAGGTTTTAAAAGAAAATATTGAAGACTTAAGCAAAAACCGCACCAGGTTTTTACTGCTATCGAAAGGTTTGCCGGCTGAAGAGGGCAGTAAATGCACGATTACTTTTACTACAGAGCATAAGGCGGGGACCCTTTTCGGGGTGCTCGAGCTTTTTGCCAGCTCCGGTATTAACCTGACCAGAATTGAATCGATCCCCAACGAGCCAGGCGATTATTCCTTCTTCCTGGATTTCGACGGTTCGTTCAAGGATCCAAACGTGATAAAAACCCTGGAGCAGGCAGAAAAGCAAACCGCAGGTTTTAAGTTGCTGGGCTGCTACAATGAAAAAGTTATAGAAGATTAGCTGTCCGTTCCAGCTCATTCAACAGCAATATTTTATCAGCAGCGATTGATTGCCGATATCAGAAACCTGTAATTGATGCTGGTTGATATCTTATATCAAAAGTGTAACTTTACACTCAAACAATTCAGCCATCAGTGAAAAATGATTATCAAGAGTCAATAGAGTAGCCTTGTTTTGAATGGCGTTTTGAAATATTATTAAATCGGGAATGCCAACCTTGTTGATCCCACTTTTCAAGTTTTTAAATTGAATGTTTCTGATTTCTTCCCAGTTTATTATTATAGGCAGTTTTCTCACTGCTTCTAATAAATCAGCTAAATGGTCTTCATTTTTCAACCTGATCAACGGCAACAACTCTGAAAGAATTAGCTCATTTATACAAATTCTATTTGTTTCGATATCCTGATCAAGCAGTTCTGCTTCAATGCTGCCACGGAAGTACGCAATCCATACCGAAGAATCGATAAGAACGAGGCTCATCTTTCTCTTGCCTGATCAAGGTCAATCTCAAGAGGAACTTTTCCATAATAATTTTTCAAACCCTTTACCTTTTCTCGCAAGATGATATTTTTTAAGGCTGCTTTTATTAAGGCTGTTTTTGTTTTGTAATTGGTAACGGCCATTGCTTCATTAATAAGTTCCTCGGGCAAATCAATAGTTGTTCGCATAATAGTTACCTCCTATGTGCATATAATATCTGGTTTTATTATGCATTGCAAGCGTTTGTTTCTTTTAAAATAACTCGGGCCGCAGACAGCAGTATGCTTTGAGCAGAGCTATACAGCCGGTAGCTGTGAATAGTTTTCTTTATAGTTTTAGATAAGGTGAATGCGATTACGACCGAGCACTTTCCACCTTTGCAAGCCAGCTGAAAAAAGCTTGCCAAACCTGGTCGGTATGGCTGGAAAAGCGGTGATCTGCTCCCTCAATGATCACCAGTTTTTTAGGTTCCCCGGCAGCCTGGTAGAGGATTTCAGCATCCGCGGCCGGCACCGACTGATCGTCGCTGCCGTGCACTATGAGCAGGCTACGCGGTGAAATAGCGGCGGCGCAGGAAGCAAGATCGTGCTGGCTGAGATCCTGGAAGAACTTGAGTTTTAAGGCCAGCTGACCTTCCTCGCTTTTAATGGTGACCAGCTCCTCTGCCGGTCCTGCGGCGCTTCCGCCAATCAGGGGTAAAAATAGCCGCTCCAGCCTCGTCACAGCCGCCCAGGTACAAACGGCGTCTATCTGCTGATCCCGGGCAGCGTAACTGAGAACCGTGCTGCCGCCGAAACTCCTGCCGGAGAGGATGATCGGCCCGAAACTTTGCTGCCGTGCCCACCTAACTATCGCTGCCAGATCGTCAACCTGGCCGCTTAAAGTCCGGTCGCGGTTCTCACCATCGCTTTCCCCGCTGCCGGCGAAATCGAAGAGCAGGGTGCCATAGCCGAGCAGGGCAAGCTGTTCGCCCATGGCCAGCGCCTGACCACGGCCCTCTTTTGAGCCGGTGAAACCGTGGCAGACAATAACCAGTGGGTTCTTGCCGGTTTCCTGCCGGCCGCTGTCCGGTTCAGATTTGCTTCTTAGGAGCAACGCCGCCAGCCGCTGATCCCGGTTGTTTTTGATCCTGAACTGGGTCCAGTTAATTTCCTCCACCGTAAAGCCTCCAAATATTACTGATCTGACTTTTAAGAGAATGCTTCACCAGTTACTTAACGTGTAGTTACATTAAAATATAACTCTATCCGTTCTGAAGCGCTGATGCTACTTGAAGTTTTCCGCTTCAATATCTTTAATCCTTTGAAAACCGGCTGCTTGCACCTTGATTCTATCCTCCGCAAAGCCGGCGCCAATTTCGGTTTCCAGCCAGCGATCAATTACATCGAGAACTACCTTTTCGCCGAGCATCCACTTGCCAAAGCACAGCACATTGGCCCGGTTTATGGCATAATGCAGTCCGGCAGCTGTTGCCGATTCAGCAAGGCAGGCGTAGACGCCTTTGAATTTATTGGCGGTAATGCAAACGCCCATACCGGTGCCACACATTAATATTCCCCGCTCTGCCTCATTGTTCTGGATCGCTTTGGCTACCCGGGGCGCTGTTTCATAAAAAAATAGGGGTTCTTCCGGTTTTTGCATCCCCAGATCGATTACTTCGTGACCTTTGGCCAGAAGATGATCCTTGATCATTTCAAGCAGGGGAAAGGATACCGCTTCGGCGGCAACTGCAATCTTCATTTTAACCAGTCCTTTCAAATAAACGATCAGTCGATTTATTTAAGAGATGAGATCCCAATTTTTGATACGGGCCATAATTTCAAGCGGCCGGCTGTAACTGCCGTAAGCGACTGAAACATGATGGGCAATGCCGTTATAGATAACCTGTTCCAGGAGCGCTTTTACTCCTCCGTCGAATTTTACCCGGGCGTAAGTGCCTTTTAGCTCTTTCTCCATCGGCAGAGCCAGACCCTCCCGGGAAAAAAGCCTCCGCTCGCGGCCGGCTGAATCGAGGCGCAGCAGCGATAAGGCACCTTCTTTCAAAACGAAACCAGCAGTCACCCCTTTGCCTCCGGCATGGTAGCTGTCTAAACTAATCTCGCATCGGCCGTCCCAGAGGTTGCAGGGGGCAACTCCGCAGTGCCAGAGTAGCGCTTCATCTTTTTCAAAATTAACCTGGGACAGATCGGCCAGAAAAGGGGTTTCCGATCCGAGAGCCCGGTGGATCAGCATTGATATAGCTCCTTCCACATCGCCTTCGCAGGCAATGATCCGGCTTTTGCACTGCACCAGGGAGAGCGATCCGCAGGGGGCGATGCCGTAGGATGCGGCAAACTCAGGCCAGCAGCGTAAGGCGAGACTGGTCAGGTTGCGTTCCGCCATGAAGCCGTCCAATTTGGCTGCCAGGCGGGCTGTCAGCAGCGCCTGCTGTTCATTAATATCATCTTGCTTGAAATTTTGGCCGAGCATAGACAGCCAGTATTCTTCAGCATCAGCCCCGGCAGGGTAGTCTAAAAGCTCCTGTAGGCTGTATTGGTCGACCAGCAGGCCAAGCTCCCGCCAGGTATCAAGTTCGTCGAAGGCTACATTGTAAAAAGTATGCGCGCGCGAACCGATCAGGCCGATCCGCGCATTTTTCAGGGTCACAATAGCCTGCATTGCCGCGAGCCAGTCTCGATCGATTTCCGGCCCGAACGCAGCGTGGTAATTGCGAATTCCCGCTTTATAAAGATTTGAGGCATCAAGGTTTACCCCGCAGACAGTGTTAAGGCGGATTTTACCGCTGTCGTATGGCAGTTCGTTCAGCCCCCAGAGTAAAAGCGGCGGGTGGTTCAGTTTTTTAGTTATCTCAAGCAGCAGGTTGCCCAGGTGAAAGGTGCCGCTGATTGCCACCAGGGCGTCTGCACCGAAACGCTGCAGTGCTTCGGCAGCCCGCCCGGCATCTTCCGGTTCAAAGAGCAATTCCTGGGTACAGTGGAAATCCACATCTTCAATTAGATTAAGGTCAGCGCGGATCTTTTCATAAATCTGTGCGGCCGCCTCATAATCGAAAGTTTTCCTGGCCAGGCATACTACCCCGATCTTTAGTTTATTATCCATTATCTGATCACCCTTTATTTAGTAGAAACCTGATTTGCTTGCCTGTCGGCGCCACCGCTGAGCGCCTTATTTAAAGCTTTCCCGCGCGGTGGGCTGCGCCGATTTCGGCAAAAAGACTACCCCAGGGACTCTCGGCCCTGTAGAATACGGCAGGCTCACCAAGCGGTGTTTCGACCTGCTGCCGGCCGCTGGAATAAGTTTGTCCGCTCCACAGGTGGATCCAGTGATCTTCGGGCAGGTAAAAGCCTAAGTTATTACAGCCCCTGCGGTAAACCGGCGCCACCAGCAGATCGCGGCCGCACAGATACTGGTACTTGAGCGGCAGAACGTTGCGGTCCTGTGGGTAATGGAGCCACAGGTGGCGCAGCAGGGGCAGGCCTTTTTTCTGGTATTCGTCCAGCATGGCGCGAAGATAAGGTTTTAACTTAACATGCACTTTACTCATGCGGGCAAAGTGGGCAAGTGTCTCCTGGTCCGAGTTAAACTGCCAGTTCGCGTCAGGACGGTTGCCCTCGTGGGTGCGCATCACGGCGCTGAAGGCTGATAGTTCGGCCCAACGCATGAAAAGCTCCTTGCTTCGTTTAATCCAGCCCACGGTGGTGTAGCCGCCGATATCAGAATGGAACTGCCCGATCCCACATAAGCCCATCGAAATGGCCGCCGGTATAACTGAGGCCAGTCCGTCGTCCAGGCTCCAGTTTACCAGTTGGTCACCGGCCCAGATCAGGGGGGCCTGTTTTGAACTGCCGCTGTAACCGGCCCTGCTGAAAAAGGTAATATCAGCTTCACGGCCTGCCTCAGCAATTGCCTCGCGATTGACCCTGGCCCACTCTGCAGGGTAGCGGTTGTGGTAGAGTTCAGCTGATTCGCCGCTGTGCAGCAGAGCATCGGTTGGCAGGTATTCGCCGAAATCGGCCATCCAACCGGCCTGACCCACTTTAATCATATTTTCTTTAATCACTTGCTTGATCCATTCTACCGCTGCGGGGTTGGTAAGGTCGAGCAGGGCTACCGGAAAATCAGTAATCGTAATATGGTATTCTCCGCCGCCCGGTTCCCGCACCAAATAGCCTTCCGCCTGTGCTGTTTTGTAGAGTTCACCTTCAAGGGCCAGGAAGGGGTTGATGTAACCGAGAAACTGAAGACCTTCTGCATTTAGTTCGCTGATAAAGCCGGACAGATCGGGGTAGAGCTCTTTACTGTAGTGCCAATCCCACATCAGTTGTTTGCCGAAAGAGGTCATGCGTATGCCTGGCCAATCCTGGCACCAGAGAGCGGCAACTTCTACACCGGCGCTACGGGCATCATCCAACTTGGATTTTACTACCTCCCTGCCGCCCTGGATGCCGAGCCAAACACCGTTATGGGCCCACTCCGGTAATGTGGGTTGGCGGCCCAAAAGGTCGCTTAAATCTTCCAGCAGGTCCGGCGGGTTATCCGCCTGGCCGACAATAATTTTCTGCGGGACTTCCCAGCAATGGATCTGGTGGCCCTTTGCCGTGAAACTACATTCCATGTAGGCGCTGCTATCAAGATGATAATAGCGATTTGTACTCGACACAAAGGTGGGCTGGGGGAAGTAAGTGGTGTGCCAGGCTCCGCCCGAGCCGTGGGTTAGCTCGGCCAGAAAAGTAATCAAGTCGCGCCCGCGTCCTACCCCTTGTTCACGGCACCAGACCGGCAGGGTGCGCCCCATCAGGTTGGTAACTGAAAACTGCTCCCCGCCGCCGTAAATGTATTCTCCGGGAAAGGCCGGCAGAGTGAGCCAGAAGCGGTTAAGGTTCTGATCAGCCACCTTAAAGCTGATCTCCAGGCGCTTGCCGTTAGGGGCAAAGTGAATCTCTGCCAGATCACCCTTAATGGTAATCGCTCCGTTTAGATCCTGGTGCAGTTGGTAACTGCCGAGTGCTTCCTTTTTGGTTTTAAGGTTATCTTTAATTTTGAAACTACCGTGGCGCATACGAAAATTACCCTCACCACAGCCTACAAACAATAAAGGACTTTTACTGCTGTGGCCGGCAAGTAAGCGCCCTTCCCAGAGCAGTTCAAAACCTTCTTCTAATTTGTTTAAAGTCAGTAACATATCAATACCTGCTTTCTAACGGTAGAGCTGATCATAGCTGTAACCGGTTAACTGCTCGCAAACCCTTTTGGCCTCTGGGTCAACGGTGGCACGATCCCCGCCTTCACGCAGCCTCTCGATTTCTGCCATCATCAGCCGGTGTGTTTCAGGGGTAATCCTGAACCGGTAAGCGGCCAGCTCGCCCAAGATAATAAAGAAAAGCGGCGCCAGAATAAAGAAGAGGCGCAGGTTTTGCAAAGTTGCCGGGCTTTGGACATCGGCACCGGCGACAAACCCGATTGCAGAGAGCATTACTCCGACCAGCAGCAGAGTCAGCGCCTGCACGCCCTTACGCAGCAGGGTCATCATTCCTGAGTAAATGCCGGCCCTCCGTTCGGTGGTGATCAGTTCGTCCACATCGGTAACCGTTGGCAGCATCGCCCAGGGAATCATTACT
>Ga0209498_1002541_pt1 | contig 10964 bp, 8 predicted proteins | sample WalLakDeSediment_FD_184131 | JGI IMG/M metagenome (GOLD analysis project Ga0209498, IMG submission 184131) | Lake sediment microbial communities from Walker lake, Nevada to study Microbial Dark Matter (Phase II) - Walker Lake 11/02/13 Deep... | ecosystem: Environmental > Aquatic > Freshwater >...
CACCGGGCACTGCGGCCGCGAGCGGGTGGCCGGTGCAGCCGCCGGCCCGCGAAGTCGACGCGGTGCTCGCCCGGGCCCTCGAGATCACCGCTGCCGAGTGATCCCGGCAGCCTCGCGAACCTCGGCAGCCAAAAAGAAGCTTCCCGCGATCACGACCACGCCCCCGCGGCCGGCCAGCCGCCGGGCGAGAATGAGGCCTGCGGCAGGAGACTCGGCCACCCGCGGCGTTGGCAGCCCGGCCTGCCGGCAGGCATCCAGGAGCGTGGGGATCGTCGCGGCCCGCTGGTTGCTCGCGTAGCGTGTTACGAGCACGTGGTCGAATCTGCCGCGGGCGGCGGCGAGCATCTCAGGGAGCTGCTTGTCGCGGGCGGCGGCGAACAGCAGCACCCGCGGCTCGAGGCTCGCAAGCACCGGCGCGACCGTCTCCACGAGCGATTCCACCGAGGCGACGTTGTGGGCCGCGTCGACGACGACGAGGGGCCGCCGCGCGAGCACCTCGATCCTGGCGGGGAGGTGGGCCCGTGCGAGGCCGCGTGAGATCGCCTCAGGGGGCACGTTGTGGCCGGCTGCGTCGAGCGTCATCGCGGCCACGGTCGCGAGCGCGGCGTTTGTGGCCTGGTGGCGGCCCGGCATTGCCAGCGGGAACCGCAGCGGCTCGCCCGGGCCGCTGCGTGTGGGCGGGTACACGACCACGTGGCCGGGGGAGAGGGGATCGGCGGCCGGCTCGTGGCGGCAGGTGAAGTCGCGGCCGAGCTGCACGAGCCGGGCGCGGCGGCGGCCGGCCACGGCGGCGATCACTCGACGGGCGGCCGGCTGCTCGGCGCCGGAGACAACGGGGCGGCCCCGCTTGATGATCCCCGCCTTCTCGCCGGCGATCTTCGCGACCGTGCGGCCGAGGAGCTCGATGTGGTCGAGGCTGATGCTCGTGATCACCGAGACGAGCGGTCGGACCACGTTGGTGGCGTCGAGCCGGCCGCCGAGGCCCGTCTCGAGGACGGCGATGTCGACACGGGACCGCATGAAGTGGACGAACGCCAGGGCCGTGACAATCTCGAACCAGGTGGGGCCGCGGCTCTGCCGGCGGGCGGCGGCTGCGTCGAGCGTCTCGACGGCGGGGCGAACGATGCGGCTGGCAGCCACCAGGTCGGCCGCGGAGATAGGCCTGCCGCCGACGCAGATCCGCTCTTCGAGAGCGTGGATGTGGGGCGACATGTAGCGGCCGGTGCGTTGGCCCGCCTCGTCGAGAATCGCCGCGAGCATGGCGACAGTCGAGCCCTTGCCCTTCGTGCCGGCGACGTGAACCACCGGCAGTCCGACGTGGGGATTGCCGACCGCGGCGAGTAATTTCCGCATCCGCTGGAGGCCGAAGGCGATTGTCGGCGAGCCCTGTGGCGGCGTCCGTTCGTAGTCGACGCGGGTGTCGAGCCAGGCATGCACGGCGGCGGCAGAATTTCCCATGCCCCGCAGTTTACGTTCACTGAAGGCAGCCTGTCCGCATCCTGGATCCATAGAAGCCCCGGGCGCGAGCCCGGTGGACATAGAAGCCCCGGGCGCGAGCCCGGGGATTTTTAGGCCGGCGGAATTCCGCGTGGCAAACCGCTGCCGCCTCGGCTTTCGGAACTGCACCGTTGTCGCCCGCGCTCGCCCGCTTTGCCCATGTTCCGCCAGCAGCATTTAGTCTGTTGCCATTTCCGGGCTTGACCCACGCCCTCCGGCCCGTGACTCTCTCACCCCCTATGCGCACCTGCCGCCTCGCTCTCCTACCGAGTCTTCTCGTCGTCGTGGCCCTCGCGGGCTTCGTCGCCCCGGCATCCGAGCCGCTCCCCGCTCCCGCTGGTCTCGAGCCGCCGCCCCTCTACCTCGCCGAGCCGTTCGCCGACGTCACCTTCACCGGTATGCCGCAGCAGATCGCGACCGGCGGCATGCAACCGTGGCCGCGGTGGTTTGCCGGGGCCACGGGTCTCGTGATGACCCGCACGCTCCCCTCCGGCGTGGCGACGATGCAGCCGGTGGCAGCCGGCCAGCTCCGCACGAGCGACGCGAGCTTCGGTTGGCCTGGCGGCGTCGACCTCCATGTTGGCCGCTGGTTTGGCGAGCGGCAGCAGCATGCCGTCGAGTTCATCTACTGGGGCGTCTACCAGATGGGTGACTCGGCAACGCTCGCCGCCAGCCCGCCCGGCATCAACGCGATCCCACAGGCACCGGGAGCAAGTGTGGGAGGCATTCCGGCGAGCGACTTTCTCACCGGCGCAGCCCAGCAGCGGATCGAACGGGCCGACGTGGTCAACGATATCGAGATCAACTGGGTCTATTCGCTCTGGGATCGGCCCGAGTTCCTGCCCCGGGAGCGGGAGGTGAACCTGATGTGGCTGGCCGGCTTCCGCTTCTTCCAGGTCAACGACCAACTCACGCTCACGAGCGGCTCAGGCAATCCCGCCATCGGTGCGATCGACCTCGGCGTGGCCACCAACAACAATATTTATGGCGGCCAGGTGGGGGCGAAGTTTGACTGGCGATTCCTGCCGAGCCTGCGGTTCAACGTGGTGCCGAAGTTCATGATCGGCGGCAATGCGATCACCAACACCTCGTCGCTCGCCGGCGCCAACGGCACGCAGGCGACGTTTGCGGGTGGTGTGCCCGCCCAGGCCTACTCGGAACTGGGCGTGTTCTCCTGGCTGGGCTCGGTCGACACGGGCGTGGCCTGGGATGTGACCGAGAACTGGAGCCTGTGGCTGGGCTACCGCGTGGTGGGCGTGGGTAACATCGCCCAGGCCGACGGCCAGTGGCCCTCGACGATCACGTCTCCGGAGTCGCTCTCGGGGATCGCCGCTGGCACAGAAACGATCATCCACGGCGGCTTCGCCGGGTTTCAGAGCCGGTACTGACAGCACGGATCTGCGGCCATCCACGGCATTTCTGTTCAGCACGACACGTGTTGCCATAAAAGCCCCCGGCGCGAGCCGGGGGACTGTGACGCGGCGCGGGAAGCGGGGTGGCATGGGGAGCGGGGTGGCCCAATTGCCCGCAGTCCCCGGGCTCGCGCCTCGGGGCTTGTATGCGATCCAGTTTGGTATCCAGCTGCGATGAAATGGTCGACGTGGCATGGGGAGCGGGGTGGCCCAATTGCCCGCAGTCCCCGGGCTCGCGCCTCGGGGCTTGTATGACCCCCACGGCAATTCCCCCGCGGTATCCGATTGGTTCGCTACACTCTTTGTCGCTATGCCAAACCCAACAGCTGCTGAACTCTCTGCGAAGAAGTGCGTTCCCTGCGAGGGGGGCGTGCCCAAGCTTTCATCTTCTGAGGCCGAGGCGCACCTTGCGGCCCTGCCCGCCTGGACGCTCACCCACGACGGTGGGCGGATCCGCCGCGACTTCACGCTCCCCGACTTTCGGGCCGCCGTGAAACTCGTCAACACCATCGCCGCGCTCGCTGAGCGGGAGAAGCACCACCCCGACCTTCACATCGAAGGCTACCGCAAGGTCTGGGCCGAGATGTATACCCATGCCATCGGCGGCCTCTCCGAAAGCGACTTCATCCTGGCCGCCAAAATCGACGCCGTCGCCCCGCCGGTGTCGTAGCCCGATTGCCCACCGCTTCACCGGCGCAGCCAACCCCGAAACGGGTCGGCGATCCGGACGGCGAAGAGGACTTCGCCAGCAGGCTGGCCGCTCGCCGGGCCAGAACCGACTCCCACTCCGTACAGGCGGTAGCCGGCGTCGAAGGTGAGGCGGTCGGTGACGGCGTAGGTTGCCCCGCCCCCCACCTGCCAGCTGAACTCGGTGACCCGGCCGGAACCGCTCGGCTCCGCAGCAGCCGGCTCGGCACCCGGTGTCGCAGCGGTGGTGATCTCCTGCCGGTAGCCGCCGATGCCGATGCCGCCGCCGGCGTAGACGCCGAGGTGATCGGTGACCGCGACGTCTCGCCAGATGTTTGCGAGCGTGGTCCACTCGCCGTCGATGCTCGTCCCCACCGGCTCGCCGCCGGCATCGATCCCAGACCGCGTGCCGGAGAGCGCCGCTCGCTGCCGGCCCTCGAGTTCGAGCCGCACAGCTCCAGCTGGCCGGGGAACCGAGACGCCAAACGCCGCCTCGCCGGTCAAGAGGCGGCCGCCGAGCGATGCCGAACCTGCGCCGGTGGCAAACGAGGAGCCGACCATGCCCGTCACGTAGAGCGTGCGGTTATCCGCTCGAGCTCGCGTATCGTCGGCACTGGTTTCGGTGGCGGCCTCAGCTGCGAACGGCCAACCGCCGGGCCAGGCGAGGATCTGCATCGCCGCCGCATCAGCCCGGACCGAACGCTGCGGCATCGCTGCCGCGAGGGCGACGAGGCCGGCGACGGTGATCCAGCGGCCGAAGTGCATTGCCCCTCCCGGGCTCAAGCCGGCTCGTTGGCCGGCAGGTCGCGATCCCTGCGAACTCGCGGCCATCATATGGCCAGCCAGCCAGTCGCGGCCGGAGGATCGCGGGAAAGCCCGGGAGAAACGGGGGGACGTGGTGAGCGGACAGTTAGCCGTCGCTCAGCCGCCGCAGTAATCGATCACCCGGGCGATCTCGCTCTTGAGATCCTTGCGGGCGACGATCCGGTCGATGAAACCGTGCTCGAGCAGAAACTCGCTGGTCTGAAAGCCCTTGGGCAGTTCCATCCGGATCGTGGCTTTGATCGTGCGTGGGCCGGCGAAGCCGATCAGGGCCCGCGGCTCGGCAAAGCAGAGGTCGCCAAGCGAGGCAAAGCTCGCCGCCACACCCCCCATCGTGGGATTGGTGAGCACCGAGATGAACAGCCCCCCGGCCTTTGAATAGCGGGCCAGGGCAGCCGATACCTTCGCCATCTGCATCAGTGACAGGATCCCCTCGTGCATCCGGGCACCGCCGCCGGAGGCGCTGATGATGATCAGGGGGAGCCTGCCGGCCGTGGCCCGCTCGACGAGCCGCGCGAGCCGTTCCCCGACCACGCTCCCCATGCTCCCCATGATGAAGGCCGAATCGGTCACGCCGAGCGCCACCCGACGGGCCCGGATCATGCCGCTACCGGTGATGGCCGCGTCGGAGAGTCCGGTTCGCCTCTGCTCCGTCACGATCCGATCGGCATAGGGTTTCTGGTCCTTGAATCCGAGCGGATCGGTGGGGCGGAGGTTGGAGTCCCACTCCTCGAATGTTCCCGCGTCGAGGATCTGCTCGATTCGGGTGGCGGCCGAGACATACCAGTGGAAGTCGCACTGGGGGCAGACATTGAGCCGCTCCTCCGCTTCCTTGCGGTAGATCGTGGCCCTGCAGCCGCCACACTTGAGCCACAGCCCCTCCGGCACGCCCCGCTTGGGCGGCGGCGACGCTGGGGCGGGCGGCTGGGCGGGGGAATGGCCAGGCGAGACCGCGGCCTGGGCCGCGGGAACAAGAGGCGTCTGGACGGCAGTCGCGTCGGTGACTGAGTGACTGGCGGTCGCGGGGCGGCGGCGTTCCATGAGACTGGGCAACGGGCGGCGGAATGGTTTTTTCTGGCGGTCCCGGCCGTCGGCCAGCCGCTTGAGTCCCGAGTTTACCGGCTCGGCGGCACGTTCCGCTGCGCCGGAATCGCCCGTGGATCAGGGCCTTCCCGCGGTCGGCGGGCCTAAGGGTTGGGGTCAGGCCGACGCGGCGTTTGCGGTCGCGGGGGCCGGCGGCGTCACGAGCGGCGCTGGGTTGCGGGCCGATCGCCACTGGGCTGCGACCGCGAGTTCGGCCACCGGGTCCCGGGCGGGATCCCGCAGCCAGAGGTCGCCAAGCGGCTCGCCGGAGACGAGCCACCGCACCAGGGCGTCGAGCGGAGAGGGCACCACGATGGCGACTCGACCGGAGGGGTGCCGCTTGCAGATGCGGTCGAGCGCCTGCTCGACGCGGCCGCGGGCCTCGTCGAGGATCTCCCCCTCCGGGGGCACGATGCTCCATGGGTCGTCCTGCCACTGGCGGTGAACCCGCGGCTGCAGCCGGCGGATCTCCTCAACAAGCTTGCCTTGCCACAGGCCGAGGTCGATGTTTGCCAGGAGGTCGATTTCCTTGACCGCCAGGCCGCAGCGGCCGCCGATGATCCGCGCGGCCTCGGCCGCACACGCGGTGGGAGCGGCATAGAGGGCGACGGGCGGGGCTTGTGCGAGCCGCTTGGCAACGGCCTTCGCCTCGGCGAGCCCGGCGGTGCACGGCGGAATGTCGAGCGAGCCGCGAACACGGCCCTGCGTCTCGTAATCGGTGTCCGCCGAGCGGATCACGATCAGATGGTCGGGCATCGGGGTGGAGAAATCTCCGGGGGGAACATCGGGAGCGACGTCAGGTCGCCCCCCGCGCCAACGCTTCGAGGTCACGGATCGCGCGGGCATAATCCTGAGAATTGATCACGGCACTGCCGGCGACGATGAGCTCGGCACCGGCGGCGGCCACCGGGCCTACCGTGGCGGTCGAGATGCCACCGTCGACACAGAGGCGGAACCGGCCGCCTCGCTCCCGCCGCAGGGCGGCCAGGTAGGCGAGCTTGTCGAGGGCCACAGGCTCAAACGACTGGCCGCCGAAGCCGGGCTCCACGCTCATCACCAGCACTCCGTCGCAGGCGTCGAGGAAGGGCTCGGCCCGCTCCACCGGCGTCCGGGGACTGATGGCCAGATGGGCACGGGCCCCGAGCGAGCGGATCGCGTCGAGCGTGGGCCGCGGATCGGCCAGGGCCTCGAGGTGTACGGTGACGATATCGGCCCCGAGCCGCACGTAGTCGGGGGCTGACCGCTCAGGTTCTTCCACCATCATGTGGACCTCGAGCGGCACCGTCGCGGCCTTCCGCACCGCCTCGACAACAACCGGCCCGTAGGTGAGTTGGGGCACAAACCGCCCATCCATCACGTCGAGATGAAGCCCGAGAGCGCCCGCCTCCTCGAGCCGGTGAACCTCGGCCGCGAGGTGGCCGAAGTCACACAGGAGCAGGGCGGGCAATACTACGGGTCCGTGTTCATCGAGGATTGTGGTCATCCTCGCGAAATTGGAGCCGGCGGCAGAACTGGTGGCGTGGGTGGGGTGCGTCATAGGCCGGCGGACGTTGTCGCCCGGCGGTAGTGAAAAGTCTACCACGGGCCGGCGGCGGTCCACGAGGGGGTAAAAACACAGCCGGTTCTCTCGGTTTTCCGGAGGCCGGCGGTCGGGCCGGGGTGGCGACGGAGTTTGGCGGGGGCAGGAACGGCTGCGAGCGGTGCCTCCGGGATAGAATTCAGGCCAACAGTTCGTAGCAGCGAGCGGTGCCACCGTGACCTCACCGACTCCAAAGCCGCCGGTTGATCCCGTCGCATGCCTGCCCACCCGGCTCGACGCGGCAATGCGAGCGGGGATTGAGGCCCGGGTACAGGTGCTCGGCCGCGAACTCCTGGCCACGTCGCTCGCCGCCCGGCCGTCGGTCGTGTCGCCCGACTACTGGGCGGAGCAGGCGGGCGAGTGGGTGCTCGCCGACGATGAACTCAAGGTGCGGCTCTTTCGGCTCGTCGACTGCATGCCGATGCTCGACGACCCCGCGGCAGTCGACCGCCACCTGCGGGAATATCTCGACGATGAGGTCCTCGAAAAGTTGCCCGCCATGCTCCGCGTTGCGCTCAAGGCGGCAAGGAGCGGCCTGCTTGCGCCATTTGCCGCGCGGACGGTGCGGGCGGCGATGCTCGCGCAGGCAAAGCGGTTTATCGCGGGCACGACTCCGGCCGAGGCCGCCCGGGCGGCGGTGCTCGAGCGCCGGCGGCACCGGGTCTTCACGCTCGACCTTCTCGGCGAGGCCGTCACGAGCGACGCCGAGGCCGACGCCTATGCCGCGGCCTATGCGCGGCTGCTCGAGGAGTTGCCGGCGGCTGCCGCGGCCTGGCCCCATGACCCGCTCGTCGATGACGGCCCCGCCGGTCCGCTGCCGCGGGTGAATGTCTCGCTCAAGCTCTCGGCCCTCGATAGTCAGTTCGACTCCATCGACCCGGCCGGCACCGCCGAGCGGGTGCTCGCCCGGCTGCGGCCGCTCTGGCGATTGGCCCGGGCCAACGGTGCCCAGGTACACGTCGACATGGAGAGCCACGCCACGAAAGGCCTGGCACTGGCGATCTTCAAGACGATCGCCAGGGAAGATGAATTCCGCGACTGGCCCCACTGTGGCGTTGTTGTGCAGTGCTACCTGCGAGAGGCGGCACACGACCTTATGCATCTGGCCGAGTGGGTCCGGCAGCGGGGCACGCCAATCTGGGTGCGGCTGGTGAAGGGCGCCTACTGGGACTACGAGACAACCCACGCCCAGGCGGCCGGCTGGCCCGAGCCTGTCTGGCAGGAGAAGTGGCAGACCGACGCCTGCTACGAGGCGGCCACGACCTTTGTAATGGAGCATGCCGATCTGCTCCGGCCGGCGCTCGGTAGCCACAACCTTCGTTCGCTCGCCCACGGAATGGCCGTTGCCGAGGCCCTCGGCCTCGACCGCCGCGGTGTCGAGATGCAGATGCTCTACGGGATGGGGGATGCCGAGAAGGAGGCGGTCACCGCCGCCGGGTGGCGGATGCGGGTCTACATGCCCTACGGCGAGCTTGTGCCGGGCATGGCCTACCTTGTGCGTCGGCTGCTCGAAAACTCCTCGAACGATTCGTTTCTGCGGGCGGGGCTCGTGAGGCAGGTGCCGCCGGAGAGGCTGCTCGCGCCGCCGCGGGCGGCTGAGCCTACGGCACCGGCAGCACCCGCGGCGGTCTGGTCGGCGGTGTTTACCAACGAGCCACTGGCCGACTTCGCGATCGCTACCAACCGCGAGGCGTTCACGCATGCGGTGGCACGGGCCCGGACCGCCTGCGGCACGCCGGCGCTCGTGCCCGTTGTGATCGGCGGCGAGCGGCTCGAGCCGGCCGATCGATTCGTCCGCCGCGATCCCTCCGCGCATGCCCGCACGGTGGCCGAGGTGTGCGCTGCGAGCCCCGCCGATGCCGGGCGGGCGGTGGAGACTGCCCGGGCTTCGCTACCGGCCTGGCAGGCCCTCGGCGTTCATCGGCGGGCAAGTATCCTTCGGGCTGCCGCCGCGATCATGCGGACCCGGCGGTTTGACCTGGCCGCTCTCCAGGTCTTCGAAGTGGGCAAGCCCTGGCGGGAGGCCGACGCCGACGTGGCCGAGGCGATCGACTTCTGCGACTTCTACGCCCGCGAGGCCGAGCGGCTGTTGGCTCCGCGGCGGGTAGACGTGCCGGGTGAGGAAAACGCCACCACCTACCTGCCCCGCGGCGTGGCCGTGGTGATCGCCCCCTGGAACTTCCCGCTTGCGATCCTCTGTGGGATGACCACCGCGGCCCTTGTGACAGGAAACGTTGTGGTGATGAAGCCGGCCGAGCAGTCGTCGCTGACGGGGCTGCGGCTGTTCGAGATCCTCCGCGAGGCGGGCGTGCCAGCGGGGGCGCTCGCCTTCTTGCCGGGCCGGGGAGAGGAGGTGGGGCCGGTGCTTGTCTCGCACCCCGCCACGGCGGTTGTGGCCTTTACGGGCTCGCGGGCTGTCGGCCTGGCAATCAATACCCGCGCTGCCGAGGCCTCGGCCGCCCCGGGCAGCCGCCTGATCAAGAAGGTGATTGCGGAGCTCGGCGGCAAGAACGCGATCCTTGTCGACGACGACGCCGATCTCGACGAGGCGGTGGTCGGAGTGGTTGCCAGTGCCTTCGGCTTCCAGGGGCAGAAGTGCTCGGCCTGCTCGCGGGCGATCGTGCTGGATCACGTCCACGACGCCTTTCTCGCCCGGCTCGCCGGGGCGGTGCGGAGCCTGCGGGTGGGCCCGGCAGAGAATCCGGGCACACGGATCGGGCCGGTGGTGGACCAGGAGGCCCGCGACCGCGTGCATTCCTTCATTGAGATCGGAACACGGACCGCGGCAACGGTCGCGGCGGTTGACGTGGCCCCGCTCGCCCAGACGGGGTGGTTTGTTGGGCCGCATGTCTTCGCCGACGTCGATCCAACCGGCCCGCTCGGCCAGAACGAGATCTTCGGCCCGGTGCTCGCGATCCTGCGGGCCCGCGACTTCGACCACGCGATCGAACTTGCCAATAACACCGACTATGCCCTCACAGCCGGCGTCTACTCCCGCAGTCCGGCGCGGCTGCGGCAGGCGGCGGAACACCTCGCCGCGGGCAACATCTATCTCAATCGCGGGATCACAGGCGCTCTGGTCAATCGACAGCCTTTCGGCGGCTACCGAATGAGTGGGATCGGCAGCAAGGCGGGCGGGCCGGAGTATCTCCTTCAGTTCATGGTGCCCAGAACGGTGACAGAAAACACGATGCGCCGCGGCTTTGCCCCGCCAGCCCCAGCCGGCGGCTGAACTCTCGAGGCTGGCTCCCGGCTTGCCTCCGCCAGCAGCGCCAAGATCTGGGCTGCCTGCCGGCCCCGGGATCGCGCGCTCATCAAACGCTCACATTCGACGGATACTCTCCGGGGGGCAAGTTTAGCGGTGGATTTCGTCTGGGCCGCGACCAGGTGCGGACCCTGCCACCGGCGGATTCACGCTGCCAAGAGGCCTCAGGTGTTGCCGACCAACTCGTCACCGACCCGGCGGCTCGTATTTGGCCTGGCCGTGGCGTGCGGCTGGTTCTGGACCGGGCCAGTGGGCCTGCGAGGGGATGCCAGTGAGTCGGCCGTGGCCAATCTGCCGCCTTACGCCCGCGCTGCCGGCGAGGTGTCCGGCTCGCTCAAGAGTGTCGGCTCGGACACCATGAACAACCTCGTCGCCCTCTGGGCCGAGGGGTTCAAAAAGTTCTACCCCAACGTCCGCGAGGGGATCGAGGGAAAGGGTTCGGCATCGGCGCCGCCGGCGCTCATGGAGGGCACCTGTAGCTTCGGCCCGATGAGCCGCGACTGGAAGCCCTCGGAGATCGACGCCTTCGAGGAGCGGCACGGCTATCCGCCCACGGTCGTGCCGGTCGCGATCGACATGCTCGTCATCTTTGTGCACCGCGACAACCCGCTCGCGTCGC